>Ga0214472_10000494_pt1 | contig 48664 bp, 82 predicted proteins | sample RVTome_6_FD_207662 | JGI IMG/M metagenome (GOLD analysis project Ga0214472, IMG submission 207662) | Soil microbial communities from uranium-contaminated site in the Upper Colorado River Basin, Wyoming, United States - RVT140D175 | ecosystem: Environmental > Terrestrial > Soil > Contaminated >...
TGTGTGTTGTATATAAAATAATCGGCCCGTCTATACCCCTTTCCTGAAGAAAAAATAATAAATTATAATCCCCTAGGGGTACCAAGCGGGCCGATTATCTTACAACCCTGTATTTTTTGGAGGGTATAGACACTAGAACATATGTCCGGTATCTATACCCTCTCTCTGTTTGTTATTTTCTCTTTTGCTATACCTCTCTATTAGGAAATGTGGGATACAAAGGAAGATCATAGTCTTTTCTTAGCTCGTTCAGGTACTCTACTATGAATCTTGTTTGATGGTTGATGACTGTCCTCTTTGATTCGTACTGTTCTAGAATCTGTAATCCTTTTCGCATTTCTTGTAGTTGTAGGATTGCGTTTTGTATCCTGTTCGTTTCGTTGTGTGTGATTGCCATTTTACTTTCCTTTCTGTGTGTTCTGTTCTCTATCGCTTGTCTGTGTTTCCCTTCCTCTTGTTCTCATTCTCAATTGCTTTCATGACCTTGCCATACTCTCCAAGAAATGTCTTGCTCATTTCGTTTCCTTTCTGTGTTCTGTTTCTCTCTACATTCTTACTATACTCTCTTTCTTTCTGGGTGTCAATACTTTTGGGTGGGAATTTCTTTTCATTTTTTACAAAAGAAAAGGACTGCCATTTCTGACAGTCCCTCTCTTTCATCTATTCAGTTTTCAGTCTTGTGCTTGAAGTTTTTATCGAGGAGCAAGTCCTACCTTTGCAAGCTCTTCAGTCTTGAAAACCTCAAACTCACGCTCATACTTCTGGCGCAGTCGAGCATTGGCCTTCGCATACGCCTCACTCCGCTTCGCCTGAGTCGCCTTGTCGTCCTTAATCTTCATCAGGGCGTCATACTCTTCCTTCGAAATCTGCATGACGTTGCCCTTGTTCTCCTGGGTCATTCTCTGTACCTCTTTCTCGCGTCGGGCTAGATTTTGTGTCCCGCCGCTTTCCTCTATATGTACTATACTCCAACGCTCTATGGGTGTCAAGGGTTTTTCGGAGGAATTGGGTATTAAGGTTTTCTATAAGGGTATTTGTGTAGTCTATATGTGAGGGGTGTCTTTTATTTCATGTTTTCTATACCTGGTTTTATTGTTCTATTTTGTTCTATACTTTGTGTTCTATTTTGTTCTGTTTTTGGGTAAGGTATAGATTTGGTATAGGGTCTTGACTTTGGGTGTCTAGTGTGTTAGACTTATCTGGAATAGTTCTTTTTGGGTTGTTTTGATTTTTGTAGTAAAATAAAAAAGGGTATAGATAGGTACCTGGGTGAACCTAGGTGTGTGTAGGATTACACACTTTCGCTACAATTGGACGTAGCGGAATGAGTGTTCTAGGGTGTACAATAGGAGTGTGAAGAAATGCAGGAAAGCTTTGAAATGGACAAGAGTGAATACGAAAAGCTAATGCAGAAAGCACGTAAGGAAGCACGAAAAAAGGGGATAACTATAGAGGAATATCTTGGAACAAATAGAAATTATAAATTTGGTTCGCCGGTAAAAAGTGATAATTTTGTTCCTGTTGAAAAAGAAATGATAGAAATAAGTAAAGAAGAATACGAAAAAATAATTGCGAGTGTGCATAAAAGGGTTAATAGGATAAAGCCTGAAAATTAAGGAGTATTCAGATGAAAATTAGTATAGTTTATTTTAACAGTAGAATTGAATCGTCTCAAATGGCTATTTATAATAGTGAGGATGTTGAACGAATTACTTTTGAGGGTTTTGATAATGTGGATGTTATCTATACTTTTAATAGCTTTAAAGACATACTAGGGGGAGAAGATGCAAAGGAGCCTTCAATGTCATATAGGCTATATTCCCATTTTGAACATTCATATGATGAAATAGAAGCACGTGTAACAGTTAAATGTAAGAGTTTAGCTGAAAATAGAAATTAGGGATTTTTATTTGATTTTTATTTTCATACACTGTATTCAAGGGTTTTTTGAGTACAGTAATGAGAGTGAAAGTTAGTTAGAAAAGGGGAGAAAATAAAAATGAGAAATGAAACATATATAAGGTATATAGAGTTAATGAAAGAGATAAGAAGAAAGTTAGAAGAAAATAGAGTTAAAATAGAGCTTGAGTGGAAAAATAAATATAGTGAACAAGTAATAAATAGAGCTAAAAGAAAGTAACAATAAAAAAGTAGGAGCAGAAAAGTGGTAATTAATAACGACACACAAAAGAAATATTATGTGTGTATGCATAAAGGCTGTAGGCGCTCAATCGGTGAGCATGATGTTTATTGTTTTGTGCATAAGTCTTTGTATATTTCTGACTCCTCGGAGTTAGAGACTGTTTCTGGAGATTTGGGATGGAATCTTCCTCTTTTTGATTATCAGAAAGAGGATGTAGATTATCTAATTGAAGTTTTGCAGGAAAAAAGAGGCGCATTTAATTTCAATGAGATGGGTACTGGAAAGACTATTGAAGCTTTAGGTGTAGTTGAGCGTTTGGGTGCCTCTACGGTCCTTATCATTTGTCCCAATGCCCTACGTTTTGAATGGCAAAGACAGATTCGCCTCTTCACTCAAGAGGACTCCGCTGTTACTTTGACGGCGGCGAATAAAAAGTGGGACGATTGGGTAGGGAAAAGATTTAATTTGAAAAACATGACAAGAAAAGAGGATGCGCCTCGTTTCTATATTACTAATTTCGAGACACTCCGAAATCAGGGGTATTTAGGGATTTTGAATAGTTTGGATGCTGATTTAGTTATTATGGACGAAGCACATAGAATTAGGACTGTTGATGCTAAACAGGCTTTTGGTGCTAGAGGAGTAAAAGGAAAGAAGTTTCTGTTACTTACAGGAACGCCTATTGTCAATAGTGCGGGAGATTTATTTACAGGATTTTCTATAGTTTCCCCTGGAAAATTTTCTGTTTATACTCAATTCCTGAATGAGTTTACTATGGGTTACGGGTATTCTAGGTTTGGAGTAAAAAATAGGAGTAGATTGTTAGGAATAATTGAAGAGTATGGGATACAGAGGAAGAAAAAGGATGTATTGAAAGATCTTCCCGATAAACTATTCCGACATATCCCTTTGGAAATGGATAATAGTCAGAGAAAAATTTATGAACAAATGGAAAATCAGCTTTTTGTACTGCTAGAGAATGGGGAAGAGTTATATGCAACTAATGTTTTAGCTGCATTAATTAGACTTCGCCAGCTTTGTTTAGAACCTGCAATTTTGGATGGAATGGGGAATAATATAGGTTCTGCAAAAACCGATTTTCTTATGGATTTTATAGAGGATGACTTAGATCAAGATGAACCTTTGGTGATATTTACGACGTTTGAAAAATACGTCTCTTTTATAGAGGGGAGTTTGAGGAAATTCGGAAAAGTGGGACGAATAACAGGATTAGAGAAACCGGAGGAAAGAAGGGATGTAGTTTCCTCTTTCCAAAACGGGGATATAAGGTTTTGTATAGGGACTGTACAAGCGATGGGAGAGGGGATAACCTTAACTAGAGCAAATAAGGTATTCCTGATGGATAGATGGTGGAGCAATGCGAGTAATAATCAAGCGATAGATCGGCTACATAGAATAGGACAAAGGGATAATGTGGAGGTTTTTATTCCGACTATTGCAGATAGTATAGATGATAAATTAACAGAAATTTTAGGAAGAAAGGAACAGGATGCTAGAGAATTGGAAATAAGGACTGCTGTTGTGTTAGAGAGAATGAGAGAAAAGGGACGAAAAGTTATTGTATAGGAGGAAAATATAGTGAGTAATGAAAATAAAGGTGTAATAGAATGTATTATGTGTTATGGGGGAGAGGAAGGTTGTATTTTGTGTGAAGGTACAGGGATAGTAAATCGAGATAAGTGGATTTGGTATTTTGAATTTAAAAAGGAAGTTTTGGTACAAAAATTAAAATATATAGAAGGGACAAAAAGAGAAGGAAGATATAATGGTTAAAAAATTCAGGAATCAATGTCCTTATGGAAAAGATTAGGAGGGTTAGATTTTGATTAGAGTTTTACCTTGCGGTTGTCATTTTATAGGGGATTTATTTAAGTTAGGTGAATTTTGTATGGAAAGACATGGACAAGTAATAAGAAAATTGATGGAGAAAGTTTATGGTTCCTAGGGATTACTAAAATGAAAAAGGTGTAAAAATTGATAGTTTTAATTTGTGGAGACAGAAATTGGACTAATGAGGATTTAATAAGGGAGAAAATTTTAGAATATAATCCTAAAGTTATCCTAGAAGGCGATGCTAGGGGAGCGGATAAAATAGCTGGAAAATTAGCAAAAGAGTTGGGAATAGATTTAATAGTTTTTCCAGCTAAGTGGTCTATTTACGGTAAAAGTGCAGGGCCTATGAGAAATAGAGAGATGCTATCTATAGGTTTACCTGAATTAGTTTTGGCTTTTCACAATGATATAGTTTCTAGTAAAGGAACAAAGGATATGATAAAAGCAGGACTTAAAGGAGGGGTAAGAGTTAGATTGTTTACTGAAAAGAGGGAAGAAGATTTGTTTGCTTTGGGATTATATTAATTTTAGGTGGCCAGTTTCTTAATGGGTCTGGCTCTTTCTTTTCTTTTTATTTACTTTCTCTTACTTTTACGTTTCTTACCTTTTTTGGATTTCCTATATGAATTTTTTCTCCTTTTCTTTGTAGTTTCGTCTAAAATTTTCATGGATATTCCATATGCTGCTACTGCGGGGACTAGGCTTACTAATGATTCGGGCATTATTAAAACCTCATAGGGATTTTATAGATTCTGTTTCTTTTTCTCCTGTTCGTATATTTTATTACTGGTTTCCAATAGCTTTTTTAGTTATTTTAGTTTGGTTTTCTGGAAGTTTTGTTTTGTATCTAGTTGTTAGGGGACTTATGATTTATTGGATTGTTGTTGCTTTGTGGTTATTTTATCGTACATATATTAGATAATAATTCTTTTTCCCAATGTTCCCTTTTCTAATCTGTGCTAAATTTCCTTGTTTTCTATATCTTTCTGCTAATATTCTGGCTCTTTCTTTATTTGTTTCTACGTGTTTTAATTCGTAGAGCTTTCCTCCTTTCATTCTTCTTTGTAGGGGCATTTTAATACAGTCCCACTTTCAATTTTCTAGTCCTAGTCCTCTTAGGACTTTTCTTTCTTCCTGTTTTTGCAAATCCCATATGGTTTCTATAGGCTTCACTTCCTAAATAGTGATAGCCTTTGTCTTTTTTACAGTAATATTTTATTGCTGCCATATCTTATTTATAACTCCTTGTATATACTTTATATACTGTTCTCTTAGCTCTTGGATATTTGGTTTTCCACTCCTGCTTTACAACTCTAGCTTTAAATCCCTGCCTCCTCGCTTTTTCTGCTAACATTTCTGCGTTATTTTTTATTCCTGTCTCTAGCTGTAAATGGTATCTTTCCCCATTAAGTTTTCTTGTCTTTACCATTCTCCTATCCTATGTTTTCTTATTTTTTTATCTACAGTTAAAGTTACTCTTTTTCCACACTCAAAACATTCTATTTTTTGTCCTGGTTTTCCTGTCTTTACTTCTATTCCACTTCCTGGACAGATTCTCTTATATTTATATCTTTTTGCTTTTGTAGCCATTTTCTAACTCTTTTTAGGTCTACCTCTTTTCTTAGCAGGTTTTTGCATATATACAGGAGTGGGTTTGTATCCTGTAACAACTAAAATTTCTGCAACACTCTTAGGTTTAGCAGGTCTGCCTACCCGTCTTTTTGTTGTTCCAACTCCCATTTTCTTTATTTGTGCTATAGTTAACTCTTTAACCTTGCTCCTCTTTCTTCTCCGAGCCATCTTGTCTTTTGCTCCAGGTGTACGTGCCATTTTTATTTCTTTCCTTTCTTACTAAATTTTCCAGTCTTAACATATATTCTTTTAGGTTTTAAGTTTTTCATGTCATGTCGATAATATACCTCTGATTTTCCATAATGATTCCTTTTACACTTCTTACAAAAATAGACATCTGTTGATTTTGACATAATCGGACCTTTTTTACATCTCCACTATCTTTCCATTTTTATCTACGTGAAACTCTCTACCCTTTCCTTCTATTAATACATCATATGTTTTGGGCCAATTTCTCCAAAGGGTTCTTGCTGATTTCTTAGCTGTCTCTAATGTTTTTCTGTGTCCATATCCATAGATATGTCCCTTTTTAAGGACTTTGACAGTGTACATTAAATCTTCCTTTATTGTATAACTCTTTTTATAAATTTTCCTTTTATTGTGTATTCTATTATTATTTTATGTGGTTTAGGGTAATCTAGTTTGTACATTTTTGCCAATAAAATTGCATCTCCTAGAGTTACACTTGATGCGGTTTCTAATATTAGTCCTTTCCTTAGGACTTTTATTATATATTTATCCTTAGACCTTCTTTTACTTCTTCTTCTTGAGGGGGCTGATACATAATTTACATTGAAAATTGAAGGGGGAACTATCATTATAATACCCTTACTTTTCCTAAACTAATTACTCCTCTAACTTTTCCTGCTATTGTAGGATTAATATGTGTGTGGTAGTGTTCACCTTTATGTTTATTTATTTCTGTTCCATATCCTACTTTATATGGATGACGGTGTGCATGAGCATGATAAACTTTTCCATGCTTGTGTCTGTGGAAATGAAAATTAGTCGGCATTTCTTTCTCCCTCCTTAATTGTTTTTACTACATATTTCCATAATTTTCTTCTTAAGCTAAACCAAGAAGTCCAAATCCATCCAGTAAACATCATTACTCCAAGAGACATAAATCCCCAAGCTAAATTTATATTATTTTCTTGATTTTTGCTCCATTGAGGTAGTTGGATTGGTTCATCTAGGGACAATGAGGGATTAGATATTAATATAGAAATCATGGGTTTCACTAGCCACACGAACGATACTCCAAAAATTAGTATATCACTAAAGAGTCCTAATAATTTCTCTCCCTTAATATCCCCTTTCAAAATCCAATTTAATTTCCTCAAATCCTTTTTCAATTAAAAAAATCCTCCCAATAAATCTACTCCTGTTCTTGTTGCTGCTTCTGCTTTAGATTCTTTATAAGGACTTTTTTTTGGACTTTTTGAGTTTATTTTCTTTTTACCTGTTTTCTTCTTAGCTTTTTGTGCAGACACCCCTGATATTGCATCCATTCCCCTAGCAAATCCTCCAGCTAATTTTTTAGCTAGTGCTTTGTCCCCTTCAGTTATTCTAAATGGCCCTTTTCCATTTTTTTTACGATACTTTTCCATCTTCTTTCTTGTATCTTCTAACTGTGCTCTTTGTTGTGCTACAGTTAATTGTTTTTCTGCTAATTTTTGTTCCCTGGCAATCTTAGCTAACTCATCCTCAATTTTTTGGTCTTTACTTCTTCCGTTTAAACCCATCGCTCTAGCTACTCTCGTCCCTGCTTTTCTAAATACCATTCCTATTTCTCTCTTTCTCTTTCTCTATTAAATATTTATCTTCTGTTTGTTTAATATGTCTATGACTATGTGAGTGTGTTCTTACTTTAGTTTTAGGATGATCGTGAACATGCGTATGCCAGAATGTTCTCTCTCCACCCAAAAATTGGTGCTCATGACCGTGACTAAAAACGGGCATCTTTTCTCCTTCTTATATTTTTACTTCTTATTGAGTTTTAATTTAGGGTTAGTATAAATTATCCATATTACTATTTCTTTTCCTATAGAAAACATAGTATGAGGTATCGTTATAGCTTTCTTCATCATAATAATTGTTTTGTACTTACTTTTTTCTAGTTGTCTAGCTTTATTTCTTGAGTTGGTATATTTTCTGTATATGTGTTCAGTTCTATAATAAATTTGATTTAATATTTTTATTTTATTTTGAGCTGTTACCTCGAAAAAATCTGTTTTTTCATCTTTAGCTACCCTCATTTAAATCTCCTTTATATATTAATTATCTTGAATATATTTTATACCCTCTTACTGTTTTTACTATTCTTATTTTTCCACCCTCTTTTTTTATCTTATTGGCAAGATTTTTAGTATTCTTTTTATTTGTACGAAATCCTACTAAGAAGTAATCTAAACCATTGAATTTCTTTGTAAGTCCAAACATAAAGGAATCCCCTAATTATAATATCCTCTTTTATAAGGCGTAGCATACACACAAAACTTTCCGTTTTTACTAATTACTCTGGCGTAGTGTCCCATATCTCTTTGTTTCTTTGCTAATTGTTCAGCTTTAGTTCTGGATGCAAATTCTGGTTTTTGGAGAAGATATGCTTTTCCTTTAAATTTCTTTGTCTTTATTGGTAATTCGTGCATTTTCCTGTTCTCTTTTTATCTTTATATATTCACTAAACCCTTGTATTCCATATTTTCTCTTTAGTTCTTCTATTAACTTTTTATCTTTATTCATTTTATTTTATCAGTATATACACACTGTATATTTCTTTTGGTTGCATAGAAATTTTTCTTAGAGGATTAACTTCTTTTACTACTCTCGCTAAATGTCCTCTAAATCTTATATTTTTTGCTACATCCGTAGCGGCTCTTTTAGTAGACCAATTTGAATGTAGAGAATATTTCTTACCCCCTGGAGAAAATCTTTTAGTTTTAGAACCCGCTCTAATTAATAACATTTTTCCTCCTCCTTAAACTTTCTTCTAGTTGATATTCAAATAATAATTCCTGTGTCCCCCACTGTTCACTCTTAAACACTTCTTCTAATAAATCGCCTCCTCTAACTGGGGGGTCTAACCATAACCTTTTTCTATCTTTTCCAATACTTACCATTAAATCTGGTGTTGCTGTCTCTTCTACTGCCCTACTAAAATCTCCCAATCCAAAAGCCTCACAAATTTGTAATCTTCTAGGATTCATTTCTATTCCATAAACTCTATCTCTAGGTTTATTTTTTATTCTTTCTACTATTGGGATGTGATGATGGGGAAGATTGCTCATTAAGGAACCTGCTATAGTTATGTCTTTATATTCATTCCATTTTAATTGTCCAATACTGTAGGTGCTTTCTTTTTTATTTATTGGAAGGGTGGTTGTAAATCCATCCACAGTTATTGTTACTACTTCATTTTTAGATTTTAGTAGTAATTCAGCGATTCGTATTTTTATATTAGTCATTACTATACAGGCATAAATTGGATTGAAGGTGGGGGATATTTCCCAAAAAGTCTGCTTTTCTTCCTCTGTATCCTCTACTATTTTTTCTATTCTCTGCAAAAACTTTCCTACAACTCTTGCTGATGCTTTCTTTAAAAGATAATTAGTTAGAGCACTTATCCTTTTTATGTCTTCGTCTTCTGATTCTTGTTCTAATTCTATTGCTTTAGCTCTAAGTTTAGCTATTGCTGCTACTGTTCTTCCAAAAGGTTTTATCTTTCTTTTTACAAAAAATTCCCAACCACCGATAACTTCTACTTCTCCTATTTTTCTCCTTTTTATAAATTCTACTTCTTGTTTAGTTATATATCCTATCCACTCCCCGTGAGGAGCTAAAAGTTTTTCTTTGTATCTTATAAGTATTGGTGAAGGAGTATACTTTTTTAATTTTATTTGGGCTATATAGAAACCGTAGGTTGCATTAAAATTGTGTTGTGTAGTCTGTATCCACTCTCCACAACTATTATCTATATGATAAAGATTTGCAATTTCACTAGGATATGCTGCATTAATATCATAATCATATAATTTCTCAAAAGTTCCCTGTTGATACATTTCAATCCAAGGAGCATGAATACAATTATACGCTATAGAATAAACATCCTGAGGAATTGTATTTGCTCCAACTTTTACTCGCTTATAATCCTGATATAAAAATTGTTTAGTCAAAACTGTTGGAGTAGAAAAATCTCCGTTTTGATAAGGATAGAGTTCTCTAGTCGCTTTATTTATTTTTTCTGCCAATTCTTTATATGCTTCTGCTCCCTCTTTTTCTATTTGTAATTCATTTAATATTTTTCGGTCTTCTCGTTTGTCAAACCAATTTCCCAATGCAAAAATTCTTATAGTCTTCTTATTAAAAGTAATAGTTATTTTAACTGTAGGTATATACCAAATTCTGAAAATATATTCATTTAGTCTTCCAAAATCTGTTAAATCCTTACACTTTTCTTCCCCTAACATTTTTACGATAGATTCTAAGACATAAGGATAATAAGTAACAAAACTTGCGTTTTTGTTTTGTATATTCTCCTCTAGGAAATATATTACTTCTTTTAGGGATTCGGGACGATATAGAATTTTTCCAGTAGAAAGATATAATGAAATCAAAGAGCCATCAGGTAAAACTCCTGCATCTAGCCCTATAATTTCTTCTGTCTTGATTCCTGTTGCTACTAAAATATTGTCAACATCTTCAAGAGGAAGCTCCTCTATTGGAGGATTGTTAGGGGGTTCATCTACTAGGATTTGTTTTTCCATATTATTTTTACTTTTCTCTCCCCCAAATGCGATAAAAGGTAGTAGTGTATATACCTCTAATTTCTGTTATTCTGGAAAATCCTATTCTCCCCTTTAAACTTTTAGCATAATCCCTTGCTTGTTTCTTATTTGTGTATTCTCCGAATAGAATATATTTCTTTCCGTTGAATAATTTGGTTTGTAGGAGCATTTTATTTTTCCTAATTCCAAAATTCTTTTATTGGTATAGAGTTATATACTTCTTTTTTTTCTTTCCTCTCTAAATTTCCTATTCCCACAAATCCAATGCCAGGGATATGACTTCTTTTTTCTTTTCTTTTAGGGGGTCTATGTTGCGTATATATTTTTGTTCCTGGAAGGTGTCTTACACCACACTTTCTACACATATAACCTTTTTTATTTTCTTTTCTAGGCGTTACGCTTTTCTTCATAAAATATACCTTGCTTTTGCCATTTTACTTCTCCCTTATTGGAGGATTATTCGGAGGCTCATCGACTAGAATTTGTTTTTCCATCTAATCTTTTCCAACTTCCATCTCTTGTGCTTATCCATCTATCTTTAATATCTTTAATTAATGTTATTGTTATCCTTTGAGGAAAGGAGCGATATATAGTAATTCTTTTAATATACTCAGAGGGGAAAGCTTTAGGTTTAGAGTCCCTGTAATATTTTTGTATTTGGGGGGGGGGGAAGTTCAGAAAATCTAGACATTATTTTTCTCTCCCCCAAACTAGATAAAAAGTAGTATTATATCTACTTCTTACATTTCCCCAAAGATAAGGTCTATCTCTAATTTCTGTTATTCTGGCAAAGCCCATTCTACTCTTTAAACTTCTAGCATAATCTTGTGCTTGTTTTTTATTTGTATATTCTCCAAATAGAATATATTTTTTTCCGTTGAATAGTTTAGTTTGTAGGGGCATTACGCTGCACTCCTTATCCCAAAATACTCAGCGTACCATTGAATAATCTGTTCATCCATAGGTCTACTTAAGTAACGTTCCCATAATTCATTGTATATTCCACTTCCTTCTTCTGTACTGCTCCCCGTTATTCCTCTTCTTCTTAAATTTGCAATTAATCTTCTTCTGTTCCTTGTCATTCCATTAATAAATGTTCTATTTCTACTTACAGCAATATTAAATCTTGCTAACTCATCTGCTTCCTCTGGAAGAAATCCATTTCTTGTCCAGAAATTATATCTTGCATCATAATATCTAAGTATCTTTCTTCGTTGTCTTTGTACTCTTGAAAGGTCTATCCTTATTCTTCTTCCACGAGGGCCTTGAGTCATTTTATATTTCCTTTAGGAGTAGCTGTCTAATTTTTGGATAAGCCCTTCTCTCTACTTCATTAACAACATCAAAAAATTCACTCAAATTAATTTCAAACTCATCAAAAGCATTATCTCCAATCTCAATATATCTTTCTACAATTTCATCTAATCTCTCGTTTGGCTTTTTTCTGTACTCTCTTTCTATCTCTGCAACTAATAATTTTAACCCAAAGGCTTCTTGATTTACTATCTCTTTGGGGAGTTCTATTTGGGGCCGCAATCTCTCTAACTCTTCTGCTAACCCTCTTGTAAATTTTCCTCCGTTGTGCCACTTTTCTAATTCAGTTTTTAATGTCCTTAAATCCTTTTTTCCCCAACTAATTATTTTAGGATTATTCCTAATAAATCTTTTTATCCATGTCCTGTAGCTATCGTAGGACATCCCTTCTATTTTACGATAAATAGGCAAAATTTACCTCACATAAACTCCATAAAATTTCTTTTTTCCGGCTTTTCCAGTAATTACCCTTACTTCTTTTCTCTTTCCTATATATCTAATTGCTAATTTCATAGCATCCCCTTTTCTTGTAAGGGGTTTTTGATGGACTCTATCGTAATTCATCATTTCTATATCCTTTTCCTATCCTTACGGATAGTATACTCTATCTGACTCCCCTTGTCAAGTCCTTCTGTCTATACCCTTTTATGTAACTGTTACCTCTATCCTCCCTTTTCTAACCTTCTCAACAAAATCCTTCTCTAACTCTTTCACTAATTTTCGTCCCATCTTTTCACTTATAGGACACCCCTCTAAATTAATCCTATCTCCCAAACTCTCCTTAATTAATCTTTCCCTATTTTCTAAAAACCATCTAATAACTTTACTCATTTTTTACTTTAACCCAACCTTCCTTTACTCCTTCAAGAATATTTCTTGTTCTTTCATTAGTCATAATTTCGAAAATGTGGTTTACTCTTCGTGCTGTTAACCCTCTAGTTTCTAATCCCCAATCCTCTTCTTCTATAAATAAAATTGCTCCATCTCGCTGATATTGTTCTATTAATTTATTATAATTTTTACTTACATAATCTCTAGCTATTCTTGTTCCTTCTACAGGTCTTACCTGCAACAATAAACTTTCAAAAATATAATAACGATTCTCATTATCCAGGTCTTCTGGAATATCCCTCCAATTCCACAATCCTAATAATTTCCTAACTAACTCTGTCCCATCATCTCCTTCTAACAATTCATCCCCTAGTGCTTCCCATAAAATATTTTTTATTAGTTTTATCTCGTTTACTGTCCATATTTCTTTTAATTCTTCCCACTTTTTTATATATTCATTTGCTTTCTGATGTAGGTCGTTATCTTCGATTGAAAAATTTGGCATATTTCTATTTCTATTTCTCCTTCTTATCTCTTCTTAAATCCCGTTTCTTCTTTATCTTCCTCTTCTATTCTCCCTTAAAATCCCATTCCTCCCTCTTCATCGTCCCTCCACTGTGCAATTTGTCTCGTATTTGGATCTATAGGAGAATCATCTGCTAATGCGTTTCTTATTTCTTCCTCATTTGCTAAATTACCATCAGCAGTCTGTCCTGTAGGTTGCCCAAATCTATTTAAAACAACAAAGTTTCCAAATCCACCATCTGCATATACATAATTAATTTTCTTTCCGTTAGCATACCAAGACATTTTAGTTTCTCCTTATTATTCTCGAATTTATACTTTCCTGCTTTTTTCTTTATTTTTCTAAATTATTTCTAAACCATTTTACACCCTCCTTTATCATAAACTATCAGAAAACTTGGCAAGACCACACAACATCCAAATTTGACGCACCAGGGTCATTCTCGACATTAACGGTAAATTGAGTTGAAGTATATGTATCTATCCATAATGCCCCAGGACTATTTGTCGGGTCTTCGGCGGCTGTTACCATACAATTTCCTGCACTAGGAGTTACATCAAGCCCATGTGTGATGGCAATTGAAGTTGTACTATTTGCAATAGTGGCAGTACCAGAATTTTCGGTTGTGTGGTTAAGATTGTTGCGTCTTACGAGTCGCGTGATAGTCCCGTCACCCTCGGTTGTAACAGTCCCAGTTGTTGGAGTGTTGTCTATCTGGTTATCTAGCACATATACATCCTCTAATATCCCATCGGCATGAAGCCTTATCCCAACATGTGTTGTACCACTTCCTGTCAACTTACGAATAATATTTTGAGCTATGGTAGTATGTTTAACTGTGCTGTTTTCATCGGCCCATAAGTATATTCCTACTGTACTATCCCCCGCGCCCCCAATTCCATCAATAATATTACCCGTAACAAGAATATTTCCTTCATCGTTATCCGAGTTCATGCGGAGTTCAATAGCTGCTGACTTGAGATTAGAGGTTAGAGCGCCAGTATCAAAAATGATGTTATTGCTAATAACAATGCGCCTACCCGCCACAACAATACCGTCTGTTGCACCTTCAATCCAGTTTCCATTTATAATAACTTCCCCTCTAGGGTCTCCTTCCAAACCACGCCTGACTTCTATTCCAGTTAAACTCATTCCAGATGTGACAACTTCAGAAAATCTTATTATATTATCAGAGATGTTGTTTGCATACGCCCAAGGCGTACTAGGGTCGCTATCATCACGAGAAGGCCCTACGACAATTATTGCCCCTGTATTCCCCCCAGCATCCATAAGAGTATTACTAGTGATAATTGAAAACCTTGCTTTTATATATATACCATGCGCCTCAGTTCCTTGTTCAGACCCTACTCTTTCAACGGTATTTCCCGAAATTAGCATATGGTCTCCATATGCAAGTATCCCAAAAGTAGGTGTAGTGTTCTCGGAGATTACATTCTTAATACTATTATTAGTGATATGGTAGTGACGCCGAACAGGTACAGGGTCAGTGCTAAAATTATTATTGCCCAGGCGTACTGCTATATCGTGGACGTTCTCTATCAGGTTCTCACTGACAAATGCGTTTGCTATTTGTCTCCAAGCAATCTCTAATCCACGCTCAACTGTGTCTATTTCCGAATCAGTAAAGACCAAGTTCTGGAGGGTATCCGTCGTATTGGTGAGATTGTCGCGCTGGACTGCACGGTCTATATTTGCGAATCGGCATCGGCGAACGTACAGGCTGAAATCCCCTGCAGGAGAAACAGCCGGACTCCCCACTAGTATTGCGTACCGAAGATTGGTGAATCCTATATCTTCCAGGGTTAGCGTTCCGCTCTGAAGGTCAAACGGGTCGCCGCTGGGAAATTCAATAATTGTTTCCCTCATTCCCATACCGACTAACTTTACTCTCTCAGAGGGACTATTTAGAGTTATAGAATCCCCAAAAGTAAATGTTCCTCGGCTAAGGACTACTTTTCCCTTACTGTCAGAAAGCGAATCAATCCCCAAATTAATTTCTACATGATCATTAGTACCATCGGCAGTAAAAGTACATTTATCAATTTGTCCTGCTAATTCTAAAGTTTCAGTATAACTTTCAGAGCAAATAAAAACAGTTGTTGAGCCGGACAGTGCTCCAGGAGCAGAAGCAAAAACTGTATATCCTGCTGCTCTTACAGTTTGTATAGCTGAATTTAAGTTAAGAGGGCCTAATAATATTGGAATTATAGCTACAACTACTACTGCTAATATCAGCCAAATTATAATGGGTGGCAGTCCTAAAGGACTTAAAGAGCCAGGAGGTCTCTGATACATTATCTTCCTCTCCTTCTAACCATAAAATTTTCACATCCTAAAAAACTCAATAAAAATAAACTAATAATAAAGAACAGTAACAGTATTAGGTAATCTCTCTTCAAATTCTCTTAAATTCCCCCTCAATTCTACTCCCTTTTGCTGGTCGAATACATAAAAACTTACTACATTGTCCCCCAACTGAAAAATATGTTCCACGCGCCATTCAGCTATTTTTATCCACCCATCTTCCACTACATTCCCATTTTTATCAATCTCTCCTTTTATTTCAGGCATACCTGGGTGCCACGGCACTTTTTCATTACTCAACCAAGCATCGTAAACTAAAATTAAATCTGTCCCTTCCTTTCTCAAAATCCGATCTATCTCCTCTATGTCCTGTCTTTTTTCCACCCACATTTTTCCTGTTTCTAAATGCCCTAATCCCCATATATCAACTAATTTACTTTTCCCTAGGTAACTTACCCACCCTATATCATTTAGACCTATAACATCCCCTTCATAAATTCCCTCTCCATTTACTTTTCCATTGTAATACTCTTCTACAAACTTCCCCATCTGATATTGTTGAATATATATTTGGTTTGAATATGTAGGAAGCATACCTATATTGGAAACCCTTAATAGAGAAATAATTAGTGAAAATATTACGAATCCTGAAACTACTCTTTGTTCTTTTATACTAATTTTCAACCAATCCCAATTTATATTACTAATATTAATCCCTACTGCTATTAATCCTATTGGAACTAAATAAGCCTCATATCTATTTAACCAACCTACGTCAGCAAAAACTGAATGAAGATAGATAGTTACAAGAATAATAAAAGTGTAGCTTGTAGCAGTATAATCTCTTTTATAGAGAAAAATCGTTAAGAGATTAACAATTTTAAAGGGAATATACTCTAAATCTTTTTTACAATAAAAAAAGGAAATTCCTAATAAAATTACAAGAGCAAATAATCCAGGAGACTTAGGTAGTACCCAAAAAATTCCTATTAACAAACTCCATAACCAATCTACTAAATTTTCAGGTAAATTTCCTTTGACCAAAATGCTATTTGGAGCAATCATCCATCCTTGAGATAAAGAGATTATAGCATAAGAAATTATGGGAATAAGTCCTGCTGCTCCTATTATAACTCCCCAAATAAACTTTCTATTTATCCAGAATAATAAACCTAAACTCCCAATTAAAAATAAGGACTCATATCGAACAGAAACTAGGACTAAACTTAATAACCCAATCTTCCAATCAAATATTCCCTTTTTTAAGCTCTCAACTCCCCAATAAACAAATCCTAAAGTTAATAATGCATGTAATAAATGCTCCATTCCGATTAAAGTCATCGGTGGAAGTGGAGTAATAAATAATATTAATGTTAGGAGTAGGAGCCTGACCTGTAAGGGGATTTTATACCCCTCTAAAATCCTCCAACTAAACAAGAGAATAGCAAACCCAAACAAAATGTTCAGTACAAAAGGAATCCACTCTACAACACCAAAAACCTTAAATAGTCCTGCTAATAAAATAGTCCATAATAAAGAGGAAGATGAACCAGAAAATTCAAATTGAGTTATCCCCCAAATTCCGTGTAAAGATAAATTCTTTGCTATAGCTAAATGAATGTAAGTGTCATCCAATGGAGATATAAAATGTCCATTGTTCATTTGGAAAGAAATACCAAAAAGGACAATAAGTAAAATTAAATATAATCCTGAAGGGATATAAAGACTACGCACGAAGGACTCTCCTATTCAAAATCCAATAAATTGTACATCCTATTACAAAACTCCATCCAAAAACAAACATAACTGACATAGGAACATCAAATCCTAAAATTCTCTTAAAACTATAATTATCACTGTCCCAATAAGGATGCTCGAAATCTCCTCTGATAAATGCTGCCCAATAAGGACGCCCCTCTACTCCGTTTAACCATCCATTTTCGTACCAGCGGGAGTAATAATTTGCGTTTTCATCTTTTATATAAGATGTAGGGTCTTGTTTCGTTATATATATTCTTTCTTCTGGTATTCCGTACTGCTCCCCTAATGTATCGTGAGGGTTGACTGTGTGGTAATGTATGTTCGGATTGTTTTGTAGTGCTCTTAATCCTTCTTCAGCTACACAATAATAAGTTTCAAAAGGAATAAAAGAGGCATCTGGAGGCATACAGTGAGTTATATTAAATTCACTTGTTGAATTTTTTTGTAAGAGATTTGTGTATCTCTCTGAGATATTATTGTCTTGAATTGTATAAATAGAAGGAATGACAATAACAGGTGCAATATCTGAAAAGAGAAGGGAAACCCTTCTATTATTTAATTCCCCTAAATTCATTCCTTCTATTTTTTCTACCTCTCCAATCTCCTCCAAACTTTTAACTTCTCCATTCACTACTACAATATCATCCAAAAATCCATGATTAAAGACTTCATTCCAATAAGTCCCAATAACTTCATTGTAATATTGTGTTAATATTATCTGTTGTTCCCCTGTTTCCTCTGCAATCCCTTTTAGCTCATACAACTTATCCCTCATTTTTTCCATATCATTGTTGGGGTATAAGAAATGAATTTGGAAAAGAAGAAGAAAAGATATTATAATAAAACAACTGGATAGAGAAAACCAAATAAAACCCTTTTCTTGTACATAGGAGAATCCTTTAAAAACTAAAGGTAAGAGAATAATTGGAAGGACTGTATAATATCTGTATCCTTGGGTAGAAAGATAAGTAAGAACATAAAAGATATAAACACTTGACAAAATCCAATAAAGTTTCTCTTCCCTAAAAAACTCTTTTCCCTTAAACGCCAATCCCCAGGAAAGAATAAGAATTGGAATAGCAAAGGAAATAATAAAAATAGGAATATGGGAAAATATTCTAATAGGTAAGTCTGAATAATTTAAAAGAAATATGGGAGTTAATGCACGGAAATAGTGCAAAACCCGCTCCGCCGTATAATCAATTTGTGCATCAAAAGTTAGTCCAAAAAAGCCACGAAAAACAATAGTAGAATATATAAAAAGTCCAATTAACCCACTCCAAAAAGCCTCTTTAGGTATTCCTCTCCAAAGAGTAATATTCTCCTTGTGCCTAAAAAACATTCCTAATAAATAAGTAAGTGCAACTACAAATAAGAGGGTATGATGCGATCCTATACATAAACCTCCAAAAATAATCTGAATCCACTTCCAACCCTTCCAATTATTCCTTCTTCCCATATCCCAACTAAAAAAGAAAACTAACAATAAAAGTGCATGGAGTGGATAGCTCTCAATAACTCCAAACTGAGAGAAGGATATAGCAGAAAGAATTAAGGTAAAGGCAGCTATAGAAGAGAAATAAACATTAAGACCGCGAACCATTGCCCAATAAAAAGCAACAGAAACAGTCAAAAGTCCAATAAAAGTATTCATCCACAAAAGTGAATCATACACAGAAACATCAAAAATTAGAAATAAATTAGACCACAAAAAGCCCAAAAAAGTATAAACAGTTGCTCCCCCAGGATGTGCTACCCAGAAATTAGGAATAAAAGCTAAATAAATTCCAGCATCTGATGATGTCGTGGACCAAGTATGAAAGGGAGGAGTTATTAGGCGGAGAGAGACTCCTGTAATAAGTAAAAGAAAAAGTCCAGCGGAAATATTCCGCTTGGTCATTACGTTTTCCATCTAATTTCTTCCCTCCAAAATTTTAATTAGTCTTTCCTCAATCCATTTTCCTATAACTAAAGCTAAATTAAGGGCACCAATTAGATACAGAAGAGAAATTAAGGCCATAAGAAAAGTAACCCAATTCTCTCCTGCACCTGTAACTCTGATATGATGAACAAAAGGCTTTATATTGTCTTGGGCCAATGTCAAGAACGGAAAAAGAAGAATAAATATAAAAGCAGAACTAGTCCATCTAAAATAACCTCTAATTACTCCTTCCCCCTTTCTTTTTATTCTTATCTCATTCTTTTCTTCATACTTTTGCAATTCCTGCTCTATCATATCTTTATATTTCCTATTAGGATATTTCCTACATAATTACTAAAAGCTGCTATACATATACCTACAAAACCTGCAATTTTATAATCTAACTCAAAAACCTCAACTAAACTTAAAAGAACACCCATATTTATTAATATTCCAATTCCACCAATAAACCAAAACTTAAAACCTTTAAGTAGAAAAGTCCTTACTCTAAATTTTGAAAAAAATCTAAATATTAAAGCCCATACTCTAAATGCGGAAAAAAGAATGGGCTCCTCATCTAACTCTTTTAATGTTTTATAATGCATAAAACTATAAACCCTCATTAAATGGAGTTCTCTTTGAGCCTGCATTTAATTTTTCTCCTAAAGAATTCAACCTTTTTACATCATTTATGATATTAGCTTTTTCTTGTTTATACCATTTTCCATCTGTCATAGACAACTTCCAAGTATTTTCTACACCTAATATATTTACTGGATGTCCTCTTTCTCCTGCATATGAGATTAACTCCCCTGAAGAAGGAGCAAATGCAGTTTGTTTTCCTCCATCTTCTTGAAATTTAACTTTATATTCATTTATTATATCTGCTCCAGGCCATATCTGGAGAGCCTTTTCTAATGTAAGCATATTATCCTCTACAATATAATTTCCCTCTAACAACTCTACAATCTCACGAGCAATAACATACGCTCTATCCAATTCTAAAAATAAGGGAATTTTAACTGTAACTATTCTCCATTTATGCCTTACGTGACCCCATATAATTCCTACTCCAGAAGGAACTAATTGTAATCTAGTTTTTTCAGCAGAGCCAAAAGGCTTTATCCTGAAATCGTGAGTAAGATCGGTTTTTGTATATATGAGTTCTTTGTCTGTCTGCATATTTCCCCCCTTTTCTCTTGTACCCTTATTTTTTTATCTTGTGAACGTAGCCTTCTTCAAATACTGGGGGATTCCAGGCTTTTCTCTAGTATTATATAGAGGGAATATTTCTTTTGCATCATAAGTTAAAGTACTCCATTCCTTATATTTTCTGTTATAAATTTTTACTCTACATAAACCTGTTTTTTCATCTAAATTTGGATGTAATTCTAAATGAATATATCTTCTAACTTTCCTATCAATATCAGTTTCTTCAGGAGAAACTAAATATAAATCTGTAGCTCCTTTTCGTATTGTAGTAGCATAGGCTACAATAATCTGATTCACTAAAGAAGCAGAACGGTTAGAACCTGCTGTCAAATAGAATTCATCAAAACCGACTGTGCAGTTATCTAACTCGTTGTCTTCCATCATCCTAAGAAATCTTCTTAAATCTACGTTACTACGGATAGCTAAAAATTCAGGGTCTTCAACTATATACCCTAATTCCCTCATTTCTTCCTTAGAAGGAAAATCTAAATGGAAATCAGAATATATTTTCTTTCCTAACAACCAATCTTCAAATAGCATTTTAGCACAAGTTACAGTTTTGCCTTTTCCTAAATTCCCTCCTATATAAACCATCTTTCCGCCAATAAAATCTTGCATAACCATTGTTACGCTTCTCCTCTTCTCCTAATCTATTCTTCTATAATCTCCTATCACCCTCTTCATCCTCTTCACTATGCAATCTAATATCTCGGAGTCCATCTAACATTTCTTTTCTACCTGCCCCTTTTTCTCCTATTCCAGGAGCTAACATATATCTTATTATTCTTTTGTGTATATCCGTATTTGCCCTTCTATCCATAGCCAACATCTGCGCTATGGCTTCTATTTGACTAGATTTAATCCTAGATAATGATATTAAATTTAATACACTACTTTCTGTTAACTTTCCAGGAGAGCTTTCGTCATCTGCACCATCATTAAATAATACATCAAACATAGCCGTTATTGGATGTTTAGCATCTTTTTCCTGTTGAGAAGGGACGAATCCAAGACTATTTGCTCTTCTATCTGCTATTTGTTGAGCCATACTCCTAATAGGTTTTTCTTCCTCTTCTTCCTCTTCTTCTTCTACATCTTTATTATTTATATTTACCATTTTATTTCTCCCTCTATTTTACGCAAAAGGTTTCATGTAATGTGTAGCTGCTCCAATAGCTAGAAGAATAATTCCAGCAGATATAAAAATCATTTTTAGCAGAACTTCATTGTCAACTCCTCCAAAACCTTCTAGGAATTTCTTTATAGCTTGACTTTCTACAATCTTAGTTAATTCTTCTCCTCCAATTACTCCTGCACCTAGACCTTTATCAAAGGGTTGAGGATTAGGATTTCCTTCTAAATAATATCCAGTCTTTAACCATTCATATATTCCAGGAATAATTTGCAAAGGTGTTTCTTCTGTAGAAATTTTATAATCCCAATTATATGTAGTAACTCCTACCTTAAACGCCCCTTGGTGTAATTTTACTGCGTGGGGAAATACTTTTTTATTTTCATCTCTAATAAAAGCTCTAACTTTATCCTTAAGGGACATCTTTACATAATAATAATAGGTACCTAAAACTAAAAGAATAACTCCTAAAGTAGCTAACGCCGTGGTTAATATTTCCACGTTCATTCTTTTCTCCTTCTCTATTTATTATTCCAGACCTTTTTCTATCTATATCTAAAAAACCAAACTCCAAAAGCAGCAAATAATAATATTAATAAAGTCCAAAAAGGAACATCTTTAGTCCAAAAAATTAAATATAGAAATCCTAAAGCTACTCCTCCTAATCCTCCATATAAATTTTTAGTTAATCCAAAACCAAAAACCCCCATTATTCCTAGGGGAATCATTATATCAATCATTAGTCTTTTACTCTTTTATTTTACAATTTCCTATTAGGACTTCTATATTTTCCTGTTTTGCCTCTGAATTTATAGTATTTATTCCTAACATATCAAAACCCATAACTTCCCCACTAAAAATTATAATATCTCCTATCCGAATAGAGGCCCAATCCGAATATACACAAACAACCCCATTAGATAAAATTAGTTGGGACAATATAGGCTCTTTTCTAATTACCTCTGACCTAAAAGTTACAGTATGTCCTATTCTTAAATTTTCATCTTCGACTAGACTTTTAGCGTTTCTTATCCCGTCAATTTCTGAGTTATTTTCTCCTCCTACTATTTTTTCCCCATAAACCAAAAATCCCCCTAAAGCCATAACTCCAACCAGGAAAGCTAAAACTATAAATAGCCCCCAATTCTTATTTCTTTTCTTTGACTTATACATTTTATTCCCCCTTCAAAAGTAATCTATCCCATGTTAGATACAAGAAAACAGCAAGTAAAATTAAAGCTAAGAAAAGATTTATAATATCTAATAATCCCATAATAATCATCATAAAATACATACATAACAATCCAAATTGTATCTTAGCAGGGGGAAATAACCCAAACATAAAAGTATAACCAAGTAAAAAGAACCCTGTAGCAAAGGAAATAAATATAATTATTCTACCCTGTATTGAATCCCAACCTATAGCTTGGATTAAATTATTTAGTTGTGTTTTGATATTATCCTCTATAGTTTCCCATGTTTCAGTGATATCATAATGAAACCCTTCACCTAAAAATGTATTCAAAACTCCCGAAGTTAATCTTAGTCTTACTATTCCATCCTCATTTGTATCAGGGTCTGTAGTATTTAATTCAATTGTTTGGGTATTTGTAAAAGTTGAAGATAAAGAAGCTGTTACTAAAGAATCTAAGTCAGTTAATAATTTAGTAGAAAAATCAGTATACACTTTAGAAGTTTGAGAACTAACTATTACTTCAACTCTATTTCCTCTTGCAATATCGGGGATATCAAGAGTAAAAGGAGGATTATTTGATAAAATTAGAGCTTTATTTTGTGTAGTTTTTGGAGTTACTTCTGTAGGAGAATCAGATAATATAGAGAACGAATTGACTTCAAATTCATTATCTACACCTATAATTCCCCAATCTAAAGCCTCAGCTTCGGGGTCTAAAGTAAAAGTATGAGTATCAACCAACTCCTCATCTAAGTACAAATCATATTCTGTATCCGAAACAGTTTCTACTCTTAAAGTATGAATATCTCCTTCTTGAAAATTTATTGTATCCCCTACTTTTTCTGCTTCATACGTTCCATCTTGATAAGCATAAACAAATAGACTTTTTAGTCTAGGGTCTATTACATATTGCATCCCAACCCATGTTGCTACAGAAGTTTCCTCTGTCTCCTCTTTATATCTAAAAGTTAATCCTACTAAATCTGTTCCTATTTCAAATTCAGCTTCTGCAATCACAGAATCTCCTTGTTCTGTAGTTACTATTCCTCTAAGATTTGAGGCTTCAATCTTATTTACTAAAACGCTCTCTGTGTTTGTTGTATCTTCACTATAAGCTGCAATCCCACTAAATCCTTGAGTTATAGTTCTAATCCGTGTAGCGGAAATTGCAAAATTACTGGGATTATCTTGTTCCTGAACAAAACACAACCATTCTTCATTTGTAGAATCTGTAGCAACATATTCTATAAGTCTGATTATATGCACTACATCTCTAGTTATGGTATATGTAACAGTTTCAGGGCCTCCTCCCGAAGCAGTAGTAGCAGTTACTAATTCATCTGAATTAGCGTCAAGGCCACAAATAAAATCTAATCCTACATCGTCTGTGGAATCGAATCCAGGGCCAACAACCCAATTATTGTCCCCAGAAGGAATAATAACTTCCATGTAGATATTATTATAATCTTCTGTCTCAGGTACTAAAGCATTAACTATATTCCCTGAAGCTCCCGAATCATTAGAAATTTCTACATAGGGCCTAGAAATATTTATATTTATACCTGAATCTACATTTGTACTCCAAGTTAATCCACCCGTATCCGTTGTAGAGCCATCTAAATTTCCTGTTCTATCAAAAGAGTCTGTATATAAATAAGCAGGAGTAGTTAAAGATGTAAAATCAGAATTTGCAGGAATTTCCCAATCCCCCTCTCCACTCTCAAACCAACGTAACCCAGGAAAATTAACTAAATCAGGGTCATGTGCATCTAAAGAAACAGCAGAGCTAGTTTCATTTGTAAATGAATCAAAGAAATCACGTATCAAAACTGATTTAAAAGAAAATACTCCAGAGGAAGAAAGCTGAAGGGTACGAGAATTTATATCATCTGAAGATGTATCTAGTCCTGTAATTACAATATTCTGTAATAAACCTGTCCCATCTGCTATCCAGTCAAATGTATCTTCATTTCCTGCACCATCAGAATATTGAATTTGCCAGCCACCAGGCTGCTGAGCACATAAATATATTACAGAATATCCAGAAAGGGGAATTAAATATCTGTCTAGATTTGATGACCAATCAGTTTCAATATCTCCAATAAATAGTTGTCCCTCTCCCTCTACTCCACAATTAATATCTATAAAAGGGACAATAAAAAATATCTCCGAGACATTGCCTGAACCTAAAACAGTAATATAATAAGGATATAGGGAAGATAGGTCATTTTCTATAAAATTAAAACTAATTTCATCATTAACATCTCCTGTTAATTGTTGAGATTTTAAAACACTTTCAGTTATAGAGTTTATTGCTTGTACTGTTACTTCTTCATCCTGTGGAACATGGATAGTAAAAATAACTTCTGAACCTGCTAAGGAATTTGTTTTACTAACAGATAAAATATCTCCTGTCTCCTGAGCATAAACAGGAAAAGAAAATAATAATAAAATTAAAGGGAGGAACCAGAAAATCCTCTTCATTTATCGCCTCACAAATTCAATAGCTCTAATACCAAAGAATAAGACTACAGGAAAAAATATTCCAATTCTAACCAACTCTGGAATTTCAGGATTAGTTGCTAATCCAACTAATATAATTAATGGGGGGAGAAATAAAGAACCCACTACTGCATTAGAGAATGTAAATCCAGAAGCAAAACCAAAACCAGGTAAAACAGCAGAAGCTATAATAGTTGCTACAGTAGCCAAAAATCCAAATAAAAGAAAAGTTTCTACACTACCAAAAAGTGAAGGAACAACCCCCAAATCTGGACCTACACCTAAATTAGTCAAAGTAAAGTGTAGTATGGCTAAATATATATACATAAAAACGACTGTAGGGGCAAATGCACTAGTCATTATTTTTCTCTTGTTAGTTTTCTATAGGTTTGTTTTTGGGTTCTAGCCCTATTCTGCTTCTCGTGGTTTTATAATTTTTGTTATTCTTAAAATAATAAATACTGTTACTAACCCTACAGGAATTAATAGAAGCCACCAATCATAATACTCATAAATTACACCTACAAAAACCCCTATCAAAACAAATCCTAACATTAAATGTACAGTTCTTGTTGCTGCATATAAAACTAACCCAATAATTCCTATAATTCCTGTAGCAAATACATCTTTAGGAAGAAGAAATAAAGAAGCTATGAAGTCAGCACCAGATTTTAAATCTTCAGAAATTACTGTTTCAGGAAAAATAGTTTGCATAAAAGTTATTTCGTCAAGGGATAAAACTCTATCCCATAGACGCATTTCATCTAATACACCTTCAAAATTCTCTCCCATAACTAAATCATTTGTATTTGTTGTTAAACTTTCAGTCCCTCCCGAAATAGCATCGTCACAAACAGGAATAGCTGCACCAAATAACCCCCTACAAAAAATTACATCTCCTGTTGTTCCATCTCTTGTTACTGTATATAGAGCAGTTACTCCCTCTTGATCTTCAATTAAACTTGATTGGAATGGAGTATTTGTAACTCCTGGGAGATTTAATTCTATATTTTCTAAAGAGGTGGCCTTAATAGCCTGGAAGCCATCCACAAAAGCTACTACACTTTGCCCTGCTGTAGTTGAATCAGTATCAATTTCAATTCTAAGTGTTGCTGTACTAGAAGGCGATGTAGCTGTTCGGGTAACTTGTACCCATCCAGAAGTTACCCCCGTAAGAGAGTCAGTTAGAACCTGTAATTGATTCCCTCCACTATCCCTCCACCTAATACGCAATCGGACAGTATTTATATCAAAATCTATAATGTTTATCCAAACTCCGACACTCCATATTTCTCCTTCCGACGCTGAAATATCCTGACGTATAAAGCTGATACCTGCTGCGGAAGTATCGCTGATATTAATCTTAGCGGACGCTTCACCGAATTTTGATTCTTCCTCGGACCTTGTAATTGTCCCTGTATGATTGCCGCTAACCGTAGCTGTCCAATCATCTAATGCAGGAGAATCCTCTTCAAATGAGGAATTTAATACTTCATTTTCAACTGTTCTTAATTCATATGCTCCATCTTTTACAAATAAATTTTGTGTTCCTTCATAAAATTCTACTGCATCAGGATTCATCCAAAAAGAAAGAGATAAATCAGAATCCAAATCCAAAGAATCAGAATCCGAAACAGTTAAATCCGCAGAACCATCAAAATAATATGCAGTATTTGCTGGCCCAGGAGTAGGAGTTGCACCTTGTACTAAAGCATTATTTTCATTATTTGCTTCAGCAGTATCGGGTGTAACAGTTCCACTAGTGGGAGTTTCTGCAATATCTACACTTCCAGGAAATTCAGTATCAAAAGACCAATAAGATACTAAATCTTCTTGCAGGTCGATAACTGCAAAAGAAATAGTGAAAACAAAAACAGAGAGAACAGCAAAAATTATAATTAATTTTTTACTTAAGCGAGAGAGCATATTTGCTCGTTCCCCATTGAATTACCGCAGTATTCCCATCAGGACTTAAAGCTCTAACATAAGGGCCTTTGACACTTTTGGACTTTCCATAATTTATAAATCCCGCCGCAAAACTCCTAAATTGATTTTCTGTAATCCTTTTTGTTATTTTAGGAGTTTCTTCTTCGGACAAAAAAGGTGCTCTTAAAGGTGCAGGAGGAACAGGGGTAATACCTCCTCTTAATACTCCTGGAGTCCTTAAAGTTTCCGTTGCTGTTTGTGTTAATCTTGGAGTTGTAAACGGAGTTGTAGTTTCTGTTTGAGTTTCTATTTGCGCTTGAGTTTGAATTTGTGTTTCTTCTAGGGGTTGTACTTGAGTTATTTCTCTTGGTCTTGTTTGTAATTCTGTCTCTGTAACAGGTTTAGTTTCAACTTTAGTAATAGGAGCAAGTTTAGGAATAGTTTCTATTCTAGTTTCCATAAAAATTTCAGGATTTGCTACTAATTGTTGAAGAGTTTTTACATTAGTGTTTAATTGTGGGAGGGAAGCAACATCTAATTGCCTTGCAATTTCTCTTTGCTCTTGTATAATTCCCTGTCTTTGAGTTAAATTCTCTGTTCCTGCTAAGACTCCCTCTAAAACTAAAATTCTATTTACAATATTAGCCTGTTCCTGTAATTGAGGAGAGAGTTGAGGAGTAGCTCTTTGTAAAGAATCTAAATAATTTCTTATTTCTGTATCTCTAGATTCCCTAGCAGTCCTACCAGGAATTGTAGACCTTAAGGAGACTCGGGATTTTATTGTTCCTATCCTACCTATTCGAGTAGATTTAGCTAAAACATTCTGTAATTGTCCCCTTAATATTCCAGAAATAGGAGCTATTTTTCCTAAATCAACATAGCCAGCTTGAGACCTTAAAGCTATAGGAGCAGTCCTTTTTACATAATCAATAATTCTAGGTGCTACATATCTAAGTCCCCGAATTAGTAGGGACGATGCAGCAAAAGAAACAGGAATACTAGCAATAGATATTCCAGCAGAAATTAAGTGTTGTTTTCTTTGTTCATCAAATATCATAGCAACTTCAGGTCTATCTTTATTTTCCTGAAGCCACTTATATTCAGCTACAGATATCCAATATCTTTCAGGTAATTCAAAACCTGAACCTACAACAGAAAGTTGTAAATCTAATTTTTGGGCTATATCTACAGCTTTATTTATATTTTCAGCAATGGCCCTAGATTCTATGTCCTGGGCAATAACGTCTGAAGGGCTAGGAGGAGGAACATTCGGATTTATTTCAAATCCAACAGTCACAAGCCCCGTTTCTTTATCCTCAAAAAGAGGATATTGGGAAGGGTCAATATTCCATTTCTCAATTAATTCTCTAGTTTCAGGGGTAAATTGAGCTAAATATTTTTGTCTATAATGCTCCTGTAATCCCTCTAGACCACTCTCCTCTAAAATCTGCTTTTCCTCTTGTCCTAAATCCTCATACCAACTCTTTAATTCTTCTATATCCTTTTGTTCAAATCCTATATTTATTAACTCAGCTTCATTAGTACCTTTTCTTATTTCTTCTAATAAATCATATTCTCTTGTCTCTGTTATTTCTTGTTCTTGTTTTTGTTCAGGTACTATTTCCTGCTCTTCTTGTTCAGTTACAAGTATATTTAATTCTCGTTCGTAACTTCTCTCCCAATTTTCAATACTTCTATTTAACTGTAAAGCCTGTCTATTAAACTCTCTAGGAGAAAGTGTATCCCTTTGCTCTTCTAATTCTTGAACTCTTTCTATTAATCTTTCTCTATTAGTCTCAAAATCTCTAAGTCTAGCAGATATTCTATCTAATTCTTCCCCTTGTTGCTCTTCTTTTTCTTCCTCGGTATCTTTTATTTCTTGGTCTTTTTCTGATATTTCTTCTATTTTTTCTTCTTTATCCCTTTTTTCCTGTAGTTCTATCTGTCTCCTTGCTGCTTCTATTGCTATAATTTCTTGTGGACTCGGGATTCTTACTGATTTTTCCTCTTCTTCTTCCTGCTCTTGTTGTATTGTCTCTTCCTCCTGTTTTATAGCTTCCATTTTTTGTATAGAATTTTCTGGTTGTGTGTGGATAGCATCTGAATTATTTTGATTTTCACTTATTGGATTTTCGGATTCAACTCTAGCACTTATTCTCTCTCCCTCTACACTATCCCCATCCCTTTCAGGAGTATTAGGAGTACCATTAGGAGAATTGTCGGAGTTAGAAATATCGCTATTATCAGAGGAAGGAGGATCAATATCCTCCAAAATATTTGGATTTGGATTTGGACTTGACTGGTCATTATAGTTATTTAAAACCTCTCTCTCACTATCATCCAATTCTTGTTTATTTATTTCACCATTTCTCTCTAGCCTTTGCAATAAAGCTCCAGCTTCAGACTCCCTACCTTGAGATATTAAATCAGAGACTTGCTCTCTATAAGAATAAGTCTCTGGCTTGTATTCTTTTGGTTCTGTAGAATTAACTTTTATGGGAGTAATATTGACAGCCATAATAAGGACATCCTAAAACAAATCAAAATATTAAAAAGATTGCTAAAAAATAAGAAAAAAAATCTACTCGTACCTACTAATTTCTGAAACTGCTTTATCTAGTGCATCTCTCTTAGAAACTTTTTGGTTCTTATAAATAGAATTAGCAGAGTTAAGAATTCTTCTCCAAATATCTTCTTTAGGATTTTTTCTGCGATCTTGTTTTCTAGTAGTCATTGTTTTTTTTTCATTTCATAGTCTGGTTTTTTAACCGCCAGACCTTTTTCGGATAAATTTGAATTTACCCTCTACTAGAAAAAGCTCCAGAAGCTAATCTCCACAGTAACACAGCCGCCAAAATGACGGCCATAACCGAGAAAATAGCCGTAACGCCATTAGCGCCTGTAACCGCTGCAAACTGCGTGATAATAGTAGGGAATAATGCAGAAGCAACAACAGCCACTAACAAAACACCAATAACCCAGTTACCGATTTTGTCCATTATTTTTAACCTCCCTTCTACAAAAAATTACTTACTACGACCAAATGCACCACCTGCAATCTTCCATAGAAAGACAGCAGCTAAAACTACCGCCATAACAGAGAAGATTGCCGTAATACCATTAGCTCCTGTAACTGCCGCAAATTGAGTTACAATTGTTGGGAATAATGCACCCCCAATAACTGCAATCAATAAAAGAGCAATTACCCAGGTAGCCACAGAATTTCCTTTCACAAGATTTCACCTCCCTTCTTTCAAAATTTTGTTTTATCCACCTTTATGATTTCCTTTCCTCTAATCCCTAACTACCTCATATATTCCGTACCTCCCATTTCCAATACTTGCACTTACAAATAAAGAATCTTCAATAAAAAATAAATGAGTCAAATAAGAGAGTTTATTCTCTAAAATAAGTTCCGGTATACTCTCTAAATTATACTTCCAAATTCTCCCACTACAAAAATCCCCAAAATAGATACTTCCATCTTTTTCCCCAATTCCTTCTTTATAAGGTCCACCTATTATTGCACAGTTACCTTTATCGTAGATTGGATAAAAGTAATTAGGAGGAGTATAATTTTGAAGTTCAGGCTCAAAACCTAAAAATCCTTCTACACCCGTAAATTCAGCACTAAACTCATTCCCCTCATAGTAGGGCCAACCATAATTTCCTAATTCTTCATCTAAATCAATTATATTGATTTCTTCCCAACTAGTTTGGCCTGTATCAAAAACAACTAACTTTTTTCCAATTTTCTCAAATCTCCAAGGATGCCGAAAACCATAACCTAAAATATCTACCGAACCAGAAACCAAATCAATCCTTGAAACTGTACCCCTATAATTACTGTTATCTTGTGCCCAGGTACAATCTTCTAATCCTAAAGTACAAAAATATCCATCCCCAAAACTAGCAAAAAGTATGTCATTATCTAAAATTAACCCTCCGCCTGCATGAACATCCCCATCACGCTCTACCCTTAAAATATACTCTTCACTCTCAACATCCCAAAAATCAAAATAACTTACTGTTACAGATCCCCCAACTTCCGTATAGGATAAGAAAAACCCCTTTGCATCCTCTGTAACCTCTACACTTTGTAACCCATTTTCGTGATGATATTCCGGCTCTTCTATTTTATTTCTAAGGTCAAAAACTAGTTCTCCATCTTCTTTCCAAATATATCCTTGCTTCTCAACAAAATACAATTCTTCATCTAAAGTAAAAGTGTCAACAATCTCCGTATCAAAAACTAAATTTTCAAATGCTAAAGCTACTTCCCAATTCTCATTAGCTTTATTCCAATAGTCTATTTCTTCTTCAGCCTCAATAGGTGTACAACCAAAAAATAATAAAGATATAAAAATTAAATATCTAAACACTTAGACTCCCTCATGACTAGTTTACCTTATCCCGTCCTGATTGTCAATACCCTCCGAAAAAGTCTATACCCTTTTTCTCCAATAACCGTTCATACTATCTATCTTTGATTCTAATTTCTATCCCTCCTTATTCCTCCATTCCTTAATAGCATTAAATCCAGGAAGTAAAAATCCAAATCCAGGGAAAAGACAAGACAAGCCAAAAATAGGAAAATCAGAAATTACTATAAAAACTGTAGCCAACCAAACTACTCCTGCTGCAAAGGAGAACAAAATTCCTACAGTTTCATTTCTAAGAAAAACTGCTAAACCTGTAAAAGCTCCTACGATTATAGCTAAACCTAAATCCATTTTTTTCTTCCCCTTTATCCTTCTTATCAGTTTTTTTTATTGTTATTTATTTTTTAGTTTCACTTTTTTATTCCTATCCCCTATCCCTAATCTCCTCATATCTTTTATTCCTAATTTCTCCATTTTCTATTCCTGATTTCTCCATCTTCTAACTCGTCTGTATGCCCAAGGTAGTATAAATGCGAAAGCTATAGCTACTGACGCTAAAGAGTAAACAAAATTAATATCCGTTTCTATTCCTAGACCAAAAATTACACTTATACCGAACCATTTAGATGCTGCTCCCCATTTAAATAAATCGTCTCCAGCCCAATCTAATCTTAATCCGGCCAATATAGAAGAAAATATAGTCAATAGAAATAATCCTACTAAAGGAGATATTTCTGTAGGCTCACCTCCGCCACCACCTATAGGTGTAGCTGTAGGTGTAGGAGTTGGAGTATTTGTCGGAGTTGCAGTAGGTGTAGGCGTAGGTGTAGGGTCTAAACCATCTGAAGCCATAAAATTATCTGAGGATGTAGCAGAACCTCTTAAAGTAAGTCCAGTATACAAATTACCAGAAATAGAACTATCTGTAATCTGTATTTTTTGTACGTCTTCATAGAAATAAGTTAGTGTAGTACCTTCTATATCAAATTTAGCTTCTCCTGGAAAAGTAGGAGCAGGGCTTTCATTAGCTCCTGTAAGCTCACTCCTAGTCCCAGTAACAAATTTTTCAAATCTATGTGAAACAGAAGTATTCGGTCTACTCCAAGCCGAATATAAAGTAATATCTGATTCGTGAATTCTTACTCCAGGACCATTAACTAAAGAAGAAGCTCCCATACTTACAATATCGACTTGGGAAAAATGGTCTGCACTAGATAAAGCCTCTTCAGCCCTAGCAACTGTATCCACACCCGCAGAAACACCCACGACTATATTACTAGAAATATTTATTGAAGCAACTAATACACTCCATGTCCATCCTTGTCCCACAGAGTCTATTGTAGCTTCTGAATTATTTAAAGAACCATCTCCTCTATTAAAATCATCTTGGATTGTAGTTTTAGGCTCTACTGAAACTATACCATCATCTCTAAACTCTTCAGGTTTAAAACTTTCATAATTACCAATATTATATTTATCGCTCTGTAAGCTTAACCACATCCCTAACTTTTCATTTGTTAGAGACTCTCTTAATTCTCTATAATCTTCCTGTATCCCTTTTACAATATATTGCCACTCCTCAGAAACTTCAGGTACTATTATCTTTTCCTTTATTGCTCGTCCATCCACTGAAATTCCGTATAAATATAATCTTAAGCCTAAATCTCTCTCAGGAATTATAGGTTTAGGTCCAGTTAACCCAGTAGAATCTGAATGAACAGTAAAAATTTCCCATAACATATCTTCAAAAGTAGAAGAAAAAGGGGAAAAAGAATCTACAAAATCTAATTTAGTTATCAACACATCCTTTATATCAGGATTTACAAATCCTCCTTGAAAAATTAACTCTAAATCTAAACCTAAATCAGAACTCAGTATAGGTCTATCATAAACAAAAACCCCACAACAAATAGAGTCTCCTTCAAATCTTCCCTTTTGTCCCATATCAGTAATGGAACGCAAATCCAAAATACCTAAAACTGAATCAAAAATGGGAGCAGCCCAATAACCCTCAGAATCCCCTTCGTCAATATACCACTCCCAAGAACCTACATAAACATAATTGTTCAAATATGAATTATTTGGAGAAGCATAGGCATAAATGAAAAAACTAATAACTAGAGAAAATAAAACTCCAACAAAACCAAGGAGTAATAAAAATCTTTTCAACTTCAATTTTTCTTCCACCTAAATTCTCCTTATATTTTCCCTTGAGCTAACTCTTCCATTCTTTCCCTATATCTTTCTAATCCTAATTTTTCTAATTCCTTGAAATCCCATCCCATACGCTCACAGAAAGATTTAACTTGAATAATTAAATCAGAAAACTCTAATTTAGCATCATTTCTATGTGCTTTGTAAACATCTTGTCTCTTAATTGGATCTTCAATATTTACATTAGCACTTACCATATATTGAATTCTTTTTTGTACATAACCTAGCTCATAGGAAAGGATATTAAGGTTTATAAATAAACCTAAAGTTCTTTCATCATGCAAAAATCTAGCATCAATTCCCTCTGGGCGCATATCTAAAAGAGGAGTGAAGGAAAAATAAGGCTTATCCAAAAGACCATCGGAAGGAAAATCGGACATAAAAAACCTCCTAAAAATTAATGAATCCCTCTGCTAACTAAAAATTCCTCAATTTGTTTAGACTTACTAAACATATTTCCCCAATTATCCCCAACCTTAGTATCCACTTTGAAAGGAACTTTAGCAAATTCCTTCCCTAGATATTTCTCCCCAGTACCTACCATAACTTCATCAATAACCTTCATACAATTATCAAAACTATCTTCTGGAACCTCAAACATTATTGAGTCATGAACAGGAAACATACAATGAAAACCGTATTTTTCCTCTAAAGGCTCAAGGTCTACAATGGATAAAAGGTTAAGGTCACTGGCTAATGATTGTATTTCAAAATTACAGCCTTGATTTTCCAAACGGCTTATATTATAATCTGTAACTATAGGAAAGCGCCTTCTCCTTCCTAAAACAGTCTCTATCTCTCCATTATTAATTATTTTTTCCAACTGCCTCTTAGAGTATCCTTTAGCTTCGGGGTATTGTTTATCTAATTCATTTAACCATCTTTGAGCTTCATTTAAAGTAACATTATGCTCCAAAGCTACAGCATAAGCAGTTCTATTATATAATCTTCCAAAAACAGTATACTTAGCCCTCTTTCTGAAAAGAGTATAAATTTCTTCATCCTCTTTTATACCTAATTCCATTCCTTCTCTAACCTTTAAATACCTATCTCCGAACAATACAATAGAATTTTCATGGTGTAAATCCCTTCCAGCTCTGAAAATTTCTATCATATTTTGGTCATTTGTTACACAAGCATAAATTCTTAATTCAAATTGCGCTTGGTCTTTTTCAACTAAAACATATCCAGGACGTGCTTTGAAAAAAGATCGAATCAAAAGATTATGAACAATATTCATAATACTAGGATTTCTTGCTGCACCTCTTCCTGTAACCGTAGCAGCTAGAGAGATAGAAGGATGGATACAAGAATCTTCCCTATAAATATCGTCAACTAATCCCTTGACATAAGTATTCTGGAGTTTTGTTAAGGAGCGATAATCTAGTAGGTAGCGGAGCATTTGTAATTCTCTAGGAAACTGTCCCATTATTTCCTCTGGAATATCTGCTCTTCCAGAAACATTTTCATCCTTAATCTTATCTATATAAACCTCCCCAACCTCATTTTCAACATCTTTTCCGAGTCTAGCAACTAACCCATTCAATATATTTAAGGTTACAGCCTTATCAAGTCCAGCACTACCTACTGGACGCGTAAGTCCAAAGCCTCCATCAATTTTATTTCCAAATAAAATTTTCTGTACCTGTTGGGTAGAACCCAATTGTACATAATTTCGAGTTAGTTTAGAGGCTTTCTCTTCTGTATACTCTATCTGCTCCTTTAAAATATTATTGACTTCTAAAAGCCTTCTTACATCAATATAAACTCCGCGCATCTGACTCTTAACAAATCTCCTACCTACAGGCATTAAAACAGTTTCATATAACTTTTTATCGGGTTCCTCCCACAAATTTTTCTCCATATATTCATCAATTAACTTAGTATAGTAAGAATCATAACCATTATAAAGAAGTAATTTATCCTTTGGAATTTTAGTATAATCCCTCTTTTTTTTGCTTCTCCCTACATATGTATAAGGTAAAACTTCCTCTTCCCAGTTAGGAATAAAGAAAGTAGAAGTTGCAATTTCTTTTAAGGAATGAGAGCCACCCGTTGCAGCGTATCCTTCTCCTTCTTGTCCACCAGAACCTATTGTAGATTCATCAGTAGAATAATGTTTTAAGAGAGTATCATCAGAAATACTTACCTGGAATCCAAGAAAAACCTTTCCTAATTCCTTATTCAAAAATATAACATCAAATGCAATCCCATTATGCCAAACAGAAGGATTATCCCTCAAGATAGAAGCTAGAAGAAAGAGAGTTTCCTCAGAAAGAACAGTCCAATCCAAGGAAATAATAAAATCATTCTCATCACAAATAGAAATAGAAATTATATTTCCAGGATAAGCAGTTAGAGAGTCAGTCTCAATATCACACCAAATTTTTCCAGGGGTTAAAGAGGAAAGTAAGTTATAAGCATCAATATCAGTAAATGCAGAATGGATAGGAGGAATATTATCTCCAAACCTATCATCTAAATAATTCTGCTTCAAAGCAATCAAAGTCCTAGCGAATCCAATAAATTCATTAAATGCTTGACGCATAATAAAAGATGGATGCAAAAGAGGAAGCAAAGGCTGAGTAAAATAAGGAGATTGAAGTAGCTCCCCCTTAACTTTAGTTATTTGAAGTTTAGAGTTATTAGTAACAGCGTGCAAAGCCTCCGCGCCCAAAGCAACAACGACACGAGGAGAAAAAGAATTAACTTCTTTTATCAAACGGTCTCTACACAAATTACTTGCAGTTTCGTAATCATAATCATTTCCATTAGGTTCACAAGGAACAGCATTTGTGTAAGCTATCTTATTTCTATTTATACTTGCTATTTCTTCTGCCCCATGCAGTAACTGTCCAGAATCCCCAACAAAAGGAATTCCTTTATTTACCTCATTATACCCAGGAGATTCTCCAACAAAAAGAATATCAATATCAACGGGACTAGAAGGCAAGCCAGAACCGCAAGACTCAGAATATGGAGGAACCAATTTCTGAGACTTTAAAGGACAAGAATCGCACTTTGCACCAGGAAGTTTTTCCACTTTACTTTTCTGCCTCTATTATCTTATTTTCCCTATTATTATCCCAAAGCATCATAGCATAATTTGCTATATCCAAACAACTCTTTAAGAAATTCTCTATTGTAATTTCATTATCCTCTAAATTCCAAACATTATCCCTTATACCTTCTATTAGAAATCCTTCCGGAGCACCAGCCCAACCACCCTTATAATCATTTTCCCTTAAAACTCTTTCACATTCAGAAGAAAAATCCCTCAAAGTAGGACGTAAAGTTAAAAGTTCCATAATCAAGAAATTTCCTTAACCAAACTCTTAGGAGGAGTAACTCCCTTTTGATTCTGATAACGACCATTATAAATTTCAGGAGGGAAAGAAGAATAAACAGGAACCAAAATTAAACTACAAACTCTATCTCCCTCACGTAAATGAATAGTATTATAACTATTATTCATTATTTCTAAAGTAATATTTCCTTTAAACCCAGGATCGACAATTGTAGGAGGACATATTAAACCTAATCTGGCAAATGTAGATCTAATTTGCACAAATCCCCAACTATCTTCAGGCATAACAACCCATTCTTCAGAAGAAAATAATAAACCATCAACGGGAAGTAAATTTACAGGCATAGAGTGGAAAGTATACAATTTTTCTGGAAGAGCATAAGGGTCTAAAACTCCCCCAAATACCTGCTGAACAGCATAGTTAGAACCTAAAGATAAATCCATAATAAAAACTCCTAATAAACTTTCGGAGGATTAATCCGTAACACATCTTGCTTGCTTATATATTTCCTGTAAACTTCATTCTCTTCTAACTTAAATTTATTAAAATCAAAATTATTTTTAGGAAAAACAGACGAAGAAACTGATAAAGTCGCGCTATCTAAAGAAGCGAGAAAACCCCTAGTCTTATACTTTAAAAGAAATCCCTGTAACTTCCCTTTAGCTTCCTCTTCTCTTCGCTCAAATTCTTTTCTCTTTCCGTTAGTCTCTGCATATTCCATTAAAATACCTAAAATTTCCCTTCCCTCTTCCCCTAAATTCCCAATATCTAACAGTCCCTCATTTAATTTACTAAAATCCCTTCTCAAATAGTTAACTGGACAAAACATACAGGGAAATCCATCTAAATTATTCCCACAGTCGGGAGGATTATCCTCTTTACAAACTTCCTCAACCAACCATTTAGCATAATCCCCAATATCTCTACCCAAAAAATCCTTATCCTCTAAGACTAACTCATCTATCCACTCATTATTATTGGTATTAACATAAACTAAAATAGCTCCTGCTAATTCATGCGGGGATAAAATAGAGTGAAGATGCTTAGAAGATAAATAAACCTGCATTTGAGCATATGCAGCTTTTTCATTTCCGTCTTTAAAACCATTATTTACAAAGTTATTAAATCTCCAATCAGATACAGCCTTCACATCCAAAACATAAGGTTTCTCATTCCACTCTACTAATAAATCTAGTCTTCCTCTTTTCCATATATAAGGTAAATCAAAATTAACGAAAAGTTGAGAAGAGCTAGGAATTATAGATATACCTGGAATTTTAGGCAATAATTCAAATTCTACCCATCTCTCAAAAACTTCTCCTACAGTAGCTCTAAGTCCAAATCCTTCTGTTTCTATTCCTATTTCTCCTGTAGAGAGAACATTATTATTCTTCATCCAGAAAAGAGTAGGACACTGAAAAATATTAGAAGCAGGAATATACTTTCCTGACTGCACATTTCTTTCTTGTTCCCTGGAATCAAAAGATTTACGAAGAAAACCCATTTTTATATTCCAAATCCTTCCCTATAAAGTCTAACTAATTCTCTAGCAAATCTATATCCTTCTCTCCAGGTTGCTTTACTTTTTCCTCTTTCTCTATCTTTAAATGTTATAGGAACTTCATATTTATCCGAATCGGGAAGAGTAGAAGCAATTTCCATCATTATTTTATATCCATTTTCCTTAGTTTTCAAAAGTAATTCTCTTTCTGTAACAAAAAATCCACTCATTGAATCCTTAAGTCCAGTAATAGGGTAAGAAAGAAAATTAGAAATAGAGGAAATTATACGGCGAGAAAAAGGCCATCCTATAATTCCTCCACCTTTTACATAACGAGAACCGACAACTAGACGATAATCAGAATAAAAATAAGAACGAAGTAAAGCAATAGTATAGATAGGAGAATGAGATAAATCAGCATCCATAACTAAAATATCAGGAAAATTAGCAAATTCTGAAGCATAACGAACAGCAGCACCTAAACCTTTATTTTCACAAGACACACATCTAATATTTTCATTTCCATCCCCAAAACCTAAAGCTCTTATTCTAACACTATCATCTGATGTATCATCAGCAAAAATAACCTCCCAGGGAATGTTACAAATATGCAGAAAAGCAGTAAGACTAGATAAAAGGGGGTAGATATTTTCCGATTCGTCTAGTGTCGGAATTATAACCGACACTTCTTTAATTTTAGACATTTTGCAATTCCTTTAACTTATCCTTTCCCTTTTCAGTAACTTCATAATAATAATTCATACCCTTAGACAAACCGCCACCAAACTTATAATATTTTCTCCTCTTAATAAAACTCTCAAGAATTAAAGAAGTTAAGTAGGTAGTAAAACTACCTATTCCCATAGCTAAAATTCCAGAAGCCGTACTAAAATTAATATCTTTCTTTCTTCCAGAAAGACCATTTACATAATTCAAAACTCTTAACTTATTTTGCTCCTGCACAATCCATCCTGCTATCCCTTTATCTTTTATTTCTTTCTCTTCTATCCTTTCTTCATACATAACTACCAATCCTCAGGTGCAACTTCTAAATTTCTAAAAATATATTCAGGAAGTTCCACTAAACCCTTATCAATTTCTATATTTTTAACAGCTTTACGCGCAGCTATAGATAAAACTTTAGCTAAAATAATAGGGACTTGGATTACAACTTCCTCTTCAGTAGCCTTATTATATAAAGCAAAACTAAAAACTTCACTAGAAGTAATAATCTCTACATTGTCAAAATAAGCCATCAAATCCTCCTAACACTCCGAATATCCACAATTATAACATTTACTACAGCCTTCTTCCCTAACCAAACCACTTTCACATTCAGGACACATAGAAGAAATAACAGATAAAATAGGCTCTTCCAAATAATTAGACAAAACTTTAGCAACACCATCAGGAATAGACGAAATAGAAGAGCCATTAACCCAGATGGGTTTATCTCTTATATCCTTTAATTGATCAATTACTATTCTTAAATCTGCTCTTTCTCCATTTTCTCCTCTAACTTGTAGAAACTTAGAAATAACTCTACCCAATGCTTCAGCCCAACAATAAATATCTGAGCCTGATTTACCAATATTGATGAAAACTCCAAAAGGAACCTTTCTAACTACCCCTAAACTATTCTTTTCCTCATAAATATTGACTGTTATATAACATTCTCCATAACTTGTATCTAATTTGTATGTATCCCCTGGAGAGACTAGAGGATGAACAAGAGAAGAAAGAATGTTAGAAATAGAAGAGGAAGGGGAAGAAGGGGAAAACTTAGTTAAAATTTGCCCTTCTCTAGACCCATCTCTATAAATTGTAATTCCTTTACATCCTAACTCCCAAGCTAATAAATATGCTTTTTCTACATCCTCAACTCTAGCCTTGTTTTCTAAATTAATTGTCTTTGATACCGCATTTCCTATATACTTTTGCCAGATAGCCTGAGTTTTTACATGAGATTCAAGAGAAATTTTATCAGAGGAAATATACCAAGGAAATTCTGCACAAAATCCTTTACCTAGAACCTCTTGCTTTTGTTCCTCAGTTAATAATTCTTCTAATTCCCCTGCAACCTGCTTAAACTCCATTCCATCGGACGTAATTCGTTTAGTAACTAAAGAATAATATGGCTCTATCCCCGAAGAACAGCTCGCAATAATAGAAATTGTTCCTGTAGGGGCAATAGTTGTAGCCCCTAAATTTCTATTAACTCTTTCCTCTTCTTTTAAATTATATGCCGCAGGGTAAGCTCCACGTTCTCTAACTAAAATTTCCTGCGCTCTATTAGAATAATCCTTAAAATCTAACCCCATATCTTCAGTTAACTCAAAAGCCTCTACGCTTCCATAAATAATCTTCATTTTAGCTAATAAATCTGCATACCCCATAACTCCTAATCCAGTTCTTCTAGTATTCTCTGCTGACTCTTCTATCTCTTTTAATGGATAAGGAGTTCTATCAATAACATTATCTAAAAATCTAGATGCAATAGATATACAATCTTCAAAAGAAGAATAATCAAAATTAGAACCCTTATCAGAGTCTATAAAAAAAGCACCCAAGTTGATAGAGCCCAGAGTGCAAGCCTCAAAACTTCTTAAAGGCTGCTCTGCGCATGGATTTGTTCCGTCCACTTTTCCCAAAAATGGAGTCATTTCATCTTGAATTCTATCTAAAAATACAACTCCAGGGTCTCCAGTTATCCAGGCATTTTTTATTAATTTATTCCATATCTCTTTAGCTTCCACAAATCTCACTGTTTTTCCAGAAACAACATTCCTTAACTCATAAACTCCATTGTGCTCTAAAGCATACATAAACTCATTTGTAATCCCAACAGAGATATTGAAATTTTGCATTTGGGATAAATCTGATTTTAATTCAATAAATTCTTCGATATCTGGATGATGAACATTAAGAATAGCCATATTAGCTCCACGCCTAGTGGAACCTTGTTTTATTTGCTCAGTAGCCTCATTAAAAATTTTCATAAAAGAAACAGGTCCACTTGCAATTCCTTGTGTAGAACCAACAATAGCACCTTTTTGCCTTAAATTAGAAAAAGAAAATCCTGTCCCTCCACCAGCTTTCTGCACTAACATTTGATTTTTAACTGCTTCACCAATGTCTTCAATACTGTCTCCAACAGGAAGAACAAAACAGGCCATATAATTCAATCCATTATTTAGTCCTGCATTAAATAGGGTAGGAGAGTTAGGAAGAAATTGACGAAGAGCCATAACATTATAAAATTTACGTGCCCAATAATCTACAACACTTAAATCTCCACCATAATTTAATTCTGCCAAGGCTATATCATAGGCAACACGCCAAATAAACTCTTTTAGGTTTTCTTTTCTCTCACCATCTACAAACAATCTAACCTTAAAATATCTTTTCTCCAAAACTTGAAGAGAGTTTTCATCAAAATTAGGTTCAATTAAATCATCTGGAACAGCAGGGATTAAAGGGTAAAGTAAAGAAACAGAAGACATTAAAACACCTTTTCCAAATCATTTTTAGTCCCAGATATCAAATGAGACTCGTTAACACTTAAAACATCCAAAGAATTAAAATTCTCTAAAGCAAATCTAACAGCTAGGTCAACATTATTTCTACAATTATTCTTCTGCATAACAGAGAATATAAATTTGTTTATGGTGTAGGGAGAAAGAAAAACCTTGGAAGCAATTTCCCTATATTTATAACCTTTAGCTAATAAACCCACTACCTCCCTCTCCCTAGCAGTTAAAATTAACATAAATCCTCACAAAAAAAATAATGGTGCCCCGTATAGGATTTGAACCTATATGCTATAAAGCGGTTGATTTTAAGTCAACTGTGTATACCTATTCCACCAACGGGGCATTTAAAACTAACCCCAAAGAATAAAACCAAACAAGCCCAATAACCAATTTGGTACGCCAGGATGGAAAAGAATAAAACCAACAAGAAGTCCTATCACCAAAGCATAAATTTGTGTAATTACAGCAAACTTAACTAATCTATTAAAAGTAGCAGGAAAATTAGATTGCATTTCCTTTTCTTCAGCTCTTACTCTCTTAATATAATTAATCATAATCTATCCTTATTCTCTATCTCAAATCTCTTCTTTATTTTCTTTTCTTCTTTGTAGGCCCAATAACCAATAAAACCCATAATAATAATTAAAGAATAAGATAATAACATCCAAAATAAATCCATAAAAACTCCTCTTATTTGGTTTGGGGAGAAGGACTCGAACCTTCAATTTCCTGAGCCAAAATCAGGCGTCATACCAATTAGACCATCCCCAAATAAATTATAAAAAGCGCCCTTATCGGGACTCGAACCCGAAGCCTACTGATTAGAAGTCAGTTGCTCTATCCATTGAGCTATAAGGGCAAGAATAAATTTTATAGCTCCTCTAGATATACAGAGAATCCCTCAATATTTGCATTGAATAACTCTATCAAACCGTCTAAAGCCGCAGTATGAGCAGAAGCAAAAGCTACTTGACTAACCAAAAGTAAAAGTACAACTACCCAAGAGAAAATAGAAACAATTCGCCAACTCATATAAACTCCTTATGAGTAATAAAAAAGTGCCTCCGGTGGGACTCGAACCCACAACCTTCTGATTAAAAGTCAGACACTCTGCCAATTGAGTTACAGAGGCGTATTTACTAATTCAGAACCTTTTTTAGTCGTAGACCAAAAACCATCAGAGAAAAAAATTAAGTCCTCGGATTTCAAAAATGAAATCTCACCTTCATAACCTACAGGAATTTCCGTTCCTGAATAAGCAAACTCTAAAACAAATAATTGTCTAGGACTTAAACTCTCTTTATCCATAATCCACAACTATTACACTTCTTCATTATCTGTCATCCCCACTTCCCTTTAAAACATCTCTTTCTTTTCTATCTGCTAACTTTAATAAATTACTTACCGCAACCTCATTCAAATTCAAACCCATTACAGTACAAATCTCTGCCAAATACCAAAGAACATCTCCAATTTCTTTAGAAACAGCAGTCACAAAAGCCCCGTCAAAATCCTTATCAAAATCTCCTCTTAAAGATTTCTTAAAAAGTCCCTGTAATTCGCCGGCCTCATTCCCTACGCCTAAACCCACATAAGGAAGGGCATTTTGTTCAGGATAAATAGCAGTTTCGTGTGCTTTCATTTGATATTCGTTAAAATTCACATCTACCTCCTACAAATAATTTAATCATTTTACTTTCCCCCTTTAGAATCCCCCTAAACAAAACAAAGATAAAAATCTACAATAAAAACTGTTTAGAGGGCATATAAACAAGGAAAATAACTTAACGTAATGTACCTTAACATAACGTAACATAAATTAAGTTCCCACTATATATCACATATTACTTCTCCAATCTACCTCTATTATACTTACTAAATCTCAGGCGTCCCCAAGAATTTTTCATCTATAATAGAAATCGCAGACGTAAAATAAAAATAGATTACTTCTTTAAACTTCCTGGACGCTTATAAGCATTAGAGTTATGCTTCCACTAAACTTATTCTTAGTCTTCATAATATACCCCTTTTAATATAAATTATAAATCTTAGAGGCTGTAACACTTTACAGTGGTTACTAATTAAGGCAGACACTTAGAAAATTTGCCGGATAATTCTCGTCTTAGTATTACTGCCACCTCAAAACTATTCTTATTCCCTAGGCTTCGTCATATATTCGAGGGTTGTACGACTCTGTTAAGGAGCGACCTTACAGACTATATACCTCTACGTATCCGCCTTCAGGAAAAAATTGTTAATTACAGCAGAAGGAAAAAATTATCTAAAAGTTACGCTGCCACCGCATTATTTACAATATCCACAGTACCAGGTCTCGCCCAAGCAACAATATTTGCTCTAGGCTTTCCTGCATACTCCGTAATTTCTACCTTAGCACAAACCTGCTTTCCAGAAAACTCACGGTCATCAATTTCCACATTTGCAAGAGCAATCTTACGCTCCTCATCATCTTCTGGAAAATCATGACCAAAAGCCTCTAGCATAGCAGCAACATAAAATGCTGACTCCTCACCCATAGCCTGTTCATTGAAAAGCTTAATATTATCTGAACCAACAACAATAGATTCCGTATAAAGAGTTGTAGTCTCCTTAGTAGCACCCCTACCAGTACGAAATTCAGACTTTTCTACATTAACGAGATTCCAACCCTCATTAGGAAGCTCACGGACACCAGAAGAAAGATTCAAACTGATCTTAGGCATTTTTATTTAACTCCTTTTTATTTTTATGCCTGATTTATTTGCGTGTAGTTTCTAATTTTTGTTCTTGTTCGTGTCCATTTACACTCACCTTTCTTAGATAACTAAAAACTTTATCCATTGTGGGCATTTCCAAAACTATTGGAAGTTGTCCACTCCTATCTTTTCCTTCTGCTGCTTCTGTAATCTGTGTTGTAACCCAGTTTTTATAACTTTTCTTTCCCTGACTATACTCAATATCACCTTCAAAATGTAAAACTAAATCAAAAACTCCAACCATGTCAACGGAAGCATTTTCCGTCAGAAAGGGACGAAGAATCGTACGAGATACTGCGTTTCCATCATCATCAAATTGTCCAAATCTCCTCTCTTTAGCATTTATCCCCAAATGAATAGGTAAGGAATTCAAATCACGAAACAAAGTAGAAAGAAAATCTAAAACCTGTCCATGTTCATCCCAAGTAGCTTTAGGTTTACTTCCCTTTAATTTATTCAGATATTGTCTAGCAAATTCGGATATAGAATCAATCCCAATAAATTTAAAAGGTAAATCAGAAGAATCTAAAAGCTTAGTAATGATAGCACGAGTAGCAGAAGAAACATCAGAATAATTATTTATATGCATAAATTCAGGCATATAAACTACAGAAATAGAACCAGGAGAACGTAACAAAGAAGATTGCTGCCCACGTTCAAAATCCAAAATAAGAGAAGGATTAGTAAAAACACAATCAGCAGAGGATGAAAGAAATTGAGACTTTCCAGAACCGGAACGCCCATAATTGACTATATGCCAATATTCAAAAGCAAAAGAATTTACCGGAAGTTTTAGGGAGCCTAGCTGAATCATTTTGTCTACTCTTAATTTCTATTGTTTCTAATTCTTATTTTTCTCAAATCGTCTCTAAAGCACAGTCATCATACACTACCCCTAACCCCCTGTCAATCCCCCTAGCTATCAGAGTTTTCTATAAGGGTATAGGTTAGGTCTATATCTATACCCCTTGCAAATTTTCAATTTCTATTCGCCTTTCCCAATCCATTTCATATTCATAATGAAGCCATGCCTTTCTACAATAACTACAAATAATAAGAAAACCTAAAATAACTACTTGGTTATCACAATGAGGACATATCATGAAATTCCCCCCGCTCCCCCCATTTATCCCTTTGTTTATTAAAAGGATTTTTTCCTCCTATTATCCAATCCCTATCCTTAAAATCCAAAAAACCATTATAAATTAAATCGCTGTTAAATTCAGAAATGGTAATATTAGGACAATCAGTTGTTAAAGAACCCTCCAATAAACCACAATTTTTACAAATAAATAAACCACCATCACAAACACCACAAGCATATATATTACAATTTTCGTGTTTTACTGCAATATGTTCCATATCAAATTCCTTTCAACTTTTCATTTATTTTCATCATTTCCTCATTAGTCCAACCTTTACCATTAGTCCTTATAACAGTTTTTAAGTCCTCATATTTCATAATTAGAATATCTAATTGTTCAGCAGCTAAATCTAATAAATCCCCATCCAAATTATGGATTCTTCTATTATTTGCCCACCCTCTTAATTCTCTAATAGTAAATTGGACAGAGTGATAATCAAAACCACCATTAGAATTAATAATTTTTCTAATTGAGTTTTTGACTCTTTCGCGCCTTTCTTTTTCCCATTTAGGAGCCATTTATTAACTCACTTTCTTATATCCCGTTCCCCAACAATCTTCACAAGAATTTTCCCCACAACACCTATCAAAACCTACAATGACACCATTTTTAATACTATTAGCAACATCCAATAATCTCTTCTTTCTTTCTACAATTTGCATCTTATGCAATTTACCTGTATCTGACAGTCCCTTTTTTCTTTCCCTTTCTCGCATCTTATATAATTTACCTTTATCTGATTTTCGCCATTCAGACCTATTTTGCTTTCCATTTTCAGACTGTGCATATTTTCTCTTAGCAGCTAATATCCTTTCTTGTCTTTCCTCTTCTGTTAATTTTGTTCCTTCTCTTTCTTCTTCTTGTAAAATCTCACTCTCTATTCTTAATCCCTCTCTTTTATCTTTATCTTCCTCAGTTAACTCATTATCATTCATATACGCCAAACGCATATTTTCATAATTACTAACCATAAGGAATCCTCCAAAAAATTACTTAGTCAAAACTCCTACAACTGCAAAACACTTATAACATCTTTCATAAAGACCAATCGGTATAAAGATTGACCACTTTCTGCAATAAATACAATACATATATTTATAATAACCCCCTAAAAAACTTGCTTCCTAAAAGGAACAGATTTAATTATTTCTATAAATCTACATCTTACACATTGTTCTCCATAATTATCAAAATATCCATATACAGAGTCCAAATCCCTAGATTGATAAAAAACTGTTTTATGTAATCCAAAAATACACAACAAAAGAGAAAAATTCATTATAAATCTTCTATACTAGTCTCCCTTGTTCCTGCAAATTTCTAGGCATAAACATAGTTTCAACATCATTTATAACTCTAGGAATTATAGTCAAAATTCCACTATAAATATCCATTTGATCTGCACGTTCTACAAACTTCCAATGATATGCACACATAATCCTACGAGACAAAATCATAGTCTCACAAAAACTTATAGGACAATTCTTACTGTTATTCATCTTAATCCTCCCATAACTTTATTTTTTTCTTTACTTAGCTTCCTCTACATCAATCATATTTTGCAAATTATCCTTATATCTTTGAATTTCCTCTCTTGACATGAAATTCGCATAAGCACCAAATCTTACCAACAATACTTTTCTCCAATTTGCTACCTGTTCATCTGTCAATCTATTATTCATAATAAAATCCTCCTAAATTCTAAAAACTCTTTAATTATCCACACCCTTAATTATAGGATAATCCTCTCCAGAAACAAAATCTAAATAACCTTTAATGATTTCATGTAAAGTAGGTAAAGAGTTAGAAAGAAAACCAGAAACACTCAAAAAATTGAAAATTTCCTTTGCTTCCTGTTCAGAAATCCTTAATTGCAAATCCTTATATGTCTTTTCTACAAAAACAGTCCTATTAACATATTGATAATTCATAACAAAAATCCTCCTAAATTTTTACAAAATCAAACTTTTACGACAACACAATCATACTCTCTTCTACAACCCCTGTCAAGAGTCTAGGTATTACACTTTTCTATAAGGGTATAGACCACACCTATACCTGACAGGGAAGTCATAGAACAACTATTCTATCTCTACCCTCCCTAACCTATAGGAGAAACCTATAACAAAACAGAAAGATATAGAAAACTTCTATAGAAAAAAGACTTGACACTAGAACACAAAGAGAGTATGATAGAGGAAATTCCTTAGAAGGAGAAAGAAAATGAACAATGAAAAAGAAGAAAAAATAAACATCACCAAAGAAGAATGGGGAAGACTAGTAGAAACAGGAAAACAATTCAAGAAGTTTAATGATGAATCTCTTATAAACATGCTCAACAGACGAAAAGAAGAAGAAGCCAAAGAAAGAGCAAATATAATTGCAGGATTCATAGGACTAGGAATTATAGGAATAGGAATAATCATAATAATAACACAAATTTCATGACAAAAAAGTCATAGAAAATCCACAGAAAAAGGCTTGACAAGCAAAACACAAGAGAGTATAGTAGTAATAGAACAAGCACAAGAGTGCAGAAAGAGAAAAAAGGAAATGTACCCATACAAAACAGAACAATATGAGAAAATAGACAAAAGCGCGCAAGGTGCATACTACGCCAAAGGATGGATAACGGGAATAATATACAATATAGAAAAGGGATACACAAAGGATACAGAAAGCGTAAAAAGAAGCCTAAAATTCCTACTAGAAAGAATGAAGGAAGATTTTGGAATAGTAAGTCAAGATGACTAAATAATAAAATGAA
>Ga0214472_10000495_pt1 | contig 48626 bp, 44 predicted proteins | sample RVTome_6_FD_207662 | JGI IMG/M metagenome (GOLD analysis project Ga0214472, IMG submission 207662) | Soil microbial communities from uranium-contaminated site in the Upper Colorado River Basin, Wyoming, United States - RVT140D175 | ecosystem: Environmental > Terrestrial > Soil > Contaminated >...
TTGATCCTTCTTCAAATGGATTCAAGATCAAGTCTGCACGCTTGCCTTCAGGAGTCAATGTCCATTTCTATTCTCAATAAAATCAGTGGGTTCGCGTCAAAATCCCCGAGCCGTGCTAGGAGTCAGTCCTACAAAAAACCTTTATAAAAAAACAAATTCAGATAAGGTTTCAGGCCAGAATGTCGTGCTGCAAGCGTTATTGCGAAGTCGAGTCAAGCGGAGAGGTTTTCAACGGCTTACCCTCTAGCTCATCCAATTGTCTTTGCAAGGCTCTGGCATAAGCGGTAACAATCTTGCCTGAGTTCTTCAGCGCCTGCTGCACTCATTCCTTCTCCTAGGGCCTTGATAAACGACACTAGAGCGATGGCGCGTGATGGAGTGCCCCCCATCACCTCGACTTCTATGTTGTCTGTGCCCGTTTGTTGGCGCATAATTTCCACCGATTGTGCATTGAGAAGATCATGGGTACACGCTTCACTCAGCAGGGGCTTCTCCATCTCTGTGATATAGATCACCTCCTCAATCGCTCAAGCCGGGTCATCCTGTGTACGTGGGGTGATCGCCAGCAGCTCAAGATGATCGCCTGCCAGAGACCCATGTCAACCAGGAGCGTTTCGATGCGACGAGTGAGGTCCAACCCCCTGCTCTGGGGAGCAATGACAGCCGCCGTTTGTCTGACCTATGGGTGCTCGACAACGGCCTATAAGCAGTATCTGGTCGCGCAAGACGACTATGAGCAATGTGTGAAACGGGATGGCAACTCACGCGCCAGATGCGTGGCTGAGCGCGAAAAACTGCAAGGGATCCTGGACACGTATGAGAGAGAGGCAGAAGGCAATCAATGGTGGCGCAATACGATTGAAGAGGTTCGAGATAAAGAGCCGCTATCTCCTTATGATCGCAAGTGAGAACGCCACCCCAAACGGCTCAGTGCCTGCATGAACGCTTCGGCAAGCGCGGCAAAACGCCTCAGGTCACAAAGCGCGGCAACCGGGCGGTAGATCCTCTCCGACGCTGGCGCGACCATCTACTCGATGACGCTGTGAACCGACAACCCCCTCGACCTGCACCAGGGGAAGACATTGTTCGTACCGGTCGAGAACAAATCTGAGGTGAGCGCACGTGAGGGTTTGGGGGGCTGAAGACCGTTGACCTGATGGCAAAAGTGCGTTAGAAATACGGAGCTGTCCCATGCCACTTTGAGGCGTTATCGACGGGTTTTCATGCGTCGAGACGGCAGGGGCGAGAATGAGCGAAAACCGGCAACGATAAACGATAAAGGAGAGTGACGATGTCTGCATTGGAAAAAGCCTACGACGTATTGAGCGCTGCTATTGGGACGGAATCCCCGCCAGGGGACTGGTTTACCGTGACTCAGGATCAAGTCAACCAGTTTGCCGATGTCACCGGGGATCATCAATGGATCCATGTGGATGTCGAGCGCGCCAAAAACGGTCCCTTTGGGGCACCGATTGCGCATGGTCATCTGACCCTGTCGATTCTCGGGTTGGTGGGCCGCACGGACAAACCGTCCAATATGCCGATGGTCGAAGGCCAGAAGATGGGGATTAATTACGGCTTTAACAAGGTGCGATTTCCAGCCCCGGTGCCGGTGGGCGCCCGCATTCGCTCCAAGCGGACCTTGAAGACGGTCGAACTCAAGGGCGGTATGATTGAGGTCATGAACGAAGTGGTGGTCGAGGTCGAGGGGCAGGAAAAACCGGCCTGTGTGGCCGAAAGCCTATCTCGTATGGTGTTTTGATCGCACTCCCTGCCTGCGAAAACGGCACCGGGATGGGGTCACGCTGGACGCGGTGCGTGACCCCCGTCCCGGTCAGAGACGCGGCGCCGAGCGCCTAGGCCGGGATGGCCAACAGGCTGTTGATCTCGCTGAGTTCGCGCCACAACTTGCGCCACGTATCGCCGCCGTCATCGCTGCGGTACAGATACCCGTAGCGACTGCCGGCGAGCATGACGTCCGGGGCATCGGGCCGCGCGTGCACCGACCACATGGCCGAATTGGGCGGTGTGGGCAGGGGCAAACTCTCCCACGTTTTTCCCACATCTCTGGAGCGCATCACCGCACCGATGCGTCCCGGAGTGGTATCGCCGATCGTCAGAAAAACGGTTTGGGGCTGCTCCGGCGGCACGAAGATGCTGCGCGGATAGGACCACGGGAAGGTTTCGCGGATATGCAGTGCCGCCCACGTGGCGCCGTCATCCGTACTGGTGTACACCTCGTTGTTCACCACCACGAAAACGGTTTTGGGCGGTCCCTCTGCCACCGCGACGCTGTGCACATCGGGATTGGGGATGGCGCCGTTAATCGTCTCCCAGGTCTGACCGCCATCGCCGCTGTGCCGCACCCCGTCCACCTCAATGCCCATCCAGATATGGTCGCGCTGCACCGGGTCAATGGCAATGCCGGTGATGCGCGGGATGCCGACATTGGGACATTCGTCCGCGATCGCCGCCTGGCGCTCCTCCCAGGTGTTGCCGCCGTCCGCCGACTGAAAAAGCGTGGCCCGGCTCGGCGTCCCGGTGCCTGCCAACAGGATCTCTGGCTGCTGTGGATCGATCGTCAGGGCCCAGACCGCATACGGACTCAGGGGAGAATCCGCATGTTCCCAACTCTCGCCTGCGTTGTCACTGCGGTACAGCCCCTTGTCCGTACCGGCATACACGATCTCTGGCCGCTGCGGATGGTGCGCCAGGGTCCGCACCATGGCGTCGGAATGCATGCCCTGGTAAATCCCAATACGCTGCCAGGATGCCCCCTGATCAGCGCTCCGCATCACCCCCTGTCCAATCGTGCCGACGAGCATAACCATCTTGTCCATAGGAGTTCCTCCTTAGCCTTTGCTACGGGGCTATCGCTTCACACTTTGGACTCAACAACGAGGGGCCCAGCATGGCATATTTGCCGGTAAAAGTATAGCACTGAAAGAAGTCATTGGCTGACTCGGGCGCGGCGTGGTGTCACCGTCTCTGGGATGGCGGCTCTACCGCCGGGAGCAGTGGGGAGTGAGCCGTGAAAGCCTGCCCACTGCCCCCTACACCGCACTTACCAGTCCGTCTGGGTCTAGTGGAAATACGGGATGACGTGACGTCCGAAGCGCTTGATGGAATCCATGATGCGGCCGTGGGCCAGGTTGCCCATTTGCATGAAGCAGAGCACCTGATCGACGCCGGCTTCCTGGTATTTTCTCAGCGTTTTGATGACGGAATCGGGATTTCCCATGGCAAACGCGCCAGAGGCGAGGTGGTCTTGAAAGGTTTTACCGGTGCGCTCTTGCTGAATGGCACTGACTGCGAACTTGTAGGAATCGGGGACCTCTCTGCCCTGCCAGGGGGCGTAGAGATTTTCGGCCATGTTGACAAACCACACGCCTTCCGGGCCGGCAAATTCATAGGCTTCCTCGTCGGTGTCAGCGCAGTGGGTGACGCACAGCGCGGCCACCTGGTTGTTGACAAAACTGCCCACCGGGTGGGCATGCTTGATGCCCTCGCGGTACATGGCCACGCGCTCGGCCATCTGGCTGTAGCCACCGAGGTTGAAACACAAGGCACCCAGCCCCTTTTCCCCGGCGGCACGGAAACTGTCCGGCTGACTACACGCCACCCACATGGGGGGATGCGGTTTTTGCACCGGCTTAGGGATCACGGAGCGCGGCGGGATTTGGTAGAATTGCCCTTCGTGAGAAAAGGGGTCTTCGGTCCACATCTTCGGGATCATGGCGATGGCTTCTTCCCACTGCGCCCGAGTGTCATCCGGGTTGACCTGAAACCCATCCATCTCGATGAGCGTGGTGGACCGCCCGGTGCCCAGGTCCATCCGGCCGTTGCTTACAATGTCCAGCACCGCGGCCCGTTCGGCCACCCGCACCGGATGGTTGTACTGGCCGGGCAATAAGGCCACCGCGTGACCGATACGAATCCGTTTGGTGCGTTGAGAGATGGCACCGTACAGCACCTCCGGCGCCGAGCAGTGGGAGAATTCCCGCAGAAAATGGTGCTCGACGGTCCAGAAGTAATCGAATCCGACCTCGTCTGCGAGTTCCACCTGGGCCATCACCTGCCGGTAACGGTCCTGCTCAATCCCCTCGTAGTGGGGTTCGGGAACCTGAATTTCGTACATCAGCCCGAATTTCATAGGCCTGTCCTCTCTGCAAAGGTCATAGGGATGCGTTGGACGACTCCAACTCGCACCATACCATAGGAGGAGGGGGTTGGATAGAGCTGGGACGCGCCAGAGCCTATGTCCACGGGCGGCAGCCCCAGGTTTGACGGCCGGGTCATGTCGGTCTCTTTAGGTAAGGCGTTCCAGCAAGCTTGCCAAATGGGCATTGCCGCCAGCGGGTGGCTGCCAGTTCACGTGGAGCACTGGCGCGCCACAAGCTCGCAGGTGGGCGGCAAAGGATTCTAGGCCGAGGTTGATCACCCGGGGGCCTTGGTGCAAGAGGGAGGGAAGTTGGGAGGGCATCTGTGGCGTGGCGGTGGCCGCACCAGACGCCTCGGGCTGCCGGGCCAGCGGCTCAGCGTGGGTGAGGGCAGATCTCTCCTGCGTAAATGTGATAGTCTATAGGAAACTCAGATCCCATCCTTCGTAAAGGAGCGATAATGTCTACACACCGTCTGTCCCGACATCTGGTCTACGGCCGTCGCGGTATGATTTGCTCGAATTCGCCATTGGCCGCGAGCGCCGGTCTCAAAGTGTTACACGAAGGCGGCAACGCCTTTGACGCGGCCCTGGCCGTCGCTGCGGTGGAAACCGTGACGATTGTACCGATGTGCGGCTTGGGGGGCGATTCCTTCGTGCTCCTCCACGACGCGGCCACGGGAGCCATCACAGGGGTGAACAGCAGCGGCGTGGCGGCCAGCGGCGCCACTGCCGAACTCTACCGCCAGCAGGGCTACCGCACCATGCCGCTGGCGGGGCCGCATGCGGTCTCTGTGCCAGGTGAAGTGGCGGCGTGGGAAGTGATCCACCGCCGCTTTTGCACCCGTCCCTTTGCCCAACTGCTCGACAGCGCCATTGGCTACGCGGAGGCAGGCTTTCCGATCCCGCCGGGCATTGGCCGCAGTTTTGCCAGCAATGCCGCCAAGTTGGCGCAGTTTCCCTCCACGGCCTCGGTGTTACTGCCCCAGGGTCGCACGCCGGCAGAGGGCGATCTGTTGATCAATGCCGATTTGGCCCGCTCGTTGCGCCTGGTGGCGGCTGGCGGCGCCGATGCCTTTTACCGGGGCCCCCTGGCGCGCCAGATGGTCGACGGCCTCAAGGCGGGCGGCGGCTTGTTCAGCGAAACGGATTTTAATGGGCACCAGGCAGAGGTGTATGAACCGATTGCCACCACCTACCGCGACTATACTGTCTACCAGACACGCCCGCCCTCCCAGGGCTTTTTATTGTTAGAGATGCTCAACTTGATCGAAGGTTTTGAGATTGCCGCCCTCGGGCCCAATAGTCCGGAGGCGATCCATTTGATGGTCGAAGCCAAAAAGATCGCCTACGCCGACCGCAATCGGGTGGCCGGTGACCCGCGCGCCGTCGATTGGCCGCTGGATGAACTCATCTCCAAAGCCTATGCGGACGAGCGCCGCCCGGAGATTTATCCAGACCGTGTGAATACCGCCCACACCGCGCTGCAGATGGCAGAGGCGGATGGCGATACGACCTATTTTTGCGTGGCGGACGCTGCGGGCAATAGCGTCTCATGGATCCATAGCCTCTCGCACGCCTTTGGCTCCGGCTATATGGCCGAGGGCACCGGCATTGTGTTCAACAATCGTGCCGGACGCGGCTTCCGCTTGACACCCGGTCATCCCAATGAGATTGCGCCCGGCAAACGGGCCATGCATACACTGAATTGTTACTTGGCGACTAAGGACGGCCAACCGGTGATTATTGGCGGCACGCCAGGCGGCGATTTCCAGCCCCAGTGTGGCTTGCAAATGCTCACCCAACTCATCGATTTCGGCATCGACCCGCAAGCCGCAGTCGAAGCGCCTCGCTGGTGGAGTTTTCCCGGCACCGACCCGGCTACGATCGATCAGGCGATGCGGCTCCAGGTGGAAGCGGAGATGCCAGAGAGCACCGTCCAGGGGCTGGAGGCGCTCGGGCATCAAGTGGTGCGGCGGGCACCGGGCATTTACGACGGCAAGGTGCAATTGATCGTCCGCGATCCCGAGCGTGGCATTCTCATGGGCGCCTCCGATCCCCGTGGCGATGGACAGGCCGTGGGGGTCTAGCCCTGCATGCCATTAATGGATCACTTTGACCCGGCCCACCGCCCCACTCTCCAGGCGTACTTTGATGCCGTGAGGATGGGTCGGGGACTTGGTCAAAATATCCTTGACCACCCCATCCGTGAGTTTCCCGGAGCGCTGGTCTGGTTTGAGAACGATTGACACTTTGAGTCCGGGTCTGATATCGGCACGGTTTTGTCCGGTCATGTATTTGATCCCTGCTACACGATGTGAGAAAAAGGAAAAGCGATGGCATTCGTCACTTCAGGATCGGCGCAGCTCTATTACGAGGTCTACAAAACGGGCGACCGCCCCTGGCTCGTCTTCGCCCATGGGGCCGGCGGCAACGCTGCGATTTGGTGGCAACAAGTCCCCTTTTTTTACGAGTGGTATAACGTCATGGTGTTCGATCACCGCACCTTTGGCCGCTCGACCTGTCCACCCGACGATTTCAATACAAAATACTACGCCGAGGACTTGCAGGCAATTCTCGATGCGGAGGGCATCGACAAGGCATCGCTGGTGTGCCAATCGATGGGCGGGCGCACGGGGCTGTGGTTCGCCCTCAAACACCCGCACCGAGTGGCTTCACTGGTGATGAGCCATACCATCGGCAACATTTATACCGAGGCGATCCGCAGCGCTCGGCTCGCGGCCAATGAGGCTCGGCCCGAGGCGCAAGGCCCGTTTGGTGGCTGGGCCTTTGCCTCGGATTATCCGGTGAAAAACCTGGCCGGCGCCCATCTCTACAATAGCCTGAGTCGGTTTAATGTAAATGTGGATCGCGACCGCCTGGGCTATTTTGATCCCGAGACCAACATCACCCCCGAGGCGTTGCGGGAGTTTCGCATTCCCACCCTGTTCGTGACCGCTCAAAAGGACATGGTGCTGCCACCGCATGTGCTCCACATGGCCGCTGCGTTGGTGCCCGGCTGTGAGGTGGTGGACCTGGGGGATGCCGGGCATTCGTCGTATTTTGAGATTCCGGAGCAGTTCAACACAGTGGTGCGGGCCTTTTTAAAGAAAGTGGAGAAATAGCGATGGCAAGTGTGCAATGGAAGCAAGACGCGACCCCTACCGATGGCGTGATAGAGCGCGCCTTTACGGTGCTGCGTGATGGGCAGGCGATCCCCGGGGTATGGTGGCAGCCGGCCGAGGTCTCCGGCCCGATGCCTTTGGTGCTGATGGGGCACGGGGGCAGTGGCCACAAGCGCAACGACCGCATGCTGATGCTCGGGCGCCTGTTTAGCGCCGACTACGGCTGGTGCGCCGCCGCTATTGATGGCCCGGTACACGGGGAGCGGGGCGCCGTGACCGACCCCACCCAAGCTGAGTATCGCAGCATGTGGCAAAGTGGACATCCCGTGCAGGGCATGATCGACGATTGGAAGGCGACCCTGGAGGCGCTGAGCCAGCTCGATGCGGTTGACGCTGACCGCATTGGCTACTGGGGCATGTCGATGGGAACGATGTTCGGGCTGCCCTACGTGGCTAGCGATAAGCGGGTTCGCGTCGCGGTGTTAGGCAAGGCTGGAATGACCGGCTCCAGCGTCAGGCGCAGTGGCATTGAGACGCATTTCAAGACCTATGCGCCACGGGTCCGGGTGCCGGTGCTCTTTTCGATGCAGTGGGATGATGAACGCTTCGACCGAGACGGGCAACTCGATCTCTATGACCGCCTAGGGTCCAAGGACAAACGGCTGCACGCCTACCCAGGTCAGCACGTCGACAATGGTCCGGAGGCGTTTGACGTGCAGGCCGCATTTCTCAAGCGCTACTTGTAGCTCACCCGTCGCCCACGGGCTCATGCCCGTAGGCGGCCCACACAGATCTCTGGCCAGATTGACTACTCCGCACGCATACATGCGTGGGATTCTGGGATCAAACAGCCATTGCGAGCCGAAGCCCGTCTGATATGACCTACCCCATTCGGGCCAGTTCCGGCCCGACATGTTGGCTCCGGGTTTTTACACCTCGTGAGCCGGTGGCATTAGCGCACACCCGAAGGTGGCCAACGCCAGGGGAACTATTATACGCGGAAGGGATCGCGAGTCAATTACCATTAAGCTTGACAAAGACAAATTCTTGGCCCTTTGAGGGCCAACGGGCTTATATCCCACCCTTTGAAGGGTGGGATATAAGCCCGCTTCTCTAACGACGGCGTTCGGTATGTCCGGGCTTTATAGGCCAGAGTGAGTTCGCTCATGTCGCTCTCCTTTATTGCTTCCGAAACCAGTCAATAATCGCACTGCCATGCGCCGCCCAAACCCCTGGGCGCTGCATCATCGCGCCCAGGGCGGCATCGAGAAAACCGATGCGGAACGGCTGACCGATGAGCCAGGGGTGCAAGTGCAACACCAGGACGCGCCCGTTTGCCGCCCCGTCTCGGTAGAGAATATCGAACCCCTCACGCAACAACTGCTCGTAGCGGTCCACCTGCACTCGGCGGTCCCACAGGGCGTGCACATCATCGAGTTCGAGCATCAGGGGCAGCGCACACAGCTCCCCCTGTGCGGTGGTCATGCGGTACGGCTGCTCGTCATTGGTCCAGTCGCAGACATACCGAATCCCCGCTTGCGCCAGCAGTTGCGGGGTGCGGGCGGACTCGCCGTACTCCGGTCCCAACCACCCGACCGGGGCGGTGCCAGTGGCCCGGGCGAGCGCTGCAATGGAGCGGTGAATATAGTCGCGCTCGGCCTGCTCGGTCATGTCACTGGTGATCATCTGACTGACCGACATGCCGTGACCGATGATTTCACAGCCACGCGTTTGGCAGTGGCGCACCAATGCCGGGTAGTGTTCGGCGGTGAGCGCATCCATCGCCACCGTCGGCGGGATGCCGTATTTCTCCAGGACGTCAAAGACGCGGAAAATGCCGACTCGGTGCCCGTAATCGCGATGCGTCAGGCGCGGGTAGTCGGGCGACCCTCTAGAGGCCCCCAAACCGCCCGCTAAGGCCGGCGATTGGTAACTCCCCTCGGGCGGCTCCCATTCCATATGGTCGAGACTGATCAGCACACAGAGCGCCACTCTCGCCCCCTCGGGCCAACGCAGGACCCTGCGCGTGCTGATCGGCGACCACGCATAGTGCTCATGATCCATCCCGTGACGACGTTCTGCCGGCATGGCGATTGCTCCTCTATGTCCCCGCCGTGTGGGCGACCATTTGATCGTAGTCGTGTTCAATGTAGCAGTCTGCGATCTCATCTGCAGTGGTCTGCCACACGCCGTCGTGGGACATGATATAGCTCAGCACGTCGTCCAGATATTGAATGCGGTGCGGTTGACCAATGAGATAGGGATGCAGGGCAATGCACATGACCCGCCCGCTCTCGGCCCCTTCTTTGTAGAGCTGGTCAAACTGCGCTTTGCAGATCCGTGCGAAATAGTCACCTTCGTAGTGCGTGCGGAACGCCGGGGCATCGTTGAGTTCGATCGAGTACGGCACGGAGACCAGCTTGCCGGAGGCGACCCGAATCGGTACCGGCTGATCGTCGTGCATCCAATCGGTGTGGTAGATCAACCCGGCCTCGGCCATCAGATCAGGGGTACGCGGCGTACCGGAAATAGCGGGTCCGAGCATACCTTTTAACGTTTTGCCGGTGTGGCGTTTTAGGGTGTCGATGCAGTCGCGATAGAATGCGCGCTCTTGCCCCTCGTCGCAGGTATTGAGATAGCGCGTATTGTAGATGCCGTGACTCATGAAATCCCAGTCCCGATCTACCATCGCCTTCGCGACTTCGGGATAGTGCTCCAACACCGCCATATTGAGCGAGACACAGCATTTGATGCGATACTGGTCCAACACCTCAAGCATGCGCCAAAAGCCCACGCGGTTGCCGTAGTCGCGATAACTATACTCGCGCGCATCGGGGTACGGGGTTCTCGGCCACGGGTTGCGGATGCCGTCGTAGTCGGGCAGGTATTCGTAGTGCTCGACATTAGGGGCGACCCAAAACGCCACTCGGGCGTGATTGGGCCAGGTGATTGGGGGGCGATCGACGATTGCACTGTAGTCAACGCGATGCGGGGGAAGCGCCATGGGAATATCTCCTTATAGACATAGGCGGCTACACCGGGGGCGCCAGCGACACCTCCAACGCGACCTCGCACCAACGGGCGGCGCGCAGCAGGCGATCTTCTTGCGCATGAGGGGCGATGAGTTGAATGCCCATTGGCATGCCCGCCCCACTCAGGCCGCTGGGCAACGCGATCGCCGGTACGCCGGCATAGGTCCAGGGCGCCTGAAAGCTCGCGTCGCCGGTGGTGGTCAAGTCGCGGGGGGCGGGCGCGGGGGTGGCCGGGGTCAGCAACACATCCACCGCTTGAAACATCTGGCTCACGTCATCTTGAAAGAGACGCCGCAACCGCTGCGCCCGCAGGTATTCAACGCCGGGAATGACCAGGCCCGACTCAATCGACGCCCGAATGTGGGGCCGATACTGATGCCGCTGAGTCATAAACATATCCGCGTGAAAGGCCGCCATTTCCACCTTCATGATAATGCGCTGCGCCGCCAGTACCGTGCTAAAACTCGGCGGCAGGGCCAGGTCTTGCACCGCTGCCCCAGCCTGGGCCAGCCGCTGCGCCACCGCCTCGGTGTGCTGCCGCGTCTCGGCATCGGCGTGATCGGCAAAGTGGCCGTGCAACACCCCGATGCGAGGGGGGGTATCGGCCCGCTGAACGGCAGTGAGATAAGCGCCGACGGGCTCTGACAGCGAACCGGGGTCGCGGGGATCGGGCCCGGCAATGGCCTGCAACACCGTGGCTGCATCTTCCACACTGCGCACTAAAATGCCCACGTGATCCAGACACCAGCTCACCGGAATCACCCCGTAACGGCTGATGCGTCCGTAGGTCGGTTTAAGCCCGACGATGCCGTTATAAGCGGCTGGTCGCAGGGTCGATCCCCCCGTCTGCGAGCCCAGTGCCGCAGGCACCATGCGCGACGCCACCGCCACCGCCGAGCCGCTGCTAGAGCCGCCGGGGGTATGGGCCGCATTCCAGGGATTGCGGCTCGGCGACGGATCAGAGGTGGCAAACTCCGTGGTGACCGCCTTGCCGATGAGGGTCGCGCCATTCTCTCGCAGCCGAGAGACCGACGTGGCATCGTAGTCCGGCACAAAGTCAGCATAGACTTTAGATCCCGCGGTGGTCCGCAAACCGGCGGTGTAAAAAATATCCTTGAGCCCTACTGGCACGCCCGCCAGCAACCCGGGGTTTTCGCCCCGCTGCAGCCGCTCTTCACAGCGTTTCGCCGCCGCCAGAGCCCCTTCGCGATCAATGGTCACCCACGCCTGCAGCGCCGGTTCCAATGCCTCGATGCGCGCCAGACAAGCCTCGGCAAGGGCCACTGGAGAAATTTCCCCCTGGCGCGTTAACGCCACCCCTTCGGCAACGCCCAATGTATGCAAGGCCGCCATCACGGTTCTCCTCTTTCACGCCTCGTCCCTTAAAAAAATCGGGGTTCGAGATCGACTGGAATGGGGTGGGTAGAGAGGTGGACAATCTGCTCGGCCGATACCTGCAATCCCGGACGCTGCCGCTCGGCATCCTCTTGACCCCACAGACTACCGGCCTGCGCCACGAGCCCCTCTAGCACCTCTTCGACGGCATGTTCACGCCCCATGCGACGTTCCTCCTGTAGGACTGCGATCAGCAATTTTTGATGTGGCTGCCCGACTATAGGGGGAGCCGAGATGACTGTCAAGCCGGTCGTTCAACCCAAACGTACATTCCGATTGCAAAGTTGTCGCGCCTCGCTATACTTACGATACGGTCCGTTTTGTATTATGAACTATAACGATTGAAACTGCATATTTTTGCTTATTAATCGTGTGTTCTAGGAATCATGGTCGCCTGGTGATAAGGATGCCTCGATGCTCGCTCAGACCGTCTCTACTCCGCGCTTCTTCTACGGCTGGATCGTACTCATCGCCTGCTTTCTCACCACCATGATGGCCTCCGGCACGATGATGGCGTTTGGCGTCTTCATCAACCCGCTGGCCGATGACATGGGGTGGTCACACAGCGCCCTGTCGTTCTCCTACGCCCTGTCGTCCATTGTCAGTGGCGTCGGCGTGCTGGCCATCGGCTCCTATATGCACCTCTATAGCCTGCGTCTGCTGTTCGTCATCGGCGTGCTGATCAATGGGTTTGGCCTGTACATGACCAGCACGGTCACGTCGCTCGAAGGGTTTTACTTCTGGTATGGCTTTGTGGCGGCGTTGGGCCGCAGCACCTTCTTTATCGCTACGGCGACGCTGATCACCCGGTGGTTCGAGAAGCGCCGGGGCATGGCGATGGGCCTGATGATGGCGGGAAACGGCATTGGTCCTTTTTTCTTTTCGCCCATCGTCACCTGGCTCATCGTGCGTTGGGATTGGCAGACGGCGTTTGTGGCCATCAGTTTCGCCATGACCTCGGTGCTGGTGCTCGCCTATCTCCTGATGCGCAATCATCCGCACGATATCGGGGTCAAGCCTTATGGCGCGGCCGCTGACGCCGACGTCCAGCCACTGCCCGCGGCGCGAACGCGTGCCCGGCCCGCCTCTGCCGAGCCATCGGTCGGGTCGTTGTGGGGCCGCATCCTGCGTCACCAAGGATTTTGGACGCTGTCGCTCATCAATTTCTTTTGCTGCCTCTGCCACTCGATTCCTCTCGTTCACACCGTGGGCTTTGCACAATCGGCAGGGCTCTCCGTTTTTACCTCCTCCTGGGTGTTGTCGGTGATGGGCCTCTCCTCCGTGGTGGGACGAATTTTCTGGGGCTTTTTCGCCGACCGCCACGGCGCCCGGCTCACCCTCATGATCACCCTGTTTATGCAGGGCTCGTTCATGCTCTGGCTGGTCGGCACCCAGGACCCGGTCGTGTTCTTTCTCTACGCTATGGCGTGGGGCTTTGGCTACGGCGGCGTGGGGACACAATACGGGGTGGTGGCTCGCGAGTTGTACGGCTCGCGTTTGTTCGGACCAGGCTATTCCGGACAAAACTGTTTTGCGATGGTCGGGATGGCAGCGGGTGGCTTTCTCGGGGGCTATCTCTACGACGTCTCGCACACGTACGTGTGGTCGTGGGTGGTGAGTTTTGGCGCCGGCCTGATCTCTGCCCTGCTGGGCCTAGACCTGCTGTCCCAGGGTGAACGCGCCAAAGCGATGGACCAGGTGGAGATGTCGACGCCCCAGGCCACGCCAAAACGACAGATCACGAGTGTCTAAACGCCATGCGTGCCAGTCCTCAATTTGCCGTCGCCACCCCGGCGCCGGAGACCATTTCGACTTCCTATCGCACCTGGGCGATGGTCTCCATCGTCCTGGGCGGCTACATCAATGTGCTCAATAGCCACGTGATCAACGTGGTCATTCCCAAAATGATGAGTGCCTTGGGCACGGATATCATCACCATCCGCTGGGTGGTCACCAGCTATCTGTTAGCCAATGCCGTGGTCATCCCCATCACCTCCTGGCTGGCTCGCGTGCTGGGCGCCCGCCAGGTTTACGTCTACGCCTTGATCTTGTTCACCAGTAGCGCCATGATCTGCGGCATGGCGCAGAGTGTGGGGGTGCTGATTTTTTTTCGCATTCTGCAAGGCATTGGCGGTGGCGTCATCATGCCAGTGACCATGCTCCTCATGCTCGATCTCTACCCGCTGGAAAAGCGCGGTCTCGGCACCGCCATCTGGGGCATGGGGGCGTCGTGCGGCTCGCTGACGGGCATCCCTCTGGGGGGCATTTTGGCCGAGCAGCTGAGCTGGCGCGCGGCGTTTTACGCCAATCTGCCGCCTGGTCTGATCGCCCTGCTCATTGCCATCTTCGTCATGCGCCCCTCGCCGCGGGAGCGCCAGGTACCGTTTGATTGGGGCGGTTTTATCACCATGAGCACGGCTCTGGCCGCGCTCTTGGTGGCGCTCAGCAATGGCCAGCGCGAGGGGTGGGGATCGAGTTACACGGTCAGTCTCTTTGCGATCAGCGGGGTGGCACTCGCTGCGTTTATCATCCTAGAGCCACGGGTTAACACCCCGATGATCGATCTACACGCCTTTCGCAGTCCGCCCTATGTGCTCGCGGTGCTCTTATGCCTCATTGCCGGCGCGATGTTTTCGGGCGGTCCCTTTTTGCTCTCGCTTTTTTTACAGCGCCTGTACGACTTCTCAGTGCAACAAGCGGCCATGATCATGTTTCCGAGTTCCGCCTTTTTGGTGCTCTGCACCTCGTTCACCGGGTGGGCCAGCGACCACATCGACCACCGGCCGCTGATGATCCTGGGGTATCTGTGCTACGGCGCGTTCGGGGTATGTATGGTCTTTGCGGATCTGCGCTTCACCCCGCTCATGCTGCTGGTGATTTACTTCGGGCGCGGCTTGGGCCTGGGGTTTACCTACTCTGTCCTCTATCCGGTGGGCATCAGTGGATTCGAACCGGCGCGAGCGAAAGCGGCGTCCATCGTGCTCAACCTCTGCATCACCCTGGGGGGGACTTGGGCCGTGGCCCTCCTGGCCGCCATTCTGGATCAACGCGAACAGATACGGCAGGCCTGGTTGGCCGAGACCCAACAGCTCACCTCAGTGGGCACGCAGCAGGCCCTCGAGGCCCTGGAGGCCGCTGCCGCGCAGATAGGCAGCGCGATTCCGCCGGCTCTCCACGCCAACGTGCTACTCGGGCGCGTGATCGATCAAGAGGCTATCTTGCTGGCGTTCAATGATGCCGCGGCGCTTTTTGTCGTGATCTCGCTGTGCGGCCTCATCCTGGCCCCCTTCTTCCGCCGCGCCTGACATACCTCATCCTCAAACCGCGACGTCACCTCGATCAGGCGAAATGGGTTCAGTATTAAACTTTGAAAAAAGGGGATCTTTCAAATCCCAGTTGACAGTTTGCGACTCCAAACTCAGTGAGATGCCGGGCTTCGCCAAACAAACTGTTCACTACTTTTGACGGCTCGTGAAAGATCCCGTATTGTGGGATCTTTCATATTCCAGTTGACAGTTTGTGGACCCAAACTCAGCGATACGCCGGCTTTCGCCAAACAAACTGTTCACTACTTTTCCGTGCTCGTGAAAGATCCCCCATTTTGGTAAATCTTTTTGCAGAAAGCGCCTTAGGCTAGTGACGTTTGACAACCAAGAGTCTTCGGTACGGGCTGGCGTGGGGTAGCCCCACGCCAGCCCGTGCGCTGTTCCGTCAGCTTATTTTAGGCAAGCGCCTTAGTAGCGTGGCGGACGCCGATCTTCCCGAGGTCTCGCAGGGTTCACCGTGAGGGTTCTACCGCTAAGCTCGGTTTCGTTGAGCGCGGCGATCGCCGCTTCTCCACCACTCGACATTTCAACAAATCCAAAACCGCGCAAGCGCCCGGTCTCTCGATCTGTGATCAGATTGACCTTCTCGACATTGCCATAGCGGGCAAAGAGATCTCGGATCTCATCTTCCGTCGCGCTAAACGGCAGATTGCCAACGTAAATATTTATGGACATACACATTTCCTTTCCGCATGACCTCACACGGCATGCGCAAGAGGAGGATGACGGGCTGGACCTCGCTGGGATGCCCCCGGCGAAACAGACGGCATGCCGATGGAACGGGAATCTTCGCGACCACTTGGGAAAGGAGAAGAGAGTTCACCATGTAGAGGATAGCCCAGACATTCCGGAAGAGACGAGAGGACGTCACCATATGGGACATCCCTATGCACCTTTAGAATTGTAGCACATCTGCAATGCGTATTACGAGGTAAAATGCGACCCTCGATTTTAAATAATTGCGTGGCGAACTCGGGCCCAACGCCGTTCGCTGACCCTCACAGTCGCGAGGTTGACGAGGAGGATACGCCGCCGTTGACGCCTAGGCGGTTCCATCGTACACTGCGAGTTCCCGGAACCCGATCCCCTTATCAGTTATCTCTCATGGCTTCTATCGATCATGTCTGCCGGCAACCAGGATGCCAATCATGCAACCGCCACGCCCACGAAAACAGAGCCGCATGACATCAGACGACGGCACTACAGAGGCGTCGATCCACCACCATGGCCGCGCGCCTCAGTGGCTGGGCCTAATCGCCGCCTCGATGGGGATGTTCTTGACCTCTCTAGATATTACTGTCAACGTCGCCCTACCCGACATCACCCGGAGTCTCGGCACCGACTCTCAGACCGTACAATGGATCATTATCTTCTATGTGGGGAGCAGCACTGGTTTGCAACTGAGTCTTGGCAACGCGGCGGACCGCTACGGCCTCAAGCGCTTCTACCTCCTCGGCTTGGGCGTCTATACCCTGGCCGTGCTGCTTATCGGCCTGGCCCCGATCATGTCGATGGTGTTCGCGCTTCGCGTGCTCCAGGCCGTGGGCAATGGCCTGATTATGGTCGCCGTGCCGGCGCTGGTCACCGGCATCTTTCCGCCTGAAATGCGAGGCAGGACTCTGGGTTTGATGACCGGTATTGGGGCGTTGGGGACCGTGGCCGGCGCCTTGGGCGGTGGCGTGTTGGTGGATCACTTCGGGTGGCGTGCCATCTTCTTGGGCCGCGTGCCGCTGTGTCTCTTGACCGTATTCCTGTCGCTTCGCTTTCTGCGAGAAATCGCCCAGGACAATCCGCACACCTATGATCTTCGCGGCGCCGTGACGTTGTTTCTGAGTCTGGTATCGTTCATTCTCTTCCTGACCCTAGGCGGGCGCCATGGCTGGAGCATGCCTTATGTGCTCGTCTTGCTCCTGCTCTCGATACTCGCCGGCATCGCCTTTGTCTACGTCGAAAAAACCGTCTCGCAACCCGTGTTTGACCTGACGCTGTTTAGGCATCGCGTGCTCGTCCCGGTCGTGGCGGCAGCATTTCTGATGCACCTGGCAGTGTTTGTCAACTGGTTCATCCTGCCTTTTTACGTGTCCGACACCCTGCACGCCAACGCCAAAACTCTGGGTTTTTTGCTCATGCTGATGATGGTCATCAGCACCGTGGCATCGCCCCTTGGCGGCTGGCTCTCAGACCAGATGTCACCCGCCTATCTCACCACCCTGGCCCTCATCATCGTGGCCGGTGCGATGTTCTGGTGCACCCAACTGGGGGCGGATGCCACCGTGGCGCACGTGATGTGGCGGATGATTGCGGTGGGGCTCGGCATGGGCCTGTTTCAAGCGGCCAACGCCACCCTGGTGATGAGTAGCGTGCCCAGCGATCAACTCGGTACCGGGGGCGCCTTGCTGGCCATGTCGCGCAGCATGGGTACGGTATCGAGTGTGGCGCTGATGGGGGCCCTGTTTGCCAGCCGGCTCGACCTACATAGCCTGGCCATGGCGCAGCCGGGGCTTGCAGAAGCCGCGGCTAGAAGCCAGGCATTTGTCCCGGCGTTCCAAGACACTTATGGGGTGGCCACCCTGCTGGCCGGCATCGCGGTGCTCGTCTCGCTGAGTTACTGGCCAAAGCGCTTGCGCCCGGACGCCTGAGGCGAGCCAGGGGGCGGTGCCCAGCGACTCCTGCAAGCCGCGCTGAGGAGGCACTCGGGGGCCAAGGGCGGGCTGCAAGATGGCTATGCAGACGCCTCAGGGCTGGTGTCGATTTCGAGAATATTGTCGTCGATCAGGGCCTGAATTTCATCATCCGGCATGCCCAGAATCTCTTTGCACACCTGCACGGTATGTTGCCCCATATTGGGAGCCGACCACTTAAATTCCGCTTCGGCCTTCGACAAACGGAACTCCGAGCGCTGCACCGGATGCCGCCCCACGCCGGGGTGCTCCATGTACACGAAATGTCCCCGGTGGGCCAGCTGCGGATCCTCGATCACGTCCTTGTTCTTCAGCGCGACCCCCGCCGGTACCCCAGCGTTTTGCAGGGTCTGCATGAGCTCGAAGGCATCCTGGCCCTGCGTCCACTGACCTATGAACGCATTGAGCTCGTCCTCATGCGCTTTGCGGCGGTTCATCGTGGCAAAGCGTTCCTCCTGCGCCCAGGCCGGACACCCCATCACACGGCACAACGCTTGCCATTCCGCTTCGCTCATGCAGGCGATGGTGCACCAGTAATCCTCGCCCTGGCAGGGATAGGCAGCATGCGGCGCCACCGCCGTATGGCGATTGCCCACCCGTTGCGGCTCATGGCCGTTATTGGCCATCTCCATCACCGGCGGGGCCATAAAGTGCAACGCCGCTTCGAGCTGGGAGATATCGATATATTGCCCTTGGCCCGTGCGCCGGCGATAATCGAGCGCCGCCAGGAGGGTTGGCAGGGCAAACTTAGGCACGACAAAATCGGTATAGGCTCCGTACGGCGTGCTCGGCGCCCGATCCGGCCAACCGGTGAGGGCCGTCATGCCGCTCAGGGAGGACAGCACCGGCCCAAAACCCGGCTGCCGCGAATAGGGGCCGCCGCGGCCGAGCATCGAGGCACTCATCATAATGAGGTCCGGTTTAATGGCCCGCAAGCTCTCGTAATCCAAACCCCATTTTTCCACCGTCCCCGGCGTAAAATTCTCCGTCACCACATCCGCCCAGGCCACCAACCGCTTGACGACATCAATGGCCTTGGGATGCGACATATTCAAGCCCAGACCGTACTTATTGGCATTGTAATTGGCGTAATACGCACTCCGGTTCAGGCCGCGTTCGCCGCCCCCAAACGGCGGCGCGGTGCGCAACACCTCCGGGCGTCCTTGGGACTCGACTCGCACCACCGTCGCCCCGTACTCCGCCAGATAACCCGTGGTCATCGGCCCGATCACCACCCAGAAAAAATCTAGAATTTTCAGTCCTTCCAGCGGTCGCATCCCATCACCCCCAGGATAAATAGACATCGCGATTCGCGCTGCCTCTTTCGATGCCATCACATGCTACACGCTACATGCCGCGGTCAGATCACGCCCGTTTCCCGAAGTTGCAGCAGCACCTCGAGCTGCAAGCCGAGTTCATCGCGGTAGATCTCCATATTGTGCTCCCCCAACTTGGGTGGCCATCGGCGCATCTGCAGGGGGGCGGCAGTCGACCCCACAAAAGGTCCCAAAAAGGTCACTGGACTGTCAAAGTCGGGATGCGTCAACGCTTGAAAATATTGCCGCGCTCGCAGTTGCGGGTTGGCCACAATATCCCTGGGGGTGGCGACCGGGAAGAGCAAAATACGCCGTTCAACCGCCCCATCGAAAAGTTCCTGTTTGGTCAGGCTCATGATAAAGTTCTCGATCGGCGGCACCATGCGCTCCAGCATCTCCGGGGTAATCATGCCGTACCCCAACTCGGTAAAATCGACGCTTTCGAGGTACGCGTCCCGCATGCCTTTTTCGGCCATCCACTGCACCATGCTGTTCACCCCGCGCCCCGAACCCGCGCCACCGGAAAATTGGAAATTGACATGCCCGTCTTTACAGGGCCAGGTGAGGCGCATGAAGGTCGAGCCGCCGGTCTGGCGATACGCCCCTTGGCGGTGGATGATGGCGCCTTCCAGCGCATAACTCTGCGGCGCATTGGCCAGGGCCCGGGTCATCGATTCTTGGCAGGAGACATCCACGTGCTGGCCTTCTCCGGTGAGGACGCGTTGCATATGGGCCATCATCGCGCCGCCAGCGCCGGCGCCGGCACCGTGCAAATAAAAATGCGGAAAACCCACTCGCACCGGCGCCAGGTCAGATTCCCCGGTGACGTACATAAATCCCGTCAGAGCCACCCCGACTAAATCGGGCGCTCGGTAATCGGCATAGGGGCCACTCTGGCCAAACGGCGTGACCGACACCATGATCAACCCCGGATTGACGGCGGCCAGATCGTCATAGCCCAACCCCAGTGACGCGAGTGCTCCCGGCGCCCCCGACTCAATAAGGAAATCGGCCGACGCAGCCAGGCGTTTCAACAAAGCCTGCCCATCCGGGGTGGTGATGTCGAGGGTGATACTGCGCTTATTCGCGGTGTAGGACCACCAGAAAAGACTGCGTTCAGGGTCAATCTCATCCTGGTAAAACGGCCCCATGCGCCGGGCAGGGTGGCCGCCAGGAGGTTCGATCTGGATGACATCCGCACCGAGATCGGCGAGGATTTTGCCGCTGAGTAAACACCATTCATGGGTGAGATCCAGGACGCGATAGGGACTCAGCATCCCTTCGCCGTTCGACGGCTCCATGCGTTCTTCTCCAAGGTGACCTGGCGCTATCATTGTCGCCATGTGGGTTGCATATGCCAGGGGCAGAATACGCCGCAGGGGTGGGTCTGTCAAGCGGGTCTCGGCCCCGTCACGCCATGTGGTTTCGTGGGTCAAAGCCAGGCGCTTCCAAAAGATGCATCAGCGCCTCGATCGCGGTATGATGAAACGAGAGATTGGCAACAGATCCAAACCTCTCATGGCACGGCGCACGCCATTGGCAATCCTTTTGATTTTGATCACAACGTAGGGAACAGGACGCGATGTTGCTCGACACGAACCCAGTAAGCGCCCGAGCTGACCTGATCATACCGCTCGATCACATCACCCCCTCAGAGGCCGGGCGGGTGGGTGGCAAGGCATATAACTGTGCCCGGCTGAAACAGGTCGGCCTCCCCGTGCCCGACGGGGTGGCGGTCACCATGGAAGCGGTAGACGCTATCGATGCGTTGTCGGCCCAACTCGATCCGGCGCTGGCCCGTTTTCCTGCCGGGACGCGTTTTGCCGTGCGCTCTTCAGCGACGGACGAGGACGGCGCCGATCACTCCTTTGCCGGTATCCACGACACGAAGTTGAACGTCACCCACGATGGGCTTTTAGACGCCATCCGGGCTTGCTGGCTCTCTGTGCGGTCGCCCATGGCGCTCGCCTATCGCCGCTCTCAGACCCTGCCAACCGAGAATATTCGCACTGGGGTGCTCATCCAACTGATGATTCAGCCGGTGGTCTCCGGGGTGGCCTTTACGGTCAATCCGATGACGGGGAGAAGCGACGAACTGGTGGTCAGTGCGACTTGGGGCTTGGGTGAAGCCTTGGTCAGCGGCCAGGTCGAGCCGGATGAGTTTCGGGTGCACAAGGGCGATGGGGCCGTGTTATCTACGCATATCGGTGAGAAGCAATGCCGGGTGGTCGCCGACAACGGCGTTTCGCGGTTGGTCGAAACCGATGACCCCGAGCGCGTCATCGCTACCCTGACCCAGGAGCAGCTGCGTGACTTGGCAGGGCTGTTGACCCGCATCGAGCAGGAATATAGCGCGCCCCAGGATGTAGAGTGGTGCCACGATGGCGCACAGTTTTGGATCGTGCAGACCCGTCCGGTCACCGCTGTTGCCATCGCCACGGGCCCTGATTTAGAGTGGACTCGAGCCAATTTGCGCGAAGTCCTTCCCGATCTGCCATCGCCGCAAACGGTGGACCTCGTAGGTGATCTTCTGGACCGTGCCATGCGGCGTTTCTACGGCAATCTGATCGCGCCACCTGAGGCACTCGGCCCGGTGTGCAAAGCCTTTTACGGCCGTCCCTATCTCAACTTTTCACAATTTCGCCATCTCAGCCACCGCGCCGGTCTACCGCTCTCGATGACCATGCGCGATTGGGGACACGCCGAAGCGGTCACGGACGAAGATGAGACCGCGACGCCCCGAACGCTGCGCGAGGTGATATCGGCCACGCCCGGCATGCTGCGAGTCATCAGTCATCTCTTGACGACCCGCCGGCGCCTCCGCCGTCAATTTGCGCTGGTGCACGCCAGCCTCGTGGACTTGGCATCCTATGCGCCAGAGACGTTATCCGACCTTGAGTTGATGCAGGTAGTCAAACAAAACGGCCAAGTGGTGGATGCCTCAGTCGACATCGCCTTGCTGTTGGCAGCGGGAATCGGCAACTTCCAGATGAGGTTACTGGCAAACGGCAAGCAGGCCGGTTTCTCCATGGAACCATTGCTGCAAACCCACCTGGCCAGTGGAGAGAAAACCGTCAGCGCACAGCAGGGATTTGATTTGCTCGCCTTGGCCAACACGGCACGCGATGAACCACGGACTCAACACTACTTTCTGAACGCTGCCAATGCCTTCGACGGCTATCGCGAGGCGCTGCAAAAGACCGCATTTCTCGATCAGTTTGACCGCTTTCTAGGGCAGTACGGCCATCGTGGTCCCCATGAGTCAGACCTCGCTATTCCCCGCTATCGTGAAAATCCCACACCGCTGCTGCAGGCCATCAGCAGCCATGTCCGGGCACCGAGCTGTCCGTCGCCCGAGGCCATCATGGCACGACAAGAACGCGATGCCGAGACCGCGCGCCGGGCGTTTGCCGCGCCCTTGACCCCATGGCAGCGGCTGACCTTACGGCCACGTGTCCGCTGGGCGCTGGGTCGTCTGAAACAGTGGTTTTTGTGGCGCGAGCGCAACCGCTCCGAATCCATCCGGGTGGGTGCCGACATACGGCAGTGGCACCTGGTCTTAGCCCAGCGGTTTGTGGATCGCGGCTGGCTGGCAAGCCGCGACGACTATTTTTTTCTGCATGTGGATGAGATTGAGACGGTCGTGAACCACCCGGAACGAGGCGGCGAGCTGCGCGCTATCGCAGCCGAACGGCGCACCACCTACACGACTTGGCAACCTCTACAGATGCCGCTGTTCATGCGTGAATCGGCCTTGCCCATGCTGATCCGGCAGGCGAATGCCACCCTGCCCAATACCAACGTCAAACAGCTCTATGGCCTGGGGGTCAGCGCTGGGCAAACGGAAGGCGAGGTGGTGATCATCCACTCACCGGAAGATTTTTCGCGTATGAAACCCGGCGCCATCCTGGTGGCGCCGGCCACCGACCCGGCGTGGACACCCCTCTTTACCCTGGCTGCCGGGGTCATTGTCGAAATCGGCGGCATGGGTTCCCACGCCTCGACCGTCGCCCGCGAGTACGGTTTGCCAGCGCTGGCCAATGTGAAAAACGCCACCCGGCTCCTGCGAGACGGGATGCGGGTGCGTCTGGACGCCAGCCGCGGGGTGCTCGATATTTTGTCGGAGTGAAACAAGCCATCTATAGGCTTTCTCCCTCGTCTCGGCAGTCGTGTTAGGCCTCGTGCCTCGTGCCCCGCGAGGCCTCCTACACCGCAAGGGCTTTTTGACGATACGCCACCAAGTCGGCGATGGTGACCATGTTCAGGCCATAAATGGCGGCAAAGTGCTCCAGTTGGGGCCGCCGGGCCATGCTGCCGTCCGCATTCATAATTTCACAGATGACGCCAGCCGGCTGCAGACCGGCGAGGCGGGCCAAATCCACGGCGCCCTCGGTCTGGCCACGCCGGCCCAAAACGCCAGCCGGACAGGCGCGAAGTGGAAACACATGGCCTGGCCGTGCAAAGTCGTGTGGCTGGGCCGCGGGGTCTATCGCTTTTTGAATCGTGATGGCGCGATCCGCAGAGGAGATGCCGGTACTCACCCCGGCAATGGCGTCGATCGAGATAGTAAACGCGGTGCCGTGCAGGGCGTTCGGCTTCTCGACCATCAACGGTAAGTCGAGTTGATCCAGGCGTTCGGGCAACATAGCGAGACAGATCAAGCCGCAGGCGTGGCGCGCCATAAAGGTCAGCGCGGCCGGCGTGACGCAATCTGCAGCGAGGCACAAATCGCCTTCGTTTTCTCGCGATTCGTCATCACAAAGAATGACCATCTTGCCGTGTTGGATATCGTGAATGGCATGTGCAGCAGTGACAAAAGACATGGTGCTTCTCCTGTGTCTAGGCTTCAGTGTATAGGTATGATCAAGGGTAGCCACGAGGCCCCCACGAAACGAGCGGGATATTGCGGAAGCGTTGCGTTTTATTGCGCTTTGGCGCGAGGGCCATTAGTGTGAGCGGCGGTATGCGGAAGGCGTACAGCCAAAGCGCCGCCGAAAGGCGCCACTAAAGCGGCTGGGTGCGGTGAAGCCGCAGTCTAGAGCGATGTCGGTAATGGCCCGCGAAGAGTCGCGCAGTAACGCCGCCGCACTCTGCAGACGAACCTGCTGCAAGTAGGCGTAGGGGGTGGAACCAGTGTGGCTTTTAAAACAGCGCAGAAAGTGATAGCGACTCATGGCGGCGGCATCGGCCAAATCGTCGAGGCAGAGGTCGGTTTGAAAGGCGCTGTGGATGAGATCGACCGCGCGCGCGATCTGGGTCTGGGCGGCGGTGGGGTCGCTGGCGACCGTCGTGTGACCGGAGTAATTGCCATGCAGGCGACGTAAAAGCGCCACGGATAATTGTACCAACGTGGTATCGATCAGCAGGCGGCGGCCGGGGCGTTCGGGATGCGCCATCTCTGTAAATAACGAGTTGACAATGGCCGCAAGATCAGTGGGACACGGGGCGACGACATCGGAAAAGGCGACGGGGCGGGACCACAAACGGTAGATGTGCCACGCGGTTTCATCCAGGGTGTGGCGCGGAAAAATAATAAAGAGCGCGTGTTTCCAGCCCGGCGTGACATTGAAATGTTCCACTGCCGGGTTAACGATGCTGAAATTGGCTTGCGGGACGGCGTAACGGCGGCGGCCAATGCCACATTCGGTGGCGCCATCGACCACCAGTTCGAGTTGGAATTGGTCCGTATGCGCATGCGCCGGATAGTGTTCGGTCTGGGTAAGCGCAGACGAGATCTCCAAGACATCGGACTGATAGTAGATACGGTTAGCGGTTTCGAGTGCGAATTCCATATCGTTCCCCTGACGGCGAAGGAGTGGGCTATGCGCATCTTGCTCGATCCTAGCGCCATATTGCGCCGGTCTCGAACGCTCCCGGTAGAATCTCCGCTCCGCCAGGATCGAATGCATTCTAGCATATCTCCTGTCGCCGGTCGCTAGAGGCAGACCTCTGCGGCTGTCGACAGGTTGCCAAACGCGCCCGCACCCTGTAAAACGGACAGACCAAGCCAGACGCCAGCCCGCCTCAGATGCCGGGCTGGCAAGCCATGATGGGCCTGCGCAATGCCCTGGCGCTCAATGACGAACTCTCGGCCCTCGCCCACAATTCACAGCGCGAGGATTTTAAGCGAGAGCTGTTGGAAGCCCGCAACGCAGGCGGCATGCAGGCGTTTTTGAAAAAGCGGGACGATCCGTTCCGCCCGGAGCCGTTTGGCCCTCGGTCCCAGTCTAAGCAATGACGCCGATCTCAGCGAGGCGGGTGAATTCGTCCGCCGTCAGCCCCAAGAGGCCCCGGAACACGACCTCGTTGTCCTCGCCGAGGCGCCCGGCCGGCCGCTGCACGCGACCGGGCGTGTCGTGCAGCCGCACGGTCATGCCGGGGTGTTCTAAGGTGCCGGGCTCCGGATGTGCTATAGTGACGATGAAATCCCGCCTGCGCAGGTGAAGGTCGCGCCACAGGTCCTCGCCGGTCTGCACCGCGCCGGCCGGAACCCCCACGGCCTGTAGCATATGCATGGCTTGATGGGGGGTGTACGACTGCGTCCAGGCACGGATCAGGCCGTCCAATTCATCGTGCCGCTGCCAACGCTTGGCGGCAGTGGCAAAACGTGGGGACGACGCCAGGCCCTCACCACCGATGAGGTGGGCCAGGGCGCGCCACTCGGCCTCCGTGGTGCAACTCACCACACACCAGGCATCGGGACCGTGGCACGGGTAACAGCCCTGTGGCACGGCGTTCGGATCGCGATTGCCCATCGCCGCCGCCGTGCGGCCGTTGGCGAAGTAGTCTAAAAACGCCACTTCCATCGCCGCCGCCGTCCCCTCGACTTGGGCCGTCTCAATGAATTGCCCCTCCCCGGTGCGGGCGCGGTGATGTAAGGCGGCGAGTACCGAGAGGGCCAGCGTGCCCGAGGCAATGTAGTCGGGGTGGGCAAGCTTGCTGTGCGCATCGAGGGGTGAATCCGTATAGCCCCACAACAGCGCCATACCGGTGTAGGCCATCAGTGGTCCCCCGTAGCTGGCGAAATCGCGATGCGGACCGCTATGTCCAAAGCCGGGCATACTCACCATGATGAGGTCGGGGCGCACCTCGACCAGACGTTCGTAGTTAAAGCCGTACTTGACCATGACTCGGGGACTAAAATTCTCCACCACCACATCGCTGATGGCCACCAGACGCTTCAGGAGCGCCTGCCCTTCCGAGCTTTGAAAGTCCAGGGTGACAAACCGCTTGTTGCGATTGATCTCCGCGTAATCCGGGCTATCGGGTCGTCGCTCGGGAAACTTGCCGGATTCGACTTTGATCACCTCCGCCCCGAAATCCGCGAGATACCGCGTCCCATAAGGCCCAGCCCAAACCCGGCTCAAGTCCAGGACCCGAACCCCAGCTAACGGTAGCGAGCGCGGCAGGCCAGAAACCGGCGGGGGAGAGTCCTCCCGCGCCTGGAGCCACCCTACCGCATGGTGCGCACGCCTATGCTCGAGCCGTGGCGCCGGACGCCGAATCTGCAATGGCGAGGCAGAGGCGCGATAGAGCGGCCCGATACTGCGCAAGACGCCATGTGGCGGTTGCTCAAAATCGGTAAAGAACTGGCGCGCCGCCAAATGGGGATTGCCCGCCAGATCCGCCACGGTCGACAAGGGTGCGGTAGGCACGCCATGGCGCTGTAGCAGGTCGGTCAGCGTCCAGGCATCAAAGCGCTCGGTGAACTGCCGAATCCCCGCGTCGACTTCGTCAACGTGCTCAATGCGGTAATCCCGCTCCCGAAACGCCGGGTCCATCAGGGCCGGCACCTCCAACAGCCCGGCCAGCCGGTCCCACTGATGCGGCATAAAGAGAGAGATAAAGACATGGCCATCTCGACAGGGGTAGTAGCCGTTGGGGGTGATCGGGTTGCGCACCCCAGGCCGGCGAATGATCTCACGGCTGTGGGTATAACGGACCAAGGTGAACTGCATATGGGCCACCACCTCCTGCATGGACACTTCCACCACCTGACCCCGGCCGCTGTGCCGGCGCTCCCACAGGGCGAGAAGGGTGCCAAAAGCAGCGTGCATACTGGCCAAATGATGTCCCTGGCCAAAAGGAGACACACACGGCGGTTGGAGATCATCCCCCTGCATGAACATGAGGCCGCCCATGGCTTCGGCAATCAGGTTATTGCCGGCGTAATCCGCATACGGTCCGCTCAGGCCAAACGTTGTGAAGGCGGTCCACACCAGACCGGGAGACAGGGGCGCCAACTGCCCCAAATCCACGCCGCGCGCGGCCCAGGTCTCCACACCCTCGGTGCTCACCACCACATCGGCCTGCGCGGCCAAGTCGCGGAAGTGCGCCTGGTCCTCCCGCAGGTCGAGATCGAGCACCTGGCTGCGCTTGCTCAGATTGGCGTGGACAAAGGGCAAACTGACCAGATCCGGCTCGACGGTATCATGCTCAATAAAAGGACTCAAGCGCCGGCCCGGATCGCCACCCGGCGGTTCGATCTTGATCACATCGGCGCCGAGATCGCCCAGGATGCGGCTGACATACGCCCCCAAAGGCTCGGCGACATCGAGGACGCGTATGCCGCTGAGCGCCCCCAGTGCTCGTGCAGAATCGGTTGTGGCCATCTAGGCTCCCTTATAAAGGCGGTGACCCCTTGACTTGACCTAGCTTTGCACGAATTGATACACATCTCCGGTGGGCGCGTCGACCAACTTGGTGGCCGGCAAATTGCGAATCTGGCCCGTCTCCAGCAACTCCTTAGCCGCCGGCACCGGGTTGCTGTCCCGATATCGGGCATCGCCGGCCTGTGGGGCCTGGCCCGTCGGATCCTTGACCCACCAAGATGCTTCCAGAGCAATGCCGTTGGGATCGGTAAAATAAATCGAGTGCAGAATACCGTGATCGACCACATCCGTCACTTCGCAGTCGTAGTCCTGGAGCCGTTGACGCAAACTGAGCAGGGCGGCCTCATCGGGCATATTCAACGAGACATGGTCAAACTGGATGGCCCGCTCGTCCGGAATCCCCGAGGGTTTCGCGAACTGATCGACGGCATGCCCTTGGTACTCGAAAAACGCCACAGTAGAGCCGCTTCCCACATCAAAAAAATAGTGACGGAACGCCTCATTCCCAATCGTGGCCACCAGTGGGGCCCCGATGACCCCGTGCCAAAAGCGGGTGGTGAGGTCCATATCGTTGGTGATGAGCGCCAAATGGTTTAAGCCCGCCCATTGAACCGGTTTGCGATCCATCCTGTGTCCCCTTCCAAATAAAGTGAATGACTCCAAGTCTATTGAGCCCGGTTTGACCCTTGGGTGACCAAATAATAATAACGTGATTAGATCAAATAATCGAGAGCGCCATCGTGGCCACGTGCCCAAACTAGCTCTCCTGCAGGTGAAGAATAAGATCAACTATCATGGTGGTGAGGTATGGTGGCGAGGCGAATGGGTGCCAGATCCAGCCTCGAGCAGGGGATCGGCGACTTGGCTTCGAAGCGACCCCAGAAAAATGAGTGGCCACCACCGCTTGCAAATGACGCCTTGACAGGCTATCCTGGCCACCGCCAATATGCAATTCGCGTTCACCTCAGTCCCATGCGGTGACGCCAAGCCACAGCGCGAGGGTCGGCCATGCAACGCTACATCATGAAACGCGGCTTCTATGCCCTGGTCTCCTTGATCATCCTCAGCATCACCATTTTCTGTCTCATTCGTTTTACCGGCGATCCAGCAGTCTTGATGGTCGAGCCCGGTGCTTCCGATGCGGATCTACAAGCGATTCGCAAAGAATTTGGCCTGGATAGGCCCTGGCCGGTACAGTACGGCGTGTTTATCCTCAATATGCTGCGCGGTGATTTCGGCATGTCCATCTACTATCGCCAGCCCGCTTTTGACCTGTATTTGCAACGCTTACCGGCCTCGCTCCAATTGACTGCAGTGGCCATGTCCATCTCCCTGCTCATTGGCATCCCGATTGGCATTCTCTCCGCCGTCCGGGTCGACAGCTGGCTCGATACGATTGGCAAGAGCTTCTCGATCTTGGGCCTATCGCTGCCGAGTTTTTGGGTCGGGTTATTGCTGATCATGGTCTTCTCCGTCTCTTTGGGTTGGTTGCCGAGTTCGGGCAGCGGCACGTTTTGGCACATCATCATGCCGGCCTTTTCTCTCGGATGGGTCTTCTCCGCCGCACACACCCGTATGGCCCGCTCCGCCATGCTCGAAGTGATGGGCAGTGAATACGTCAAACTCGCCCGGCTCAAAGGGTTGCCGGAAAAGCTGGTGATCGGCAAGCACGCGTTCAAAAACGCCGTGATTCCCGTGCTCACCCTGGCCGGGATCAATCTGGTCATTATGATGAATGTAGCGGTCGTGGTGGAGTCCGTTTTTGCCTGGCCCGGCATTGGACGCCTGCTTTACGAAGGCATTTCCAACCGCGACTTTCCTGTCGTGCAGACCACCGTTCTCATGGGCGGTGTCATGATCGTCGCGATCAATCTGCTCGTCGATATCCTCTATGCCTACATCGATCCGAGGATTCGCTATGGACAGTAGCCCTACTGCAGTTATCGCTCCCACTGACCGTGACACAGCCGCTCGGCCCTCTTGGGGGGCGAGCCTGCGCCAATCTCTGGGGGAGGCGCCTCTATTCCCATTGCTGATTTTGTGTCTGCTGGTGTTTACCGCCCTCTTTGCCGACGTCTTGGCCCCTCACGATCCCACCCTGGGCAATCTCAGAGCCCGTTATCGCCCACCGGTATGGGCCGAGCGCGGCCAGGCTGAAAATATTTTGGGAACGGATCATATGGGGCGGGATGTGTTGAGCCGGATTATCCATGGCTCGCGCATTTCATTGATTGTGGCCACCGCCGCGGTGCTGTTGGCCGGCGCGCTTGGCACGACCCTCGGCATTCTCTCCGGCTATCGCGGCGGCTGGATCGATCAGGTCGTGATGCGCCTTACGGATGCGTGGATGGCCCTCCCCACCATCAGTTTCGCCATTTTGCTCGCCGCGCTCCTGCGGCCGAGCGAGTGGAATTTGGTGGTCATTTTGTCCGCGGTTTACTGGACGCGGTACGCCCGCGTCATCCGCGGTGAGGTCTTGAGCTTAAAAGAGCGGGATTTCGTGCGTCTGGCGATGGTCGCAGGGTGCAGCCATTGGCGCATTATGGGGACGCACATCTTGCCCAATATCGCCAATAGCGCCATTGTCATGGCGACGTTGCAGTTTGGCGTGGTCATCATTGCCGAGGCGACGCTGAGCTTTCTCGGCGTCGGCGTGGCCCCGCCCCAGCCGGCCTGGGGCTTGATGCTCTTCGAGGGCAAATCCGGGCTGATGACCGGCTTTTGGTGGCTGAGTATTTTTCCGGGCGTCTGCATTATGCTTGTGGTGCTGGCGGCGAACTTGCTCGGCGACTGGTTTCGGGTCTGGTCGGATCCCCAGTTGCGCCAGCTCTAAGATACTTTAAAGGACCACGCGGTGACGGAACCCTTACTGGCAGTTAACAATCTTCAGATGCATCTGTTTGCCAATCGTGGCACGCGGGTGGTCAAAGCGGTCGACGGGGTCAGTTTTACCCTGTCGAAGGGCGAGACCATGGGCATTGTGGGCGAATCTGGCAGCGGCAAGACCATGACATCGCTCTCGATCCTGCGGTTACTGCCCACGGCAGGCCGCATTGTCGGCGGCGAGATCCGTTTCGCGGGCCAGGATTTATTGGGAAAGACGGACCGTGAGATGCAAAGGCTTCGAGGCAGCGACATCGCCATGATTTTGCAAGACCCGATGATGTCGCTCAATCCGCTCTTTACCATCGGCGAACAAATTGCTGAGCCCTTGCGGGTGCACCGAGGCATGCGGGGCACGGGTTTGTTCAATCGCCTCAAAGAGCTGCTCCACGGCGTGCGCATTCCCTCGCCCGAGACACGCCTGCGCGACTACCCACACCAAATGAGCGGCGGCATGCGACAGCGCATCGTGGGGGCCATCGGCATCTCGTGCGAGCCGAGCTTACTCGTCGCAGATGAGCCGACCACGAGCCTCGATGTCACCATCCAGGCGCAATATCTGCAGTTGCTCAAAGAGATTCAACAGCGGATCGGCTTGGCCATGATGTTTATCACCCACGATATTGGCATCGTGGCGAAAATGTGCGACTACGTGGCGGTGATGTATGCTGGGAAACTGGTCGAGCGGGCGCCGATGCGCACGTTGTTCAGAGCGCCGAAACACCCGTATACGGAAGCCTTGCTCAAGGCCGTGCCGCGGCTCAACACGACCACCGAGCGCCTGTGGAGCATTGAGGGTCAACCGCCAGACCTCGCCGCCGTCCCCCCCGGCTGCCCGTTTAGCCCGAGATGTCCGGTGGCCGAGGCGCGCTGCTGCCGCGACACGCCGCCGGAATTCCAGGTGGGGCCCAACCATTACAGCCGCTGCTGGCTGCAGGAGGGCGCATGAGTCAGACCTTGCTTGAGATTAAAAATCTGACCAAACATTTTCCGGTCACCCAAGGGCTGCTGTGGCAAAAAACGGTGGGGTCGGTGAAGGCGGTGGATGGCGTCTCGTATCGTCTGGGGACGGGGGAAACGCTGGGTTTAGTGGGGGAGTCCGGCTGTGGCAAATCCACCACTGCGAAAATGATTCTCATGTTGGAACCCCCCACCAGCGGCTCGATTTTGTTCCAGGGCGAAGAGGTTCGGAGCCTCTCGGGCAAGGCGTTACACGGCTATCGGCGCGGGGTACAGGCGGTGTTTCAGGACCCCTACAGTTCGCTGAATCCGCGTCTGCGCATTGGCCGTCTTATCACCGAGCCCCTGGTGGTCAATACCGAGATGTCTAAGGCGCAAATTGAGGAGCGACTGCGGGAATTGTTGGATTTGGTGGGCTTGAGTCATCGCGCGGCGCATTTGTTTCCCCACGAATTCAGCGGCGGACAACGGCAGCGCATCGCTATTGCCCGAGCCCTGGCGCTGCGTCCCCGCTTGATTGTCCTCGACGAGCCCGTTTCTGCACTAGATGTCTCCATTCGCGCCCAAATTATGAATCTGTTACAGGATCTCCAAGAGGAGTTCGGTCTCAGCTATTTGCTGATTGCCCACGACTTGGCGGCGGTGCTCCACCTCAGTACGATGATCGCCGTCATGTATCTCGGCAAGATCGTCGAGACCGGTTCGAGTCACACCCTGCGCACCCAGCCGCTGCATCCCTACACCCAAGCCCTGTTCTCGGCCGCCTTGCCGGGGCACCCGGATGACCAGCGTGACGAGGTGATTATCGAGGGCGAGATACCGAGCCCTCTGAATCCCCCCGCCGGCTGCCGATTCCATCCGCGCTGTCCGTTTGCACAAGCCATCTGCGCGGTAGAGGAACCGGTGTTACAGCCGCAAGCCGGCGGGAGTGAGGTCGCCTGTCACTTATATTAATATGAGATTCTATTTCCCCTTGAGGACGATGTCTTCGTAGGCGGGGAAGGGGTGCAACGGGATCGCGTGAATCTGGTGCTCGACGACGCGCGGTCCGACGCCCACGAGCGCCCGCAGATCCATGATGGGGGCAAACATCACCCGGTCGATGGTGAGCTGCTGAATCTGATGCAACACGGCTTCGCGCTTGGCGCTGTCCCGCTCCTCCGCTTGCTTCAGAAAAAGCGCATCAATATCGTCGTAGCCGCCGGTCGGATAGGCGCCTTTGGAATAGATAAACGCTTCCACCCGGGTGGCCGCATTGCCCGAGGCCCCCGCGCCGGTGACAAAGAGTCCCTTCAGTTTTTTCTCCCGCCAGGCGGCGTAAAAGGCCGCCCGTTCCATGGTGCGCATCTTGACCTTGATGCCAACGGCATTGAGATAGCTCACCACCGCCTCGCCCACGACAAAAAAGGGTGGGATGGGCACCAGTTCCCCCGCGTCAAAGCCGTTGGGATAACCGGCCTCGGCCAGCAATTGCTTCGCTTTTTCCGGGTCGTAGGGGATGGGCTCGGTCTGCAGCGCATAATCCATCACCCTGGGGACGATCACCCCGGCCGGCGGACAAAACCCCAGGCAGGCCGCATCGTTGATGGCGGCGCGGTCGAGGGCATAGTTCACGGCCAGGCGCACGCGCTTGTCGAACCACACGGATTTCGGCTCCCACTGATCCGGAAATTCGATCCAAAAGATCGAGGCGTGCCGCGTCTCGACCAGGGTTAAGTTCGGATCCCGCTGCACTTCTTCGGCCACCAAACCGGAGAGAGCGACAGCGTAATCGGCCTCGCCGGTTTTCAGCATGGCCAGTCGCGTGTCGATGTCCGGCACACTCTTAATGGTCATTTTTTTTATATTGGACACCTTGCGCCAATGCCCCTCAAAGGCTTCGAGCACCAATTCGACGCCAGGGGTGTGACTCACAAACTTGAAGGGGCCGGCGCCAATCGGATGTTTTTTAAAACCGTCTTCGCCGACCTCCTCGACATACGCTTTCGGCACGACAAATCCGGCTGAGGTCGCGGTCGAGCCATAAAACGTCATAAAGTCCGGCCAGGGCTTGTGCAGGTGAAACCGGATCGTCTGCGCGTCGACGACTTCCACCCGTTTGACCTTCTCGTGCAGCACGCCGGCGCCTGAGCCTTTGTAGCGTTGAAAACTAAACTCGACGTCAGTGGCCGTCACCGGCGCCCCATGGTGAAATGTCACGCCGGGCCGCAACTTGAACGCATAGGTCAGGCCGTCTTCGCTCTCCGTCCAGGATTCGGCCAGGGCCGGGCCACTGCGCTCGCCCGGATAGGGACGCACCAAGGCATCGTGAAGGGTCATCAAGATGCCGTACGGGGTGACTTGAGCCGGGGTATTGGCCGGGTCAAACCAAGCTGGCGAGATCGTGACATGAAACGCGAACACCAGTTCGTCAGGCGCCCTGTCCGCGGCGCTCGCCCCAGACGTGATCGTCATCAGTCCCGCCATCGCGAGAAGCAGAATCATCCGGTAGGTCTTCTTCATCAAGAGTCCTTTCTTTTGCTATGACAGACGACCCCGCAATGCCACAACCTCATGGCAATGTGGCGTCACCTCCTGCGCAAACGACGTCAGCGATTGCAGTATTCGGGGCGGTTTGATCAGGGAGCCGGGAGGAACGGTGGGGTTCAGGCGTTCGATCGTCGAGCGACTCGGCGCTCACACCCGATCGCAGGCGGCAGAACATGTCATAGGCATCGCGCTGTCAAAACCGGCAGGTAGGTTAACACAACAGCGGTCCGCCGTATAGCATGAATTGTCGATGTCAACGACTGGGTAAAATTAGACACCCCGGCAGAGCCGGTGGCTTGATGAGCCGGGCCACCTCGAAGGCGGCTGAGGGCAAGGGTGCTATTGCTCTTTGGGAAATCGGTCACTATACTCCCGGAACGCTCAAAGCTGTTCACGTCGCACGGGTCGAACCGGTGGCTTATCTCAAAAATTGAGTTCAGGAATCACGAAATCGGCTTAGACCGAAGCGGCATAAACGGCATGAAAGCGGGCGGAACTTCAACTATTTTGGCATCCAGTTGTAGCCTATCGAGATGACCCACATGAACCAGACGATTGATATCCGGTTATCCCCTGAAGTGGCAGACGACCCAGACGCTATTGCCGCGGGCATTGCTGGCAAGACGGGGATCGCGGTTGACGAGGTCCGGTCCTTGCACTACCACATCGAGAGACGCTCGATCGATGCGCGCAGCCGGCGCGTGGCGGTGCAGCTCCGCATTCGCGTTGCCGACCAACCGCTGCCCTCCCCGTGTGCCCTCAAGACCCATCTAAAGCCGGTATTCGACGCGCCCGAGGTGCTCATTGTAGGCGCCGGTCCGGCAGGCTATTTTGCCGCCTTGGAACTCATCGAGCTGGGGTTGCGCCCGGTCATCTTCGAGCGGGGTCAAGATGTCCGCTCCCGCAGAAGAGCGCTCAGAGCCATCCAGCAATTCGGCATCGTCAATCCCCATTCCAACTATTGCTTTGGCGAAGGGGGCGCCGGGACCTACTCCGACGGCAAGCTCTACACCCGCTCTCACAAGCGAGGGAACATCTCCAAAGTGCTCCGCTGGTTCGTCGAGCACGGCGCCCATCCGGACATCCTCGTCGATGCCCATCCCCACATCGGCTCCAATAAACTCCCCCGCCTTGTCAGCAGTCTGCGGGGCACGATTGAGGCGTGTGGCGGCACGGTGCATTTTGATGCCCACGTGACCGATCTCGTGATTGACGCCGGCCGGCTGCGGGGCCTGCGTTGGGGGGATAACCAATTCCAGGCGGGCAACGCGATCATCCTAGCCAGCGGCCATTCCGCCAGAGATGTCTTCGAGATGCTGCACCGCCAATCCCTCGCCCTGGAATTCAAACCTTTTGCCCTGGGAGTGCGGATCGAACACCCGCAAGCGCTCATCGATGAGATCCAGTATAAACAAGCGCCCCGGAGCCCATTTCTACCGGCCTCGAGTTACGCGCTCTCCTGCCAAGTGGGCGCAAAAAGTGTTTTCTCATTTTGCATGTGCCCGGGCGGCCTGGTGGTCCCTGCAGCCACCTCGCCGGGCGAAATCGTGGTCAATGGCATGTCGCTATCGCGCCGCGACTCCGCCTATGCCAACGCCGGCACGGTGGTGGGCATTGAGGCGCAGGATGTGGCCGGGGGATCGGTCACCGAGAACCCCTTGGCCGGGATGGCCTTCCAAGCCCAGGTCGAACGCGACATGTACCACTCGGGCGATGGTAGCCAAAAGGCGCCGGCCCAGCGCCTGGTAGACTTTATGGCCGGCAAGCTGTCACCGGATCTACCCGAGAGTTCGTACATCCCAGGGTTGTTCTCTGCCCCGCTACATGCCCTGTTGCCGGACTTTGTCTATCAACACTTGCGGCAAGCGATACCGCAATTTGAGCAAAAAATGCGCGGTTATACCACTCGTGACGCCGTGGTTATCGGCACCGAGAGCCGCACGAGTTCCCCCATCCGCATTCCCCGACATGCCGACAGCCTCATGCACCCGGACCTGGCCGGGCTGTTTCCCTGTGGTGAGGGGGGGGGCTATGCGGGCGGCATTGTCTCGGCTGCCATGGACGGTCAACGCGTCGCCCGCGCGGTGGCCCAGCACCTGCACCATCAACCCTAGAGGAACGCGTAGGCGTGCGCCACTCGCCAGACCGTGGATTTATCAAACAGCTTGCCGATCATCTGCCACCCAATCGGCAAGTCAACCGGGCTGATGCCGCAGGACTCAAAACAGCACTTGCCGTCCAAGCCGCTCTTGGGATTGGGCCTCGACTCGTGTCCTTGGTCTTGTCAGTGGTCAACGCCACATCACGTCATCAATACTTGATATAGGCTTACCTTCCCGGGGCTTCTATCATGGACTGGCCAGTGGTGGACGCCACGTTGCGAAAGATGTGCCTAAGGCGCTGCACGTCTACGTCAGGAAGCGGTGGACGTTCAAAAGAGGCGACGTTGGCTGCCAAATGTTCGGGATTGCCGGTGCCTGAAAGCACGACGTGCACACCGGGTTCGTCGCGGCAAAAGCGGTAGGCAGCATCAGCCAGGGAGACGGTGGAGGCTGCCAGAAAGCCGAGAGGGTTTTGGAGATCGATGTCTGCGGGGTCGATCTCACCGTGTTGGATCAGGTGAGTGACGAAGTCTTTGAGGGATTGGGGGTGGCTCAGAGCTTTGCGGAGGGCGAACATCACCTGGACGCCAACGTTGTTCTCTATGGCTTTTTTGAGCACGGCTTCCCGAGCGCTCTGATTGAGCATGTTGAAACCAACCATGACGACGTCCCAGAGGTCGTCCTCAAGCCCCTGACGGAGGGTGATGTGTGTCATGTCTTCGTTGAACATTTCAGTGATGCCGATAAAGCGGATTTTGCCCTGTTCCCGGGCTTTCTGGAGCGTGGCATAGACGTCTGAGACGAGGTAGTCGTAATCCTGGGGGACAACGCCGTGCAGACTATAGACGTCGATATAATCGGTCCCCAGGCACCGCAGGCTGTTGTTGAGGTTCGCTTCGATCGTTTTGGGCGTGACCTCTTTCCTGCGGGTGGATTTTTTCGTGGAGATGACGATGCTGCTGCGGTCGCGGCCTTGAATGGCCTGGCCGATGATGGCTTCCGTGCTGTAGGTATCGGACGTGTCGACAAAGTTCACGCCGGCATCGAAGGCTTGTCTGAGGATATCGACACTCTCGGATACGGTTTTTCCGGTTCTATTGCCGAGCCGGCTAGGGCCTCCCGCGCCCATGCCCATGCGGGAGACGATCAGGTTGGTACGGCCAAGGGGGGTGGTTTGCATGCTACCCTTTCATATCATAATGCAAAAGTCCTGTAGAGCCTTTTAGATGCTGGTCTGGCTCAAAATAAAGCGATCCAGACCAGCACTGCAGGCCAGGCGCAATCCTTGCTGGCGGGATAGACGCCGAGCCTGGGACGCGCCTCATTCTACCTGCTCCAGCGCCTCGGTTAACGCTTCGATCTGATCAAGCAATGCATCTTCTTCCGATCCGAGTTTTTCATATTGCGACAGGGTCTCCATCAGCATATCTTTTTTGGTGTCCAGATAAATATCACTATCTGCCAGGGCTTGATCTAGCTCCTCCCGCTGTCCCATCACCAGTTCGAGTTGTCCTTCTAAACCAGACAATTTTTTTTGCATGGTTTTGTACTTATTGGAACGACTGGGTGGCTTGCCGGCAGGTAGACGGGAGGACGCCGCCCCATTTTTCGAGACCTTGCCATGAGTCCCCGCCACAGGCGCTGGGGAGAGCGCCTCCTGGGCTTTCTTCCACTCGTAATCGCTGTAAGTTCCCAAATACGTTTTGACTGCACCCCGATCGATTTCCCACACGCAATTGATAAAACCGTCGAGAAAGTCGCGATCGTGGGAGATGACGCAAATCGTCCCTTCGTAGTCCTCTAGTGCGGCCGCTAGTACCGCACACGATTTCATGTCGAGGTGATTGGTGGGCTCGTCCAACAGCAGACACGAGGTAGGGGCCACCAACATGCGGGCCAGAGCCAGGCGGGAACGCTCGCCGCCGGAGAGCACCTGGGTCTTTTTCTCGACCTCATCGCCGGAGAACCGGAAGCCGCCAAGGATCGTTTGCAACTGCGTGCGGCCGAGCCCTGCCCCTACCTGTGAGAGGGTGTCGAGCACCGTGAGATCCGGGTTGAGAATCTCCGATTGATGCTGGGCAAAATAGGCGCGGGTGACATTGGCGCCGAGTTCTAGGGCGCCGCCATCGGCATCGAGGACGCCGGCTAAGAGACGCAGTAACGTGGACTTCCCAGCCCCGTTTTCGCCGACTAAGGCGATCTTGGCGCCGCGCTCGATGTGAAACGATATCCCGTCGTAGACCACCAGATCGCCGTAGCTTTTTTTCACCTTGTGAGCGGCGATTGAAATCTTGCCAGAGCGGGACGGTTGGGGAAACCGGAAGTGAACCGATTTGGTTTGGCTGGCGGTTTCGATGCGTTCGATTTTTTCCAGTGCCTTAATACGGCTTTGCGCCTGCCTGGCCTTGGTCGCTTTGGCTCGAAAGCGCTCGATAAACCGCTCCATCTCATTGATCTTTTTCTGCTGGTTGGCGGCAGCTTGTTCAAGCATGGCCTCCCGCTCTTCTTTCTGTCGTTCAAAATCGTCATAGTTACCGTTGTAAATATTGAGCTTGCCGCGATCCAGGTGGACGATGCGGTTGACAATTTTGTTTAAAAAGCGGCGATCGTGAGAAATCAGGACGATGGTGCCGTCGTAGTCTTTGAGAAAGGCTTCCAACCAGATGACAGAGCGCAGATCCAGGTGGTTTGACGGCTCATCGAGCAACAGGACATCGGGATTTTGCAAGAGCAAGCGCGCCAGCTCGACCCGGATGGCCCAGCCGCCGCTGAGTTGATTGAGCGGTTGATTCCACCCCGATTCCTTGAACCCGAGACCCGACAAGATGGCTTTGGCTTTGGCCTCGCGCTCATAGCCGCCCAGCCGTTCAAATTCGGTGAGCAGGTGCCCGTAGCGCTTTTCCCATTTGGCCGGGTTTTGGGCATGCGAGGCGTGATCGTTTTCCAATGCCTCTTTGTCGCGCATGATCTCAGCAAAATAGGCATCGCCCATCACCGTGCGCTCCAGCGCACTTTGCTCACCGACACTGAAGTGCTGATCCAACACCCCCACCTGTGCCCCTTTGCGCACGGTGATGGTGCCGGCATCGGCGCTTTCCGTCCCTTCGATGAGGCGGAACAGGGTGGTTTTGCCCATGCCGTTATCGCCGACCAGACCCAGTTTATCACCGGGTCGGATATGAAAATCAATACCGGAAAACAAGACTTTAGAGCCGTATTGCTTTTTAATTTGATTGAGATAAATCATAGGAATCCGTCAGGCCTTTCGAGTGTTCGATTCGGATGAGCAGCGCAAGGCTTGGTGTCAACTGCCGGCGTATGCACGACTAAGAGGTTGCGTTTCGATCACAGACTATATCTTACGGCATGCAGCTACCGGATGTCGACTGTGTTGAGGGCAGAACTGCTTTCGATTGTCTAATTTGTCCATTTTAATTATTCTATATGAAACAGGCACTTTCACTTTTTGGAGATACACGATGCGCCATGTATCAGCCACCGAAGCCAAGCAAGCACTTTCGAGACTTTTGGATGCCGCCCAGCGGGAACCCGTCGTCATTCAGAAACAGCGGCGGGACGTCGCCGTTTTGCTCTCCATGCGAGACTATGAGCGGCTAACTGCGATGAATGTGGCCGATTTTCAAGACTACTGTGACCGGATGAGTCAACGGGCGCGGGAACGTGGCCTCACCGAAGAGACGCTGGACACCTTACTCCGTGATCAGGTATGATGCCACCGCCCCGGCGCGTGTTGGATACCAATGTGCTGATTAGCCGTTTGTTGATGGCCCACTCCGTACCGGGGCGGGCCGTGCGTCATGCTGTTGACACGGGTCTATTATTGGTTTCGGACGCAACGCTAGATGAGCTCGCCGATGTCCTCGTTCGTCCAAAATTCGATCCTTACGTGACTCCGGAGGAACGGCAGGGCTTCTTGCAGCGTTTGCTGCGCATCGCCGAGCGGGTACCGATATTGCGGCAGATACGGGCCTGCCGCGATCCTCGAGACGATCAGTTTCTCGACGTGGCAGTCAATGGTGACGCGGATGTGATTATCACCGGGGATGGCGATCTCTTAGCGCTGCATCCCTTTATGGGCGTTGCGATTCTCACTCCAGCAGACTATCTGGCCCAGTTAGAGCAGAGCCGCTGTGACTGAAGCCGCCGAACAGGGCAATTCAGGGGAGACGGACAAACCGCGAACTCGCTCCTAAGGGAGATTTTCAATGCCGACGCCACATGATGCCATTAAAGTCTTTGTCAGTTATAGCCACAGGGATGTCAGGTATCTGGAGGACGATTCTCTACTGGGCTATCTCAAAGGGCTTGAGGACGAGCAGGTGGTGTTTTGGACCGATCGCCACATTCGAGTCGGTGAGTTGTGGGACGAGGTGATCAAGACTCAGATCCAAGAAGCTCATATCGCGCTGGTGCTGGTGAGTCAGCATTTTCTGGACTCCAAGTACTGCAAGAATGTGGAGATCCAAGGGTTTCTTGCTCATCAAAGCTACCTGTTTCCCATTATTCTGTCAGCGTGTAAATGGCAGCGTCACGAATGGTCTTATCGCCGCCAGTTTCTACCCAGCGGCGATAAGACCATCGAGGAGCATTATACCGATCCCGAACAGCTCAAGTGGCTCTTTTTGGAGATCCGGCAGCAGCTTCGGGAACGGGTGGAGTTGCTGCGGCAGGCTTCGCCGCCCGTCGTCGATCCCAAACCGCCACCCCTTGCTCCGATACCCGGTAGGATTAAATTGGAGGTCTGCCGGCGTCTGGGCAATGATTGGTCAGCCCTGGCTGATGTCTGTGACATTCCCAACTATGAGCAGCACCGGTTTGAGCGTGGGGAGGAAGCCCGTGCGATCTGGGACTGGCTGGAAAACCGCAAGCGGCTGGCGGAATTGCCGCAGGCACTGGACGTTATCAGCCGCCCGGAGCTAGCCGAGCTGCTGCGGCAAACACCTTGAGAGACGGTGCGATGATAACCATTTCCGGTAAACAGAGAGTGCTGTTTTCCCGGCGTCTTGGCGAGAGTTGGCAGGAGCTGGCGATGTACCTGGACATCCCCAATCGTGAAAGCGGGCGGTTTGAAATAGGGGCTCAGGGGCAAGACATCTTAACCTGGCTGGAGCAGCGAGAGCGTCTCGATGCGTTGCCGGAAGCCCTGGAGATCATCGATCGCAGCGATCTGGCCGTGATTTTTCAGCCGCCGCCCGACCTCGAACCCGCCACGCCGCGTTGGCCGGGCAGTCCGTATCCCGGCCTAGCCGCGTTTTTATCCAAAGAGGCGCCAATTTTTTGCGGCCGCGACCGCCATGCGAATGCACTCGTCGAGCGCCTCAAAGACCCCGGTCACCGATTTGTCGCCGTGGTCGGCGCCTCCGGTTCCGGCAAGTCGTCGGTGGTCGCCGCCGGGGTGTTGCCCCGTTTGCAGCAAGGCGCGATTCCCGGCAGTGAGGACTGGATCGTGCTGGAATTTACCCCCGGTGGACCGGGCAATGATCCGTTTCATGCGTTGCCGGTCCAGCTCGAACCTCTGCTGCGGCATCAGCGTTTGCGGGCCCGCGATATCGATCAAAAGCTGCGCACAGGCGGTTTGTCCGCCTTGGTTCAACAGGCCCTCGACCGCCGAGACCATGCCGAGCTGGTGTTCTTCATCGATCAGTTTGAGGAGCTGTTTACCCTGTGCGACGAGTCGTACCGGCGGCCGTTTATCCATATGCTGTCCCAGGCGGCCTCGACGCCGCGTTTGCGCGTTGTGGTCACCCTGAGGTCGGACTTTACCGCCCATTGCATTGACAAGCTGGCCGGCTTGCTCACTGCCGGTTTCTACGCCCTGCCGCCCCCGGATGTAGCGGAGCTGTACGAGATGATTACTCGCCCTGCGGCGCTGGCCGGGCTGACGTTCGAGCCTGACGACTTGCCCTGGCGCATTCTCGACGATACCGGCAGGGAACCGGGCGCGTTGGCCCTGATGGCGTTTGCGCTGTCGGAATTGTACCAGGCTCGAACGCCGGAGGACATGCTGACCCTTGAGGCTTATGAAGAACTTGGCGGCGTGACTGGCGTGCTGGGCAGGCGCGCGGACGAAACTTATGGGAAGTTGGATGCCGCTTCTCAGGCTGCCCTGGGCACAGTGTTCAAAGAACTGGTGGAAGTGGATGCGGAACGCGGCGTGCCGACCCGCAAGCGGGCGCTGTTACAGAGCTTTGAGCATGATACTGCCGCCCTGGCCTTGATCGAGGCCCTGACCGAGGCGCGCTTACTGGTGCGCAGTAGTCCCGACGATCGTGGTGCGCCCATGGTGGAGGTGGCGCACGAGGCGCTGTTGCGGCACTGGGGGCTGCTGAGCGATTGGATCGAGTCGCGCTTTGACGACTTTCGGCTGCTGCGGCAAGTGAAACTCGCGGCGGCAGAGTGGGAGCGGCATGAGAGGGCGAGTCACTATCTGTGGTTGCACGAGCGTCTGGCGCCGGTGGCAAAGATGCTGGACCATCTGCAACCGGCGCTGAGCCCTGCGGAACAGGAATTTGTACGACCGGAGAGCGAGCGTCTGCTGGAGCAGATCGATCATCAAAACACCTCACATCAAGAGCGGGTAAAAATCGGCGATCGCCTGGCCGACATTGGCGATCCCCGCCCCGGTGTGGGGCTCAATGACGATCAATTGCCGGATCTCGTCTGGTGTGAGGTGCCGGGCGGTGCGGTGACGCTTGAGAATGACGCGGGGACTTTTGACGTCGCGTCCGGTTATATCAGTAAGTACCCGGTGACGTGGGCGCAGTACCGCTGTTTTCTGCAAGCGGAGGATGGCTACGCCAATGCCAGTTGGTGGGAGGGGCTGGCAGCGCGTCAGGAAGAGCCTGGTGAACAATATCGGGAACTCGACAACCACCCGGCCGAGATGGTCTCGTGGTACGACGCGGTGGCGTATTGTCGTTGGCTGAGCGCAAAGCTGGGCTATGAGATTCGGCTGCCGACGGAATGGGAATGGCAACAGGCCGCGACCGGAGGGAATCCGGCAAATGCATATCCCTGGGGTGCGTGGGATGATGATCGAGCTAATACTTATGAAAGCCGTTTGGGGCGTACGACGGCGGTGGGGATGTATCCGCATGGGGCATCACCGGTGGGAGCCTTGGATATGAGCGGTAATGTTTGGGAGTGGTGTTTAAACCCGCATGACAACCCGGGTGATATTGATTTATCAAGTTCGTCCGCTGAGGGTGCTTCCCGGCCATCTGCAGCGTTGTAGGGGTAGGGTTCGTAAAGACTGCTCGTCCAGTCCCAGACATTGCCCGTCATATCCACTATGCCAGCCGGATCGGGGGTCTCACCACCTGGAAAGACACCGATCGGGGTCGTGCGTCGGATATGGGTCTCAAACGTGTTACAGCGCGCTGAATCGTAGTCATTTCCATAGGCATAGCGACGCCCTTCCATCCCCCGCGCAGCCGCTTCCCATTCCGCTTCCGTAGGCAGCCTGAAGTCATGGCCGGTTTGGGCGCTGAGCCAGGCACAGTAAGCCCGTGCTTCATGCCAGCAGATGCCGACAACTGGTTGGGAAGGATGGTTATAGGCATCGTCATTCCAGTTCGCGGGTCGAGCTTGACGCCCCGAGGGATATAGCTGGTTTAAGCCTTCTTCAACTTCCTCCTCTGACATTTGAATCATCCGCTCCCGCTGCTCAATTTGAAGAGAGGTCACATTGGGGCGTTGACGAAACGCGTCAAAGTCGGCCTTCACCCAATCGCGATACTCCCGCCATTGCCGCTTGGGTCCTTCGGCTGTGCTGTCGCCTCGCTGCCAGGCCCAATCGGCCTCGGTCACCCACCAGCGCTCGTCTTCATAGCCACCCGACTGCATAAACAGCCCCCATTCGGCATTGGTCACCGGAAATTTACCAATGTAAAAGGCAGCCAGATCCACCTGGTGCACCGGGCTTTCATCATTGTAGTGGCCCTCATCGCTGCCAATCGTATAGGTGCCAGCCGGGACTTCGACGAGCGGCGGCAGCAGATAAGCCCCTTCCGGTCCAGTGCGGCGCTCAAAACGAGGGTCGCCCAACTCTCCCAGCGCCACGCCCGCGGCAATGCGCGCTCGTAGATCGGCGTCCGCATCCTGACAACGCTCTACCAGCCTCCAGCGCAGGCGGTCTTTTAACGCGTCTGTCACCTCGACATCCGGTTGTGCTGCACAGCGTCCAGCCAGGGGCAGATGCACCGCCATCAGATCGCTGACGAAGGCATCCGGTTTGTCGACCATAGCGGCGGCAAGTACAGTAGTCTCCTCCCAGCCCGTGGTGGATAGCGGAGGCAGCGGATCGGCATCAGCCAGGCCCGCCAACGTCTCCTGAAGCGATGGCGACAGCCGATCGGCCCGCCATTCCACCTGCACCAGAGCCGCTTCGGGTGCGGCTGCAAGCCGGTGCGCGGCAAAGTATTCCTGCAAGAGCTGGTGCACATACAGCAGTTCCTCGCGCCCGAGGTCTTCGTCCAAAACGCCGAGGGCGATACCTGCGTCGACGATGTCCCTGGCCCGCTCGTGGTCTACGATTTCCAGGGCCTCGTCGAGATCGATGCGAACCTGGGAGGCTTCCGTGGCGTCGCGCTGCCGTTGCATCTCATAGGCCAGGGCGCTGAGCCTATCAAACAGCACGCCACGTCTCGGCAATTCACAGGCGCTACGCCATCGACCCTGGGTGAGCCGACGCAGATCGTGCTCAGCTAGCAGGTCGCCTGCCTGAAACAAGGGGTGGTCGCCGTCCACCTCGCGTTTGAGGGCCTGGCGCACAAAGCCGGTGAACAGCGCCGCCCGGCCCAGGGGAATCTCCCCCGATACCGTCTGTTCGACCAGCAGTTTCAGGTAATACGGCGTACGCAGCAAGTCGAGCTGTGGCGAGCCCTCCAGATTGGCCCACAGCGTCGCCGCATACTCGGGGCAGTAAAGTTCGACAAATTCCTGCACCTGAGCATCGGAGAGCGGCTCGATGCGCACCTGGGGCACGGTCAGCTCTTTGGAGGATAGAGAGGCGCTGTAATCCAGACTGCGGCAGGAAAACACCACCCGATTGCCCCGATAATCGCGGTCCAGCATCTGCAAAAAATCCTTCCAGAGCCGAACCGCTTCGCCCCCACGATGCGGGATTTCATTGAGTGCGTCCAATAACAGGGTCAGACGCCGTTCTCGCAAGAGCGTCGTGAGGGAAGAAAGGTCGGGGTTGGCCCTGGCCCAGCACGCCTCCAGCCAGTCCTGCGGGGGCGGCAGCGGCTCGCCTGGCTGGGCTGCCGTGTAATCGTTGAGCGAGAGCCAGAAGCAAAACGGCGCAGCCGCGCCACTGCCCGCATCGGTGCGATCCAGTACCGCCCTGGCCTGATCCATGGCGTAATGCCGCAGCAGCGTGCTCTTGCCAGAGCCCGGCGGTCCCAGGAGCACGATGGCCTGATCGGGGACACGCTCCAGCACCTCGTCGAGCGCGCCAAAGCGTTCGCTCGCCTGCCAGCGCGGTCCCTGAGCCGTTTCACCCTGATCGCGCAGCAGAGTGAGCTGCACAAATCGGGTGTCCAGCGCATAGCGAGGATGTGACCAACGCGCGATGCTGTCGCGGTAAAACTGGTCTGTCCGCCTCTGCTGCGTCTCGACCCACACGTCCGCCAGGGCCGCCAGATCGCCTCGACCGATTTTTCGCAGCGCCGTGGGCAACTCGCTGAGACGGTCTTGGCTCTCCAGCCAAGACCAGATCGCCTGGACTTCCCGGCCGCGCTCAAATCCGTGCTGTTCATAGTTGGGAATGTCACAGACATCAGCCAGGGCTGACCAATCATTGCCCAGACGGCGGCAGATTTCGAGTTTCAGCTCACCGGGCGCTACGGGATCATTGGACTCAGCCATGCTTCACCCCCGACTTGATGCGTTCCCAAAGCCGCTGCGGACTCAGCGGTCAATGCGTCACCTCAACCCCCAACAGCCGCCGCACATCGGCCACCACGCTCGGCATTTGGGGTCAACTGTCTACAGGATACGCCGTAACAACAACGAATAACGACTCTGAAGGATCTGGTGCAACGATAAGCGAGAAAAGCGCGTTTGGAACTTATACTCAAAGGGGAGACGCTGCGGGTCTCTGAAAAGAGCCGCAGCGTTCGCGAACAGTCAGGCCTCACACCTTGGCGGGCGGATCGCAGGGCACCGTGCCCATTTCCGCCGGTATCGAGACCTCGAGAATCTCTATATCGTCTGAGGTTCTGATTTCATTGTGGCGCAAGCCGCCTGGGATAAACAGCGACTCACCGGCCTGCATGTGGATGGTTTCGCCGGTTTCAAATTCCAGATCGACCCAGCCCTTGAGGGCGTAGACAAACTGGCCTTCGCAGACGTGGTAGTGCCAGCCGGTGGGCTCTGTCATGCCAGTGATAGCCGACATCACTTGAGCGCGCATCTCGCCGTTAGTGGCCTCGGTGACGCCAAGATCGCGGTATTTGAAGAACTCCCGCCGCCCCGGTACAAAAGGGGCGGTTTCTGCAGTGGCATGACGCAGTTTCATGGCCGATTTCTCTGCGGTATTGGTGGTCGTAGACATATGGAATCTCCCTGACAGAGGTGCGGATGATATTCACCATAGATTATAAGCATTATCAACGGATTTTTCATCTGTGTCCACCCCTAAACCACACTTGAGGGTAGCCTCTCTATTGTCTCCATGCCGAGCCTAAGTTAGACTTCTGTTGCAAGATCTCTCTATAGAAAAGTAAAGGAGTGGGGGACATGAGATCGGCCTGTTTGGCTTTAATGAAGGGAAGCGCCCGCACCGTGCTGCACCTCGTCAATGACAACTCGCATCTCATGATACGCGGCGCTTTTGCCGCTGTGGGGCAGCCGTTTATGGTGCCGCGGTCCGCACGTTGTTAAGCATTGTCACGATCGCCAAACATGCGTATGATAGTCGCACTGGCCGACAGCAGGAAAAAGGTCGCGGGAGGAGATCGCTGATGTCCATTTTTCTTCGTGTTATCATGGTGGGGTTGATTGTCTGGGGGCTCTGGCGGGTCTATACCGCCCTCTACCCCCCAACCCCACGGCGGCGACCACTGCGCCCCGACGCTCAGGATGAATGGCAAGATGTGCTGGAGGCGATTGACGAGTTGCCGGAGACGACCGACCCCCATCGCCGAGCCGAGGAGCATCATCCGCCATTGCTCAAAGAGAGCAATCAGCCAGAGGATTCCGTGGCGAGTGAGGCCATCGAGTCGGTCATCCTCCAGGAGGCGGAGGGGGCGCTGGTGCTCGTCCGCGAGGGCGATGAAAACGAACGCCTCGCGGCCTATCACGAGATTGCCATTTACGACAAGCTCTGCACCATTGCCGACCGGCACATTAGTAGAGCGACAAGGCAAAAAATCGGCGACATTCACCAGCGCGCCTTAGAGATGATCTGCCCACCGGACGACGATTATTAAGCTTGACGCCCACGTCCCGTCAGACGGCGGGGGCGTCAATAAACAAAAGGGGAAACAAAAGGGGACAGATTTATTTTTGTGCAAGGCGACGAGCATGTGGGTGCGCACCCCCGCCTCTTTGCCTTGGCGCTCGCGCTGGTAGCCCAGGATGCCGCCCAACAGAATCGCGAGCAGCATGCGAAGCATGAGCTGCGTGACGGCCTCCGCGTCCGGTAAATCGGAAAAATCCGCTTGCACACCCTTCCAGATGTCTTGCCACAGCGCCTCCATCGGGCCTCTCCTCGTGATGGTACCGCATCTTTTGCAAAGGATGATTGAAAGCCTGGGGGTCCAACCACCCTCACACACAACACAAAGGGGATACGATACCGCAAATCACGCTCGATCGCCTAGCACACACACAAAGCACACACAAAGGGAAGCACACAAAGGGGACAGATTTATTTTCGATAGTGGCACGGACGACCCAGGAGCGGGCCATTCGCTATGACAACAAAAGGGGACAGATTTATTTTCGATATCACCCCTCACGGTATAAACAAAAGGGGACAGATTTATTTTCGATATCACACCTCACGGGGTAGCATTTTAAAACAAATAAAAAAAAATAACAAAAGGGGACAGATTTATTTAAATAACAAAAGAATAACAAAAGGGGACAGATTTATTTTCGATATCATAACATATAACAAAAGGGGACAGATTTATTTTCGATATCACACCTCATGGGGTAGCATTTTCGTATACCCGCGAACATTACTTCCTTGACCCCGGAGGCCGCCCATGCCACGTCATGCCAGACTCGTTGTACCGCATTATCCCCATCACATTATTCAACGCGGCCATAATCGACAAGTCCTCTTTGCCCAACCCGACGATTATCACTACTACCTCAGCAATCTTGAAGCGTGGAAAACCCATTGCCAGATCAAAGTTTTTGCCTACTGCTTGATGACCAATCACGTCCATCTGTTGCTCCAGCCCGGCGACCACCCCGGCACCCTCGGACAATTCATGAAACGTGTCGCGGCCCGACAAACCCGCTATGTC
>Ga0214472_10000498_pt1 | contig 48362 bp, 32 predicted proteins | sample RVTome_6_FD_207662 | JGI IMG/M metagenome (GOLD analysis project Ga0214472, IMG submission 207662) | Soil microbial communities from uranium-contaminated site in the Upper Colorado River Basin, Wyoming, United States - RVT140D175 | ecosystem: Environmental > Terrestrial > Soil > Contaminated >...
GCCGGTAAGCTGCAATGCCAACAACCAGTGCATCAGCGGCATTTGCGACGTCCCTCCGGGGACCTGTCGCGAGTGCATCGACACGCTGCGGCGAACGTCGGCCCAGGGCCCGTCACAGGACCCGGCGAATCAGTGTGAAGAGAAGGGCGGCATCTGGTACGCCACGGACACGGGCAAGGCGGCTCCGGAGACGGCGACGACCTGCGCCTTCCCCGGCGCGCAGTGCCCGGGATACAGCAGCGGGATCGCGCCGCAGGGCACGTTCCTGGAGCCGACGATCGGTCCGATCAGCGACTCGTGCATTCCGGTGGTGGACAGCGACGGCGTCGGCGGACCGGACACGTTGCTGGCCGCGGTGATCGACGATTACCGATTCGAGGACCCCAACGGTTACTACGCATTGGACGAGCTGCGCTGGGTCGGCGCCGCCGCGCGATACTTCATCGAGTTCTACGACGAAAACGGGAACTTCATTGACGACACGTCACCGGCTGCGGTGTTCAGCGGGCAGGTGGCGGTTCGCGCCATCAGGTTTTCCCCGCCACTGGTCATTCCGGGCCGCGGCTTCGTGCGTCTGCGCAACGCGACGCAGTTCACCCCGGACGGCCTCGTCTATTGGGCCACGACAGACAGCGTGGACGTGGGGTCGAATGATCCGGGGCTGCTGTGCATCAACGACGAGATCGTGGGCGTGGGCACGGGCGGTCCGTGCACCGATCCGCTGGCCAATACGGCGGCAGCGAGTTCGGGCGTCATGGCGTTCGAGATTGTCGCCCGTCCGATCGCCGCCGAGGACGAGCCGCGCGGGGCGTGCTGCGACCCGGTTGCGGGTTCGTGCCTGGAAGACGTGCTGAGCTGGGTCTGCAAGACGGGGACCTGCGACGGCGGCGATAACGACGGCGAGCCGTGCTTCCGGTCTGAGGACTGCGGCGTGGGGTTCTTCTGCCAGACGGGCGTGTTCTCCGGGATCGGGCAGGCCTGTGCGTTCTGCTCGGTCGACTCGGGGAACCCGTTCGCGCCGTGCCCCGGGGGCGACGGCGACTGCACGGACGGCGGAACGTGCATCGAGCAGTGTCAGGCGGGGGCGTGCTGCCTTGCCGACGGGACCTGCGTACCGGGTCTCGACACTGGCGCGTGCACCGGCATGAAGGGCACCTTCCTCGGGTTCGGGACGGACTGTGACCCGAACTGCTGCGAGCAGCCGGTAATGACCGGGGCGGACGACTGCCAGGACGCCGTCGTCAACGTTGTTACGGTGCCGACGTTCAACGTCTGCGTGGGCGGCACGAACGACGGGAACTTCTGCGCGACGGTGGGCGAGTGCCCGGGCGGTGTGGCATGTGCACGGCGGAAAGTGATCACGATCACGGGCGACAACTCGGGTGCGTCGGCGCCCGACAGTTGCTTCGGCCCGGTGGACAACGCGAATGATGATCCGGGCTGGTGGGAGAGCCTCGCTATCGATGATTGTGCCTACCTGCGAATCGATCATTGCTGCACGGAGCCGATCCGTGAGCCGGCCTACCGGGTCCTGTATTCGGAGTGCAACCCCTGCGGCTCGGCGATCTTTTCGGCGCCCAACCCGCACGATCCGAACACCCACGCCGACGCGGGCCGCGGCGCGCCGTACTGCGACAAGGACAACCACTGGGCCTGGTTTGGGCCGCTGGAAGCGGGCGCCTATTGGTATCCCGTGTTCGCAGGTCTTTCCGGCCCGTTCGGGCCCTATCAACTTCACGTCACCATAGAGGCGTGTCCGGAGGCGGCGTGTTGCACCGGCACGACCTGCACGCCCGGGATGAACATTCTCGACTGCGAGGATCCCTCCGGGCTCAACGGCATCTACCTCGGTCCGCCCAACAAGTCACCCGCGGTGACGAACTGCATCCCGAACAACGCGAACATCTGCCCGACGGGCTTCCCGAACTGCTGCGAGCTGGGCGGGCTCACGCCGGGCACCGGATGTGGTACGTGCCAGACGGGCTCGTGCTGCGCACCGCCCGCGACGGGTCCGGGCACCTGTGACGACCAGGCGGGCGTGGTGCTGATGACGCAAACCGACTGCAACGCCGCGGGCGGCACGTTTACCGGTGGGATCCGCTGCAAGGGCGGCACGTGCGCGAACAACCCGAATCGGTCCTGCTCCTCGGCCGCCGACTGCTCGTTTTTCGCGGCCTGCAACGGCGCACCGGACCAGTTGTCCCAGCCCTCGCCCTGTCCGGTCTGCGAGATAGCCGGGGCCAACAACTGTCAGACCCAGGCGGAATCCCCGATGGCCTTCGAGATCTCCGACCTATCAGCCGGCGAGGCAGCGATCGCGGACGACTTCATTCCGTTCGGGAACCAAATCTCGACGATCTGCACCTCCGGCGTCTATCTCAGCCTGCTACCCGAAAGTGTGGACGAGACGCCCGGGTGCCGGCAGCGGCTCACGCTGGCGATGCCGAGTCCGCCCGACAAGTTCCGGATTCGCGTATATACCGACGGCGCGGACGACGGCGATCCGTCCACCGCGCCGAACCGGCCGGGCGCGCTCTTTGCCGAGCGCTTCGCCTCCCTGACGGGCAGCCTCTGGGGCGCTCCGCCTCCGCGCGTCGAGGGCTACTCCTACCGGCAGACGGATACGACTGGTACCAATTCCGTGTACTGGGCGGAACCCGTCTCCCGACTTACCGACGAGGACTACCAGATCGACCTCAGCAATGATCCGATCACGGGGCTCGTGCTCGACGGACGTCGCTACTGGCTCGAGATCATGAACAACCTGGACGCGGCCCCGCAATACGACGGCGCCCCGTCCTGTGTCTGGGCCGTCAATCTCGCACACGGTGCGAACGACTACGCGGCGCAAGGCGCCACTGGAGAATTCCCCGGCGCCGTCCCCGCCGACGTGACGTTCTGCATCGACGCGGATTTCGACACACCGGAGGCCCCACTCGGCGCCTGCTGTGACTGTAATGGAATCTGCACCGACGATCTGACGCTGGCCGACTGCCGCAGCCTCGAGGGCCGATGGGTACCGGACGAACCGTGCGGAGCGTTCACCTGCTTGGCCGGGCCGCCTCCGAACGACCAGTCGAGCAGCCCGATCGACATCCTGTCGCTCGGCGATCCGGCGGAGGGCTTCACGTTCCAGTCGAACCACCAATGTGCCAGCACGGAACTCCAGGCCGTATTGTTGTGCTCGGACACCGCCGAGCCCTGCGACGGCTGCGGCACCGGCGACTTCATCGGCCACGACCTCTGGTACTCGTACGTGCCGCAGACCAGCGCAACATTGCGGGTAAGCACCTGCCCCACAGGGAACGCCTGGGACACCATGATCGCGATTTACCAGGGTGCCGCGGGTACGGGGCAATGTCCCGTCATCACTGATGAGCCGTCGTGCGCCGCCGCCGCCTTCCCGGACGCGGACGGACAGGTTGCCTCGGATGAGGGATGCGCCGGGGTCAAGGTCGGCGCCGGCGGCTACGTCGAGCGCGAACTGACCGCGAACACCTGCTACCTGTTTCAAATCGGCTCCTGGGGGCCGACATCGACCACGCCGGGTTCGGCGTCGGTCTTCATCCACTTCTTCCAGGACCTTCCGGAGGGCGCGTGCTGCCTGCACGACCGCACCTGCTTCGTCGGGCGGGAGTCCGACTGCGTCGATGGAACCTACCAGGGCGACGGCACGGACTGCACCGTCCTCTGCCCCTGTGAATGCAATGCCGACGTAACGGCTCCGTTCTATCCGTCGCCCGGCCAACCCACATTCAGCGACATCTACTACATCGTGAACTGCTTCAAGGGAACCAGTTCGGATGCCGCATGCGATGTCGACTGCGACGGAGCGGTCACATGGGCGGATATCGGCGTCAGCGTCTGCCAGTACAAGCGTAACTTTCCCGATCCCACCTGTTGTGAGGGGGCTCTGGGAGCGTGTTGCGGGACCTCCGTCGCGCCGTGCGTTCTGATGCGCGGTGTGTCCGATTGTGAGGGAACGCCGTTTGACGGAACCTACCTCGGCGACAACACAACGTGCTACCTCGGGCCGTGCGACTGCAATTCCAACGGCGTCGACGACACCTGCGACACGACCTGCGACGGCGTCTGCAACGTTCCGGGCTGCGGCGGAAGCCCCGACTGCAACGACAACGACCTGCCCGACGAGTGCGAAAACCCCGACCCCAACACCATCGGCGCCTGCTGCCTGATCGTCGACGGCATTCCAAGCTGCACGCAGCAGTCCGAGGCGGACTGCATCGCCATCGACGGCGTCTGGCGCGGACCCTGCACACAATGTCCGGCCCAGAACGTGCGCGTCATCACCGAGCCCGGCGGCGAGATACTCGTCCACGTCATCGGGCCGCCCGTCGACTGTGGCGCGGAGACCGAAGGCACGGTCGCCGCCAACCTTCGCCGCGGCGGGCCGATGTTCGACGTGTGGCACTCGCCCGCGTCGGGCCAGATGTGTCATACGTTCGGCGTGGCCGGGTCGCCGGCCCTTCCCGCCGATTTCTTCGGCGACGGCTCGGATGCGTTCACCGGCTCGGTATGCCTGGAAGGCGTCGACCTGGGCTTTCCGGAGTTCCCCGGCGCCGACACCATCATCGAACGTGCTTCCGATCCGTTCGACGTGTGCACCACGCCGTCCGAACTGCCGGTGACCGTGCCCATACAGGTCGTCGCACTGAGCCTGCGCAGCGTCTCGCCGATCACCGTGTCGTTCAACGGCGGGGCAACGACCGAAACGTGGGACGTCTTCGTCGATCTTTCGACGGTGCCGTCACCCACCGGGTCGCTTACCGTCCACAAGACGCATTGCAACGGCGGCGTATTCACCTCCACGCTGCCGGTGCAGCCGCGATTCACCTTCACCAACACCGACACGCCCACGGAAACGGCCGAGCTGGACACCGGCCTGGTAGGGCTGGACCCCATTACGCTCAACCAGACCGAGCAGCTCGCCTGGGTGAGCCGGCTGGGCCCCGGCGTTCCTGTCATCACCGATCCTGCGACGGCGTTCCATCCGGCGATCGAGGAAGTGTATGCGCACGACAACTGCGACTGCAACGACAACGGCGTCAACGACGCCTGCGAGACCGGCGGGCCCGCAGGCGGTGATTGTAACTTCAACGGAACGCTGGACGAGTGTGACATTACGGCGGGATTGCTGACCGACGCGGACGAAGACGGGGAACCCGACGAGTGCCAATCGACAGGACCGAGTCCGCTCGAGCCATGCCCGAACTTGTTCTCGGAGGCGACCGCACTTCCGACAGGCGGGCTCGGCGGCGATCGCCTCAGCCGCTTCCTGTGCTTCCTCGCGCCGGCGCCTCCGGCGGCCGCAGGCGGCGCTGAAAGCACCGCGATCCGGGTCAAGCTCCGAACGATGTACAACACCGCGCCCGGCGATCCCGACGGGGCCGGCGTCTGTCCCTCCGGGCGGACCCGCCCGAGCCTGAGCCAGTTCACTCAGCCGAGCAAGAACACGCGATGGGTCGGCCCCGCCGACGCCGCGATTGACAACACGGCCGAACCGTTGCCACCGGACTACGTCGTCGCGCCCCTACTCTGCCACGCGGCCCAGGCCCAAGTGCGGGATTGGAGTCCGGCGGCCCTGGGTGCGGAGTTCACCAGCGCGGACAGTACGCGGGTGTATCTCTTCGGGGCCGAGGTCGTCCCGTGTTCCGTCTACGAAGTGTCGCAGTGCTACAACCCCGCGGACGATGCTTCGTGCTCGGAGCCGCTCCTCGTTCGTACGAGCAGGCTGGGTGACTGCTGGCCGCCGTTCGCGCCCGCGCCGGGACAGCCCGCGTTCACCGACATCAATGCGACGGTCAACAAGTACAAGGGGTTCCGCTTCATGCCCGGGCCCACGCCCACCGGCGGGTCGCCCGAATGGCATACGCTCGTCGACGGCAACGTCGTGGCCAACTACCACATCAGCAAGGTAGCGAAGGTGGGCTTCCTGGACATCGGGGAGACGGTCGACAGTTACAAGCAGATCCCCTACAAGGAGGACGGGCCGTGCAACCCCAGTACGGGGATCGACACCTGCGGGACCGTTTGCAACACGAATCCGTAGGAGGCTGATCGAACACGTGCGGACATCGGGCGGGTAGCGGCCGCGTCCGGTAGCGACGTTCGCCGCCGGCCCGCCGGGAAATCAGTAGGCGCGCCGCGCGCTCACATCACGCCCAGCAGCGTGAACTTGGCCCCGTTGAGGCCCTCGACATCGAGCGTGGCGCCCCAGCAGGGCATGGTCTTCGCGGCCTTGCCAGCACGACGGGCTGCGGCGGCCCCTTCCCGTTCCATTGACCATTGTCCACCAAGCCCCGAAAGCCGCGGAGGAATCGCCGTTGCGTTCCGCGCCGACCGGACGGGTCGAATCGCCTGTCGGGGACGCGGGGGTACCGGGTTTATTGGACGTCCACCAGCAATGGGACGCGGTTCCAGTGTTAACGGTTTTCTGGTTTTTTTGTTGCGGTCCACCATCCTCGTCCTGTAATATCCGACTTCAATCCACCGTGTTCGGGTCGGGCAACGCGGAGAGGCCGGTTCCCCGCGTGATGTGGCGGCCCCGTCCGCGCGGACTCGTTGCGTTGCAAGTACCTGCCGTGCATGGATTCGGGCGCCGCGCCGGTCGCGACCGCCTGAGGCTATGCCGGGGTCGGGGGCGCGTTGATGCTGCATCCGTGTGGATGGAACCGAGTTCCTGGCTGCCTGCATGCGGGGTTACGCGCACGTCGCATCTCCCCAGGCTCTGGGCGGCGGGCGACACCGCGCCCGAGCGGCCGAATGCGTAAATCTCAGCACGGGATGGCCCGGGCCAGGCATGATTGCGTCCGGTGCATGTCGACCCGGTCCGCGGTCGGCGCGGTCGGGTTGCGTCCTTGGGTCCGTGCCGCCGAGGGCGAGGGCTTGCGGTGCACTCGGGTAATGCATGAGGGGTCGGTGTGTGCGCGTGCCTGTCAGCCGCTTCGCATCGGGCGCGGTCTCGTACCTAGCCGGTACTCCCTTCGTTTTTACGGGCGTTTGGGGCGGCTGCCGGCGTTAGTGGAATGACGGGGGCGGCAACCCCGCCCCGCTCGGCTCACGCCGGAGGCCGGGGCGGCGCGAGCCATCGGTGCTGACGGACGAGAGGTGACCAGAGGTCTCTGAAATGGAGCGAAAGAGGATGAATGCACGAACGCGGCTTACCCGACGGAGCTCATTGGCCGGGGCGTTGGTCTTGGGCCTTGTGTCGGTCACGATCTCCGTGTTTGCGGCAGATCGGAACGGGGCGCCCCAGCGCGGCGCCCGATCCGTCAGCGCGCACCGGCTGCTCGCGGGCCCGGACCTTCCGGCCGGCGTTGTCGCCGGCGGGAATGCAAGGATGGAGATGCGGTGGCTCGACCCGGCGACCGAGGTGAACGGGACGGCGGTCACCTATCCTGCGGGCAGCAGCGGCGTGGGAACGAGTGACCTGATCCTATCGGGCGTGCCGTCGGGTGGACAGACGTTGTTCCTGGGGGGCTTCATTTCCAACTGGGGTCCGCAGACGCAATCGTCCAGCCCGCCCGGTGCGTTGGCAAGTTGCCAGTTCACACTCTTCGGCGGCTCACCACCGCCTGATCCTCCGGCCCCGGGCTCATTGCGCGACCTGGCACCGGATCTTTCCGTGTATCGTCCAGCTTGCGCGTCCCATGCCGAATGTATTCCGCTCGTGGGCAACGGTTCCAGTGCCGGATGCAGCGCAGACCCGCCAACCGGCTGTATGCCGGCGTACCAGTGGAAGGGGCATCCGCTCTACGAAACGCAGCTCGGACACGACGACTGGGGTCTGATCGGTTGTGATATTGCCACCGACGATATCGGCTGTTTTGCGTTATCCTTCGGCACGGATGAACATGTCGACGAAGGCCAGACGACCTACATTCTGACGTGGGTCCTTCGCGCTGAAGACTCGCTAACCGGCGAGCAGACGATCCCGTTCTACCCGAGCTTGAGCGGCGCGGGCGACACGAATCTCAATCCGATTGTGGTGGAGTTCGTCGAGGCCACGGTGACGGTGCCGACTGGAAGGTGCTGCTTCAACATCGGCGTGAGCGAGCCGCCCGACTGCGTCGAGTCGGTGAGCGAGCTGCAATGTGCGGAATCACAGGGCGTGTGGAGTTGGGACGAGGGGCAGCTCTGCCCGACCAATGGTGGTCCGCCGTGCGCGAACGGCGCGTGTTGCCAGGCGGACGGATCGTGCGCCGAGGCAACGTCAGAGGACTGCGCGATCGGAGGCGGCACGTTCCTCTACGGGGCGGGCTGCGCCGCAGGGGTGGCATGCTGTCTTCCCAGCGGTGCATGCATCGAAACCACCTCGGAGTGTTGTGAGGCGGCCGAGGGCGTGGTCGTCAATCAGTGCCTCGGTGACGGGAACGGCAACGGTGACGACGAAGCCTGCGAGGCGGTGCTGGCCGCTCCCGCGGGCGAGGATTGTTTTCGCACCACGTGTGGGCAGACGCAGGTCAGCTTCTGCGAGCATCCGGTCCCCGCAGCGTTCTTCGGACCCGGGTCCGAGCCGTTCGAGGGCGTTGTGCGTCTGGGTGGCGCCGGAGGTTCGTTCGATACGAAAATCCGCCGCGTGCAGGACCTCGAACTCGGTCCTCCTCCGACGTCCGATTCCACGCCGATCGAACTCGCCGCCCTACAGCTCGTGAGCTGCGAACCGGTTGCGGTTCACTACGCCGACAGCAGTACGCGCGATTGGCATGTGTCGGTCCGGCCTTCCGCCACGGCACCGCCTCAAGGTTCGATGCTCGCCCAGCGAACGCACGACAACGGCGGCGTGTTCAGCGCGACGCTGCCCGTCCAGCTCCGATTCACGTTTACGGCAGTCGACGAGCCGGACGAGGCCCGCATCTTCGATACGGCGGCGGCGGGCATCCCCCCGGTGGAACTCGGTACCCTGGGATCCGGAGACTGGGTCTACGGGCTCGCCCCCGGCGTCGCGCTGGATTGTTCCGCGCCCGGCTTTATTCCTGGCGTTGCCGAGGAGCCAGGTACTGGCACACAATGTTGCACGGGTGTCGGCTACGCATCCTCGTCGGCATCGGCCGGGGCGCACGTTCACCACATGGCGCCGCCGGGCTGCACGGCATGTCTTGGCGGGGCCTGCTGTCTCCAGGACGGCTCGTGCACGATCGCCGAGCCCGACGACACGCGTACGGCCCGAATCGTCTGTCAGATTGACCTCGGCGGGAGCTACAAGGGCGACTTCACCGACTGCCGTGACAGCGACGGCGACGGTTTGGCGGATGTCCGCGAAACGGGCAGCGGCTGCGGTAGCTGCCCGGTCGGGGACGTGTGCGCCTTGCCGACGGCGCCGGCGGCGACCGACGGCGACGGTGACGGCTGCTCGGATTCGGTGGAGATCGAGAACGAAACCGATCCCTGTGACCCCTGCGACTCGGTCCCGTCCTGTGCGCTTCCTCTGGAGGACTGCAATGATGACGGTCTGCCCGATGCATGCACGCCACCGATCGTCGATTGCAATGAGAACGGCATCGAGGATGATTGCGAACCCGGAGCGTGCTGCTACAAACCGTCGGGTTCCCCGGTATGCTTTGTCGCTCCCAAGTCCGGTCCGTTCCCCAGTTGCGACTACGCCAACGAGTTTCTCGGCGGCGCCACCTGGTACGGCCCGTGCGCCGATTGCGATACGTTCCAGGACGCAGTCGATGTAGTGGAAGACGGCGGCGTCATCTTCCGCCACCAGGTGGGAAGTCCGGAAGATTGCCCTCCGGAGCTGCCCGGTCAGGGTGGTGTCGCCGGCGGCTGCACCGGGCCAATGGTCGACCCCTGGAAGTCGAAGCCGTCAGCGGGAACGATGTGCCACGACTTCGGCGCCACCGGCGGGGGCCCGGTGCCGGCCGGCTTTTTCTGTCCCGACGCGGACCCGACCTGCGGCTCCGACGCGCTGGACGACGTCGTATGCCTCGAGGGTGCGCCGTTGGGATTGACGGCGTACGGCGAGTTTGGCGACGCGGACACGCTGATCCAGAGAACACAAGATCCGTTCGACCGATGCGCGTTGCCTTCCGTGGATCCTGTGAACGTCGACATTGAGATTCTCGCACTCAGCTTGGTAAGCGTGGATCCCGTGGTCGTCACCTACAACGGCGGCCAGAATCCTGAGGACTGGGAGGTCGTCGTGGACCGCTCGGCGACGGTCGTTCCGCCGCCGGGTACGCTGGCCGCGACCAAGACGTACTGTAACGGTGGTGCCTATACGTCGTCGCTGAACGTCCAGCCGCGGTTTACCTTCACACGGCGATCCGACGGCTTGACCCGCGTCTTCGACACCGGAGGCGCCGGATTGGCATATATTTCACTGGCTCAGAGCGACCCGGCGCCGTGGGTCCACGACGTCGATCCGAATCTGGGCGTGGCCTCGGATCCCTGTTCTCAATTCCATGCTGGGATCGAGGAATCCGGCGCTCCGTCCGGTTGCGACTGCAACCTCAACGGCGACCGTGACGCGTGTGACCTCGAAGCCGGGACCAGCACGGACTGCAACAGCGACGGGATTCCTGACGAATGCCAGTTGACGAACAACGATTGCAACTCGAACGGGGAACCGGATGAGTGTGAGCCCGATTGCAACGACAACGACACGCCCGACGGTTGCGATATCCTCGGTGCGACCAGTGCGGACTGCAACGGGAACGGGACGCCGGACGAGTGTGAGACCGACTGCAACGGGAACAGTATCCCGGATGGTTGCGATCTGTCGGTCTTCATGACCAGTACCGACTGTGATGGTAACAACCGTCCCGACGAATGTGACATGGTCAGCGGTGCGAGCGACGACTGCAACACGAACGAGATCCCGGATGGATGTGACATCGCCGGCGGAGTGCCCGATCTGAACCTCAATGGCATTCCCGACCCGTGCGAAGTGGTCGTCGCACCACCGCTTCTGGGCTGCCCCAATGATTTTGCGCTCGCCACCAGCGGCGTGCGCGGGGAGCGCTTGAGCCGGTTCGGCTGCGTAGCCGCTCCGTTGCCTCCGGCGACGGCCGGCGCATCCGAAACGGCCGTGCGGGTGGTGCTCAGGACGATGTACAACACGGCTTCGAGCGACCCCGATGACGCCTCCGCCTGTCCCGCGGGGCGTACCAAGCCGAGCCTCGCTCAGTTCGAGGGCCGAACGCAGTGGGTGGGGCTGCCGGCGACGGCGATTGATAACGCGGCGTCAGAGCCCCCCGATTACATCGTCGCACCGCTGGTCTGCGCGGCGGCTGAGGCGGCGCTGCGCGATTGGACCCCGTTCGGGTTGGCCGCCGAGTTCCCCAGCGCGGATGCCACCCGGGTCTTTTTCTTCGGAGCCGAGGTCGTTCCTTGTTCCGTATACGAGGTGTCGCAGTGCACCGACCCGCTCGACGAAACGTCCTGCTCCGAGCCGCTTCTGGTCCGCACCAGCCGCACGGGTGACTCCTGGCCGCCGTTTGCGCCTGCGCCCGGCCAGCCGTCCTTCACCGACATCGGCGCAACCGTGAACAAGTTCAAGAGCTTGGATTTCGTCCCTGGGGCGACGCCGACCGGAGCGCCTCCGGAGTGGCACGCGCTCCTCTACGGCAACGTCGTGGCCGACTACCACGTCAGCAAGGTGAAGAAGGTGGGCTTCCTGGACATTGGGGCGACGGTCGAGAGCTACAAACACATCCCTTACAAGGAGAACGGGCCGTGCAACCCCAGTACGGGGATCGACACCTGCGGGACCGTTTGCAACACGAATCCGTAGGAGGCTGATCGAACACGTGCGGACATCGGGCGGGCAGCGGCCGCGTCCGGTAGCGACGTTCGCCGCCGGCCCGCCGGGAAATCAATAGGCGCGCCGCGCGCTCACATCACGCCCAGCAGCGTGAACTTGGCCCCGTTGAGGCCCTCGACATCGAGCGTCGCGCCCCAGTAGCTTTCCTCCGATTCGATGTAGAGGATGAGCTTGCTGGGCGCCGGGCCGAAGGCGTGCTGGGTGGCGTCTCCGCTCACCATGGCCTTCTCGCCCGGCTTGGTGACGTCGGCCCATTGGGCACTGATCACGCCGGCAACCAGTTTCTCCGAGCTCTTGTTTTCGACGGCCACGTTGAAGTCGCGACGCAGTGGCGCGAAGCTTTCGAACCGGCCTTCCAAATTCGCGGTCAGCGGCAGCGGTTTCTTGATCATGATGCCTCCCCATTTCGACTTACCGTCGGTTCACGTGAGGCGCAAGGCGCCTGCGCCCCGGACCCATCCAATGTGTCGGCGTCGCAAGCCGCGGCGATTACCTGTTTGCCGAAGAACGTGAACCACTGCGGCGCCCGGGTCGGCGGCGGCGGCAGGCGCGGGCGCCGCTCGCCGTCCGGTAACCTCCGCGCGGCGCGACGTCGCGTCGGATGTGACGGCGCGGCTAGACGGCCGCCTTGGCCCCGGCTGACGCCACCGCGTGATCGTTCTCGACCGTGCTGCCGGATACGCCGATGGCCCCGATGATCTCGCCGCCGGCGCCAACGATCGGCACGCCACCGGGGAAGGTGATCAGACCGTTATTGGAATGCTCGATGTTGTAGAGCGAGCCGCCCGGCTGCGAGAGCTTCCCGATTTCTCCGGTCGGCATGTCGAAGAAGCGCGCCGTCCGCGCCTTCTTCATCGCGACGTCCACGGAGCCGAGCCAGGCCCCGTCCATCCGCGCGAACGCCTTGAGGTTCGCCCCGGCGTCCACCACCGCAATGTTCATCTTTACGTTCAGGCTCTTCGATTTCTCGATCGCCGCCGTGACCGCGGCCCGGGCCTTGTCCAGGGTGATCTCGCTCACGGCCATGATCCTCCCGCTTGCTTGCGATAGTTATTCTCCGGCATCGAGGGAACGCAAGCCTACCGTGCGGCCCGGCCTCGATCAACCCGCATCCGCGCGGTTTGGCGGACCACGGCCGGCGGATACGCCGCGCAGCGTCCCGCAGGCACGAAAACCGATCATATTATCCGCTCGGATGATTCCGTCCGCGGCGACGATGCTATAATACTACCGGCCTCCGGACGATGGGCGCCCCTGCCGGATGTGGAGTCAGTTTCGGGCGTGCTGAGGGAACCGAAGAGTCTCGATGTCGCACATACTGTCGCAATCGCTCTCGCAGCAGCTTCGAATGGAGCAGCGGCTCACGCCGCAGTTGATCCAGTCGATGACCGTGCTGCAAAAGCCCGTGGCGGACCTCGAGGCATACGTCGAAGAGGCCCTCGAAACCAACGCCGCACTCGAGCTCGACGAGCACGAGGCCACGGACCGCGCCGACGACCCGCGCGACCCGGCCCGAACCGACGGGCGCGGTGACGAGGACGCCGGCTTCGCCCGCCTCGAACGATACACCCGCAGCTTCGTGGATCAGGATGTCGATTGGGTCGACCACCGGCCCGTCGGCGCCCGGCCGTCCGGTGACGATCGCGACGCCAAGCTCGGGGCCATGGCCAACACCGCGGGCCGCGACGCGAGCCTCCACGAACACCTGCTCAGTCAATGGCACCTGCTGGATCTCGATGACGAGACCCGCCGCGCCGGCGAGACGATCATCACCCAGCTCGATCCCGACGGCTACCTCCGCCGCCGCTTGGATACCCTGGCCGATAGCGTCCGCCCGCCGCTGACGGTCGAATCTCTGGAGAAGGCCCTCACCCATGTGCATCAGCTCGAGCCGCCGGGGGTCGGGGCGCGCGACGTCGTCGAGTGTCTCCTGCTCCAGCTCGAGGCCCTGCCCGGCGACAACCGCATCGAACGCACGCTGATCCAGAAGCACCTGATGGACATCGCTCACAACCGGCTGCCGGCTGTGGCCCGCACTACCGGGTACGGCGTCGGAGAAATCCAGGAGGCCATGAACGTCATCCGCTCGACGCTGCACCTTCATCCGGGCTACCTGGTCGGCGACCGCTCGGCCCCGCGCGTCCGCCCCGACGTGATCGTGGACTACAGTGAAACGGGCAACGGCATCGAGGTGCGCCTCGCCCGCGGCAACATGCCCAAGCTCCGCATTCGCGACGAGGTTCTGCGGCTTGCGAAGTCGCGGGACAACGGCAAGGACGAGCGCGACTTCGCCCGCAAGCACGTAGATGAGGCCTCCGCCCTCATCGAGGCGATCAACTTCCGCCGCAGCCGGCTGCTCGAGGTCAGCCGCTCCGTCGCCGAGAAGCAGCGTGAGTTCTTCGACGTCGGGCCGCCGGGGTTGAAGATCTGCCGCATGAGCGAGCTGGCCGAGGAGCTGAGCTGCGACCCGTCGACCATCAGCCGCACCGTCGCCGACAAGTACATGCAGACGCCGCGGGGCATCTATCCGCTGCGCTACTTCTTCACCGGAGGCATGGAGACCGACGACGGTGAGAGCGTGGGCTGGGACCGGGTCAAGATGCGGGTCCGCGAGCTGATCGAGGGCGAGGAGAAGCAAAGCCCCCTCAACGACGATCAGATCGTCGAGCTTCTTAAGAAGGAAGGTATCGAGATCTCCCGCCGCACCGTCGCCAAGTACCGCCAGCAGCTCGACATCCCCAACGCCCGCCAGCGGCGGGTGTTCTGACCCACCGACGTGAGTAGTTCCCACCTGTATCGCCGGGGGTTTATCCCCGGTGGCGTTTGGGGTCATCCCCGCCGACGAATCGGACTTCACCCCCGGGCGACAAATCCGGGGTTAATCCACGGCGTATTTTCAGGGGCGTTCCATCGGGAGCGCGACGGCAGTCAGCGACATGTTCGCGTCATGCGCGCAACACGGACGTAGGCGCCCACGGTTGCAGTATTCGCGCCCTCGGCGATACTGTCCGCTTCGGCGAGTCCAAGTACAAACGTGGAAGGAGTAGATGACATGGTCTCCATCCTCACACTCGCGCTGAGCCTGATGGCCCCAACCGAGCCGACAGCCGAAGTGCCGGGCGTCGAGCGGATTCGGCAGGACGCGGTGACCCTGCGGTCGCTGGTCGAGTCGCCGGTCGCTCGGGCGTTCCTCGATGCAGCCAACGACCTGCCTGCCATATCCGAACGGACCGTCTATCGCGATCCGGAGAGCCGCGACTACTACTCACCCGGGCAGGCCGAGAAGCTGGAAGCCGTCTTGCGCGACAAGCTCGAAGAGAAGAAGCTCGACGAGACCTTCTATTACGACACCAAGTACGGCACCCCGCTGGCGTACGTGCGGGCGCTGGAGGTCCTCGGAAAGCACGGGCTGAGCGACGTCAAAAGCAGGAGGCTGCTCGATTTCGGTTACGGCACGATCGGGCATCTGCGCATGCTCGCGAGCCTGGGTGCCGACGCCGTCGGCGTCGATGTGGACACCTTGCTCCCGGCCCTCTACAGCCGGCCCGAGGACACCGGCGAGATTCATGGCGGCCCCGGCCCGACGGGGCGCGTCACGCTCGTTCACGGGCAATTCCCGGCCGACGAGGAAGTGAACCGCAAGATCGGCGAGGGCTACGACCTGTTCATCTCCAAGAACACGCTGAAAAACGGCTACCTGCACCCCGAGCGGCCCGCCGACCCGAAACGCCTTCTACACCTCGGCGTGGACGACGAAGCCTTCGTGCGGGCCCTGTTCCGGATCCTCAAGCCGGGCGGGCAGGTGATGATCTACAACCTGTATCCGGCCCAGGCCCCGCCGGACAAACCGTACATCCCCTGGGCCGACGGTCGCTGTCCGTTTCCGCGGTCACTGTGGGAGTCGGCCGGGTTTACGGTGGTCGCCTTCGACGTGAACGACGACGACGCGGCTCGGGCCATGGCTCATGCACTGGGCTGGGACGCGGGGGAAGGCGCGATGGACCTGCGGAAGGACCTCTTCGCGCTCTATACGATCGTGGAAAAGCCGCGTTGACTCGGGGACAACAGCTTACGCGCCGCGGCGTAGCGACCGACGCCGCACGCCGCCCAGCGCCGCGAACCCGGCAAGCATGAGTAACCCCGTCGCCGGCTCGGGAACCGGCTGCACAATCAGGTCGTCAACGCCGATGTCTTTTCGCCCGCTGTCGGTGAACTGAAGCCGATCCACGGGCGTATCGAACGGAATCCACCCGCTGTCGAAGACGCCCTCGCCCTGATCGGTCGAGAAGCTGGCCACTTCGACGTCGCCGGCGAATGCGTGGAAGGCGAAGTCGTCCCCGATGGTCCCGTCAATGACGCGCCCCTCGAACTGAACGCCGAGGATCGGAACTTCGGCGAAGGTGATGATGAAATCGCCGCGGTTGAGAAGCTGGAACGACGTGGCGATGAACAGGTCCGACGCGTCGTCTGCTTCCTCAAACGCCACGGCCCCGTCGGCATCCACCGTCGAGCCGTACACCGCCGACATGTAGTCGCTGATCGGACCGCTGCGGTCGCGGTGTTCCAGCGCGTTGAAGTCGAACACGACCGGCGTCGCCCCCGCCTGCACGGCGGCCGCGAGTGCAAGAACCAAGACGATTGCACGCGAGAATACCTTCCCCACCGAATGCTCCTTCCACCTTCGAAGCCCGCTCGAACACCGCCGCCATGCACATCCGGCCCGGGCTGGATCGTTCCCCCCGCGGGATGCTGAGAGCCGACGGACTTACCCCGTTATTGCGCCGGTCACGATCGCGACATCATCGGCACACGACCCACGATTGCGGGCCAACCGAGTATAGCCGTCGTTCCTGCCGATCACAAGGCGAACCCGGACATTCCGCGGGCGGCGGCCCAATGTCCGATAAAGCGGCTCTCGACGGCCGGGATCCCGTCGCCGCGGCTAGCGACGACACCCGGCCCCCCGGCCGTGCCCGCGAAGCCCGGCCAAGCCCGCCAGCAGCAACGGCAGCATCGCGATCATCCCCACCCCGCACATGCTCGGAGACGGGTTGCCCCCGGTCGCCTGGGGTTCGATCCGCAGGAGCGTCGTTCCCGTGGCCGTGACCGTCCCGGTCGACGTGGTCTGGGTGTAGGTCGCGACGACCGTGATTTGGCGGGTCGCATCGACCGTCCCGGCCACCAGCAGCCCGCCGTCCATCTGCGCCAGACCGGGCGGGGCGATCATCCAGTCAGCCTGGCCCGTCACGCCCGCAGTCGACCCGTCCGCGAACTCCGCCTCGGCCGTGAACACCGCGCTGCCCCCGGACCGCACCTCGTCAGGCCCGTTGACCGTTACCGATTCCAGGGTCGGCACGATGATCGGACCGTCGTCATCGAGTTGCGTGATCTGGAAGTAATCGAAGTCGGCCGGGATCGATTGATCGCACGCGGTTCCGCAGTCGGGGAAGTCGCCGTTCGTGGCCACCAGCCCCACGCGCACCTCGTCCATCAGCAGGTTCGTGACCGTCCCCACGTCGATAAAGTTCGTCCCGTCCTCGCTGAACGCGCCTACAAACTGATCCCCGCTGCGCAACAGCCGCAGGTAGACCACGTTCGGGCTGTCCACGGTGCTCTCGTCGTAGAAGGCCGCCGGGCGCGGTGTGTTCGCCTCGTCGAAGTCGCCCAGGCCGAGCAGCACGACGCCCCGGAACCGGCCGCGGTCGCCTGCGGCGTGGGCCAGGCCGATGGCCGTCGCGTGTCCATCGTCCTGGTAGATCACGATCCCCGCGAACTGCTGCGCTACCTGCGGGTTGAACTCGAGCCGCGTGTCCAGGATGAACGTGCCCGACGCGTCGCGCAGCAGGATGTTTCTGACGTCCCCGCCCTCAACCGGTGCGCCGCGCTGCGTCTGCACCCGCCAGAAACCGGGCCGGGCCGTCAGACTATGCCGCGACGGCGACTCCCGGACGAACGTCCATCCCGCGGAAAGGGTGGTGGAATCGAAGTCGTCGCGAAACACCACCCCTTGTCCAACCGCGGGCCGCGCGATCAACACGCCCAGCGCCAGAACCAGCGCGGCGCGGTGGGAACGGTAGAACCACGAGATGCGATCCCCGAATCTGATCATCTGCCGATACCGATCGCCGGTCCCCCAAGAAAAAGCCACGATCCACCGGAACGACGGTCGCCGCGCGGTCGCTAACCGCTCGTCCCTGCAACCGGTATTGAGACCTCAAAGAAGTCGAAGTCCGCCGGAATGATCTGGTCGCAGAGGTCGCCGCAGGAATCGCTCTTGATGGCCCCGAGCCCAACCTCCACGCTGCCCGGAAGATCATTCGTCACCGAACCCACCCGCGTGAAGCTCAGGCCGTCGTTGCTGTAGGAACCGACATACGTGTTGCCCGTACGCTCCAGTCGCAGAAACACCTCGTCGCCGCTGAACACCGCCGCCGCGCGCCCCGGCGCCACGTCCGCCCCGCGATCCGCGCGAAGCAACAGGCCGCGGAACGTCCCCCGCGCCCCGCTCGCCGAAACCAGACCGAACGTAACCAATTCATCCGCGTTCGGGCCGAACACCACGAGCCCCGCGAGCTGGAAGTCCAGCAGCGGGTCGAATTGCATCCGCGTTGTGACGACAAAGTCGCCCTCGAGCTCGCGGGCCAATACGCCGGGTGTCGCCGCCGTCGTGCTCGTCGACACCGTTTGCGGGTAAATACGCAAAAACCCGGGCCGATCCGTCAGGCTGTGCGGTACGTCGCCGTCACCGTCCAGCTCCCACCCGGCGGCCAGCACCCCGTCGAAATCGTCGAAGAAGATCGTAATCTGCGGAAGGAGCCCGTCGCCGACGTTCGCGCCGCACCCGACAATCGTACATACCGCCGCCGCCGACACGACACCGCTCAGCAAGGCGACACCGCAAACGATCGAGTGCCCTCCCGATGTGCCTGATCTCCGCTTCATTGCTCCTCCTACCATCTATAGCCCCTATTACGTGTCCGGGCCAGCACCGGCCATGCAAAAACCTGTAGCCCCGGGCCCGGGCGCTCGTCGCGGCACTCCATAGTAGCCCCGTGTGCCAGCGGTTTCTTAGATGCCTGCCCCGCAAACATCGTTACCGGTCGATGACGTTCGGGCCGAGGGCGCTTCGAGCCCCGGCAGGCCCGATACCTCGGTGAACGCCGCCCCGAACGAGCGAAGGCGTCGGTAACGTCGCTCCAACAGCCGGTCGATCGGCTCTTGCACGAGCTGGTCCAACGTCTCGACGACGAAACTCTCCACCGCCGCGGCGGTTCGCGCCGGATCACGATGGGCGCCGCCGACCGGCTCTGGAATCACGTGATCGACGAGGCCCATGCGCCGCAGGTCCCCCGCCCGAAGCCGCAGCGCCGCAGCGGCCTCACGCGCCTCCTCGCTCCGCCGCCAGAGGATCGCAGCGCACCCTTCCGGCGAGATGACCGAGAAGATGCTGTGCTCGAGCATCGCCATCCGGTCGCAGATGCCGATGCCCAAGGCCCCGCCGCTGCCACCCTCTCCGATTACCACAGACACGATCGGTGTCCGCAGGTTGGGCATCGCCGCCAGGTTCGTCGCGATCGCCCGGGCGATGCCGCGCTGCTCCGCCTCCATCCCCGGAAATGCCCCCGGCGTGTCGATCAGCGAGACAACCGGCAACCGGAATTTCTGCGCCAGGCGCATCTTGGCCAGCGCCTTGCGGTAGCCCTCAGGATGAGCACAGCCGAACCGGCAACCCACCCGTTCCTTCAAGTCACGCCCGCGATTGTGACCCACGATCATCACGTCGTGGTGAGCGATACGCCCCAGCCCCGTGATGATCGCCGGGTCCTCCCCGGACACGCCGTCGCCGTGAAGCTCGCAGAAGTCGTGGACGATCTTGTCCAGGAAGTCGGTGAGCACAGGGCGTTGCGGATGCCTGGCGACGCAAACTGTCTCCCACGGCTCCAACTCGGCGAAGACCCGGCGGGCCTCGTCCAGCCAACTCGAGCGGAGGTCGGCGAGAAGCGAATTCACGTCGTTCGTCGCGGCGCGGTCGCCGAACGTCAACTGTGCGATCTGCGCTTCGATCTGCGCCAGCGTGCGCTCACGGGGCAACTCACCGCTCAAGGAAAACGCGCCGAATGCGCCCCACGCCCTCCGTTGCGGAAACATGACTGACCCCGTGGTGGCTACTTCCTCCCCGCTGCCGGACGCCGCGCGCAAAAGGCGCGCCTGAGCGATGCCCGGCAAGCATCTTCCGCCCGAACAATGAGCGCCCAGTTTACCGCGGCGGGCCTCAGCTTTCAACGCCCCATTTTGCCACGCGCAATCGACGCCAGAATCGACTGCCACCAAGCGGGTTGCAGCTTCAACGTATTTCACGCCGTCCGGTCGATCATCCTCGACCGTCGGAGTTGATAATCGCATCCCGAATGGCAAGCTCACGGACCAATTGCGTAACATCCCGCCGTATGTGCCGCAGCCGAACGTACACCATCATAAAGCCGCACAGCACGACCACGACGGTGCAATAGAGCAGCAGGTCGGCCCCCCGCCCGATCCCCAGCCCTCGCGCCAAGTCCGCGAGAATCCCAGGCCAGACCATCGCGACCGACGCGGCCAGCCATACCAGCGTCCACGCCACACCCTCACGCCGCGTCACCCACCGCCGGACCATGGCCACGACGGTGAGCACCAGCAGGCAGCCCAGCACGGCCAGGACGATGATCTGAAACCCGTTCACGCTCATTGAAAGACCCTCCCCAACAAGTACTGAAACAGGATGCGCAGCGCGCCGCGCGTCGACTGCCCCTTCGCCAGCGAGTACGGCGTATAGCGCACCCTGACCGGGACCTCGTGCATGGGCAGCCCGCAGCGCCGAATCTGATCGATCAGCTCGCTGGCGTGGGCCATGCGGTCCAGGGTGATGTGGATCTGCTCGGCCGCCCGCCGTGAGAACGCCCGGAAGCCGTTGTGCGCGTCGGTCAGCTCGACCCGGTTCACGACCCGCGTAAACAGTACCGCGGCCTTCAGCGTCAGCCGCCGCGTCCGCGGGATGTCCTCCGCCGATCCGAGAAACCGCGAGCCCAGCACAATCTCGCAGTCGCCGCGCCAGATCGGCTCGATCACCGCCGGGATGTCCTCGACGCAGTGCTGCCCGTCCGCGTCGAAGGTCGCGATGAACTGCGCACCACGGCGAAGGGCGAACTCCACTCCGGTCTGAAGCGCCGCTCCCTGCCCCCGGTTGATGACGTGCCGCAGTGCATACGTCGCACAGCGCCGGGCCACCTCGAACGTGTCGTCGGTCGAGCCGTCGTCCACCACCACCACGTGCGGATACGTCTCGCGCAGCTCGCCGACCACGTTCGCCAGGCACGGCCCCTCGTTGTACGCCGGCACGACAATGAAGAGGCTCTCGCGCACATCCTCCGGCACGGGGGCGGCTCTATCAGGTTGCGTCGTGCTTGTCATCGCGGCAGTCGGCCCGAAGCGTCAAACCGGCGGCCCCATTCTAACCCCCACCCCGCCCCAATGTCGAAACGCCGCCGCGGAGCAAGAACCCGCGTCAGGACCCGTTGTGACCCGCACCGTGGCAGAACGCGTGTTGCCGAACCGCGCCCTTGCGAACCGCGCCCGGCAGGAAGCGGCCCGCATTCCGTACCCCGACCGCCGGCCCTTTACGTCGCGCAGCGACGTCGAGGATACGGCAGCGGGCCTACGCGAATCCGCCACCGCCTCCGCGCGATCGCCGACACCGGGCCCTGTCACTCCGCCCGGCCTGCGGCCCCCTCGACCTGCCCGCCGCCCTGGTGCTCGACGCCCCGCCCCAGTTCGACCCGCCGCCATCCCCGGCCGTCCCAGTGCATCAGCGCCGCCGATTCCAGGGCCCCAAGTTCGACACCTACCGCTTCCCGCTCGCCTTGGAGCGACACACGCGGCCGCTCGCCCGCCTGCGAAACGCGGGCCGCCCGAATCGCGTGGATCAGATGATTCGTGCCGTCCAGCGAGAGCAGCGCGTCGCGGCGCACAACGGCATTGCGCGCCCCGCCGCGTCGGGCCGACTGCCGCTCGAGCAGCATCGCCAACGGCGACTCAACCCGTATCGCGGCCCCACCCTCGCCGCCCGCCTGTTCGGTATCGGCCGGCACCAGCGGCGACGGGTGGGCGCAGAGCCGCGTTACGACGATCTCGGGCGGCCCCGACGCCGACAGCCGGGTGTAGGATCCATGGCCAACCGCGTCGCCGCATACGACGAGCTGCGTCATGCCTCCATCGCGCATTGCGTCGAGGACCAACCCCGACCGCTCCACGTCGGTCCACGTCAGAATCGCGTCGGCCCCCGCATCGCCGATCGCAGTGAGGATGCTCGCCAGCACCGCGGGATCGCCGTCCCACTCGGCATCCATCACCGGCCGCCACCCGCCGGTCTGGGCCGCATCGCGCCAGGTGTCGAGATGAAGGGCCGTCAGCTCGCCCGGAGTGCGAAGAACCGCCCAGCGGCTGCGGCCGAGGTTCCCCGCGACATATCCGAGCGCCGCCCGATGCACCGCAGCGTCGTACCGCGGACACCGGAAGATCCACGGATGCAGCCGTTCATCGAGCGACGCAGGCGCCGCGGCGATGTTCACCACTGGAAGCCCTGCGGCAAGCACCGCGGCCGTTACGTACCGATCAGGGGGATGAAGGCACGCTACGGCCCCGACGACTCGTTTCTCGAACGCGAACCGCGGCCAGTCGTCCTCGGGCAGGCCCCACGCGTACCGCTCGTACCCGTGGCCGCCAATGACGACCTCGAACCGGACGCCGGCCCGCTGCACCCCTTCGCCGTTGGCAAGATCGACCGCGAGTTCCGCGGCCGCGAGATCGAGGGATTGAAGAGGCGCCGGCCGCGTGTCCGTGCCCGGCAGGCGAATCGTGCGCCCCACGGGCCGGGCCCCGGCGATTCGTATCGTCAGGTCGGCGCGAGCGCCCGGCGCCGGCGCGGCCGTCACCCCCCGCGGCTCGGCGCTGACCAGGTTCGGTTTTACGGATGCGAACCGTTCTTTGGCCGCGCTCCACGGCCGCGGCTCGCTCGCCACGACGAGGCCGTGTTCGGTTCCCACCCAGACGCGGTCCCCGTCGATCGCGATCGACCGGACACGATTGTCGGGCATCGCCTGTGGCAGGGTGAGCGCCGCGAGCAGCTTCCCGTCGCGCCATTGCGTCGCGCACATGCCCGAACCGCCCTCGGCGTCGCAGTGCCGGTAGACTATGATGGACTCGGCGGGATCGTCGGGCAGGACCTGCAACCCGTCATCGCTGCCGACCCAGACCGACCCCGCCGCGGCGGCGACCGCGGCCACGAGCGATCGGCCCGACGATAGGGGCGCAAGCCGTTGCGCGAACCACGCCCCGGACGGCTCGCGGCGCTGGACCGCCGCCTGCGTCACGCGGATCAACGTGCCGCTCGGCGTCATCGCGATCGCGGCCGTCGCCCGCTCCGGCTCGCCGAGAGGCCCTCCCGGCCCGGGCATGACGGACCATCGATCCGTGGTCGGATCGAGTCTCATGATGCGGCCGAACCACTCCGCCGCGAAGAGTACGCGCGAATCAGCGCCGCGGATCAGCGCCGTCACCGGCCCGCGGACCTCGTCCGCACGTCGCTCGAGGTGCAGCGCCCACTCGCCGCGGCGCACGTGGTAGGCGCTGACGCCGCCGTTGGTCGCGGCCCACACGACGTCGCCGGCGACGACCACGTCGTACACGTGGTCACCGGCCAGGCCGCTGTTGAACTGATCGAAGCGGTCGAACCGGCCGGCGGTGAAACGCACCAGCCCGCCGCCGAACGTGCCGAGCCAGGCGTCGCGGGTCGCCTCGTCGCATGCGATCGCGGTGACCGCGACGTTGGGCAATCCGTCGGCCGATGTCCAGTGCCTCCAGGTGTCATTTTCGTACGTCGCGAGGCCGCCGTCCGTGCCGACCCAGACGCGGTCACCCTGGATGTCGATCGCGAGAATGCGGTCACCGGGCGGCGCGTCGGCCCTCCCGACGCTCTGCCAGTTCGTGTGGACAACCGGTTCCCCGGGCCGCCGCGTGTCCGCTTGTGCCATCGCAATGGCACTGAGAGGGAGAATGACGATGAGCACTTGCCGCATCATAGGGATTTCAGGTAGGCGATCAGCTCGTTGAACTGCTGACGGGTCAGGTCACTGGTCAGCCCGTGATGGTCGAACGTGTTGAACCGGGTCCAGATCTCCTCCAGCGTCGCCGCGGCCCCGTTGTGTAGGTACGGCGGACTGGCGTAGACATTCGTCAAGTGCGGCACGTCGAGCGCGTGGGACACGGCTTCGCTGTAGTAGTAGGCCATACCCAGCGGCCCGAACGAGTCGACATCGAACATGTTGTCGACCTGGTGCTCGAACGGTTCGTCGAGCCACATCACGGTGCGTGTCTCGGTGCGAAGGCGGTTGGTGTGGTAGGCGCCGTCGTGGCACGCGGCGCAGCCCTGTTGCCCGCCGGTCGAACCGGTGCCGCGGCGTGTCACCCGCTCGAAGATGAGCTTGCCCCGGCGCTGCGCGAGGGTCAGACCGTCGGCGCGGCGGTAACGGTTGGGCGGGCGCTCGATGGTGCTCTCGTATCGCACCAGGGCCCGCAGTTCATCCGGCGTGAACGGATGGAGCCGCGTGAAAAAGACCGCCAGCCGCGGGCCGCACTGCCGCTCCAGCGACGGATTCGTGCCCTCCCACTTGAACGGCGCGGTATCCACGATCCCCTGGAGCGTCCGGTTGTCCACCGGCTTGCGACCGATGCCGTCGGCCTCGATGTCGAAGGTCAATCCGTTGATGTGTCCGTCCGGGTGGCAGCTCCGGCACGAGAACTGCCGCCCAAACGTGCCGTCCGCACTATGGAAGAGGCGCTCGCCGCGGCGCAGCTCGGTCACCTCCGCCGGGCCGCCGAGGTCGATGGTCGCTGCGACCACGAAGCGGGCCGTGTCGATGACCGTCACCGTGTCATCCAGGGCGTTCGCAACGTACGCGGACCGGCCGTTGGGGGCGAAGGCTACGCTTCGCGGGTTGCGGCCGACGGCGAGCCGTTTCAGGACGAACCGGCCGCTCTGTCCGAGATGGTTCGGCAGGAGCTCTCTACGGTCGGCCTCGCTCGCCGATTCGAGGAGGGACCAGAGCTTCGCGATGTCGATCACGGCCACCTCGTCGCCGCCGCCGCTGGTGGCCAGAGCATGTCGCCCGTCGGGACTGACGGCGATATCCGTCGGGTCGGGGAAAGACTCGCCCGGCTGATCGAGCAGCACCTGGTCGACGCCGCCGCCGGGCCGGACGACGCCGATCCCGTTGGTGATCGTCCACCCCTGTTGCAACCGAGTGATCGGGACGAGGTTCTTCGTGCGCACCAGGGTAAACAGCGCCCGCGGCCCGCCGGTCCCCGCCGGCAGCACGGCGATTCCCTGAAGCATGTTCGCGCCGGGCACGTTCAGGCGATCGGTTACGTGGCCGGCAGTCGCGTCCAGGATGGAAAGCTCGGACGTCGGTGGCTCGAGGAATCGGGTGACGTTGGGGTTGACATTCGTCACGTACAGCCGGGTCGGGTCAGCGCCGACCGCAAGCGACCAGGGACCGCGCCCGCCCGAGAGTCGTTTCGTTTCGCGAAGCTCGGTGGCGTCAATGACCGAGACCGAGTCCTCGCCGTTGTTGGCGACGAAGACGAACCGGCCCGTGGGATCGCAAACGACGCCGTGCGGACCGGCGCCTGCCGGGATTTCCGCGACCTCCACCAGCGACGACCCGTCGATGACCGACACGCTGTTGCCGAAGCGGTTCGTCACGTAGATGCGGGCGCCGTCCGGGCCGGCCGCGACATCATGCGGCCGGGACCCGACGGCAACCTCCGCGATCACTCGACGGGTTCGAGTGTCGACAACCGCCATCGTGTTGCTGTGCTCGCACACGACATAGAGCCTGGCGCCGTCGGGCGAAACGGCGAGGTTCACCGGCGTTTTGTAGAGCAGGTCCGCAGGCGATCGGCGGAACCCGAGCTCGAGGACCTCGCGATGGGCGCGCGATTCCCTGTGGCAGGGGATACAGCGGGCGCGATCCCCGCGATCGATGTGTTGCGACACGTCCTCAGGGGCTCTGGCGGTTTGCCCGGCGAGTTCGACGTGCAGGCTTCCGGCTCCGTGGCAGGCTTCACACTGCACGCCGTCCGTAATGTCGAATGTGGCGGTCGTCCATCGTGGCCCGACGCCCGCCGCGGTTGCATGGCAGGCCAGGCAGATTCGGCTGGCCGTCGGCGTTTCGGGGATTCCCGAGAATGCCGCGATCTCGGCGGCCTCGGAGCGCGAAAGGGCCGCATAGGCCAGCTCGTGGCGGACGTTCCTTTCAACGTCACACGCGCCTTGAGGCCCGCCGTGCGCGTGGCAGCGCCGGCAGACCGTTTGCCCGACGTAGAGCGGGATCTGTGGGGGGTCCTGAGCGTACGCCGAGTGACCCACCAGAGCCATGCCGGCAACTACGAGCGTTCGGAGCGTACGGCTCATGGCGCGGCCTCCACTTTCGGCGTGGCTTCGTCCTCGGCGGGTGCGAACTCGATGCGGGCGGGCGGCTTGCGCAGGGCCAGGGGGAACCGGTTGGGCGGCGTCAGCTCCCGGTCCTCGTGGCAGCCGATGCAACCGCGGGCCTCGCGGGGCATCACCCAGAACCAGCTTTCCATCCGGCGGAGCGTCTGCCCGTCCGGCCCGACGGTCTCCAGGCGCAACGGCATCCGCGCCGGGACCTCGGCGAACCATGAGCCGTCCGGCTCCACAGGGATTTCACCGATCAACCGTCCGCGGGTTGCTGCGCCGGTTTCCTCGTCCACAGCCCCGTAGACATTGATCCTGCGGATCTGGACTTTCGGGCCGGCTTCCACGTCCTGCGAGAGGTATGCGTCGAGGCCATAAAGCGAGCCATAGGACTCCCGCGACCGAACGACACTTGAGCGCCCCGCGGGACGTGGCCGCGGCTGGACGACCACGCCGTCGAGTGCGTGCTCGTTCGGCACATCGAGGACCGTGCGAGTCCGTGTCGCGGTTGGAACATCGAACAGGTAGAGGCCGAACGTCGGGTCGTCAAAACGGCGGTACGAGACCAGCAATGTCGAGTCGTTGACGGCCGATGGCGTGAGGTAGGTTCCTTCGTCCGGCCCGGTGAGCTGTCGCCGGGAGTGAAGCGGACGAAGCCTCGAAACCGCCACCAGCGCACCGCCGGAATGACGCGCGTCGAAACGCCCCTCGACAAAGACGACCTGCTCGGACGGCATCTCGCAGGCGCCAGCGGCGACGTGTCCGGCGCGAACATGGGTGAAAAGAAAGAGATCGGTCCCGTCGGGGTAGACGGCCATCAGGGCCGGCGGGCCGCATGCCGCGGTGGGCGTGCCGGCGTCGTTCGGCCCGCCACCGACGAGGAGTCGCCCGTCGGTCAGAAGAACCGGATCACGGACCGGGCAAGGGCTGAAAGTGATCTGCCGAAGATCACTGCCGTCCGGGCGGCAGATGAAGATGGCGTCCCGCCCGTCGTGACCCGTGCGCGAGCGGCCGGTGAACGCGATGTAATCCAACGGCTGATCCTGGTCCATGCTGTAGAGCGTGGAGAGGTAGGTGGCCCGGCTTCGCGCCGTGACCGGCGAGGGGGCGGTGGTGATCTGCCGGCTGTCAGTGCCATCGAGCGACATCTCCCAGATCTGGAAGTCGCCCGTTGAGCTTTCCCGGGCGACGAATAGGAGTCGATCGGCGGTGAAGCTCAGGCTCGGCCGGCCCGCTGCGGCGAAATCCGGCGTCAGGTTCACGGTGCGATGGTCGGCGCGGGATGGGTCGAGCAGGCAGATCCGGGACCCGGCGGGCAGGGCGTCCAGCGCCGGGCTCCGGGAGTGTGGAGAGTCGGGAGTCGCGGGGGCCAAGGCATCGGTCGGGATCGAAGTCAACAGGACCCGTCCCGGAGCTTCAGGCGATCGATCGGCGTCGGCGTGCGTGCGCCTCGGGCCGGCCCAGGATCCCGCGCGTGCGGTTGCGGTCTCGGCGATCGCCACCCCCATCGCGATGAAGATTATTAACCGTGGCTTACCTGCGCGCATACTGCCCTTTCGCTCCAGCCGGAGATCCTCGGGCTGCACGATTCGTGCCGCTACGGGCTGATTTTGTCGTTTTCTGCGGCGGGTCCTGAAAGAACGGTCACACGAGGCCGCGGTGTTGGGGCCGTTCCCGCTGCCGGTGGCCCGAAGCGACGGGCATGGCCGGCGTGGTTGTTGCTGGCCGGATGGGGCGGAATCGTCCCGGCGCTTGACCGTTGTGTTTAAGCTGATTAACATAGGCGACTCGCGGTTGCCGAACTCTCCCACGAAGGGGACAGGGGTTCATCTTGTGGTTTTCGGACCGGTCGTGCCAGGACCGTGGAGCAGACACCCGACCGCGCACAGGAGTCCGCCCACGCCGCCCGTACGCTTACCCGCACGGGCGCCCGCCAGGCGCCGAGGCTCGCCAACGCGCTGGACCAAGCGGGGCCCGTCATGGAGGTGCAACGTGAGCAGATGGTTTGCAGCGGCCGTGGCCGTTTCGATCGTGCCGATCACCGGGCTCGGGACTGCCGCTTCGGCGAGCACACGCGCTCAGGAGTTGCGTCGGTTCGATGGGACCGCGTTTCGCGTCTTGGAGGGGACGCTGTTGCTCGAGTTCGATCGGGATGCCCTGGAGGAGCTTGACTGGACGCTGGCCTCGCGCGGCGGCACGGCGCCGCTTCCCGACGGGCTGCGGTTTCTCTTCCCGATCGATCCGTCGGCCGCGTTCGAGTTCCCCGCGGCTGACGGCGCATGGCCCGCGGGCTTCGCAGTCGGAAGCCAGGGGAGCGTTCTGATCGGGCACTCGGCCGGCCGTGTTGCGGTCGGCAACCCGAGCATCAACGAGACGTTCGATGGCGGCCTCGTTCTCGACGACATGCTGGCCCCGGAGGAAACGGAGCGAACGCGCTTCGAGTTGCGTGGACCGGCGGTGCGGGTAAGCCGGGAACCACTTTCCCTTACGCTCGATGCGGAGCTGATCGTGGCCGACGACCTGGCCCGCGAGATCGGGAATTGCGATGCCGGCGGACGGCGGGTGGGTCGGGCGCGGCTGTGGGCGAGGTTCGTCGCCGTGGAGGGCGCCGGGCTCAGCGCGAAGGGGCGGTCTGCGCGGGACGGCGCGTGCGAGGCTGTGGCCGCGCGGCGAGCGGAAGGCGCGGCGGCCGGTGAGGGAGGGATCGGTCCGGACGTCGTCGTTGCGGACCTGCAAAGCGTGGTTCGGTTCGGCCGGGTCGGCGACATCACATCGTACGCGGTGGGCACGCACGCCTGCAATGTCGGGGATGAACGGGCGAGCTGGGTCTCATACACGAACAAACACCCGGTCATCATGCAGAGCATGTTCCGGTTGAAGGACGATCGGTTCGAGCACATCGGCCTGAGCTGGATGAAACACGGGTTCTTCGCGGTTTCGGATTGTCTCTGTGGCGGTTGCGCTCCCAGCGGCGGCTGCGCGGATCCGACGAGCGGGTCGCAGCTCGGGGTGTGGTGCTCGGATGCCTATTCGGCGAGCCTGAACGGCCAATACAGCAACATGAGCCCGCGGAGCGACCTGAACCCGACCACGGGCCTCTTCCCGTATCCGTGGAGCGCGCCTCCCTCGGATGCGACGATCGGGCGGCGCTTGCAGGTACATGACGCCGACATTGACCCGGACCTGAACGCCGACGCCGCGTACTTCGTCGAGGGACACTATATCACGGCGGACGACGCGGCGGCGGGGAACGACTGGAACAACGCGTCGTACCGCAGCGTCAATGTCAACGAGTTCGTCGAGGAAAACTTTGCGGTCACGCCGACGGGGCTGACGCAGCGGGGACGCCCGGGCATCCGCGCCTGGCGGGACCACGATCCCGACGTGGTGGAGGTCGAGGTGCCGGTGCCGGGCGAGGGGATGTTCATCGTATCCGCCAAGACCACGGAGCTGGGCAGCGGCCTGTGGCGGTACGAGTACGCGGTGCAGAACCTCAACTCGGACCGTGCGGCGGCTTCGTTCAGCGTGCAGATTCCCTCCGGTGCAGGCTTCGCGAACCTCGGGTTCCACGACGTGGACTACCACAGCGGCGAACCCTATGACCTGACCGACTGGCCCGCGGTGGTGGAGGAGGAACACGTCACCTGGGCGACGACGCCCTACGCGACGGATCCCCACGCGAACGCGCTACGCTGGGGCACGCTCTACAACTTCCGTTTCGAGGCCAACGTGGAGCCGGTGCCGAACGCAACGGTCACGATCGGTCTGTTCAAACCGGGGCAGCCGACCGAGGTGCAGGCCATGACCGTCGGCCCCGCCGGCGGGATCCGGGACTGCAACGATAACGAGATACCCGACGTGTGCGACGTCGGTTGTGACGCGCCGGACTGCGGGCTCTACGCTTGCGGCGGCAGTGTGGACTGCAACGAGAACCTGATCCCGGACGAGTGTGAGGCGGACTGCAACCACAATCAGGTCGAGGACTCGTGCGACATCGACAACGGGGGCGCGTTGGACTGCAACCGCAACCGTGTGCCCGACGAGTGCGACCCGGATTGCGACGGGGACGGCGTGCCGGACGCGTGCGACGTCCCGGAGGACTCCGACGGGGACGGTGTCACCGACTGCCTCGACCACTGTCGGTTCACGACGCCGCCCGGCGCCTGCGCGTGCCCGGCGCTGGACATGTGCTGCTTCCTGACGGGCATCTGCATTCCGGACTATCCCCGGGTCACGTGCATCGAGCAGGGCGGGCAGCCGGATTGTCTCGCGGCGCCCTGCCGTGACGGGTGCCTCTTGGGCGACACGGACGATGATGGCGACCTCGACCTGGCGGACTGGTCCTGGCTGCAATGGTGCCTCGCCGCGCACGGCGTCCCGCAAAGCGCGGTGATGCCGGAGGAGGAGTGCGTCCGGGTGTTCGACTTCGACGACAGCACCGATCTGGGCCAGGTGGATTGTGCATCGTTTATCGAACTGCTTTCGGGGCCGCGCGACGAGGGGATGTAGATCGGCGTCGCCGGACAGAGGAGGAGGAGAACGAGTTGATTATCGCACACAAGACGCGGATCGCGAAGCGGCCGGTCGAGAACAAGGCGGTGCTCTGCGAGGCATACGACTACCCCAAGAAGGTGTCGTTCAGCCGCGGGATGCGCGTCGAGCTGGACAACGCGGTGATGATCTTCATTTCGGGCACCGCGAGCGTGAACGAGGAGGGCCGGTCGGTCCACGCGGGTGACGTTGGCGCGCAGTCACGGCGGACCTTCCGGAACATCGCGGCTCTGCTGGAAAGCGAGGGGGCGGACTGGCACGACGTCGTGCGGACGACCTGCTACCTGGCGGACTTTCGCAACTACGATGCCTTCAACGAGGTGCGCAACCGATTCTACGAGGAACAGGAACTCGACCCGCTTCCAGCGAGCACCTGCATCGAGGCCCGGCTTTGCCGGCCCGAGCTGATGGTGGAGATCGAGGCCGTCGCGATCGTGCCGCGGGGGCGGGGTTCGGTTTCGGAGCCAGAGACCGCTGAGTATCCGCGGTCTTGTATCTGAGCCGCGGGGTTCGGTTTCGGAGCGCTGCTGTGGATCCTTGGCGGAAGCGGTGGCATGGCCGGGGTACGCCGCGGCCATGGTGGAGTGGGTGCGCGTGCGGTTTACGGGGTGGTTGTGAACTGGACGACGGTGTTTTCGGCGATGCGGACGTTGCCGGGGTAGGTGCCGAAGATGTCGGGGCCGTTGCGGCGGAACAGGAGGCCGTACCAGTCGCCGGGCTGGACGGTGTCCTCGGGGAAGAGCTCGGTGCTGCCGGTGAGGGTGAAGATGTCGTACTGCTTAAGCAGCGGGCACGGTCGCGAGTCGGGGTGATTTTCGGACGGTCGGACTGGCGCCGGCCGCGTTGCGCCAAATCGGTGGCGCCGTTCTGCCGATCATCCTGGTGAAAGGCCTGGACTCATGACAATCCGCACGGTACTCCTCTGTCTTTCCATCGCGTTTCTGGCCGGCGCCTGCAATCAGACGCCGACGATTCCCGACCGAGGCTCCACGAACGCCGAGCAGCCCGGCGGCGCCCCGAGCCCGTTGTCCGACGGCGATGCCGAGGCCATTGCGCTAAGTGCCGTGACGACGGTGGCCAAGGCGGTGGCATCCGTCCTTCCCGTCAAGGACCTTCAAGCCATTTACGAGGCCGGGCACCCGTTGCCGGCGTGCCCGTCGCTGAAGGGCGAAATCGACGCAGGCAACATCCTCCTGACGCTGGATTACGGCGGCGGCTGCACGCCGGCGCTGTATCGCAGCGCGACGTTCGCGGGCCGGATCGAGGGCGTCGCCCTGGCGGCATACGATTCGTTCGACCTCGCGTTGATCGACACGGCCGTCGACGGTGAATCGATGATCGGATCGGTCGGCGGCCGGTTCGAGCGTGAAGGCCGGACCACCTCGTTCAGGATCTCGATCGACGTGACGCTCGACGGCACCGACCACCTTCGCGGCAATGTGACCGCCGACGTGGACGACGCGTCCCGCACGATCACCGTGCGCGAAGGCGGAACGACCACGACCAACCGCGACGGGGCGTTGACCACGCTGTTCGACGCGGTGACGCTCGACTTGTCCGCGGCAACGGGTGCGGTGATCGTCTCCGGCGTGGTCGAGGTCCGATCGGGCGGCGCCGCCGGTGCGAGCGGCGCATCAGTGGCCGTTGTCTTCGGTACTTGAGGTCACGCGCCACGCGTAGTCACCACACGCGCGCTGGGCTCGAATTCCGTCGCCGCCGGACCGTGTCGCCTCCCCATCGAAAGGGCGGCATCCGTCTGGAAGGAGCGTCGGGGCTGTTCAAGCCCGACGTGGATCAACCGCGCTTGAGGGTTTTCCGCAGCGCGCGCTCTGCGGCTTTCGGATCGAACCCCCACGGGCCCTGGCTGCCCGCGTAGGCGATCGTGCCGTCGGCGTCGACGATGAAGATGCGCTCGGGCCAAGCGGCGTACGCCTCGTCCGCTGTGTTGGCGACGGCGTCGACGACGACGGGCATCGAGAGCTCGAGCCGTTGGCAACAGGTCTGGGCGACGGATCGGCGCTCCAGCCAGGTCGTCGGCTGGGGGAAGACGACCTTCTCTTCCGTGTTGCTTTCGAGCTGCCACTCGTCGTCGGGGTGCGCTTCACGGATGTAGACGAACAGGAACCCGACCCGGTCCTTGTAATCCCGGTAGATACGTTCGAGGGCGCCAGCCTGACGCCGAAACGGCGGTCAGGTGTAGCTGCCGAAGATGAGGAACTTGGGTTGGCCGGGCCGGTAGGCACTCAGTTGAATCTGCTTCGCGCCATCGAGGGTGGAGAGGGTGAAGTCGGGCGCCGGCTCGCCGGGACTCGGCGCGTGCCGGGCTATCAGCGCCTTCGTTTGCTCCCAGTTCGGTACGCGCTCTTCCGGCGGCAGTGAGTCCATCATGCGGATGAAACGCGCCGCCGGATCCTCCGTGATGCAGCCGGAAAGAGAAGCGAGAAGCAGGAGCCCGGCCACGACCGACAGCCGGGATCTGGTCGGATGACGCACCATCCCGTCAGGACGTCCTGCGTTAGATGAACGCGCTGGGGTCATGGAGTGGCGGGGCCTTCGAGAGAAAGTACCCAGTTTTTCCACGCTGCCTCGACGTCGGAGAACTCGACGCCGAAGACCTCCCTGATCTTGGCTTGCAGCTCGAGCCCGGGCATTTCCGGTGTTACCTTTCTGTAGAGATCCATGAACATGTTCAGGCTGTAGGCCTCGATCAAGTAACCCACGAAGGAGCCGGCGAGCTGGTGGCCGACGTGCGGCGGCATGCGGGAGAACAGCCTGGAGTTCAGCAGCTTCTCCAACGGCACAATGGCCCCATGCTGCACGTTGAATTTCACCGCCTGGCGCGGGTCCTTACCCACGAGCGTTCCATCCCAGTACGTGGCCAGACCTTCGGTGAGGAAGAGGTTCGACTGGGACACCTGGTTCATCAGGACGTGAACCATGTCGTGCCGGTCCTGCCAGAGGATGGAGTGAATCTCCCGGCTTCCCTCCATGTGCCCGAGGTGGGCGCTGCCGGTCATCTCGCCCTTCTGCTCGGCGTCGTTGTATTTGTAGAAGTCAATCCGCCCGTCGAGCTTGACCTCGAAGACGCCTTCGAGCTGGCTCAACCAGCGATCATTCTGGTTGATCACCTCGGCGGTCGGCGGCGAAGCGCCCGAGGGGAAATGGTAGATGAACCGGGCCGTCTCCAGCTCCGTCCAATCGAACGGTGCAGCCTCACGAAGCTCCAGGTCATCGAACCAAGCCTTGCCCGTGCAGGTCATCGTGCAGCCGAGGACGACCTTGACGGCCCCATCCGGCGCCCGGACGATGCGCTCGACCTCGGTCCAGTCGTTGGTCCCGAACAACGCCCGGGTCGCACGAACCGGCGAGTCATCGACGTAGACGACCTGGTCGTCCGCGTCCCGGAACTGAATGTAGAGGTTACAGTTGTCGTACTGCCCTTCCGCGACCGCCACGCCTTCGGTCTTGATCCAGCCGACCATCTTGTAGCGAAGGCCGGGCCGAGCCGGGACCGGCACCGACTCGATGCCCCACCACCAGGTCGTGTTCCCGGCGGCCGTGAAACGAATGCTGCTCTTCCCGGTGTGGGCCACCGACTCGTCGAGGGTCACGTCGGCGTAGACGTGGTCCTCCGCGTCCATCTTCTGGGCGCCCATCCGGCTGTACCAACTGATGTCGCCCTGTTCAAGGCCCGGGTTGGGAATGCGGTTCGGCCCCCAACGGTCCTCGGCACGCACCGGGGCACTGAGCACGAGCAACACCACGACGAACAGGAGATTCCGTAAGATTGCGCCTTTGCCAAGCATGGCCCCATCATCAACAATTGCGGCCGCCGGGTCAAACCCCGATACGGGTGTGTTACGCATTTGTAGCGTAGGGCGTCCCCGACCACTCGGGCGGGACCGCGTCGCCCGCGGCGCCCTGGCGGACTGGCCGAGCGCGTCATGCGTGGAAGCGACCGGCTGGCGGCAGGGTCCGACGCCCGGGGGCGCCCTCTGCGGTTCGGGCGGCGATCCGTCGGTCCGGCCGGTCCGCGGCGCCGGGCCGGAGGCGAACCATGCGGAAACATGCTGACGACCTCGACCGCGCTCGCGGCGGCCGATCCGGCCGCAGGGCCGATTGCGCCGCCGGGCTGGCAGTCGCTGGGGGGGCGCTGGCGGTCTTGATTCTGACCCTGGCGCCGACGGTGACGTCGGAGGACAGCGGCGAGCTGATCGCGGCTGCGTGGCACTTCGGCATCCCGCACCCGCCGGGTTATCCGCTCTGGACGATGGTCTGCGGGGTCTTCCTGCGCGTCTTTGCGATCGGATCGGTGGCGTGGCGTGCTAACCTGTTTTCGGCTCTGTGCAGCAGCCTGGCAGCGGGGCTCGCATACGGGGCCATTCGAGAGTTGCACGTGAGCCGGGCGGCGGCGGCCGGGGCGTCGCTCGTCTGGGTGCTCGCGCGATGGTCGTGGTCGCAGAGCGTGATCACGGAGGTCTATCCGCTCAACTCGGCGTTGACCGCTGCGGTGCTCTGGTGCGTTTTACGATGGGCGCGGACGGGCAGGCCGGGTGGGCTGATCGTGGGTTCGTTGCTCATGGGGTTGGGGATGAGCAACCATCACCTCATCGCGCTGGCCGGGCTTGCGCTCGTCATCTGGGCCTTCGTTCACAGGCCGGCGCTCGTGAGGCGATGGCGGCTCGGCCTCCTGTGTGTGCTCATGTTCATGCTCGGCCTGTTGCCGTACCTGTACCTTCCGCTGCGCGCCCGCGAGGCGCCGCCGGTGAACTGGGGCGACCCATCGACACCACAGCGTTTCTGGGAGCACGTGACGCGGCATCAGTACGGCACGGTCGGGCCGATGCCGGTGGCGGAGCCGCGGTCACCCACGCGGGTGGCGGCGCAACTCGGGTATCTCGCGACGTCGGTGATCGACGATCTGTCCGTGCCGCTGAGCATCGTCGCCTTGATCGGAATCGGCCTCCTCGCGTTCCGCGACCGTTCATCGCTGGTTCTCGTGCTGCTGTGGTTCATGTTGACGGGGGTCGTGTTCGTGTTGATGGCGAACTACAACCTGGACCGGATGTCACGATGGGCGATGCGGGTCTTCTTTATCCCGATCTCCCTCGGGCTGGCTATCCCCATCGCGGTGGCGCTCGATGCCGGCGGGCGGCTCCTTCTGCACCGGGCAGGCGCGGGACGAAGACTCGCGGTTACGGGCGCCGCTGCGCTGCCACTTGCGGCGGCATTGATACAAGCCACGGTCCACTGGCGACACTGCAATTACTCCAACTACTGGTATGCGTACGACCATGCCGGGAACCTGCTGCATTGCATGATGCCCCGTGCGATTCTGTTTCCGTCCGGGGACCACAACACGTTCCCGCTGGTTCACGCCCGCTTGGTCGAGGGCAAACGGCCCGACGTGGAGATCGCGGACATGTACGGCTACCTGCGGCCCGGCCTGTATGCGGACCGTCCGGCGGATTCGGCAGAGAGCCCCGAGGCGTGGCTGCTGAAGACCGCCCGCCGCCCGGCGTACTACACGACGAAGAAACAGCCGCCTGTGGCCGCGGCGCGATTCGTGCCCGCGGGGATCCTGTACCACCTGCTGCCTGACGGCTATGCGCTCGAGGATCGCGACCTGCTGGCGGGCTGCCGATACCGCAACCTGACCTCCCCGACCGTGATCGATTTCGGTGCGTCGAACATCCTGGCCGATTACGAGTTCTTCAGCGGCCTCCATGAACTTCAGTCGGGCCGCGGCGACGCCGCACTGATCCACTTCGGACGGGCCACCGATTACGGGTTCGGGATCAAGGAGCTGTACAACAACATCGGCAGCGCGCTGAGCGAACATGGACGGTTCGCCGACGCGATCCCCTACTACATCGAGGCGGCCCGGCTGGATCGACGCTATCTCCTGCCCCGTCGGAACCTCGTGCGGCTCTACCGCTCGACCGGCCGGCTGACGGAAGCGCGAGCGGAACTCGAGCGTACCACCACGCTCTTCCCCGAGGACCCCCGCGCGTTCAGCGAGCTCGGCTTCCTGCTCCGCGATCACTTCAGCGACCGGGTAGGCGCGCAGGGCGCGTGGCGCCGCTCGCTGCAACTCGATCCGGAGCAGCCCGAGGTTCGCAACGCCCTGCGTGGACTGCGGCCGTAGCGCTGTATCGGTCTGGCTTGCGGATGGTCAGGCGGAGGCGGGCCTCGCGGCACGTCGGCGTTGCGCTGCGGCCACGAGGTCGATCGAGTAAATCGCCAGTGCCCCCCAGATCAAACCGAAGCTGATCAAATGCACCACGGTGAACGGCTCGCCGTACGCAACGACTGCGAGAAGAAACTGGAGGCTTGGGGCCAGGTACTGGAGGAAACCGATCGTCGTAAACGGCAGTCGCCGGGCGGCGCTGGTGAACAGCAGCAGCGGCACGGCGGTGATCAACCCCGCCAGGGGCAGCAGAGCGTTCATCTGCCAGCACGAACCGAAGTGGCCCAGGCCTGTTGCATGACGCACGATCAGGTAGGCCAGGCACAACGGCGCCAGCAGCCCCGCCTCGACGGAGAGCCCCACGATGGCATCCGCCCGGACCGTCTTGCGCAGCAGGCCGTAGAAGCCGAACGATAGCGCGAGGACGACCGTCACCACCGGTATCGAGCCGACCGCCAACGTCCGGTAGCCGACGCCGACAACCGCCAGAGCCACGCTGACCTTCTGCCATGGCCTCAATCGCTCACCCAGGAAGATGAATCCTAGCAGGACGTTCACCAGCGGGTTGATAAAGTACCCGAGGCTCGCCTCGCTCAGGCGGCCATGGGCCACGGCCCAGATGAACGTGAACCAGTTCACCGCGATCAGGGCGGTCGTCGCGAGCAGGGTGACCCGGGTGCGGCCGCTCCTGAGTGCATCGCGGGCTACCGCGGCCCGCCCCGTCCAGCGGACCAGGACCAGGAGCAGCAGCAACGCCCAGAACACCCGATGGGCAAGCACCTCGAGCGCCGGTACCGAGGCGACCGCCTTGAAGTAGATCGGAGCGAAGCCCCACCACAAGTACGCCGCCAATCCGGATGCGACGCCCTTCGATGCGCTGCGCGGGTCCGCGAGCGGCGTACGGTCGGTGGCGGCTCCGGCATGACGGGCCGACCCCGGCGCGTGCCCTGTTTCGGTTTGCAAATCGCTACTCCGGCGGCAGGAGAGTGAGCGTCCGCGGCCCATTCACGGACGCGCGTGGCCTTACATAACGTATAAGACGAAGTATCGGAAGCCGCTCGCGGAGTGACCACCGGCCCCGATGGCGGTGCACGCTCCGTGGGCTGGTGATTGCGACCGCTTTCGCAAGGCGATCGGGACGCAGCAGGATTGATTACGCGCCGGGTTCGCGGCCCAGGATTTCGATCACGCAATCGTCGAAGGGGCGGCCGCACTCCGGACACCGGCCGCTGGAAACGGGAAGTCCGCGCAGCAGGTAGCCGCAGCCGATGCAGACCGGCACGGCCTGCGCGAGCAGCTTCGTTCGCAGCTCGGCGCGGGCGCCGCTGCGGTGCAAGCGGCGGAGGACGTAGAGGAACGTCACAACGAGGACGGTCCAGAGAACGGCCTCCTCGACGAACGCGGGCCAGTAGACCTGGGCGAGGAGCCATTTGATCAGGTAGCGTACGCCGGTCACAGCGGCGGCGAGAACCGCGACCGCCAGCCAGTATGAGCCCCTGGCAGGGCTGCCGGCCTCGCGGCCCAGGCTCCACAACGCTTCCTGGCGCTGCTTGTCGGTTTCGAAGTAGTCGAGCTCGGGCAGCCCGGCGAGGGTCAGGTTGAGCAGATGCGGTCTCGGCTTTGCCTTCGGGCGGACCAAGTCAGTGATTCTTCACGGCGCGTTTCGGCGCCAGCGCTCTATCGGATTCCGCCGCCGCTCAGGCTTCGTCGTCGACCTTGATCTTGACGGACTTCGGACGGCTGGCGGCGGACTTCGGGATGCGGATCTCGAGCAGGCCCCCGCGGCAGGTGGCCGAGAGCTTCGCCACGTCACAGTCCTCGGGCAAGTCGACCTGACGGCTGAAGGAGCCGTAGCGGCGCTCGCTCCGTACGGCGCGGTCCTTCTCCGAAACGCTCGAGGGACGCCGCTTCTCCCCGCGTATTGTCAGGCGGTTGCCCAGATGGGTGACGTCGATCTCCTCGGGGACGACGCCGGGCACTTCGGCCCACAAGGTGTAGCCGTCGTCGCTCTCGTACATGTCGAGCACTGGGGCCCACTGCTGGCCGTCGAACGGCCCGGTCGAGAGCCCGGCGTGCCAGACGCGCTCCATCAGGCGGCTCATTTCATCCTGCAAGTTGCCCAGCGAAAGCGGCACTTTGGGGAGCCCGCATGGCGGGTCCTGAAACGGTCGAAAGGCCATGTCGAAACCTCCTGAATCGAAAGTCGGCGTTCGTGCGGCGAAACCGGTTAGCCGGCGGACGCCGGCTAACCCGTACTATATCGGCGGCATCGGCAACTCGCCTTGCGGTTCGGCGAACCCGCCTCGCGGGCTGGCGAACCCGCCTCGCGGGCTGGCGAACCCGCCTTGCGGGCTGGCGAACCCGCCTCGTGGTCAGACCAACCCGCCTCGCGGGCTCGGTGCGTCGATGGGGCTCTTTTCTTCCGGTGGACAGACCCGCCTTGCGGGCTGTATCGCGTCGAACCGTTCGGTCAGGGTCCGCACCTGTTCCTCCAAACGGGCGACGCGCTGTTCGAGCTGCGGCGACGTAGACAGACCCGCTTTGCGGGAAGTCGGGGCCGTTGACGGCATCACAAACCCGCTTTGCGGGACCAACCCGCCTTGCGGGCTCGCCAAGCCGCCTTGCGGTCCTGCCAACCCGCTTTGCGGGGCCAGGCCGCTCACGGGCTGGGAAAGCACTGTGCCGTGGACCACACCGTCCGCCGGAGTGGGCGGCGGCGCGGTCGAGAGCAGGTGGCGAAACCGGTTGGCCGACCGGCCCGGCTCCCGCGGCAGTTCCTCGACCAGCCGCGGCTCCCGTCGGGCCAGAGCCTCGAGCGTTGTGGTCACCGATGCCAAATCGGGGAAGGCGGTCATCCGAGCCGCCCGGCCCCGAAGCTCCCCTGCCGTCTGTCGCCCTCGGAGCAGCAGCTCGGCGAGGACGGCCTGATCCCGCCGATCCCACTGGCAGGCCTCGACCACGTTGTGCTCGAAGCGGTTGGCGCGGGCGCCCGGGCCCGGCGGGGCCTGCCTGACGAGCTGTTTGAGTGACAGGCTGTGCAGGGCGCGGCTCACGTCCGTGTCCGAGTACGCGGTCACCGGATCGCGATTCTGCCTCTGGTTCGCCCCCAGGACCAGGGCGTTGATGGTCATGGGATACCCGGCCGGTTGGGTGAGCGACTTCTCGATGAGGACGCCGAGCACGCGCTGCTCCACGTCGCTTAGTCTGACGCCCATGGTGGTAAGCTCCTACGGCGGCTGAACCCAGTGCTCATGGCCGTCTTCGTATACGTCCTTCTTCCAGATGGGCACGTCCTGCTTAAGCCTGTCGATGAGCCACCGGCAGGTGTCGAAGCTCTCGCCGCGGTGGCCGCTCGCGACGGCAATCATAACCGACACCTGCCCGACAGGCACCACGCCGAGGCGGTGCAGGATGGCCACGCGGCCGGCGCTGCGCTGTTCCCGCGCCTCCAGTGCCAGACGGCGAAGCTGCTCGGTGGCCATCGAATCGTAGGCCTCGTAGTGCAGGTGGCGTAGCGCCCCGTGCTGCGGGTCGATCTCGGCGCGGGTGACGCCCTCGAAGCTGACGATACCCCCGAGCTCCCGGTGTCCGCTGACGAACGCGCGGACTCGCCCCGCGGGGATCGGTCCGTCGACGAGTTCGACCCAAACCGCGCCGTCATCGGCGCCGCCGCTGACCGGCGGGATCAGCGCGACCTCGTCGCCCTCGGACAGAACCCTCTCCGGCCGGGCGAACTCTTGATTGACGGCCACGCGCATCGAGGCTACACCGTGTTTGAGCTTCGGGTATTGCGCCTTCAGCATCGCGACCATGTCGGAAACCGTCGCTGGCTCGGCGATGTCCAAGGCCGCCCGTTCGCAACCGGCGAGGTCCTGGGCCGGGCCGAGAAAAATGACCTGGACGCGCATCAGACCCGCATCCTGTTACGGCGGACCGATAATTCCATGCCACTGCCGACCGGGACAAGCGCCGATGCGAATGAAGCATGCCCGCGAATCCAGGACACGAAATCTGCCAACTCCTCCTTGTGCGACAGGATGTTGTCCGTCAGCACGACGGCCAGATTACTGAGCCTGTCCTCGAGGATCTCCACGTAACGCCGGCAGTTCTCCTTGTCCGCGTCGTTGAGTACGAAGTCGACCGGCCCCGTGATCGTCGGCAGTACGTCTACCGCCGGTCCCGTGCGAAACGCGACCAAGTGGTCGAGTCCTGCGGAGCGGAAGTAGCCCCGGGCGGCCTCGGTCTTGTGATCGAGGCGGTCGATGGTGATCAGCCTGCCGCCGTTTTCCGCGAGGGCCGCGGCGATCCATAGACCGCTGTATCCGTAGCTCGTTCCGATTTCGACGGCGCGCCGGGCGCCGGTTGCCAGCACCAGGGCATGCATGAATTCGGCGGCGTCGCGGGGCAGAGCGAGAGCGTCGTCGGCGGTTTGCATGAACCGTTCGACTTGGGCGATGACATCACGTACGCGGCTCTGCATGGCGCCCCGGGTCCCGGCGTGCCAAAGTGGGGACGAGCGGCGTCCGCCGCTGGCGTCGGGCCGGCCCGCGATGCTAACGCGCGGGCATCAGCGCAGAAAGGGCTTTCCCAGGATGCGGCGGATTGTGGCGATCTGGCCCGCGTGGAAGGCCTCGTGGCGGCTGCAATGAGCGACGGCGCCGGCCTTGTCGCGGTAGTACGGGTGTGGCTTGCCGTCGCCGCCGAAGCAGGGCTCGGCGAGCAGCTCGTCGGACATTCCGTTGACCGCCTCGAGGGTCCTGGCATGAACATCCTTCATCGCGTCGAGCACCGTCTCGACGGGGGGGTAGTCGTGGCCGCGGCAGGACTTGATCCGTGCTCCGATGGGGAAGTGCCGGGTGAACGACTCGTCGAGCACGCCGGACGTACAGAGAACGCGAACATGCACCAGCAGGTCTTGCGCACAGGCCAGGTGCCCGCAGATCCACAGCGGATGCGCCAAGCCCGGCGCCGGTTGCAACGCCCAATCTGCGCCGGCCATGTCAGCGACCAGGTTCATGGTCCAGGCACGGCTGTCCGCGATCTGACGAGCGAGAAGTTCACTTGCCCGCATGGGCTCGATGCTAGCATTGGCTCCCTGACGGTGCAAGACGAAGCCTACAGTGTCGACTCGACCGACTCGACCGGCCCGACCGCCGCAATTGACTCCGAGCTTCCCTTCCAAGCCTCCTTTGCAGGCTTATTGACCGGTTGCAACGCCCTTCCGCAGTTGATACGATGATGTTGCGTATCGGGAATGAGCATTCGTCTCGCGGCCAGGAGATCGGCCATCTGTCTACCGGCTGACCGGGCCGCACGGTGCGGCCGGCGTCCGCCCGCATCGGCACGTGACATCAACTCCGTCGCCGCTCCGCTCGATCCGCAAGAAGGACGAGGGTATCGTGAGATCGCTTACCGGCATGCTCCTGGCCGCGCTCGTCCTGTTTTCCGGAGGGGGGATCTTCGCGTGGAATGTATGGCTGCCGCATTACCGCGAAGCGCCTCGTCAGCGCGACGCGACAATCCCTCTGAAGGAGCTTGCCGAGGCCGATCCGCTGCTGCGTCCCCGTCTTGCTGACTGGCGCGAGAAATTCGAGCGTAACACCGACAGCGCCGATGCCATTGGCGAGCTGGCTATCATGCTCGAGGCTCACGGCTATATGCGCCACGCACTCAGCGGGTACGCCCGCGCCGCAAAGCAGGAAGGCTCCGACGTCCGATGGACGTACCTCATGGGGGTGCTGGCCGGCAGGCTCGGGGACGTGGAAGAGGCCAAGCAGGCGCTGCGGCAGGTTGTGACGGCCAGGCCGGACTTCGCCCCAGCCCACGAGCGTCTGGGCTTGCTCCTCATGCAGGATAACCTGCTCGTCGAAGCTGAGGAGCGCTTCCGGAGCATGGTGACGCTCGCTCCGGATCAACCACAAGGCTACGTGCGGCTCGCGGCGGTGGAACTCGCCCGGCACAACTACCCGAGCGCGATCGACCTCCTGGAGTTGGCCATCCAGAAACAGCCTTCCTACCATGAAGCGCACTTCCTGTTGGGACGTGCCTACCGCGCCACCGGCCGGCCCGACCAGGCGCGCATCGAGCTCGCACGCGGGTCGAATGCGAACAGAGTGCACCTGCCCGACCCGTGGCGGGCTGCCGTGAGCCGGGCGCGTGTGGCGCCGCAAGCCCAACTGCCGCAGGCCGCCAGGCTCATCGGCGGCGGGCGTCCCGAAGATGCCTTGTCACTGCTCGAGCCCCTTCACCAGGAAGACCCGGAAAACGTAAACGTGTTGAACTATCTTGCGTTGGCCAAGCTGCACACCGGTCGATCTCAAGAAGCGGAAGCGCACCTGCGGCGGGCGTTGCAGATCGATCCCGAAGACGCCGTTGCACACATCAACCTGTCGGCCGCGCTCATGGCGCAAGGCAACGTGTCCGATGCGCTCTTTCATGCCGACAGGGCCACGCAACTGCCGCCGGCGTTGGCACAATCCCATTTCAACAAGGGTCGGATCCTGGAACACGCGGGAAGGGCGCAGGACGCGGTGCTCGCGTACCGCCGCGCCGTAGAGCTCGATGCCACCCGGCTGGACTACTGGATCGCCCTGGGCCGCCTACTTCGACGACTGCACCGGTGGCCAGAAGCGGCGGACGCGCTGCGGGCTGCGACTGATCTCAAACCGGACTCCGCCCAAGCCTGGTATCTGCTCGGTCTTGTGTGCCGTGAGTTGAACCGGATCCAAGAGGCCGCACACGCCTTCGAGATGGCTTCCACCGCACAACCCAAGAACGCTCGGTTCGCCGAGGCGCTCCGCGAGATGCGTGCCCATGCGGCAGCCGAACGACCGCCCGACTGACCCGCAGGCGAGAGGTGACAAACAGTGGAGACGCGCGACCATCACCCTGAACCCGAGGGCACGTCCCGCTCCGGCTTGCCTTCCTGGCTCTTCGTCCTCGCCGGTGGGGTTCTGGCGGTGGTCGGCCTTTCGGTCCGCTCGACGCAGACGACGCCGTTGCAAGACGTCCGGCAAGAGCCCGGCTCGTCACGGACGAGTCAGGGCGCGCCGCAACACGGTTGGTTCACCAACACGGCGGAACAGGTGGGGATCGACTTTGTGCACACCTCCGGTGCCGCTGATACGTGGTTTATGCCCGAGATCATGGCCGGGGGAGTTTGCTTGCTGGACTACAACCGGGATGGGTATCTCGACGCGTACTTCGTTCAGGGCGGCCGGCTCGTGCAAGGTGCCGGACCCGCGGCGACCAACCGCCTGTACCGCAACCGGCGGGACGGGACCTTCGAAGACGTCTCGGCGCAGGCAGGCGCCCGCGACGGCGGCTACGGCATGGGGTGTGCGTGTGGTGATTTCGACAACGACGGATGGACCGACCTGTACATCACCAACGTGGGTAAGAACGCGCTCTATCGCAACCGCCTGGGGGAAGATTTTGAGGAGGTTACAGATCGGGCCGGAGTCGGCGATGCCGGCTTTGGCAGCAGTGCCGCTTTCTGCGACTACGATCGCGACGGCGACCTGGACCTGTTCGTGGCCAACTACATTCGGTGGTCTCCGCATACGGAGATCGAGTGCCGTTCCGCGGCGGGCCGGCGAGACTACTGCATGCCGACCAACTACAACGCCCCGGCTCGCGACACGCTTTATCGAAACAACGGGGACGGGACCTTCTCGGATGTGTCCGCGCTCTCCGGGATCGACCGGGTCTTTGGGCATGGCCTGGGCGTCGTGTGCACAGACCTGGATTCAGACGGGTACGCAGACATCGTCGTCGCCAATGACATGACACCCAACCAGCTTTGGTTGAATCAGGGCGACGGTACGTTCCGGGACGAAGCGCTGTTGCGCGGCGTCGCCTATAACGGCGAGGGGGCCGCCGAAGCGGGCATGGGAATCGACGCACAAGACGTGGACGGCGACCTCGACATTGACGTGTTTATGACCCATATGAGAGATCAGACCAATACTCTGTATATCAACGATGGGGCCTTCTGGGAGGACGGAACGGTCCAGCACGGCTTGTCAGCGAGCCTGCCGTATACCGGCTTTGGCACCGCTCTGATCGACCTGAATAACGACGGGTTCCTGGACATCTACGTGGCAAACGGGCGCGTCGTCAGGGGCGACCCGCTCGGCACGAATGCTGCGTCCTTCGTGGAGCGCGATCAACTCTTCCAAGGCACCGACGACTTTGCCTTCCGGGAGATCTCCCTATTTGGCGCCGCCTCCGAAACCGCTGCCTATGCAAGCCGCGGAGCCGCCTTCGGTGATTACGACAACGATGGCGACGTGGATGTATTCGTGGTCAATCGTGATGCGCCGGCGTCCGTCCTTCGCAACGACACGAACGAAACGAATCACTGGATCACGTTCGACCTGGTCACACCGCTCGGAAGCCCCGCCATCGGCACGCGTGTGCGAATAGAGTTCGGCGGCGCGCGGCGAATGCGGGAAGTCCGACCGGCTTACAGTTATTGCTCCAGCAACGACCCGCGTGTCTCCTTCGGACTCGGGCGCTCAGAAACGGTCGATGTGGCGACCATCACCTGGCCCGATGGCGTGGTAGAGACGCTTCAATCACTCCCGGCTGACCGAATCGTCCGCCGCGCAATGGCTTCACACTAAACAGCAGGATCCACGCCCTCGCCCCCAGCGCGGGCGATCGGTGTGCTTCTGCTGGCTCCAGCGACCATCACCGGCACGACGGACATTCCGACGAGACGTGCCCCCCGTAGGGGATCGACTTGTAGGCATTGACCGTCAGGCCGATGTCGAGGAAGCCCGTCTTGGTAGTCAACGGAACCCAGTCCTCGCGCAGCATCGATTGCACCTTCAGAGGCGGGAGGATGCCCTTGTATTTCTGGACCTGGGCGTTGATGTCGGTGAACCCGGGCTCCCCTGGGGCGTTGAATGGGGCCGCGATGTCGCCCCAGCGCCCGGTGCGGGCCGTGAGCAACGTCGCGTAGCAGCTCTCGTCGGAAAAGTCCAGGCAGGCGTCGCTGACCACCTGGACCTCGTATTCGGAGCAGGGCAGCACGGCCGGGCCGTAGACGTCCAGCACTGACGCGCCCAACTCGGTCAGGCGGGCGGGCCAGTCGGTAAAATGCGGGCAGCACTGAAGCGGCGCAGCGGCGAAACGGGTGCCGTCCACGATCGGCGAATCGGCGCTTTCGGGCGCCGAGAACGGCGGCCCGACCCAGCCGATCAGGCCGTTGAACGTCGAAAGATCGGGAAGCGGCGCAAGCCGCGGCGGACACACGGCGTTGTCGGGATCGCCGCTGTCGGTGTTGTAGAGCTTCGTGGCCCGGACGCGGATGGCGGTGGGATAGCCCGGGGTCTGGGGCGTGAAGGAGATGAATCGGTTGAAGTCCATCCCGCGGGCGTCGGCCAGGGCGGCCTGCTCGCAGGTGTCGGGAATCCCGTTGCCGTCGAGGTCCTCGAGCCCGCCCGCAATGTCACAGCCGTCGCCCACGCCGTTTCCGTTGCAGTCCTGACACTCATCGGGCACGCCGTCGCTGTCGCAATCGGTCACCCCGCCCGCGGCGAGCTCGCACGAGTCGAGCGTGCCATTCTCGTTGCAATCGGCGTCCGGCCCCTGCGACACGTCACATGCGTCCGCGGTGCCGTTGCAGTTACAGTCGTCGCCGCCAACAGCGAAGACATGGACGGTGTCGGTCTCGCCCGCCCCGACGAACGCGAAGTCCTCGACCAACGCCACCGCATCGCCAAAACGCGCGCCGGGAACCCGGACCGGCGGCAAGAGCAGGCGGTCCTGCACCCAACTGCCGCCAACACGCCGAAAGAGGTACGCGGCGCCGCACTCCGACCCACTCGGACAGTCCGCCGCTGGAGCCCCCACTAGAATGCGATCGCCACCTTGAATGTCGACTGCCGTGCCGAACTCGGCCCGTGGTTGTAGTTCAGCCGCCGAAAGCCGCGCGGTTCTGGTCCACGCGGCTCCGCCGAACTCGTATACGAGGACTTCGCCGGCCGGATCACCGCCGACAAGGCCGAGCGACGCTCCGAACACCGCGAGATCACCGGCCACATCCGAGGTGATACCGCTTTCGCAGACCTCCAGGACTTCGAGTTCCAAGAACCAGCTCCCGCCGAGTGTTCGATAGAGGTACAGTCCCCCGTCTGGACATAGAGCAGCGACCCCAGCTCCAAAGCAGGAAATCGCCGTATCGCCGACGACCAACGTGTTCTGGTCCACCGCAAGTGAAGCCGAGAAGTTCCGGAATCCATCGTTGCACGCATCGATTCCAATCTCTTGTTCGAGGGCCCATGCGGAACCGTTGTACTGATACAAATAAACCGCGTTGGGCTCCATGAAGTTCAGAGCGCCCACAGCCACCCGCGCGCCATCCGTTGAAAGTGCAAACGCCGCAAAACCGTGCGGGGTCTTGGCTCCAGTTGGCGGGAGAAGTCGCTGTTCCTCGAACCAGCGCTGCCCGTCGTGGCGGAAAACGTGGGCGGCTCCGCACCAGTCCCCACTGCCGGGGCAGTCGGTGCCGCGACCACCGAGGACGATGACACCGTTGCGAATCGAAACGACATGGCCGAACAAGATAGTTCCCGAAGGTGCGGCGGGGTTCAGAGCCTGCTCGAATGTCCAGCGCGTGCCCAGCAACCGATACACATACGCGGTTCGACCTGTCAGGGTTCCCACGACAAGAGTGTCCCCATCGGCCTCCAAGTAGTCAGTCCGCGCCCCCCACCAGGCCCCTGCCGCGATACCAGGTGTCTCAAGCTGCGCGACAACGCAGTCGTCCGCCACGCCGCATTCGTCGGGGCGGCCGTCCGTGTTGCAGTCGGAGCTTGTCTCGTCGGCGATGTCGCATTCGTCGGGGATTCCGTTGCCGTTGCAATCCACGCTGCTGCCGTCGGCGATGTCGCAGTCGTCGGCCGTACCGTTGTTGTTGCAGTCCGGCAGGCCGCCCGCGCACTGCGCCCGGGCGTGCGTCGCGCCGATGAGGGCGAACAGTACGGAAACCGACACAAAGAACATGAGCGGGGCGACTGGTTTCATCGAAGTAAACCTCCGTGGACCTCTCGGGGGAGATGAGAGGTCGTTCCCGACCCGCGGCCATGTGAAACGGGAGGATCGTACCCGGACCGGCCCGGTCTGTCAAGGAAGCGGTGACGCGGGCACCCCGGTCCACCGCGGCGGCAGGGACTATTCCACCGAGAGCGTCGGTGCCGCGGCGTGCTCTTCGGCTCTGACGCTGATCTGCCCCGCGGTGTTGGCCACGACCTGCTGAATCGCCTGAGCGACGAAATCCTGGGTGTCGGTGA
>Ga0214472_10000499_pt1 | contig 48351 bp, 34 predicted proteins | sample RVTome_6_FD_207662 | JGI IMG/M metagenome (GOLD analysis project Ga0214472, IMG submission 207662) | Soil microbial communities from uranium-contaminated site in the Upper Colorado River Basin, Wyoming, United States - RVT140D175 | ecosystem: Environmental > Terrestrial > Soil > Contaminated >...
CACGCGCACGCCATGCTCCAGCGCACGGCGCAAGAGCAGCGGATTGCCAAGCCACTGATCTTCGGCCGCTTCCACCGCCTGTTCGTCGCCCGTGTGCGAAAGCAGGATCATGCCGTGCTCTTTCATCTTACGGTAATAGGTATCGGCGAGCGCGCTGGAAGGATCGATCCCCATCGCATTGGGCAGCCATTTGACGATCCTGGCACCGAGGCGCGCCCACCGCTCCAGCTCTTCCGGCGCATCCTTGCGGTAAGGATGGACGGAGATCACAGGCAGGAAGACATCGGGATATTGCTCGGTCAATCGGAAAATATACTCGTTCGGTATGTAGAAATTGGTCTTGTCCGGGTCGACGGTTCCGTCCGGCTTGTAATGCTTGTCGAACGCCAGAATGCGATACTTGCCGCGCCGTTGAATACCGCGCGCGAGCCTGACCAGCCGCGCGACATACTCCTGGTCGGCATGCTCGGCATTTTTGATCCCCGATGCGCTGGCGTAGACAAGATACTTCCAACGCTCCAGGCTCAGCCAATTCTTGGTTCTCGGACTGACAAACGCCCCACTGTCATCGGTGCCTAGGCCGACGATGTGAGTATGATAGTCAACCAACCGGGCGGGATCGATGCCTTCATAGGCGAGACCGATCAAGTTCTTGGCGCCAGGCGAGGCGCTTTTCTCAAGCTCTTCCGGCTCCCGCGAAAAAGCGCCGCCGATCCGATCGATCAGGCAGGCTGAGGAGCCGAGCAGCAGAAAGCCCAGAGCCAAAGTGGAAAAGCATCGACGAGCCCGAGTGAAAACGCACTGATCATTGTCAGCGTTCAAATCGCGACGCATTTTCTCCCGCCAAAATGCCAGTGACAACCGCCTGCATCAACCCGCCGGTGTAGCCGCCGCGATAACCGCCCATCAACCCGCCGATGGTGTCGCCGGCCGCGTACAATCCCGGAATCGGCTTCTCATCGCGATTCAGCGCTTCGCAACGCCCGTTCACCAGCACGCCGCCCATGGTGAAGGTGATGCCGGGCACGACTCTCAGTCCGTAGAACGGCGCGCGCAGCGGCTTGGCTTTGCCCGTGCGCGGAACTGGCAACGCGCTTGCGGTTCCGGATTCTAGAGCGTGATTGTATCGCTCCAGCGTCTGGGTCAAACGCGAGCGATCAAGCCCAAGCTCCTGGGCAAGACCTCCGATGGTATCGTGGTGAAAAATGTCGCCGTCGTTGTCCAGCAGCCAGGGATTGGGCGCGGGAGTTTTGACGGAGTTGGAGAAGGCGTCATCGCAGGCCGCGTCCCAGGTCGCCTGGTCGAAGATCAAAACTGCGCCAGTGACATCATCGGCGCGCGCCAGCTCGTTCGCCACCGCCACGTCTCCCCTGCCCTCGTCGACGAAGCGCCCGCCGTTGCCATCGACGAGCATGCCTTCATCGACGAAGGAATCCAATCTCGGATACGGCCAGAAGCGATCGTCGGTGAGCGCCTTGCGCGAAAGCAAGTGACCGTAGAAATATTTAAGGTTCACCGCCTTAGCGCCGACTTCGAGCGCCATGCGTAGGCCGTCTCCGGTGTCCTGTTTGGAGCCGCGCAGTTTGCAGCGATCGGCGTGCGGCCCGATATATTGCCGTACCATCTCCTTGTTGGCGCTGAAACCGCCGGTGGCGAGTATCGTCGAGCCCCCGCGCAATTCGATTTCTTCACCGCCCTTCCTGCCCACCAGACCGCAGACGCGGTCCCGTTCGACGATCAGCCTGTGGCCTTCGATGCCGTTCAAATAGCGCCCGCCAAGTTTTAAGAAATGCTCTTTGAGCTTGGCAAGCGCCAGCGTGCCGACGTCTTTTTTGTACACCGGCGCGAGCGACACTTCGCCCGACTGATCCAGCCAGATTCTGCCGGGCGCGGTTTCAACGACTTTAACTCCGCTGCCGGCCAGCCAATCGACGGCGCGGCCGCAAGTCTCGGCCCAAGCACGAACGAGATCGGAGTACGCCACACCTTCTGACATGACGAATTCGAATAGTTCGGCGGGATTCGCCTTCGGACTCTTGCCGCCGGCGCGCAGGCTGCCCGACGCCATCAACACGTTGCCGTCGCCCAGTTCGCCACCGCTTTTGTCGATGAGCAGGACTTTCGCGCCCTGCTCCGAAGCCCGCGCCGCAGCGGTGAATCCGGCTAGACCGGCACCGACGACCAAAACATCTGAATTCAATGTATCCATGGCTATCCTTGCAATGGCTTTCTTTGCCGCCTTTATTAGCAACGCACCGAGCGTTCAAAAAGTTCAAAACTTTCAAGTCGTTCAAATCGATTCCGGATTTCATTAACGGCTTGAACGATTTGAACAGCTTGAACGGCTTGAACGAGCGTCACACAGCGTGGCCCCCTACGGTAATTTGTAACCTAACTCTTTCGCCACCTCCGTTGCCAGCCGATCATCTGCGACATCGGTGAAAGCGATCTTTCGGTCGGTGAACCGGCCTTGCGCCTGTAGCGATCTGACCAAGTTGTCGATCCCCGCCCGATTGGGAACTCCCGACGGGTTCAACGTCGTCAAAAAAGTGTCGTAGGTCTCCGACGCGGCTTCCTTGTCCATCTTGAGAAGACGGATGATCAGCTCCACCGTTTTGCTCTTCGACTTTCGCACCTCGTCCTTGGCGGACTGTAAAGCGTGGATAACTCTTTTCGCTTCCGCGGGTCTGGACTGAATCGTCTTAATCAGCGCGGTTAATCCGCCGCCCGGCATCTCCACCATGGAACCGACATCGAGCAGCTTGTTAAAGCCCTTCTTGTAAGCGTTGAAGGTTACCGGCGGAGAGATCAACGCGCCTTCGACAAAGTTTGATTCCAGCGAGTAGAGCACTTGAATTTGTTGGCCTGGAATTCCCACCATCACATAATCCTTAGGATTAGCCCCGGACTTTTCCAGCGCGACAACCAAGGCGACGTGATTTGTTCCGCCCGCTCCTCCCGAGATGGCGATTTTTTTGCCCTTGAGATCTTCCAGGCTTTTGAATTGCGAGCGGGCCATAAGCCAGTAGGAGATTCTGTCCGAAGAAAACCAGATCGCCCGCGACGGCAAGCCGCTCAACGTCGCAGCAACGGACGCTGGTCCCACGCCGGCGACATAATCGATGTCGCCCTGGGCCAGCGCCGCCGCGGCAAGCGACGGGCTCATGACGATCAACTCCACGTCCAATCCATTGGCGGCAAAGGCGCCCCAATCCTTCGCCGCCAAAAGCGGCAACGCCGTGATTGTAAATCCGGCGTTGGAGATTCTAACCTTGGCGCGCTTATCCTGGCTTGCCGCCGGCACTGAATAGATTGCGATTAAAACCGCCGCAAGCAAAGTTTGCCACGCGAACAGACGCAACAAGCGTGATTGATGCCGTTGGTTCACTGAATCTCCTTATCGTTTTTGCCCTCACCGAGGCCCCGCACCGAAGTGCTGAGTGCTGAGCAATGAGTACTGAGTCAGCGGATGGGGTCAGGGCCTTTCGGGAAGGGTTCCTGACCCCTTATCTCAGTCCTCAGCACTCGTTACTCAGCACTGTTACTTGATCACGCTGTCCGCCCGCATGAGCGTCCACTGCGGAATGTTAGACCGATCCGCTACTGATCCTCAATATTGACAGCAACGTTACTATGGAGTAGCGTTATTAACAATTTTCCATGCAAATTGCGAGATAAACCCATGCCAGCCGCTCGACGACAATATGAAGTAGTAAGCGTTTCACTTCCCCGAGACTTGGTGAAGCGGGCCAACGCCGTTATTCCCAAAGCGCGGCGCAGCCGTGTGATCACGAGCATGCTAACGGCCTTTCTTGATTCAGTCGCACGCAAGCAACTGGAGCGCGATTACGCGGCGTACTATAGCCGGCGCTCGGACCGCGAGGCAAAAGAGGAACGCGAGCTGTTGGGCGAGTGGAAATTAACCGACCAAGAGGCCTGGGATATCTTGCAGTTGGAGGAAGCCAATGGTCGGCGTAAAGCGGGGTGATGTCGTCGTCGCCAATCTCGACCCCACCATCGGCGTCGAGATCAAAAAGACCCGGCCGGTGATCGTTCTCTCCAATGACAGTATCAATCAGTTCAGCCAACTCGTGGTCGTTGTCCCACTGACCAAGAACACGGCGCATCTCTCTCCGAGTCACGCGATCATACCCAAGGGGGTTGACCGTCTGACGTTTGCATCCAAGGTCGTGACCGAACAGATCAAAGCCATCGACAAACGGCGTCTGGTCAAACAGTTGGGAAGTCTGACACCCGCGCTCCTTGCCGAGGTCGAGCGCGCCCTCAAGAATACTCTGGCATTGCCGTAATCCGGTTTCCGAATTTGGTCTCATCGGCTTTCTCGACAGTCCAAACCTGTTTTCTCACCTCACCCCTTACCCCTCGCTCCTTACGTTCCCTCTCACTTGATCAGCCTATTCGCGCGCGCCAACAGATTCGGGTCGATGGCCACACCGATCTGCTTCGCCGTTTTGAGATTCACCACCAGCTCGAACCTCATCGGCTGCTCCACCGGCAAGTCAGCAGGCTTGGTTCCCTTGAGAATTCTGTCCACAAAATACGCGACGCGCCGGTAGCTCTCCGCTTGGTCCGCCCCGTAGGACATGAGCCCACCGGCCTCTACGAATTGTCTGTTGACGTACATCGACGGTAACCGGCTCTTTAGCGCGAAGCCCGCAATCCGTTTATGGTTAGTAAACGTTAACGGCCCCCCGGGGGGGAAATAGAGCCCATCCGGGCGCTGCTTGTTTAGCGCAGCAAATACCTTCTCGAAATCGTCCGAAGCTCTTACCTCCCAAGGCTGAACAGTTAACCGCAGCGCACGCGCCGCGACCGGGAGAACCTCTTTCACATCGCGTACAAAGGACGGAATGGCCGGATCGTAGAGAACCGCCACACGGGCAAGTTTGGGAACGGCTTCTTTGAACAGCTCCAGCCGCTTTCCGCCAAGTTCTCTGGAAAGCATAGTAATGCCGGTGACGTTGCCGCCGGGACGGGCAAGGCTTTCAACCACGCCTTCCTCGACAGGATCGGACCCGCCACTCATCATAACGATGGGAATCGTCTTGGTCGTATTTTTGGCCGCCTGGACCCATGGGGTCCCTCCTGCTACCACGATGATATCAACCTTGAGACGCACCAGCTCGGCGGCAAGCTCAGGAGCCCGATCGAGCTTCCCCTCCGCATATCGGTACTCGATGGCGATGTTCTGTCCTTCTATGTAGCCACGCTCGCGTAGAGCCAGCCGAATTCCCTCGGAACGGGCGGACTCAGTAGCTGGGTCGAGCTGCGATAGATATCCTATCCGAGGGATTTTCTTCGGCTGCTGAGCCCAAGCTGGAAAGGGAAGAGCCAAGAGCATCGAGCAAAAAGCTCGCCGGGTGATTTTATAGTGCATGGAGTTTTCCCTCGATTGTTTTTTCCCTCACCCTCACCCTCTCCCACTTCGTGGGCGAGGGGAAAGACTTCGATGGCGGCGATTACGGAATTTTGTAGCCCATTTCTTTGGCGACTTCCGTCGCCAGCCGGTCATCGGCGATGTCGGTGAACGCCACCTTTTTATCGACGTGCCGGCCTTGCGATTGAACCGCCTTGACGAGAATTTCCATGCCAATTCGACTGGGGATTCCCGTCGGGTTCAACGTGGTGAGAAACTGATCGTAGGTGTCGCCGGCCGCTTCCCGGTCCATCTTGAGCAGCTTGACGATGAGATCGAGGGTCTTCGGCTTCGATTTGCGGATTTCATCTTTGGCGGATTGCAGTGAACGAATCACCTGCTTGGTGACTGCGGGCCGCTCTTGAATCGTTTTCACCAGCGCGGTCAGACCGCCGCCGGGCATGTCCACCATGGAGCCGACATCCAAGAGTTTATTGAATCCTTTTTTTTGTGCGCCGAAGGTCACCGGCGGCGACATCATCGCGCCGTCAACAAATCCCGCGTCCAGGGAATAGAGCATCTGTACCTGTTGCCCTGGAATCGAGACCAGGGTCAAGTCCTTGGGATTCACGCCGGCCTTTTCAAGCGCCATGTTCAGGGCGACATGAATCGTCCCCCCCCAAACCGCTGACGGCGATTTTCCTGCCTTTTAAGCTGTCGAGGGTTTTATATTGCGGTCTGGCCATCAGCCAGTAAGAAATGCGGTCGGAAGAAAACCAGATGGCGCGGGTGGGAAAGCCGCTCAAGGTCCCGTTTACCGAAGCGGGTCCGACGCCGGCCTGGTAATCGATGCCTCCCTGGTTTAGGGCCGCCTGCACGACCGATGACTGCATAAGGATAATCTCTATGTCCAAACCGTTGGCGGTGAAGACGCCCCACTCCCTGGCGGCCAAGAGCGGCAGAGCGGTGATGGTAAAGCCGGCGTTGGAAATTCTCGCTTTCGCGCGCTGCTCCTGGGCGCCGAAGACGGGAAACACCATCAACAGCGCAATCCCGGCAGCTAAAACCGATCGCTTCATTTCCGTCCTCCTCCGCTTAGAATGGAATCAAAGTCGTCGCCAACATGACACTTTCGCCCTCATACGACAAACCGATCATGTCCAGTTCGGTCAAGATCCCTCACTTTGTTCGGGATGACAGATCGCTCTAGTGTCATTCCGAGCGGAGCGAGGAATCTTTCCTACGGACAAACCCATGTTGCTTGACATCATTTTCGTTCCTTGAAAGTATCGCAAAGTCGCACAACATGAAATGTCTGAATTAAACCGCATGTCCGCGCCCGCCGCCTCTCGACAAAGCCCCGTCGATCCGATCACCCTGGAAGTGATTCGCCACGGCATCATCTCGATCTGCGACCAGATCGACGCCAACATGACGCGCACGGCGTTCAGCCCGTATATCTACGAATATAAAGATTACGCCGTCGGCTTCGTCGGTGCGGCTGGGGAATTGCTCGCGCAATCCACCGGCGGCATGCCGGTGTTTGTCGCCGACTCCGTCGGCATGGCTGTAAGAGACGGCCTACAGATCTACGGCCGCGAGCATATCCACAAGGGCGATGTGATTGTCTGCAATCACGCCGCGGTGCAAGGCCAACACCTCAACAACACCGTCATGTACACACCGGTGTTCGCGGGTCGCAGCGGCGACGAGTTGATCGGCTTTTTCGCCGTCAACTGCCACTGGATCGACATCGGCGGCTCGGCCATCGGCTCGGTGTCCTATACCGCCACGGAAATTTTCGTCGAAGGTTTGCAACTGCGCTCGATCAAAATCTGGTCGAAGAGCGAGCCCATCGAAGAAGTCTACCGCATCATCGAGAACAACACGCGCTTTCCCGAAGAATTGCTCGGCGACATCGAAGCGCAGCTTGGCGGCTGCCTGCTGGGACGCGATCTGACGCAAGCGATGGCCGATAAGTACGGCACCACACAATTTCTCGGCACGCTGGCGGTCATTCTCGACCAATGCGAGGCGGCGACCCGGGAAAAGATTCGCGCGATTCCCGACGGCGTCTACCGGCACGAAGCGTTTCTCGACAACGACGGCGGGCGCGATGAGAAGATCCCGATCCGGGTGAAGGTCGTCGTCGCCGGCGACGAAATGACCATCGACTATTCCGACATGTCGCCCCAAGTGCGCGGCTGCATCAACTCGGGTTATTTCGGCGGCGGTCGCACCACGGCGCGGGTGGCGTTTAAATATTTGATCGCCACCGACGAGCCGGCCAACGAGGGAACCTTTCGCCCGCTCAAAATGATTTTGCCTCCGGGCAAACTGATCAGCGCCGAACCGACTGCGGCGATGGGGCTTTACAGCATTCCTTTCCCGACGGTGATCGACTGCATCATCAAGGCGCTGGAGCCGGCGTTGCCGGAGCGGGTCACCGGCGCGCACTTCGGAACCTTCTCGTCATTGAGCTATTCCGGCAAACGCACGGACACCGGCGCGGTATTTAAAGCCAACGACAGCGGCCACGGCGGCTGGGGCGCCTGCTCGACACACGATGGCGCGGGACCCTTTCGCACCATGGCCCATGGCGACACCCGCTTGATTCCGATCGAGCTTCAGGAATCGATGTATCCCTACCGCGTTGAAGAGTTCCGCTTGCGCCAAGATTCCGGCGGGCCGGGAATGTGGCGCGGCGGATTGGGATTCGACAAACAGTATGTTCTGCTCGCGCCCTGCGAATTATGGGCGAACTTCGATCGCATCGGCTGCCCGCCCTGGGGCGTCCAAGGAGCCAAGGCCGGGAAGTCGGGCCAGGTGCTGATCTTCAAGAATGGCAAACGAGAACCCAAACTGCTTTACAAAACCGAGAATTGCCCGCTGCAAACCGGCGATCGCGTGCGCATGTCCACCGGCGGCGGCGGCGGCTACGGCGACCCCCGGCAGCGCCCGGTCGAGCTCGTCGAGCGCGATGTCGTCCGCGGTTTCGTTTCCCGCGAAAGCGCAATCCGTGATTACGGCGCTACGTTTGACGCCACTGGGAAGGCGCATCGCGCATGATGTTCAAAGTTCAATGTTCAACGTTCAAAGTTCCGCCCCCAACCTTGAACCTTGAACCCGGAACTTTGAACTGCGACTTAGAGTCTTGAACTCTGAGCTTGAACATTGAACCTGGAACTTTGAACAGGAGCATCGGATGCCCTACGCAGTCGCCATCGATATCGGCGGAACTTTTACCGACCTGGTCGCGTTCGATCATGAAACGCAACGGGTCATTTACGCCAAGAGCCCAACCACCTATGACAATCTCGTGCGCGGCATTCTGGAATGCTGCGAGAAGGCCAAGGTCCAGCCTAAAGATGCGACGCTGGTAAACCACGGCACCACGCTGGTGATCAATTCGCTCGTCGAGCGCAAAGGCGCCAAAGCCGGGCTGGTGACGAGCAAGGGCTTCCGCGACATTCTCGAAATCGCCCGCGGCAACCGCCCGGATCCTTTCGACCTATACTATCAGCGCGAAGAGCCATTGATTCCGCGCGAGCTACGCCTCGAAGTGGCCGAGCGCATGGGCAGCAAAGGCGAAGTCGTCGAGCCGCTCGATGTGCCTTCGCTCAAGAAGCTCGCCGGCGAGTTAAGAGAACTCGGCGTTGAGTCGGTCGCCGTCTTCTTCATGAACTCCTATATCAACCCAGCCCATGAGGAAGTCGCCGCTGCCACGCTTAAAGAATTGCTCCCCGACGTCTACGTCACCTTCAGCACCGATCTCACGCGCGAGTGGTACGAGTATGAGCGCTGTTCGACGGTGGCGACCAATGCCTACGTCGGCCCGCAGGTGAACACTTACATTCGCCGGCTCGACGGCGATTTCAAAGCGCAAGGTTTTAACGGCTCGCTCTTCATGATGGGATCCAACGGTGGCTTGCTCTCAGCCGAGCGCAGTTGCCGCCAGCCCATCGGCCTGGTCGAATCGGGTCCCATCGGCGGCTGCATCGGCGCCGGCGCTTACGCCGAAAAGCTCGGAGTCAAAAACGTCGTCGCCTTCGACATGGGTGGCACCACCGCGAAATGCGCGCTGGTGGAAAACGGCCGTTTCTCGGTCAATTCGATCTATTACGTCGGCGGCTACGTACGTGGTTTTCCGATCAAGTCATCGGTCATCGACATCGTCGAAGTCGGCTCCGGCGGCGGTTCCATTGCCTGGCTCGATGCGCAGAAGCGCTTGCATGTCGGCCCGCAGAGCGCGGGCTCCACGCCTGGTCCGGTGAGTTACGGACGCGGCGGAACCGAACCCACCGTGACCGACGCAAATCTCGTCCTCGGACGCCTCAACCCGGCGCATTTTCTCGGGGGCGAGATGAAGCTCGATGTCAACGCCGCTGCCCGCTCAATTCAACAGAAAGTCGCCGAGCCACTAGGGTATGCCGGACAGGATGGATTGATTCAGATGGCCGACGGCATCATATCCATCGCCGTGGTCGTGATGGCGGGAGCAATCCGGCGCGTGTCGGTCGAGCATGGGCTCGACCCCCGCGACTTCGTGCTCTTTAGCTATGGCGGTGGCGGCCCGCTCCATGCCTGCGCTCTGGCGCGCGAGCTTTCGATCCCGACCATCGTCATTCCCCCCGAGCCGGGCAACTTTTCCGCCATCGGCATGCTGCTCGCCGATGCCCGCATCGACTCTTCGAAAACGTTCGTCAGCGTGCTTGACGAAAAATCGGTCGGTGCGACGAACGATCTTTTCGCCACGCTGGAAAAACACGCGACAACCGCGCTCGCCGCCGAATTCGGCACCAGCGACGTATTTTTCGAACGCCACGCGGAGATGCGCTACCGGGGCCAGCGGCACAACATCAAAGTACCCGTCACCGGGCTGCAAGACGCCGCCGCCATTCGCCAGGCTTTCGAGCATGACTACCGGCGGCGCTATGGCCATGCCGACGCCAAGGCCGCCGCGGAATTTCAGGCCGTGCACCTTTACGCCTTTGCCCGACTCAAACGGCCGGACATTGCGCGTTTGCCGCGCGCCAAAACCGCGCCGCTAGCGGCGGTGACACGTCCGGTCTATTTCAAAAGCGCCGGAGGAATGGTGGACGCGAGGATTTACAATCGCGATTCATTGGAGCCCGGATTCAGCGGAGCCGGCCCCGCGGTGATCGAAGAATACGGATCGACCACCGTCGTCTGGCCTGGCGACCGCTTCGAAATCGGCACGCTGCGCGAGATTAGGATTCAGTGTGCCAGCAATTGAAATTCGGTGTCAGAATTTTCCGGAGCATTTATCAACCTGCGTCGCTCCGAGGTCTTAAATTCTTCCCCCTTGAGGGGGGAAGACTAAGATGGGGGTGATGTTCCCGATTCGTTACCTGGTCGGACGCACCCCTACTCTAACTCTCCCCCATCGAGGGGGAGAGAACCGAACAACGAAACAAGAAAAGAGAAGCTGAGCAAACGATGAAAACGACAACGGACAGCCAAACAAGCGAGCACCGCATTGACCCCATTACCCTCGAGGTAATTCGCCACGGCCTCGTCTCGATTACCGATCAAATCGACGCCAACATCACGCGCACGGCGTTCAGCCCTTACGTTTACGAATACAAAGATTTCGCCGTCGGCCTGGTGAGCGCTAAGGGCGAACTGATCGCCCAGTGCACCGGCGGCATGCCGGTGTTCGTCGCCGATTCCGTCGGCATGGCCGTGCAAGACGGGCTCGCCACTTACGGGCGCGGGCGCATGAACCACGGCGACGTTATCGTCTGCAACCACGCCGCCATCCAGGGCCAGCATCTCAACAACACGGTGATGTACACGCCGATCTTCGCCGGACCGATGCGCGACCGGCTGATCGGTTTCTTCGCCATCAACGTCCACTGGATCGACATCGGCGGCTCGACGCCGCGCTCCAGCGACATCTTCATGGAAGGGCTGCAACTGCGCTCGATCAAGCTGTGGTCCAAGGGCAAGCCAATCGACGAAGTCTACCGCGTCATTGAGAACAACACGCGCTTTCCCGAAGAGCTGATGGGCGACATCGCCGCGTAGCATGCCGGCTGCATGCTCGGGCGCGATCTCACCACGGCCCTGGCCGACAAATACGGCGTCGAGACTTTCCTCTCCGCAGTGACAGTGATTCTCGATCAAAGCGAGGCCGCCGCACGGGCGCAAATCCGCGCGCTTCCCGACGGCGTTTACAGCCACGATGCCTTTCTCGACAACGACGGTGAAGGCGAGGAGCGGGTTCCGATCAGCGTCAAAGTCATTATCGATGGCGATGAGATGACGGTGGATTACAGCGGCGTCGCCGACCAGGTGAAAGGTTGCTATAATTCCGGCTACTACGGCGGCGGGCGCACCACGGCGCGAGTCGCGTTCAAGTATTTGATCGCCGGCAGCGAGCCGGCCAACGAAGGCACGTTCCGACCGCTGAAACTGATTCTACCCGAAGGGAAATTGCTCAATGCCGCGCCGACGGCGCCGATGGGCAACTACTCGCAACCCTTTCCCACCGTCATCGACGCGATCATCAAAGCGCTGGAAAAGGCGATGCCCGAGCGCGTCACGGGCGCGCACTTCGGGACATTCTCCGGCGTGCGCTTTCGCGGCGCGCGATTAGATAACGGCAAGCCCTTCGACTGCCACGACAGCGGCCATGGCGGCTGGGGCGCCTGCGCGACCCACGACGGCGCCGGACCCTTTCGGACCATGGCCCACGGAGACACGCGTATCATCCCGGTGGAGCTGCAAGAATCGATGTACCCCTATCGCATCTCCGAGTTCAGCCTGCGCGAGGATTCCGGCGGCCCTGGGAAATTTCGCGGCGGCCTCGGCTTTCGCAAGCGCTACGAGATTCTCGGCCTGTGTAATCTCCAGGCGATGTTTGACCGAGTGCAATGCAAGCCCTGGGGCGTGGCGGGCGGCAAGGAAGCCAAGTCGGGGCAGATTACCATCGTCAAAAAATCCGGTGAAAAGAAAATCATGTACAAAAGCAAGGCCCACCCGCTGGAGCCCGGCGACGCGATCATCGTCGAGACCGGCGGGGGCGGAGGTTACGGCCCTCCTTCGGAACGGCCCCGCGAGCTGATCGAGCGCGACCTGCGGCGCGGCTATGTGTCCGCAGAGTCGGCGGCAAAGGATTACGACTCTAAGACCGGCGCAGACCGAAATCCGCCGCCAAATACATGAAGACCAAGACCTGAGCTTTTTGGACGTTGTCGAGAAGGAGGATTCTTCGTGGAAATCGCGAAGCTGTATCCGGGAAAAAAGTAGGGGGACTAACCTCCTTTGCTCGACGGGGTTTTGTGCCATTGCATTCGTTCGCTCCTTTCGAATTGCGGTGTTATAGTAGCAATACCTCAGCGCAGGAATAAACAGCGTGCCAGTTTGGAAGGCGACGGGGCGAGTCGTCGGAAGAGGAGCCACTATGACGAACCACACTTCGGTCATCCATAGCGATCCAGAAATCCTGGGCGGCACACCCGTTTTCGTCGGCACGCGTGTTCCGTTGCGAAACCTCTTCGACTACCTTGTCCGAGGGCAGAGCCTCGACGAGTTTCTCGGCGCGTTTCCATTGGTCACTCGCAAACAAGCGATGGCAGCACTCGAAGCTGCTCATCAGGTATTGACAGCCGGTACGCATCGTACTCGATGAGTATCTCCCCCGGCAGCTCGCGCTGGAGCCCGGGCGCCCCGATGTCGCCACCGTCCAACGGCAGGGATGCTCGGGGTTACGAAATAGCGAGTTGCTTGCGCGCGCCGCTGACGCCGGATTCGACGTCTTCGTCACTGCTAACCGCAATCTTGGGTTTCAGCAGAATCTTTTTTCATCCTTTTGATTTAATCCTTCATCCTTATCTGTATCGAACGGAGGTTATTGTGCACGGCGCCAAAGCGATGGTGGAAGTTTTTCAAGGCAGGCAAGGGTGAAAGGCAGCTGATGACCGACGCGGCGGATTCACCGATCGACCCCATCACCCTCGAAGTGATCCGCCACGGCCTCGTTATGATCGCGGACTGCTATTCATTCGGTTTCGCGCTTTCATAATTCAGCCTTTCCGATTATGAATGAAGAACAGGCTTAGAGCTGTTTCGGAGGAGATTCATGGATTACCCGCGCAAACACTGGACCCTCTTTATCATCATCTCTTTAATGGTCAACCTAGCGATTTTTTCGATACCGCAGGCACAAGAGAAAATTCTCATGTCCTACGGCGGCCATAATGAAACCGTCGGCCCCATGTGGGTGGCGGTCGATAGGGGGCTGTTTAAGAAATACGGGCTCGACGTGAATATGCTTCAGTTACGCAACGGCCAAGTCAGCCTGACCGCCGTGATGGCGGGCGATGTCCAAGCATTTTGGCCGGCGGTTTCCTCGGTCCTCAGCGGCGTTTCCGGTGGAGCAAAGCTCGGCTGCATCGCTTCTCCTTTTAACCGAATCGCCCGTGAGCTGATCGTCCGCAAAGAAATCGACTCCCTTGCCGCGTTGCGCGAGAAAACTTTTGGCGTCCAGAGCATCGGCGGAGGATTCTGGCTGCAGACAATGATTGTTCTGGACCGGCTGGGTGTGGACCCGGACAAGAACGGACTGAAAATGCGGATCATTGGCGACGAGCCGACGATTCTCCAAGCCCTGCTCGCCTCGAACATCGACGCCGCGGTGATCACCAACGCTTCTGCCGCTGTGGCTAAACGAGCAGGCCTCCGATCTTTAGTGAACACGACCGATCTACGCGTCCCGTACCAGGGCGTCGGCGTGTGCACGCGCAGCGACCGCATCGCAAATTCGCCGGATCTCATGCTGCGTCTTGTGAAAGGGATGGTCGACGGCCTGGTTTTCATTCACGACCCGCGCAACAAGCGAGAAGTGATGAACATCTTGAAAAAGCACCTTCGGCTGAGCAGCGATCCAGACGCCGAGACCTCGTACGATTCACTACGTTTGGTATCGACCCTTGATGTGACGCCCGATCCTGAGGCATGGAAAAATATTCAAAAGTTTGTCGCTCGCGCCAATCCAAAGGTCGCCCAGCTCGACGTCAACCAAATCATCACCGGCAAATTCGTAAAGACCCTGGAAGACACGGGTTACTTGCCGGAGGCGAGAAAAAAATTGGGGCTTTAAATCGAGCGCGGCAGAGAGCTCCGCCGCGACAGATTAAACGATTTGAACGGTTTGAACGACCTACCGAACGGGGGAATCATTATGCATGGCGGCAAAGCGATGGTGGAAGTTTTCAAGCGCGCGCGGGTCGATTACGTTTTCTGCTCTCCTGGGACCGAATGGCCGCCGGTCTGGGAGGCGTTCGCGGAAGCGAAGGAACGCGGCGACACCAGCATTCAATACATCAATTGCCGCCATGAAGCGCTCGCCGTCGCCATGGCATCAGGTTACACCAAAGTCACGGGCAAGCCGCAAGCAGTGCTGCTGCACGCCACTGCGGGGCCGCTCAACGCGGCCATGTACCTGCGCGCCGCCTATCAGGAGCGCGTGCCCATGGTGATTTGCTGCGGCGAGACCTCCGCTTACGGCGAAGATACACGGCTGCCCGACCCGGGCAACCAATGGGTGCATGATCTGGTCGACATCGGCGGCCCTGCCGAACTTCTGCGCCGCTCGGTCAAATGGTCCGACCGCGTCACTTCGCCGACCATCCTAGTCAACAGTATCGATCGCGCCTTTGAGATCGCCGTCGAGCCGCCCGCCGGTCCGGTCATGTTGGGCGTGCCATTCGAGTGCATGCTGGACGAAGTCACCATGCCACAGAGCAGCCGGGCCAGCCGCGTCGAGCGGCCGGTCGCCATCGACGAGCACGCGATCGACGAAGCCGTGGCCGTGCTGCTGCGCGCCGAGCGTCCGGTGCTCCTCACCGAACATTTGGGGCGTGACGTTGCGGCGCTCAAGCCGCTGGTCGATCTTTGCGAGTCGCTGGCGATTCCGGTGATGGAATCCTACCGGCCCGCGTTCGTGAATTTCCCGCGCGATCACGGCTTGTTTCTCCCCTATGATCTGCGCCGCGTCCAGGCCGCCGACCTCGTGCTCATGGCCGATGCGGTGAGTCCCTGGTATCCGCTCGACAAAGGACCGAAAGCCGAAGCCAAGGTGATTTTCCTCGGCGACGAGTTTCCCTATTCGCGCCTGCCTTTCTGGGGCTATAAAGTCGATCTCGCCCTGGTCGCGCCGCCGGCGGCGACGCTGACGCGGCTGGTGAACGGCGTCAAGCGCTCCGAAGCGTTCGCCGCCAAGCGCCCCGCCTATCAGGAACGATTGCGGGGAATTCAGCAAGACCACGACAAACAGTTCGGCGCCATGCACGCCGATGCAATGGCGCATTCGGGCGATGTCCCGGTCGATCCCCGCTGGCTTTGCCTCGCGCTGAGCGAAGCCCTTCCCGCCAGCGGCGTCATTGTCGAAGAGACCACGACGCACCGCGCATTGATTCAAAATTTAATTCCGCGCAGCCAGCCGATGTCCTATCTCGCGCGCGTCACCGGCGGTCTGGGCGTGAGCCTGGGCTACGCGCTCGGCGCCAAGCTGGCGATGAAGAACCGGCCGGTTTTCGTGTTGGTCGGCGACGGTGGCTTTCACTATAACCCGGTGCCATCGTGCCTGGGCGCGGCGCAGGAGCATGGCCTGCCGATCACCGTGATCGTGTTTAATAATCAGCGCTATCTCTCGATGGAGCGTGGCCTGCTGAAATACTATCCTGACGGTTCGTCGAAAAAGACCGGCGTGCACTTCGGCGGTCCGATAGCCGGCCCCGACTACCGTTACTACGCCGACATCTACGGCGGCTACGGCGTCCAGGTGAAAGACCCGAAAGAGATCAAACCGGCGGTGGAGCGTGCGCTCAAAGAAAACGCCGCGGGCCGGCTTGCCGTCATCGACGTGGTGTTGAGCGACTATTTACCGAGGTAATAAGAGCACAGACCTATCCAGTTCCAGGTTCAACGTTCAAAGTTCAAGGTTTTTGAATCTCAACTCGGAACCTTGGACTTGGAACTTTAAACTGCCCGTACGAGGGGAACACGCCGTATTGTGCTTTACTGTTTGCCGGGCCAAGCGTGCCCTGCCCCGGCAGCGATTCAACTTGCCGGAGGATTGTTTTCTTGCGGCGGCCGCAAACCAAAGATCGAGGACTGCAGCAGTAGCGAGATGCCTACCAGAGTGCTGCCGATAACCAAGGTGCGCCAGCCGGGAAGAATGAGTAGCACTCCGCCGATGATCAAGAGCGCGCGCTCGATCCATCCAAGGCGGCGAAGGCCGTAGCCGATAGTGCCGGAGGAGACGCTGACGGCGCCGGCAAACGCCGACACCACACCCATGACGATCGAGTTGACCGGGCCGAGGAGAAGAAGCGCCGGATTCAAGGCGAACGAGAACGGCAAGACGTATTTGCCGATGGCTAACCGCACGGCTTCGCGGCCGGTCTCCCAGATGCCGGCCCCACTGATGCCGCAGGTCACGTAGACCGTGATGCAAACCGGCGGCGTAATATGCGACGCCAGACCCCAATAGACCACGAAGAGATGCGCGGCGATATCCGGCACGCCCATGAGTATCAACGCCGGCGCGGAGAGCGTCGCCACGGTGATGTAGGCCGGCAACGAGTCCATGCTCATGCCCAGTATCAAGCTGCCCACGCCGACCATCGCCAGCGCTGCAAGCAGATTACCGCCGCTCAGATCCACCAGAAAGCGCGAGAACTTGATCCCGAGGCCGCTCAAACCCAATGCCGCGACTAGCATGCCGACCGCGCCGGTCAAAACCGCTAACAGCAGCCAAGTTTGCACCGACTCGACGAGGGATTGGTAAATCGCCGATGGATAAAGCCGGCGCTGCTTGTCGCGGGAGAAAAAACTCACGGCGACCAATATCGGCAAACTAAAGATTCCCGCCATGTCCGGGTCCCATTGCTTTACCAGCATCAGATAAATCATCAGCCCGATCGGCAGCAGGAAAAACCAACCTTCTTTAAGCGTCGCCATCGCCCGAGGCAGCTCGCTTCGCGGGATCGCCTTGAGGCCCCGTTTCGCCGCTTCGAAATCGACTCCCATGAAGACGATCATAAAATAGAGCACGGCAGGAAGCGCCGCGGCCTTGGCGACTTCGGCGTACGGCACGCCAAGGAAATCCGCCATGACGAAAGCAATAGCGCCCATCACCGGCGGCAGGATCTGTCCGCCCACCGATGCAGCCGCCTCGACGGCGCCCGCGAAGGCTGGGCTATATCCGGTGCGTATCATCAACGGGATCGTAAATGCGCCAGTGGTTGCGGCGTTGGCCGACGGCGAGCCGGAAATCGTGCCGAAAAACGCCGATGCCAAGACCGCAGTCTTGGCCGGTCCGCCGCGCGTCCAACCCGCGAGTGAAAGCGCGAGCCGGCTGAACCACTCGCCCACGCCCGCCCGCTGCAGCATCGAAGCGAACATGAGAAAAACGATAACGATGGTCGAAGCCACGCCGAGTGGAACGCCGAACACTCCCTCGCCGGGGACATAGATCGCGTAGCCAAGACGATCCCACGTATAGCCTTTGCCGAAAAGCAAGCCGGGAAGCACACTTTGATAGCGCGCAGCCAGCAGAAAAAGCACTATGAGCGACGGTAATACCCACCCGGTGAGTCGGCGCAGCGCCTCCAAGATCGAAATCGCCAGGGCGTAAGCGAGCACCATGCCCTTGAAATCGAGAAAGCCGTAGGCTTCGTAATCGGTCGCTTGCTCGTAAAAAAAGACCACGAATCCGAGTCCGCTCATACCCAAGACCAGCATGAACGCGTCGAACCAAGAGATCCCGAGCCGGCGCTTCCCGCGGATGGAATAACTCAGATAAACGATGACCAGCGCGAAGGAAAGGCTCACCGCTCGGTGTCGCGCCGTGGGAAAGAAGAAACCAAAAAAAGTGGGAATACGGCTGACCACGACGAGGTGGTAAAGGGCGGCTAAAAACGCCAACACCTCGACTCCTCGCCGGTAAATCGCCTCTGCGCGTGGGCCGGTCATTGCGCCGATCGTTTTTCGATGGTTAGAAAATTAACCGGCGCTTACTTCATCAGCTTCGATTGAAGGCTTTCCATTTCCGGCGTCCAGCGCCCGATCTCCTTGTAGTACCGAACGGCGCCCGGATGAAAAGGAATCGTAGGCGCCTCCAAGCTACTATCGATCGTGTACTCTTTGGCCGAAGCGTGGATTGCGTGAAAATCCTTCAAATGCGAGAAAAAGGATTTGGTCCATTGATAGACGACGTCGTCGGAAAGATCGGCTCGGCCCGCCACATACTCCCCAAGAGCGAGCGACGTGACGTCTTTCTCCATGCCTTTGATGGCGCCTTTGAAAATGGTCGCCGGCGCGTAGCCCGCGAGGTCGGGATTTTCAAGGATCGCGGCAATCTTGTCCTTATCGATACCGACCACGACCAGCGGCACGGTCTCGGCCAAACGCCGAATCGGCGGCGACGAGGTCCTCGGGCTGCCGAACGGCATCAATATGGCGTCCGCCGTGCCGAGCTTAAGCGCCTCGACCTGTTCGCCGGTATTGGAGTGAGCGTAAATGGTCACTTCCCCCTCGGGCACGCCGTAGACCTTCATGAGTTGCTTCAACACGATTTCCAGATCGGCAAGCGCGCGCCGGCGAGCCTGAATTTTTTTCCCGCGCAAATCGGCTGGAGTCCGGATGCCGCGGTCCACGCGTGCGACCAGTGCGCGGGCCGCAAGGCCTCCCTGGAAGATCAGCCGCACGGGTGCCTTGCCCTCCTTTGCAAATGGACCGGTGCCGCGATACCCATGCGTGCCCGCAAGCGAGTTGATCAACGCGAAGTCGAGCCTCTTGGCTTTCAAGGCGCGCACGTTGGCGTCGCTGCCGCCGATGGGCTCGACGGTCACGTTCAACTTGGAATTGCGGCTGATCACGTCGCCCATCCCGACGGCCAGAACATGAAACCGCGCGCCGACGCTCGAGGTTCCCAGCGACACCGCCGTTTGTGCATTACCCGAGGTCGGCAAAGTAAAGAAAAACATCGCCCCGAGAAGTGTCGTAATCGACTTGCAACTTAAAATCGCGCGAAGACACACCATTGCGCACCTCCTCAACTATATTTTCTGCATATTTAGTCTTATATAAAATAACTGTCCAAATGCGCAACCCTAACATTGGAAAATTCGGCGAGACGAACCAGGTTGTCCCCGGACGCGGGATCAAAATTTGCGCTCTCACGGAATTCAGGTTATCTAGGTTAAAGTGCAAACATCCGTTGGGGCGACTACCAAAGCCCGGCCACCCTTATCGGTTCCATTTTTTTTCGGTTGGGTAGCCGTAGGCCTTAGCTTTCTCACCACTTTGGTCGGCGCCGGCGTGCGCTCGGCGCCGACCGTGTTTATCCATCCTCTGGAAATGGAGTTTGACGGGAGCCGCGCGGAGATCGGCTTTGCCGTAAGCATCAATCTTTTTCTTTACGGTCTCGCCGGTCCCCTCAGCGGCTGGCTTCTCGATCGTTTTGGTTCTCGTCGGGTGATGGCCGGAAGCCTGGCATTGATGGCGGTGGACGTCGGCTTGACGACCCTCATGCGCGAGTACTGGCAACTGCTCGTTCTTTGGGGAGCTGTCATCGGTCTGGCGGCCGTGAGAAACTTAGGGGACGTTGTTGACTATGTGGACTACGTTCGTTCGACTTCAGCGAATCGATTTGCGGGCAGGGTTTGTCCAGCTAGTCAACAACGTTCGACCCGCACGGCGTCCAGGTGAAAGACCCGAAAGATATCAAGCCGGCGATGGAGCGGGCACTCAAAGAAAACGCCGCGGGCCGGCTAGCGGTCATCGACGTTGTGTTAAGCGATTATTTGCCGCGGTAGGAGGGTTACAGTTTGCCGCGCGCGCCGTTAAAAAACAGAGCCGGGGCTGACGTGGCAAAACCACGCCCTCCCCGGCGATTTGAGCGTCTATTAATGAACCTGAAAGGTTCCCGTCAAAATACCAGTTCCGTCTAAAGTCGCCGTGGCCGTATCGCCGCCGTTCGGATTGAGCGTCGGAAATGTTAGCCCACAGGTACCCTTCTTATCGAAAGGTGCCCCGCCGTTTGTCTGTTGGATCACGACTTTGTACTCGGCCACAGTTACGATCACTCCATGCTCTAACTCCTGTTCGATCTCGTCGAACGGTAACATGCAAGCGATGCCGGTAGAAAGATTGAGTTCGACTTGATGATTCGCCGGATCGTCGGTGAAATTGTCGACCGGAATTTCCACCGTAGCTTCAAATTGCGCCTGCGTGCCTTTTATCTCTAATTTCGCCGAGCCCTCCGCATTAGGATTGGGAGGATTCGGAACGGGATCGAGCTCGGCCTCTACGCGAATCCTCGTGGAGCTTCCACTACCTCCGCCACCTCCTCCCTTGCCGCTGGCCAAGTTGAAATTTGGCAGCGCCAATGGCGAAATGAGCAAAAACGAAAACGCGATTGCCATCGTTCTTAATGTCATATGAGTCTCCTTTCTTTCGGGTGAATTTGTAACTGCGACCAATGGCAATATTTGTACCAAGGTGTGGACGAATGACCGGGAGAAAGATGAAGGCAGATTAGGAACGAATAGACGAAATTTAGGCAAGCGCTCGCCGACGATTACTTTCCGTCAGTGTACGAACATTCAGTGCGCCGCGCAAAATTGTGCTCGTCGAATGAAATACTGCGAATGTAGATGCCTCGCGATCGGAGAAAAGATTCGCGGTTGCGGCCATAGGGGGAAAAGAGAATGCATTCCAGGAGGTCTCTCGGGTAGCGCACTAAAAACCCTTCACTACCGTATTCATTTGCTACGGTCATATTGCCCGAAAGCAAGAACCCGCTGGGGAGATTTTCAATTCCCCGCTCACTCATTCAGTCGTTAACCGTGCCTAGGGGGCTCTCGAAACGCCGCCGAAATTTGCGCTCTTAGGAAATTCGGGGTATCTAGGTTACAGTGCAAACACCCGTAGTGGCGACTACCAAAACCCGGCTGCCCTTGTCGGTTCCTTTTTTTTACGGTTGGGTAGCCGTAGCCCTTAGCTTTCTCACCACCTTGGTTGGTGCCGGCGTCCGTTCGGCGCCGACGGTGTTTATCCATCCCCTGGAAGTGGAGTTCGGCTGGAGCCGCGCCGAGATCGCTTTTGCCATCAGCATCAATCTCTTTCTTTACGGTCTTGCCGGTCCCCTCAGCGGCTGGCTGCTCGATCGTTTTGGTTCTCGTCGGGTGATGGCCGGGAGCCTGGCCTTGATGGCCGTAGGCGTCGGTTTGACGACTCTCATGCGCGAGTACTGGCAACTGCTCGTTCTTTGGGGAGTTGTCATCGGTCTGGCGGCCGGAGGAACGGCTTCCGTGCTTTCAGCGACGGTTGCCAACCGCTGGTTCGTCGCGCGGCGCGGCGTGGTGCTCGGCGTCCTCAACAGCGCGAACTCAACAGGGCAGCTCATCTTTCTCCCTCTGATGATGGCTGTGATCGTGACCGTGGGATGGCGTGGCGGTTCTTTGCTCCTGTTCACCGCCGTGCTCGCGATGATCCCGCTCGTGGCGCTATGGATGCGCGATGATCCGTCCGACATCGGTTTGGCCCCCTATGGTTCCGCTCCGGCTACCGCGTCGGGCGGTGCCAGGGCGTCTGCCGCGGATTCCGCGCGCGTTCCTTTGCGCGCTGCGTTGAAAACCTCGACCTTTTGGCTATTGGCCGGGAGTTACTTTGTTTGCGGCGCCACCGCTAACGGACTGGTCGGGACGCACCTCATCCCCCACGCCATCGACCGCGGGATTCCCGAGATCACCGCGGCGGCGACGGTCGGCGTCATGGGCGGACTCAACTTCGTCGGCACGACGCTGTCGGGTTGGGTGATCGACTATGTCGCCGCGAAAAAGTGGCTCGCGCTCATATATGTGTTGCGGGCTCTATCGCTTTTTATTTTGCCTTTCGTCACCGATTTCTCCGGCCTGTTTATCTTCGGCGTGATCTACGGACTCGACTGGTTCGCCACCGTCGCGCCGACGATCGCCATCGCCTCGGATACCTTCGGCAAACGTTCCGTGGGCATCATCTACGGGTGGATTTTTGTTTTTCATCAAACCGGGGGCGCTGTGGCAGCCACCGCCGCGGGAGCCGTTCGCGTTTCGTTTGGGGAATACCATTACGCCTTTATAGCGGGAGGAATCATGGCGCTGATCGCAGCCGGTCTCGCCTTGAACATCCGCTCCCGCCCGCTCCCGCCGCTCGCTGGTCGCACGGACGCCGCACGCGCCTAGACGGGATCAGTCAGGGGTTTCCTAAGAGGCTTCAACGTGATTCGTTACGCGGTACTCATCTGCGGTTAGCAGAAACATAACTAATCGAGCTTTCGCACTGCCGGTTGAGGTCAACGTGAAGCGCAAACACCTCTTTCGCCGTGCATTGCTCATTACGGCAAGCCAAAGCCATGTCGATCGGTTTGAGATCGAGCCCGGCCGGTTGGACTTGGTGGAGATACTCGACGGCGCGGTCGTTGGAGTCGACGGCGAGGTTGTCCCAGGTGTAGATCAGGCGGGCGGCGTAGAGGATGGCGCGAATGTACGGCTTGCGGTCCTTGGGTTCGAGGGTTGTCAGGCTGCTTAGCTCCGGCAACCGCGACTTCCAGCTTCGTTCGACGCTTTGCAGTTGTTCCCGGTGAATCTCGTCTTTGGTCGGACGGTGAAAACTAGGCTTGACGCCGTGCAGCAGCGACACGCCGTGATCGAGCATGTCGAGCCGGTCGATCACCGGCAATCGCCCCCACGTGAACTCTGGATTCCCCCAAAAGACGGAAAGTTTCTTGCCGTATTCGGGATGAAGAGATTTCGCGGCGGCGATCAGCTCGGTCATCCGGTCCGGCGGCTCGCGGCTGCTCAGCAGGAGTCCGACGTCGATATCGCTGTAGATGTTGCTGAAACCGCCGTGGGCCAGGCTGCCGAGCTTGTAGGCTTCAACGAGAGACGTGCCGAGTTGAGACTTAAAGTACTCAGCGACGCGGTTCACGTAGCTTAAGATTGCTTCCATAAAACTCGCTTCATCACTGATGCTTTCAATGATTGAGCCCTATAACCTATTCCGTGCGTCGGATGCAATCACACACCTGGTCAGACCAAATGCTCTTCGCGAGCTGCGAGGTGCTGAAAAAGGGTTCGGAATGCTGCGAGATCCTCGGCATGAACGGAAAATCACCAACCATTTCAAATCCTCTCCGTTCGTCCTGAGCCACGTCGAAGGGCTCCGAGAGGATTTTTCACCAGTCTGTTGGACATTTCTGAAGGCTTGGAGTAAACGGGAAGCGAGATTCGATCTGAGACGGAGAAAGGAACGATCATGGCAACAACCCTTATTACCGGATTAGGCTTAGTTGGTACATCATACGCGCAGCACGCGCTCATACGCGGCGAAAACATCGTCTTCTACGACGTCGCGCCGCGCAAAGACTTTCTCGCCCACAAGCTCGGCAGCACCAACGTTACGGTGGTTCCACGGGACGTGCGCGATCTGCCGGCGCTGATCGAGACGATTCAGAAATTCAAATGCGATACGGTGATCCACACCGCCGGCCTGATCGGTGGCAAGGTCGGTAATCCAATCTACACTGGTCTACAGATTAACGTCATGGGCACGATCAATGTCGCCGAAGCCGTGCGCCTCACCGGGGTGAAGCGGCTGGTGCAGATCAGCACCTTCGGCGTTTACGACCGGCGTCAGGGCGAACCGAACCCGATCGACGAAGGTTTTCGCCGCGGGCCGGGTGAAGCTTACGGCAACTCCAAAGTCGCCAAGGAGCTCATGGTCGAAGCCTATCAGCGCATGTTCGGCTTCGAGTTGATCGTCCTGCGTCTCGCCAACGTTTATGGCATCGGCCACTTCGCCGGGGGTTCCAGTGGCGGCGAGATGGTCCAGAATATGCTCCAGACGGGTATCAAAGGCGGGGTTGCGAAAATTCCTCAAGAATCGGCGCGCGATTTTGAATACGTCTATTATAAGGATCTCGGCCGTGCCCTCGACAAGGCGGTCACGACTCCGTTAAAAGAGCCGGTCACGTTGAACATTGGAACGGGCGTCGTTATCAAGTTCGACGACTTGGTCGCGATCGCGGAGAAACTCTTGCCCAAACTGCAGGTGGAGTTGATCCCCGGCCAGCGGCCCCGCTCCGCTAAACAGCCGATGGTGATCGAAAAGGCCAAACAGGTGCTCGGTTGGACGCCGGAATATGACATAGTATCCGGCTTCAAAGATTACATCGAAGAGCTGAAAGCTTTAGGGTAACCGCCGATCGGAATTCGATTCCGAAGCCCGGTTTATTTCCTCGATGGGATTAAGGTAGGAGTGAAATAGCCGGCGTGAACTGCTTTTCTCACCCCTATCCTAACCTTCCCCCGTCAAAGGGGGAAGGAATATAGCGTGATCTCCCATTTCTCTCTTTTTGCTATAGTCACGGGAACGCCAAGATGCCCGTCTTCCCGCTTTTGTATCCCTCATAGCGCAGTGTTTTGCCATCTGTCTCGACGATAATCGCACCGTCTTCGTCCGTGCGTAGAATTTCCGCACCTTCCTTCCGGTAGCGATCAAGAACTTCATCGCGACCCGAAGCCCGCGCAAAGCGCGCGCCTGCCGACACAATCGCTAGCTTCGCCTGAACCGCAGCGACAAATTCCTCCGAGCTGGCCGTTGGGCTGCCGTGGCGCGGCACTTTGACGACGGCGCTGCGCAGCTCCGACGCCTTGCTTTGCAGCAGGCGCTCATCCTTTTTGTCGATGTCCCCGGCGAAAAGGTAGGACAAGCCGCCAAATTGCAAACGCAGCACCACCGGCGCATCCTCTTCCCGCTCCGGCGGCGCATAGCGGACGCACACCTGCACGCCTTCAATCGCGCGGCAGGGCTCCCCATGGCTGAGCGTGATGCGCGTGATTTTCCCTTGGTCAATCGCTTCGTCCAATTCCTCGAAGCGCCGCGTCTTGCCCTTTGCCGGTCCGGACCAGAATTCCGCCGGCGCGAATTCTTTTACCAGAGCGCGCATGCCGCCGTAATGGTCAATGCGCGCGTGGGTCACCGCCAGATAATCGACTTTGAGAATCTTGCGGCTGCGCAAATACGGCCCAACGATCGCCTCACCAGTATCGAAATCGCCGAAGGCGGTGCCGCCGGCGTCAAGAACCATCACCTTAGAACCGGGAAACTCGATGACCGCGGCATCCCCTTGACCGACGTTGAGATGGGTGACGCGAAGTCCGTGGCGATCATAGCGTTCCCGCCACCAGTAAATGCCGTCTGCGATGAGCACTAGGGAAACGGCTGCGGCAACGACCGCGGCATATCGATTGGACTTGATTAGAAACAGCAAAGTAATGAAAAGATATAGCAGCGCCACTTCGGCGAGGTTGGGCGCCGGCACGCTGATATTCGCCAGAGGCAGATTGGCCAAGACATGGGCGAGCCAAACGGTCAGCTCCGCTAGTCTGTCCGTGACCCAAACAAAGGGCGCTGCAGCCAACGGTAGTGTCACCGAAAATAAACCGATCAGTAATCCGAGCGGCACGACCACGAAACCGACCAGCGGCACGATCAGCGGGTTCGACACAAAGCCCGCGAGCGACAGATGGCCGAAGTAATGGGCGATCAGCGGCCCGGTGCCGAGCGTGGCGAGCAGCGGAACCGCCAGGTGAAATCCCGCCCGGCGCAGCGGCCCCTTCCACCGGCTCCGCTCCTGGGGCAGTTCGTCGGTCCGCCGCGCCGGAAACCAATCGACCACTTTGCGCATGCCCCAAGCGATGAACAGCACTGCGAGGAAAGAAAGCTGGAAGGAGATATCCGTGATAACGCCCGGCCAGTAGAGCCCGATGAGAAGAGCGGCAAACGTCAGACTCGTGAGCACCTCTTCCTCTCTGTCCAGCAACACCGCCAACTCGTACACGCCGATCATGATCGCCGAGCGCACCGTCGGCACCATCGCGCCGGCCAGGGCGGTGTAGAACACCACGGCGACAAAGGAACAGAAGGTGGCGACTTTCAACAGATTGAAACGCAGCAAAAGAAAGGTGCTGAAACCGAGGCCGTAACGCACCAAAGCAAAGATCACGAGGCCCAACATGCCGACATGCAGGCCGGAAATCGACAGCACGTGATTGACGCCGGCGGCGGTAAAATCGTCGCGCGTTTGCTTCGGAATCCCGCCCATGTCGCCGACGACCAGCGCTTTCATCAGAGCGCCGCCGTCGTGCGAAAAGTTACGCTCGATGAAGCGGCGGATCTCCCGGCGCAACGATTCGACGATGTTGCCGAACCCTTCCGGCCGGCGGGCCACCAACTCGACTTCGCTATCGTTGTCGAGAAACCCGGTCGCATAGATCTCCCGGTCCGCCAGATACGCGGCATAATTGAACCCGCCGGGATTGCCGCTGTCGCGCGGGATCTGCGGCCGCAGCCAAAAACGCACCCGGTCACCGTAGCGCCACTCGCGCCGAGCGTACCGGACACCGACGATGATATCCCCGAAAACCTCTTCCGATCCCGTGGGGTGCCAGATTCGTTCGCCTTGAACCACCCACCGGCTGCGTCCCGGCAATTTTTCCGGCTCGCGCCGGAGTAGGCCCTCCAGGTACAAGCGCGTGTCGTCCTTCATCAATGATCGCAGATGATTGGGAGGAAAACTCGGATGAAGCACTTGCCGGTGGCGAATATAGCCGAGCGAAAAAGCGAGCGCTGCAACAACGACGAGAGATCCCCAGCGCCGGCTGCGACGATATAAAAGCAGTGGCAGTGGAATGATCAACAACCCGAGGGTCACTTCGGGCAGCGACGGCCAGGGCGCGGCCGCAACCGCTTGGCCCACGAGCAACCCCACCGTGACCCCAAACAGACCGGCCGACGGATGGCCGCCGATCAATGCAGCTTCGTGGAGCCGGTTGGCGTGGATCCCCACGGGCAAGCCCGTGCCACCTTCCGGTACGCCCGTGGGGAGGAATCCTGAGCGAAGGCCCCCGGCCAAGACCTGATCTTTACCCATAAGTTCAGTCTGAACATGGCGGGTGTGGGATACACATCAGTTTGTGGTCGACCACGCAAAACCCGGCAAGGCCTCCGTTACCCCTCTTTGGAAAAGAGGGGCCAGGGGAGATTTGCTTTGCCCACACCGCTCCTGTCGTCCCAAAAGAGAGCCGTTATGCCTTAAAGGAAATCTCCCCGCCCTCCAATTAAATCCCCCTTGATCCCCCTTCTCCAAAGGGGGAATCGATAACTGCCAACCATCTGCCCCCTTACTCCCGTGTCCAGCAAAAAGTTGTGGCACATTATCAGGGCCAAGGCCGGGGCTGGAGTCGAAGGGTCGGTGGACATCGTTCGCTCGCTCAGCCCGGCGCCGACCTCAGCGATTCCAGGATTTCCTGCGCGACCTTCTCGTTGATCGAAGGCACCTTGAGCAGATCTTCCAGGGTCGCCGCCTCGATGCGCTTGACGCTGCCGAAGGCGCGCAGCAGCGCCCGCTTGCGCGCGCCGCCCACGCCGGGAACTTGGTCCAAGATGGAATAAATCGTCTGTCGTGCGCGCAGCTTCTTGTGGTGCATGATCGCGAAGCGGTGCGCCTCGTCGCGCACGCGCTGAAGCAAGAATAGCGCGTTGGAGTTGCGCTTGAGAATAATCGGGTTACTTTGCCCCGGCAAGAAAACCCTTTCCTCGGAGCGGCGAATCTCGGCGCTGCGCGCCGCCGCCTGCACCCGGTCCTTGGCCAGGCCGACGGCCTCGACACCGCTCACGCCTATCTCTTCCATCGCCGCCAGCGCCATCGCCAACTGCCCCTTGCCGCCGTCGACCACGACCAGATCCGGCAAATCGGCTTCCTCCCGGCCGCGCTTGAAGCGGCGCTTGAGAACTTCCAGCATCATGCCGAAGTCGTCGCCGCCGGAGGCCGGATCGATCGTGCGAATGCGATAGTGACGGTAGCGCGTATTATCCGGCTCGCCGTTGACGAAGGTCACCATCGACCCCACCGCGTGGGCCCCGTGGATGTTCGAGATATCGTAACATTCGATGCGCTGGGGAAAGTTTTTTAAGCGCAGCTGAGCTTGCAACTCCCGTAGCATCTTTTCCCGGGCCTTTTCCTGGTCATGGCGCTCGGCGAAGCTTTGGCGCGCGTTCTCCGCCGCCATCTCGACCAACTGCCGTTTGTCACCGCGCTGGGGACTTAAAATCGCCACCTTCTTGCCTTTTTGATCGGCGAAGTATTCTTCGCGCGCCCCGGCATCCTCCAGCGCCACCGGCAACAGAATCTCATCGGGAATAAAGCGCTGCCCCTGGTAAAATTGCGTGAGCAGCGCGGCCATGACTTCTTCGTCGGGAAACTCGAGGTCTTCGAAGGAATAGGCCTGATTACCCGTCAGCTTTCCTTGGCGCACGAACAGCACCTGTGCCTCGATGAAGCCGCCCTCGCGATAGATACCGAAGATATCCTGGTCGCCGCCCCAGTGGGAGACCATGCGTTGCTTTTCGAGCGTCTTCTCCACCGCCTGGATCTGATCGCGGATCTTCGCCGCTGCTTCGTATTCTAGCGCGTCCGATTTTTCCTGCATGCGCTGCCTTAATTCGGCGATCAGCTCCTGCTGCTTGCCTTCGATAAACAGCATCGCCTGACGGACCTGTTCGCGGTAAGTATCGGCGGAGACCGGCAATACACAGGGCGCCCAGCAGCGCTTGATTTGAAACTGCAAGCAGGGACGCGTGCGGTTCTTGAAGTTGTGGTCCGTGCAATTGCGCAGCAGAAAATGCTTTTCGATGATGTCGAGGGTCTCCCGCGCGGCGAGGGCGGATGAGAACGGACCGAAATAGCGGTTGCCGTCTTTGACGATCTTGCGCGTGGCGAAAATGCGCGGCCAGGGATGTTGGGTGGTCACTTTGATGCTCAGATAACTCTTGTCGTCTTTTAAACGGATGTTGTAGCGCGGCTTGTATTGCTTGATCAGGTTGTTTTCCAGGATCAGCGCTTCTTTGTCGTTGCTGGTCACCAAAGTGTCGATGTCGGCGACCCGCCGCACAAGAAACTCAATTTGCAAGCGTTCGTCGGAGGCGTTGAAATAGGACCGCACCCGGGCGCGCAGGTCCTTCGCCTTGCCGACGTAGATGACCTTGCCGCCCTTATCGCGCATCAAATAGACGCCGGGACGAGACGGAAGGTTGGTAAGTTTTTCCGCGATCTCAGGCATGAATGGGTATCGGTGAAACGGCTGATTGACGCATGACAGAGCGCCCCGTGCTGCCGCGTTCAGGGTTAAAGGTTTTGAACGTCAAGAGCTTGAGCCACCTTGAACTGCTTCTCAACTCTCCAGCTCCGGCCTCGCCTCGCGCAGCGCCAGCTCCTGCTTTTCCAGATCGTGAATCCGGTCGCGCAGTTGCGCGGCTTTTTCAAATTCCAATTCCTGAGCGGATTGTTTCATCTCCTTTTTTAACTGCCGGATCAGCCGCGATAGATCCGCGGCGCCATACTTTGCCGGGCTTTCGGCCACCAGGGGAAGGTCCAGGTAGTCCGCTTCATAGATTTTCACCAGCGGCGAGCCCAAGGACTTGACCACCGTCTGCGGCGTGATGCCATGCTCTTTGTTGAACTTCTCCTGGAGCCGGCGGCGGCGGTAGGTCTCCTCAAGCGCCCGTTTCATGGAATCCGTCGTGGAGTCCGCGTATAAAATCACCGTGCCGTTGACGTTGCGCGCCGCCCGGCCGATGGTCTGGATCAGCGAACGATCCGAGCGGAGAAAACCTTCCTTGTCCGCGTCGAGAATCGCCACCAGAGAAACTTCCGGCAGGTCCAGTCCTTCGCGCAGTAGATTGATTCCCACGAGCACGTCGAACTGCCCCATGCGCAATTGGCGGATGATCTCGACTCGCTCGATGGTCTCGATATCCGAGTGCAGGTAACGCACCTTGACGTTCAAGTCCTGGTAATAGTCGGTCAAATCTTCGGCCATGCGCTTGGTCAACGTCGTCACCAGCACCCGCTCCTCACGCTCCACCCGCTTGCGAATTTCCTCCAGCAAATCGTCCACTTGATTGCGCGCCGGGCGCACGAAAATTTGCGGATCGATCAGCCCGGTGGGCCGGATCAATTGTTCGACCACCACCCCATCGCTCGTGCTCATCTCATAGTTCGCCGGCGTGGCGGATACGTAAATGACCTGACTGAAGCTCGCTCCGAATTCGTCGAAATTCAGCGGCCGGTTATCGAGCGCCGAAGGAAGGCGAAAGCCGTACTCGACCAAGGTCTCTTTGCGCGAGCGGTCGCCGCGGTACATCCCACCGATCTGCGGGACGGTGACATGGCTTTCGTCGATCATCAGTAGGAAATCTGCCGGGAAATAGCTCAGCAGAGTCGGCGGCGGCTCGCCGGGTTTTCGCCCGGTCAAATGGCGCGAGTAATTCTCGATGCCGGGACAGAAACCCATTTCTTCCAACAATTCAAGATCGTAAAGGGTCCGCTGCTCGAGGCGCTGGGCTTCCAATAATTTATTCTCCTCGCGAAGTTGCACGAGCCGTTCCTGGAGCTCGCTGCGAATGGCCCGAATCGCCTCCTTCATCCGGTCTTCGCCGGTCACGTAGTGGCTGGCGGGATAGATGCAGGCCTTGTCGACCCGCCGCAGGATCTTGCCGCGGATCGGGTCGATCTCATGAATCGCCTCGATTATTTCGTCGAAAAACTCGATGCGCAGCGCCGAGCTGTCTTCATAGGCCGGGAACACCTCGACGCTGTCGCCGCGCACGCGGAACGTTCCCCGGTGAAAATCATAATCGCTGCGCTCGTACCGGATGTCCACCAGCTTGCGCAGCATCTGGTCGCGCTGGATGCTCGTGCCCTCTTCCACGTAGACCATCATGTCGAAGTAAGCTTCCGGCGAGCCGAGACCGTAAATGCAGGAAACGCTCGCCACGATCAGCGTGTCGCGCCGCTCGAGCAATGCCTTGGTCGCCGAGTGGCGCAGCTTGTCGATCTCGTCGTTGATCGAAGCATCCTTCTCGATGTAGGTGTCGCTGGACGGAAGGTAGGCTTCGGGCTGGTAGTAGTCGTAGTAGCTGACGAAGTAGCGGACGGCGTTTTCCGGAAACAGCCCGCAAAACTCGTTGTACAACTGCGCCGCCAACGTCTTGTTCGGCGCGATGACCAGTGTCGGCCGGTTCACCCGGGCGATGACATGGGCCATCGTAAACGTCTTGCCCGAGCCCGTCACGCCGAGCAGAACTTGGTGCCGGCGGCCGCATTGCAGTCCTTGGGTGAGCTTCTCGATCGCCTGCGGTTGGTCGCCCTGGGGTTTGAAATCGGAGACGAGCCGGAATTGTCCTTCGTCGCGGTCGCGAATCATCAGGGGAAAAGAATAGCAGCGCTGCTGCGACTGAACAAGCCGCGCCGCTATTTGCCCGCGCCCGCGTAAAGCCTGTCGATATAACCGCTCTTGTCGAGTTCGGCGAGGGGTCCGGACTCGATGAATTCGGCCGGCTTGAATTTGGCGTACTTCGGATCGCTCTCTGCCAGATGATTGAGCACCGCCTGAACGGCGCTATCGACGGCATAAGGCTTGGCCGGCATGTCGGCGCCGTTTTTCCACGATTCTTCCAACGCCTCCTGATCGCGGGTGCCGAGAAATTTTGCCAGAATCTTGTGCGCTCCTTCTCGCCGCGTCTTAAATAAATGGACGCCGCGCACCATCGCGCGCACCGTGCGCAAGGTGAGATTGGGATAATTTTTGATCACCGACCGGCGCGTCGCGAAGGTGGCGCCTTGATACTCGATCTTCAGCTCCGCGAGATCCACCAGGAAGTTCATGCCCGCCCTGCGCGCGAACAGAGTTGCCGGCGGCGACAACATCGTCGCCGAGACTCTTCGCGCCTCGAGCGCGATCCACATGGCATCGTTGGTCCCGAGATAGAGAAATTTGACGTCTTTATCGGGATTCAATTTCAAATGCTCCAGCGCCGAGCGCGCGTTTTTTTCGTAGGCGTCTCCCGGCCGCTGCAAACCGATAATCCCGCCCTTCAAATCGTTAGCGCTGCGAATCTCGGGACGGCTGACCAGATTCATGCCAGCATAACGGGTCAAGCCGCCCAACATGACGACCTCCCGGTTCCGAACCGACACCGGAATCAATAGAAACGCCGACATGGTAGCGAAATCGCTATCTCCCGAAATAAGCACCATCGGTGAGACCGCGCCGGCCGTCCGCACGACCTCGACTTGCAACCCCTCATCGCGAAAGAAGCCCGCTTCGTTCGTGACGAAAGGAATGGAGTGGGTCACGGCCCGCGCCGCGTAACCGATACGAATTTTATCTTTCTCCGGCTTGCCCTGGGCGCCGACGTTGTGCGCAGCGAAAAGGATCAGTATCAGTGCCACGCATATGGGAAGGTTGAAACGGACTTGCACGCTGACACCTCCGGAATAGAATCACACTCCGCGATCTTGGCGCAAAATCTTGGGGCTGTTCCAACCGTTTGAACGAAGCGAAGCGATTGAACGACTTGAACGTTTTGAACTATAAATTTCAAGGTCAAAGGGCGCCATGGAAGGCATTCAGACAAGATTCAACCGGCAGAATAATCCGGCCTATCGGTTGCTCTTCCAAATGCGCGCCAGGCCCTCCGGGCTTACGGTGACCATTCTTCCGGGCTGGCTAAACATAACTTTGGCGACCGAAGCGGAAATCTCCTTGCCGAAGAGACAGTAGGACCTGCCGTTTTGCCGCGGCCGGTTGGCCCAGATGGCGAATTCGTCCGGCGTCGGCGTGTGCCCCAATTCGGCAGCGCAGCGGCGCACGATGAAGCCGAGCATAATCCTCGCCTCGCCATTCTTTCCATTGTGCGGCTCAACCATTGAATGACTCTATAGAAAATATCCGCCAATCTTTCAACCCGAATTCCGCAGTTGAACATGAGCGAGGGGCGAACCTGGAGCGGCGAAGACACCCAGGTGTGCTGTTTCAAAGTCCTTTCCGCCGCTTGGCACAACGCCTTATAACTCTGAAAAAATTTGCAAAGCAGCAAGATCCGTCCTGAGTTCAGGGGTAGAAAAGCATTGTCTTCGTTGCGCAAGGTTTGCCCCTCGCTCACAGCGTCACTTTTCCACTGCGGAATCCGGGTTGAAGACAAACTCCGAATAACCTTTGAGCTTCACCGGATCGATGACCTGCCCCCGCATCCTTTTTCACCCAGGATTTTGCAGTGACAAGGCAATCTGTGACGCCGCTACCGCTCTATTTTCGCAATTCGCTGGACGAGTTGATCGTCGCATGCAAGTTGCGCGCGAAGTCAATCGCTCCTTGCAGGTCCATGGACAGCGCCACCCGGGCGTACTCTTTTGCCGCCGACGTCGCCGGCCGAGGCGCTTTGAGAAGCGCGGCACAAATCTTCTGCACGGCTTCATCCAACTGACCGGCCGGCACAACCTCGCTCACCAAGCCAAAGCTGAGCGCCCGTTCCGCGCCGATAACGGCCGTCGAGTAGACGAGGTACATCAACGCCTTTCGCGGTACACGATCTACCAGCGCCGACATCGCCATGGTCGGCATGATGTTGTGCCCCATCTCCGGCAACTGAAACTTCGCGGCGTCACTCGCAATAGTAATGTCGCACAGCGCCGCAAGCGCGCAACCGAAGCCAATCGCCTGCCCCTGGACAACGCCGAGTATCGGAATCGGCGAGCGCCGAAACGCCCCATAACAAGTGAAGATCACTTCGTTGCGCCGGCGCAGCGCCAGGGCTTCGGGCGGTCCTTCGGGCGCGCGGCCTCCGGTGTGCCACCTTCCGGTGCAAAAATCCGAACCCGCGCCGCGCAGCACAACAAACTGAGAAGTGTCGGCGGCGCGGTCGAGGATGCCGGCAAGTTCCCCGGCCATATCATCCGATACGCCGTTGCCGGCCTCGGGCCGGTTCAGCGTAACGCGCAGAATCGGTCCATCTTGCTGAACGAGAATTTCGTTACTCATTGCCATTCCTTTCTAGCGTGAATTCGTAAATCGGGTGCGCGTCGAATCGAGCGCCGATTGCACTGAAGCGTCGCTTATCCCAATCTGGAATAAATGTCTAGCCCCGATCCGATATTAATCAGCTCAGGAGATCATTGTTTCTAAGCGCCAGGGAAAGCTGTTGGCGCCCTGAATGAACTTACGCGGAAATCTCTAAGCTTCCCCTCTTTGGAAAAGAGGGGACAGGGGAGATTTGTCGATTATGCACGTCTCCATATCCCCTCAAGAACTTCAGTTAGATTCTCAAAAATCTCCTTATCGGAGAATCGTAATACCTTTAACCCAAGGTTCTCCATGTATCTGTCTCTCGATTTATCCTTCGCCTGCATCGCTTCGCTGTAGTGCTGACCTCCGTCTATCTCTATGACCATCCTTGCCTTCGGACAGTAAAAATCAGCGATGAAACGGCCGATGGGCTTTTGTCGATAAAACTGAAATCCCTTTAGCTGTTTTCCTCTGACCTTCGACCACAGGAGTTGTTCTGCGTCCGTCATCTCTTTTCGCAGTCGTCGGGAATACTTCTTGAGATGCTTATCGTAATAAAGCATGGTCAAATCCCCCTTGATCCCCCGAAGCTGTGAAAAAATTCAAATCCCCCTTTTGTCCCCCTTTTTCAAAGGGGGAATGATCCACGAAGGAAAGTAGAATTTTGCTCTGTAAGTATTTGGGAATTCCTGTCTTTCGACTGCGAGTTCCCCTCTTTGGAAAAGAGGGGATAGAGGAGATTTTCCGGATTTCGCTATCGATCTCATAATTTTTTCACAGCTTCCCCTTCAAGGGGGGACTTCGACAGGGAGTGGTTCGAGCGCAACGACAGACTGTGTGAAAAGTAGCCGGCTGCCCTTGACTTTCTCTCCCTAACGGCTCTTTTCCTTTAGGCCGTGATAGATTTTTTCGGCAGTGATGGGCAGCTCGAATAGCCGTACCCCCACGGCATCCGCCACGGCGTTAGCGATGGCGGCGGGAGGACTGTTGTTAGCGAATTCGCCAATCGCCTTACCCTCGTACGCCGCCACGCCGCCGCCGGAGTACACCAGCACGGTCTTCAGTTCGGGGATATCGGCGACCGTGGGAAGTTTATAATCCCCGAGGCTCGCGTTAGTGACGCGCCCCCCGTCCATGACCATTTCCTCCATCATGCCTTGGCCGACACCCATCACTACGCCGCCATCGATCTGGCCCTGATGTGTAATGGGATTTATTATTGTGCCCACGTCGTGGGCCGTCACGAAACGGCTTAGCCGTACCTTGCCCGTCTCGCGATCAACCTCGACCTCGGCGACCTGCGCGCAGATGTAGCTTATATCTTCAGGGTACGGCGCATCCTCGATAGCCGTCACCGTGAGAGGACGACCGGCTTGGGCGACGATTTTTTTCAAGTTTACTTGTTGACGCGGATCTTCACGGAACCGGAATTGGCCGCCGCGGAAATCCACTTCTTCGGTTGAGCACTCTAACATCCGAGCGGCTTGAGCCATGAGCTGCTCCCGTAGCTGGCTGCATGCTTTGACAGCCGCGCGGCTCGCAACGTAAGTCACCCGGCTGGCCCTGGCGCCGCTGTCGCGGGGAGCGACGTCGGTGTCGCCCACCACCACACGCACTTGCTGGATGGGAACATCCATTTCCTCAGCCACAAGCTGTTGCAAGATGGTGTGGGTGCCGGCTCCCTGGTCGAAGGTGGGACTTATCAGCGTGAAACTCCCGTCGGGATCTGCAGTAAGCACCACCCCGGTGTCGTCGCCACCGATGTGCCGTCCATAAAGGGCGATGCCGCGACCGTGACCCGGCTTGTGTTTTTGCCGCCCCGCGGCGCTTAGAGCCGCCTGAAGAACCTCTCGGAAACGCACGCTGTGCAGCGGTTGGCCCACGGCATCCTCCTCGCCTTCACTCAAGAGATTCTTCAACCGGAACTCAGCAGGGTCCATACCCAATTCCCGCGCGAGGATGTCCGTGTGCGACTCTAGAGCGAAAAACGTTTGCACCGATCCCGGACTGCGGAAATAGCCTCCTGGGACGGTGTTGGTGTAAACCTGAAGAAATTCAATAGAGGCATTCTCTACCCGGTAGGGTCCGCCGCTATAATGCCACGTGGCTAGAGTAGCGTTGGGCTTGAGAGCGCCATAGGCGCCGCTGGCATGGACGGCCCGCAGATAACGGGCAACAATGCGGCCGTCTCGCTTCACCCCACTCCGAATTGTCACCAACGTGGGGTGGGCAGGGCTACTCGCCATCAATTCCTCGGTGTAATTCATGACGATCTTTACCGGTCGCCCGGACTGCTGCGCTAAGAAGTAGGCGGCCGGCAGATCCACGGCATCGCCTTTGCCACCGAACTCGCCGCCCACGTTCACCACGTTGACCCGTATGCGCTCCTCCGGCACGCCAACGGCCTTGGCCAACTGTGTGCGAATGCCAAACGGGTTCTTAGCTGACATCCATACTTGAATCCGGCCATCGGGATCGATGGCGACTGTGCCGGCGTGTGGCTCGATGTATCCCTGGTGCCGGGCAGGGATTCGAAACGTATGCTCCAATACCAGGTCTGCCTCGGCAAAGCCTTGCTCCGGGTTGCCCTTGCGCCAGGCCAGACGTGTAAGACCGTTGTGCACGTCCAGTGCCAGCCGCTGCTTGGGCGCGCCGTCATAGCTCGCGACATCTTCATGAATGCGCGGCGCGTTTGGCTGCATAGCTTCAAGCGGGTCGAAGACCGCCGGCAGCTCCTCGTACTCGACGTTGATAAGACCGAGTGCCTCTTCGGCGGCTTCCGTGGTCTCCGCGGCGACGGCCGCCACTCTATCGCCCACGAAACGTACCACGTCCCAACAGAGAACGGGCATGTCACGAAAGTTTTTGCCGACAAAGCGCCCTGGGATGTCTTGCCCAGTGACGACGGCCTTGACGCCCGGTACTTTACGGGCCATGGAAGCATCGATGTGGCGGATGCGAGCATGGGGGTGAGGGCTGCGGAGAATCTTACCCCACAGCTGGCCTGGGAGATTGATGTCGGCGGTGTAGATCGAGCGCCCGGCGACCTTGTCGGGGCCCTCCGCCCGAAGAACGGGAGCACCGATTATTGTGAAAGCAGCCATAATGATCCTCCTGATGCAACTATAAACTCGGACTCCAACCGCTGGCTTTTAGCTCAGAGTAAACTTTCTTGACGATGCTGTAATCATAAAGCTTCGAGGCGGCTGGCGGCTGGCTGAGCTTGATAAGCTCTGCCCGCGTGGCGACTTCTTCTTTTAACACCTCGTGTGAAACCCACCCTTCCTCCGTCATGCTCGCCAGGCCGGCGTCGTAATCCATAGCAATGACCTCTCGCGGGGAGGGGTCAAACTTCGCCACGATTGCAACAGTTCGCTCCTTATACCGACGCGCATACTCCCGCCCCTTTACCACGGCGCGAAGAAAACGTTCAACAAGAAGCGGATTCTCGGCCAGAAGTTTGTTTGAAACCGCAACTCCATTCCATACCAGTTGAATCTCTTTTGCCAGGTCGGCGAGCACGTGCCCCCCCGATTGTCCCAATATGACAAAATCTCTGTGGGCGAGAGGCGTGGCGTCGACGAAGCCTGCCTTATAAGCGGCAGCCCGCGCCTCGTTCGTTCCCACCATAATAAAGAGAACTGAAGAAGAAGGAATGCCGTATTTCTTGAGCGCCAGCAAGGCGGCAAGGTGGCCGGTATCCCCAAAGGTGCTGATCGCCACTTTCTTGCCGATCAGGTCTTTGACCGTTTTGATCTCCGGTTTATTAGAAACGAGCTTGTAGGTCGGCTTGGAAAGATGCGTGTAGACAATTTTCAACGGGCCGCCCCGTATAGCCGCGCTCAGCGCGGCTCCGGCAGAGGTGCTGAAGTGGAGCTGCCCGGAAAGTAAAGCGGGCGTCGCAACGCCGCCTCCCGCTCTCACGACCTCGACGTTCAGCCCCTCCTCCCGCAAGTAACCTTTTTCCATTGCGACGACGCGGTCCATATAGGCCGTACCGAGGGATGCGTAAGCAACTAGAATGTTCTCGGCGGCGGCGTTAACACACCACATAGGAGCAGAAAGTAATAAGAGCGTCTTTACGACAATTCGTCGGCAATAGGGTTGCACAGGCTTTCCCCCATTTTCAATTTGATCTCTGTCACTCGCCAACGATGGCGGTGACACCTTTTTTCGATGCGCCCAAGAAATATTGGCCATCGCTGTTGCGGCACAACACCCCCTCTTGGCGCAGAGCGTCGAGTTCGAGCGCAATCTCGCGGCCATCGTTACTCCCAAGGTCACGCATGATGTCGACAAAATAAATCGGTCCCGCCGCTAGAGCTTCGCGCACCGTCTGAAAGCGGCGCGGAGCAGCGAACGCCGGCGCCACTGCCACCTTAGTTGACACTGTCTCCTTGCGCCCGAAGGGAATCGTGCAATCGAATCCGGCCTTGGCGCCGATGCGCCGCCCATCCAGGGAAGGGTCCATGCGCATGCCTGGCATACCCTCTACAAGGACGAAATCACGATCAGCCTGAAACCGAGTCGACAGCGCCCACTCCATTTGGCGGTCGTCGAAGATATCGATGTCGTGGTCGACGACAAAGACATGCTTGGCGTTTGTGATGGCGTTGAAAATGGCGAAGATGGCTTTGCGCGCCTCGCCTGGCTCGTGCTGCCGTATGGCCACGCGAATGTGCTGATTCGCTCCCGAACTGCTGACCCCGCGCGCGGCCACGGGTTCTTTGATGACCCCGCGCAACGCCTTCATGGCCATCGCTTCGGCCCGCAGGCCGCTCATGTTACCCGAGTCGGTACTCCCCAAAATACGCCCGGAGCCGTGCAAGACCGTCTGGTACAGCACATCGCGGCGCATGGTAATGGCCGTGACATGGAACACCGGATCCAAGTGCATGGGCCCGTAATAGCCCATCATTTCGCCGTAGGGTCCCTCGGGTTCGCAGTAGCCGCGCTCGTCGAGATAGCCTTCAAGGACCATCTCGACGTCAGCCGGGACTCGAATGTCGTTGGTCACGCACTTGACCAGCGGCAACGGCTCGCCGCGCAACCTGGCAAGCAAAGTAATCTCATCTGTGGGCACGCGCATAGTGGCCGCCATGAAATCCATAGGGTGCGAGCCGATAGCGAAGCTCACCGGCAACCGCTGGCCGCGGGCGGCCACCTTGCTGTAAATGCGCTTCAAGTCCGAAGGCGCCGTAGCGTTAATGCCGGCCTCTCTGGGATTGCGCAGGCTCAAGCGTCGGCAGCCCACGTTGGTATTCCCGGTCTCTGGATCAATGGTGTAGTCAATGCCTGATCCCAGATAGGTGCTACCGTCCAGTTCGTGCTGCGGATGGAAGGGAAGCTTGGTCAGATCGACATTCTCTTCTCGAATGACGACCTGATGAACCGGCGCCTCGTCCGACGTAACCTCGACCACGGGCTGAGGGGATTCCAGACGCTTCAGGTATTCCTTCCAGGCGTTGTCCACGGGAACTCCGAAGGCGGCGGCGAGGCGACGACGGTCACCAGCCACACTGCTTACGAGTTCCAGCTGCTCGGGCCCCGCCTTGCGAAACAGAACCGCCTTTGGCGTCGCCTCGACGATCCCGCTCAGCTCTGACAGCGGCACTGGTTCATCGTGGATCTCGACCTCGCCCATCTCGATCAGCTTATCGACGAAGGTCCTTAGACGGAACTTATTCATGTCGATGTTGGTTTTTGAAATCGCCGGTTTTGTCATCTGTTACCTCCAAACGCGCGATAACCATTCATCCAGGCACGTTTAGGCGGCTGCTGGCTCTTACCGCAGCGGGACTCCTCTCATCAAGAGAGTCACCCCATGGATCACGACAGCGTTTCATCTGGACACACAGTCATGACACGGATCATGACGCCCGAAACGGTCAAGGCTCGCTCGCCACCCCTGCATGCACAGAGGCGTATTTCCTCGGCGCTATGAGAGAATGGCTTGCCCCGGCTACTGAAAGAGCCTTTTGATAAATCCCGAATCATCCAATTTTTTGAGGATGCTATTCTCGATCATTCGACTGGTTTCCAGTTTGCGGATCTCGCTTTGATCTTCAGCCAACATGTAAATCTGCTCTTGAAGCCGCGCCGGAGACACGTAAGGCGGGATTTCCGACTTATAAGTGATGCTTCGCCAAGCATCTTCCTGGTGCTCCAGGTTGCCATTGTTGGTGTACTTCCCGATGACATCCATCGACTCCTTCTTGCGGGTTTGGATAAGCCGGACGGAATGCAGCCATCCTTTGGCGAAATTCTCGACCATCGCAGGGCGCTGCTGCAAAATCTTCCGGGTGGTAATCAAACAGCGGACCCCTGCGGAAATCTTTGTCTCTTCGAGCTCCAAGAGGCGCCTGAAGCCTTCCTTTTCGAGTATGAAATTAGTGGGGGTGGTTAACAGGGTCGCCATGACCATCCCGTTGCGCAGCGCCGCCATCCGCTCCGGTTGCTGGCCGGCCTGGACAAGCTGGACCTCCGAGATGCGAATGGAATTTTTCTTGAGCACCTCGCGAAGGTAATAATAGGTTTGATCGGCGGCCCGGCTGATGCCGATTTTCTTTCCCCGTAGGTCTTCCACTCTTTTGATTGAAGGGTTGGAGAGCAGGACGTAGTCGAGAACGATGTTGGAAAGACATCCCAGGAGAATCACGTCCCCGCCTCTCGCCGCGTAGGGAATATAGGTGGATGCGCCGGCTTGGATGAATTCAATTTCCCCATTCGCCAAAGCCGCCGAAGTCGGTATCGTTCCTCTCATGTAAATCAGGCGAACGTCCAAGCCGTACTGCTCGAAAGCCTGTTTTTCCTTTCCCACCCAGAGCGGCGCATAGCCGCCGCTGATACTCGTGTAGACGGCTGAAACCTTTTCCAAGGAATAGGCGGGGAAAGGACCCAACCACAACGCCAGAAGCAAATAGCCCAGAATGTTTTTTTTCGGCACGCGCGTCCGGTGGAGATCCAATGGATTTTCGATTTCACTGCATCGGAGAAGAGTCGTCCTCAACATACCAATCTTTCCACTAGCCGCCTCAATCGTTTCCGTTGGTATACCCCAGAAATGCCAAGCGCTACAAGCCGGGCCGGGAACCGCGAACAGAATCTTCACTGGCCTACCAAAGCGGCTTTGCTACAATGCGTTTACTATGAATAAAGCCACGGAAACAGCGGCAAAGATGATTGAGTCCCTTCCGGAATCCGCTCAAGATCGAGTCGTGGAAGAGCTACGGGCTTTGGTGGAAGATGCTCGGGATGAGGCGAAATGGGACGAATTGATCGTGAGAAAAAAGACGGTTTGGTCGCCGCCGCCCGTAAGGCGCGAAAAGAAATCGCCGCAGGCAAGGCTACTGAAATGGATTTCGACAAGCTGTGAAATCCAGAACGTTGCCGAGCTTTTGGGACGCGTACCAGACACTTCCCGACGACGCCAAAAGGGCTGCTATGACTGACCAAACTGTGAAATACCCGCTTATAGAACTCTGAACAACTTGTGGAATTGGAGAGTGTAGAGATTGTTACGTCGGACCCCCAAACCCTGCTACTTCAGGTTGACTGTCAGGTATGCCCGGTTCGAAGTTGACCCCCATTGAGGCTGTGACAGATGCGGCCCAGGATTTTTCACCACGACCGGCGATGTTCCAGCGCGTTCAATGGAGCGCGCGTCGATTGCAGCGCGCAGCTCCGTTTCGTTTACTAACTCGGCCGGTATTGGCCGCCCGCCAAGATAGACCACGGACTTCTTAGTGAAGTTCACTCCCTTGATGGTGAGGGTGAAGGCGGCCCCTCCTTCCGTCAGCATTATCGGAGAGATGGATTCGATCCCCGGACACGGTTGTCCAAATGCCCAGGTCGGGTCCGTCAATCCGGCAACCGTCCGAATCCCTTCCATGGTTGCGCGCTTCAAAGCTTCAACCCACTCGGACGCATCCACCCCGGCGCCTTCGAATGGATCCGCAAACCCACGATGATAGCTTCGATCGATCACCTTGCCGTCCTGAATCACCCACTCGATCTTTTGCATATTGCGGATGTCCAGCAAGGGATCGGCATTGACGATCACCAGGTCCGCAAGCTTCCCTGCCTCGATAGTTCCCAACCGATCGAGCACCCGGTATCCCTCGGCGGGATTTCGCGTCGTCGCCACGATGGCCTCCATCGAGGTAAGGCCCACCTGTGTCAGCAGCTCCATCTCGCGATGCAACCCAATACCCGCCACAGCCCAGCCGTGCGCCGAAGTATCCGTCCCGCTCAGCACCTTTCCGCCCGCCCGAGCAAACTGCCCGATGAAGCGCTGCATATTGTGAAAACCTTTTCTCAGTTGCTCCTGTTCGGCAGGCTCCCATGCGTCAAACTCGGTGTAGTTCGACATCCATTTATGACGGGTCCCTTCGGGAACGTAGGCGAGGTCAGGATTTTGCAGCAGCTCGGAATCCAGCTTCTCCCACTCGTTGCGCTTCCCATGCAACCCCCGCCCTTGCGCAATCAGGTCTGGTTCCAAATATGTATTCCTTGCCACCATCAGCCGGATCAATTCCGCCGCCTTTCCCTCATCCATATCGGCAAAAGGCCGTGGATCCAGCGAGTGAAGTTCGATCTCGCCCCAGCCCGCCCACTTCGAGGGGTCTTTAGCAATCGAAATATTGATTCCGGCTGCATGCTCCAGGACATCGGCCCCTGCCAGAACCGCTTCCCTCCCGTATACCGTGGGCCCGATCGCCTGGGCCACCACGGCCAAGCCTGCTCGATGGGCCTCGGCGACGGCCTCCTGAAAAACCTCTTGGGAAAGCCCCCGTCTGATATTGATCAGGTCGGCGCCACCGGCCACCGCTCGCTTGACGACTTCTCTCGCCTCCCCCATCGTCAGCGGCCTATCCTGCCGACCTCGTTCACGGGTATACGCCACCTGGCCTGGCTTCACCGGGCCCAGCAAGCTTTCCACGACCACAAAGATTCTGGGGCCGCGAACGCGTCCTCGCGCGATCGCCTCTCGACGGACTGTGTGAAGCGGACCGCGACCGCCGATGTCGAAAACCGATGTGACGCCGTGGCAGAGTAATAACTCGGCCAAGAAACCAGAATAGTGAACATGTGCGTCTATCAAGCCGGGGAGGATGAACTTTCCGTTGGCTTTTAGAATCTGGGCGCCTGCCGCGTAGGACGCTTGCCCCTTGCGAGAGACGGACTCGATCCGGTTTTCTTGAACGACGATCAAAGCATCCGGAAGCGGCTCTCCACCGTTTCCGTCAATGAGAGTTCCCCCTTCGATCACCAGCGTGGTTGGTTGCTCAGTTTGCATTGCGGTATCCATTGTCCTAACCGGAGAGATGATTAGGAGGAAACTATCCGGTAATCCGGCCGTGTGTCAACTCCACGGTGGCTCTATTGCAAAAAGTGTGGTGCCAGCAAGGTGAACCCGTCGCCGGGGTTGGACCCTACAGTCTCTATATTCGTGGACAAACTACCTCACGGAACTCAGCTTGCTTGAGAAGCGGCTCTGTCCCGAAGCAAGGATCGAAGCAACCACCGAGGCATTCGAAGATAAGGACGGCCATGTTCGCGTTTACCCACCCGCCGGTCTGAGAGAAGAAAAAATCGCCGATGTCGAAGGAAAGCTCGCCCACCGATGCGTCGATATTCTGGTCGAAAAGGGAGTTTTTATTGCTCCGCAGTTTATGACTGATCGAACTACGGAAGATCCCTTTGAAGAAAGGGAACTCCGCGCCTGAACCGTTTTCAAGCTTTACGTTGTTTTCAACGGCAGCGGACCACAAAATACAAGACCCACCCTCGCTCCCCCCCTTCGTAGCGAGTGATAGAAATAATACGAGAAGTGCGTGCTGGTCCTCAAAACTAGGTCCTCGCCCGTTAGAGATTCAAAGCTAAACGGACCGCTTGCTTGATTTTCTCCAGAGTCTCGCCGGGAAGCGAACCGAGCTTTCTCTCCAATCGAACAGAGGGAATAGCACCGATGCCTTGAACATTGGCGACCGATGTTTCTCTCAAGAACCTCAGGTTGCCAAGTTCAATTTCGTAACGACTACCGCGATCTTGTGTGGTGAGCGGAACGTACGTCACAAGCGCGCGAGGCGCTTGCGGATCATCTCGCGAAAGAATAACGACGGGGCGGGTCTTTGCGGCCAGACCCAAGTCTGCGAGCCACACCTCACCCGGTTTTGCGGCCATCGATAATGTCGAGAACTTCCTGCTCGACCTTGCGCGAACGAACCAAGTCGAGCGCGTCGTGGTCGGCTAGTTCAATGATTTCAGCCACGAGTTGCTGAACCTTCCTAGCCGTTTCAGGTGCCCACCGGTTGAGTCTGGCATCGAGTTTTTTTGCGATGGCCGTCATAGCGAGAATATCCTACCCATAAATCCCGCCAGCGTCAACTTTCTGCTGTTTGTCATGGCTGCAAGCCGGCCATGTGGCCAGAGAGATAAGGACCGAGAGATGGAAGTCGGACCCCGGGACACGGACACGAAAAATCGGAACTTGGACAAAACGGGGTTGGACTAAACCGACGAACCGCACGTAAGCTGCGGCTCATCGGATTATGCGGTCGGAGCGATTGATCGAAAGAGTATTTAGATATCCAGGCACGAGCCCGAATCCGGGACCTGCTGTCATTAAGGCTTGCCGAGCCTATCGCTGATCCCTTTCCAGCTGTTGCTCCGGCCGCACCTTGGGTTCTGGCATATGAGTATGTTCCCAAACTTGCGTTCGACGCTCTTCAAAGAGCCCTCCGTGCACGAGAAGCAGCTCACCGACAGATGATCAACGAGACGTTGCAGAGTTTCAGCATCTACACGCTCACTCTTCATGCATCCACTCTTAGCGCATAAAATCACCAGGCCCTCGTTGTTGATGGCCAGGTTAGCTCTCCCACCACACTGAGAGCACCGCGGGTTCTTAAATCGTTGGTCCAGAGCGCGGAGCTCTTCGATCACTGGATTGCCCGGTGTACGCGAGGTTTCTATGAATCGCCGTGTTTGAATCGGACTCCGTGGTTCTTCGGGTTTTGGAAATTCGGAGTTTGGCGTAGGAAACGGCGGTGACGTGATTGTTCGCTCTTGCTCAGACTGAGAGTCGGACTGATTACTCATTCGTTCGCGATTCACAGGACGTTCGGTGCTCGATCTCTCTGGCTCTTTCTTGTCATTCGTCAGGATTGTGACTGGCCTCGACCGGTCCCTCACTGAGATTGGTTTCTGGTTTCGAGCCGCGTTGATCGCGACGATGATCGCTTCCTTTTCCTGCTGCTCAAAATACCACCAATTCGTGCTCCAAACTCGGTGAATGCGCCAGCCTAGCGTTTCAAGTACTCGCTGTCTGGCCCGGTCACGAGTTCTCGCCACCGGAGAACTGTGGTACCCAGCTCCATCGCATTCAATAGCGAGAATGTTCTTCCCGCGTTCCTTTACAACAACATCGATCCAAAACTTCCCAGCACCGTATTGACATTCGATCTCATACCCTTCGTTTTCTAAGAACTCGACAACTTGTTCTTCGAAGGGTGAATCACAGTAAACAACATTCGAGATACCATCGCGTTTCTTGTTGAAGCGTTTGTTGCCAATGCCAAAAGTGCGTGCTTGTTCGGTGTTCTCCAGGTCGAGGAGCAAAGCCTTTAGACATTGGAACCCTTTGCTATGGGCACCGCTTGCTTCCAAGTCGGCCGCCTTCAAAGATGAAACAACGATCAAACCGTTGCGAGAACGCGTGATGGCGACGTTTAGTCGACGTTCGCCGCCGCTTCTCGTAAGAGGGCCGAGTACATTCGCGTTAAAAGGCGAAGAGGGACTAGTTTTTCCATAGGTCAGGCTCAGAATAATCCGGTCCATCTCATCGCCTTGAACCGTTTCTAGATTACGAAGGAAAAACTTGGATTCGTCAGCGCAAAAAGCACGAACTTCTTCAGAGGTAAAAAACTGAAGTTGCTCGTCAATGAGTTCCATCTGCGGGATGTTCATCGTCACCACCCCGAGAGATTTGTCGCGACACTCGCGCACGTGCAATTCAATGAGCTTTACGACTTCAGTAGCTTCGGCGGGGTTGTTCCTTCGCCCCGCTGTCTCGGAGTAAATCGCATTCGGCACATAGTGAAATCGCCGACCGATCCCGCTAATGTGCGCAGGCAGATACATCTCCAGCTTATTGTCATAAAACCAGTCGTTGGAGAAACGGATTAGGTCTGGTGTTTCACTCCGGTAGTGCGACATCAACATCAGCTGCGTTTGGTCCGAGTCGAAGACACCCGCGAATTCGTTCAGCAAACTTTCGCTGATGCCAAAATCGAATGTGTCCGATTCTTCGTCCAGGTTGGCGAAACCGGTAAAAAAGTCGGTTGGCGGGAGCTGGTTTTTGTCGCCGACAATGATGACTTGTTTGCCAAAGGACATCGATAAGAGTCCATCAAGGACACGGATTTGAGATGCCTCGTCAAAAACGACCAAGTCAAATGGCACGCCATTTTCCTCGAAAATCCGTGAATCGATGAGGTTGGCTAGAGAGGTTGGACTCATCATCCAGCAAGATTTGGCTTTGAGGAGGTAGTCCAGATGTGCATTGACCAACTCACGAACCGTACCGCGTGTGCGTTGCAAACCCGAGAGCCGGCGAAGCTCGGATTCGCTATGCGCTGCGCTCGCAGCAGCCTCCGACATCGCCTTCCGCAAGTTTGCTTTCATATGGTCAAGTACCCACGACGCAAGTTTTTCATCCTGCTCGGCGAATGCGTTAAGGGTCTGTCTCAACCGAGGTCCGTGTGGTTTTGCAATCGGGTCACAGAGTCGAAGTAAGTTAAAGCAGAACAGGCGTTGTGCCTGTTCTGGTTTGACCGTACCTTCGAGAATCTTGCTCCAGAGTTCTTTAACTTCAGGGAATGCCGGAATCTTGGCCCGCCATCGTTTTTTCTCCAACCACAAAGGATGCCGCGGTAAATCGTTCACGATCTCGGCAACAACTGCCGTGAGGGTCTCGTAATCACTTAAGCTGTCAAACGGTGTCAGGAGAGATGTCCCGCCGCCGAGGTGTCCTACATAACCCTCGAAGAATGCCTGTAACGCCTCGTACGCGTTTTTCATCGTGGCTTGGTGGTTATTCAAACCTTCGCGGAGCTTCAGCCAAAGAGGGCTGTCGACGTCTAGCTTTTGTTGCCCGCGCAGCCGCTCAAATAAGTCCCGCCATGCAATTACCCCGTGAAACCAATTCCAGTCAGGTTGCGCCTGCCCTTCGGTTTGCAAGTCGAGATATTTCGCGAGTGGAACCAGCCGGTCTTGGCAGCGAGCGAATTCCTTTTGTGCTGCAAACGCTGCCATCACCCCCTGAGTGCGGTCACCATCCAACCTTTCGTAACTCTGAAGAAAGTTCTGAATACTCTGCCTCGACTGTTCGTAAAATTTTAGCGCCTCCTCTAGGTTGTCTGTTTGGTTATCCGGCAACGTCAAGGTGTCGAGCTCCGATAAGAGACTTTTCACCTGTGTAAACAGGATAGGATTTTGAGACTCCCAAAGCGTTTGCCAATACGTACTGCTAACCTCAAACAAGTCGTTCCTTGCCCCCAACTGCTCAACTGAAGCGGCAGCCCTTTCAAGCTTCTGCACGTCTTCGCGGGAAAGATAACTTTCAGCCGAGTCTGTGTTGTCGTGAGCTACCGCAAGGTATGCGGATGTCAATTGTTTCAATACGACGTGCGTCTCGGAGACCGAACGCAAGGAATTCACCGTGCGTAGCGCACTAACGGCATGGAGCGTAACGTCCTGCCATTGTTTGAACCGTCGCGAAGGAATCGCAGGAAAGACTTGACGAAGAGCGAACTTGCATTTTCTATCGTTTACGAAATTCAAACAGTAGCTAGTTTCTGTCTCGAAACTCGCAACTCATTGCTAAATCAAGAATTTTTCACTTCTTAGTTTTTCATTTTTTACTTGACAGGCACGTGTGCCGTGTGGCACACATAGGCCATGCCGCGCAATACTGAGACTCTCACCGAT
>Ga0214472_10000500_pt1 | contig 48263 bp, 52 predicted proteins | sample RVTome_6_FD_207662 | JGI IMG/M metagenome (GOLD analysis project Ga0214472, IMG submission 207662) | Soil microbial communities from uranium-contaminated site in the Upper Colorado River Basin, Wyoming, United States - RVT140D175 | ecosystem: Environmental > Terrestrial > Soil > Contaminated >...
GATTCCATTTTGGAGCCCGCCGATATGCGTAAGTTTGATTTTCACCAGATCGGCGGCGTCTTCCTGCAAAACGCGCAGGGCGTCCTCCGGCGAGCTGATACTTTCCTGTGCCGCGATGGAGATGCCGCTCGACTTGCGTAGCTCAGCAAGGCGCTTGAGGTCCCCTCGCGCAAGCGGTTGCTCGGCGTCTGCGATCTTGAAGCAAGCCAATTCCCTCAACACCGAGTGGGCGTCGGCAAAGGAGTAGGCGGCGTTGCCATCGACGCGGATAATCGCCTCCGCGCCGACGGCCTCGCGCACTGCCCGAACTCTTTCAACATCTTGTCGGTGATCTTTCTGACCGATCTTAACCTTGAATGATTTGAAGCCTGCAGCTTTGAGTTCGCGGGCGCGAGCGGCGATCGCCTCGCGCGCCAAATCCATGCCGAGCCCACCCACCAATTCTATTTCTTTTCGATAGGGACCGCCGAGCAGGCGGTAAAGCGGCACATGATAGAACTTCGCCAGGGCATCATAGAGCGCCGTCTCAAGAGCGGCCTTGGCCATCGGATGGCCGGAGCGGGCCGCATGCAGCTTCCCAAGCACAGTCCCCGTATCGTCAAGGTTCATCCCGGTCAGTGCCGGAGCGAAATAGCTCCGCGTCATGATCGCCATGGTTTCCAATGTCTCATAAGTGTTTCCAGGGCGCCCCTGGGTGGCTTCCCCCCAGCCTTCGATGCCGCTTTTGATCTCGACGCGGACGATCAAAGAGCGGCAGTCTTCGAGAAAACCCGCGGCGCCCCCATAAATCTCTCTGATCGGCAGCACCAACGGATAGGCATCAATCGCAGCGATTCTCAGCATTTCGTTCGGAAGATTTCGCCGATCTTGGAAGCATCATCGACCTTTTCCAGATTGTGAATAGTCTCCACCAGGCGGCCCAATCGATTCTCGGAGAACACCGGATGGACGAGTTTTCGCGCTTTTTCGGCCACCTCGAGATTGGACATGGGGTTCTTTGGCGTCCCCTTGAAATGAATCACTAGAGCATGATGTTTCTTCATTCCCAGACCAACTGTCACTCGCGCCGCCCGGTCCCATCCCCTCTGCTCGATCTCATGGTCGACTTTGAGACGGACCTTGCGCATCAAGGCGAGAATCTTTTTGTCTTTAAGCTTGCCATCATCAAAACTCGCCGGATCGGTCGGATCGCAGTAGACACTGAGCGCGACGCAAAAGGGTATGCTGTACTGCGCCATCATCAAATCCTTCGGCTGATAGATGGCGTGGTGGGTCAGCAGCTTTTCGATGCCACCGACAACGATTTCACGAATATCTTCGGGATTGAAGCCGACTTGCTCTCGGAGCTTTTGCAGCGCTTCGATGGGCGCGTGAGCGTTGATGTGGCAGGCGCAACGCTTGATACAGATATTGAGGCTTTCGTAGGTTCGCCCCAAGCGATGGGTGAGATAGGAAAGCTTGGGAGAATCAGAGAACGTCCGGCAAAAACCAAACTTTCCTTCGAGGATGCTTTCCGGTCCGGCAAAGCCTCTGCTCGCCAGCAGGGCGGCGGTCACGCCTCCCTCCGCTGCTTTACCGAGATGAAGCCGCTTGATCATGGCTCCCTCTTGGCAGCGGGAAAATTCGATCAGTCCTCCCGAGTACGAGCCGGCGATGCCGAGAGCGTTGACCATCTCGCGCTCGTTGAGACCCAGCAGCCGGCCTGCAGCGACGGCCGCGCCAAAAGTACCGGTCAACCCGGGAGCGTGAAAGCCTCTTCTCTCGAGGGAATTTCCCGCCGCGACGCCGATGCGCGACATCACCTCGCAGGCGGCAACGAACGCGGTAAGCAACGCTTTGCCGCCGGCTCTCTTTTCCTCAGCCATCGCAAAAGCAGGGAGAAATGCCGTTGCGCCGGGATGGACGCCGGCGCCGGGTTGGCGCACATTGTCAAGCTCGAAGGCATGGGCCATGACGCCGTTGGCCAGCGTCGCTTGCGCTGCTTGGGCCTTCCAACTCTCCCCCAAAACCGTAGAGTGGCCCCTAACACCCGTGTCCCGGACGAATTCGCTAACGATCCGGCTCCACGGTTTCGTCGAGCCGTACAATGAGACCGCGAGCGTATCCAAGATGCAGGCCTTGGTCCGCTCGATCACTACCGTGGGAATCTGCCGATAATTCAGATCGAGGGCATAGCGCGCCAGGCGTTGTGTGGCGTTCATAAAAACTGATTAGCGCACGACCTTGACACCGGCCTCGTTGAGCACCTCGCGCATCTGAACGGTCAGATCACCGAAAAATTTGTTTAGCGCTGGCCCCCTGAGAAAACCATCCTCAAACTGGTTTTGCTCCAGATACTGTTTCCAACTGCCGGTTTTGGCGAAACGGTCAAAGATCCCATCCCAGTACTGAACCACATCCTTTGGCACTGCGGGCGGAGCCAGGATGCCGCGCGCCTGAGGTATGACCGGAACGTCGATTCCCTGCTCCTTGAGTGTCGGGACATTGGGAAATGACGGCAGGCGTTTTTCCGTCAAAGCGGCTATCACTCTCATATTTCCCGCCTTGATATGTTCACCGGCTTCCTGGGGCTCGATCACCATCGCCTGCACATGCCCGCCCAAGAGATTGGCAATCCGTTCTCCGCCGCTGGGAAAGGAAACGTACACCCATTTCACGCCCGTGGCCTTCTGGATCACCAAACGCACCAAATTATCTCTGCCCGTGACGGAACCTCCGGACTGCTTGAGTTGGTTGGGATTTTTCTTTGCAGCATCGATAAAATCCTTCATGGTCTTGTAGGGCGAGTCCGCCTTTACGGCAAACACAGCGGGCTCCAAAACCAGCCGAACAATCGGCGTCAAGTCACCGATCGTGACTTTCGCCGCAGTGGTCGTCAACGGATTGGTAACCCAAACGCCGGTGAAAAAACCGATCGTGTGCGTGTCGCCTTTTTTCTCGGCGAGGTAGGACATCGCCACGGCGCTGCCGCCGCCGGACTTATTGACCACCTGCAGGCGCTGCGCAATGATTTTTTCCTTTTGCATGAGTTCCGCGATGGCCCGGGCGAAAATATCAGAGCCGCCTCCAGGACCCGTATGTACCACCGCTTCGATGGGCTTGGTGGGCTCAAAGGCTACGGCGTTCACAAAACCGCCGATTGCCCAAAGCAGGAAGCTCAATTTAACCAGCAGCAAGTAAGAACCGGTTCGTTTCATTTTGACACCTCCTCGATCATGAAAATATTTTCTTAGACATCCTGTTCCATCGCTTTCAGCCTAAAAGAACGTACCTTGTTGACCAAAGGCATGATTAAAATAGCCAAGGCCAGACATATCATGGCGGCGCTCAGGGGCCTAGTGACGAGCACCGAAAGATGGCCTTCGGACATCATCAAGGACTGCCGCAGGGCACGTTCCAATCCATCACCCAAAACCATCCCGAGAACCAGCGGAGCCGCGGGGAAATCAAGCTTGCGCATCGCGTAACCGAGTAAGCCGAAGAGACCCAGCATCCAGACGTCGAAGAGGCTATTACTGACACTGTAAACGCCGACGATGGAGATGCCGAGAATGCCGGGGTAGAGCACGAAATAGGGGACGCGCAAGATCTGGGCAAAGAGTGGCACCAGTGGCAGGTTTAAGACGAGTAGCATGACGTTGCCAACGTACATGCTCGTCACAAGTCCCCAAAATAGTCCTGGATTATCCTGAATGAGCAGCGGTCCGGGCTTGATGCCCCAAAGAATCAGGGCCGCCAGGAGAATCGCCGTTGCATTGGAGCCCGGGATGCCCAAGGTCAGCAAAGGCACCAGCGCTCCTCCCGTCTCGGAATTGTTCGCCCCTTCGGGCGCTGCCACTCCTTCAATGACTCCCGTGCCAAACTTTTCTGGATAACGCGAGAAAGCTTTTTCGGCCCCGTAGGAAAGGAATGAAGCGATCGTCGAGCCGGCGCCCGGAAGAACGCCGATCAGAAAACCGATGACCGAGCCGTTCAAAAATGCGAATCGGCAATCTTTAAGATCCTTCAGGGTAGGCATCAGATTGCGAATCCCTCTGGGGACCTTGAAGAGTTCCGTGCCGCCGCGGCTCTCCATGTTAACCAATACCTCGGCGACGGCGAAGATGCCGATGCTCACGACGACAAAATCGATGCCGTCCAGCAACTCCATCTGTCCAAAGGTAAATCTGGATTCCGCAGTAAACAGATCGGTGCCGACGCCCGCGAGCCACAAACCCACGAACAGGGCCAACAGCCCCTTGATCATCGATTTGCCGGCAAGAAAGACGACCATCGCGAGACCCAATGCCATCAAGGCAAAATACTCAGGCGGACCGAAGCGGAGCGCGAACCGGGCAACCGGTGGCGCAATCAGCATCAGACCGATCACACCCACGGTTCCGGCAATGAAGGAGGCGATGGCCGAAATGCCTAGCGCGGGCCCTGCCCGACCTTGACGCGCCATCTGATACCCATCGAGACAGGTCACCACCGAGGCCGATTCGCCGGGCACATTCAGTAGGATAGAAGTCGTCGAGCCGCCGTATTTGGAGCCATAGTAAATACCTGCCAACATGATGATCGCGGCGGTGTGATTCATCTTGAAGGTCAAGGGCAGGAGCATAGCGATAGTCGCCGCCGGCCCTAAACCGGGCAGGATCCCTACAACCGTGCCGAGAAATACGCCGACGAAACACCAAAACAAATTGCCCGGTGTGAGGGCTACGGAAAATCCCAACAGAACATTCCCGATCGATTCCAAGTCAAGGCCCCTTCTAAAAACCCCACGGACCGGCCGGCAAAGAAAGTCCGAGCGCCAGGACAAAGATCGCGTGAAACCCGAGGGCAAGACCGAAGGCGACACTGAGGGCGACCCATGGGGAACGCCGCTCCAACGCCAGGATGAGAAATACGGCCAGCAGCGCGAGACCCAGGCCGAATCCCAACCAATGCAAAAGCCCGATGGCGACCATCAAGCCCGACCAACCAACTAAGGCCCTGCCAACGGCAGTTCCAGATTGGCTCTCGCTGTTCTCCACGGCCGTCGAGGCGAAGAGGTTAGCAACAATCAAAAACAGAGAAAGCAAAGTAAGCCCGATGCCGATCCAAAGCGGAAAGAAACCGGGGCCAGGCCCGAACTCGGAGACGTAAGGTAGTTTGAAGGCTTCAATGGCAACGTAGATTCCAAATACACCGAGACAGATTCCGGAGCACAATTCCTTTTTTCCGCTTATTATCATGCCAATCCCTGCATAAGGTGACTAAAGGTCAAAGATTTTGCGTTCCACGCTCTGCCAATCGTAAGGCACAAAGTTATTTTTGCTGAGTGCCCTCACCGCGTGCATGAGACTGCACTCGTTGCCGTAACCTCTTCTCACGACCATCGCGCCTTCGCCTTCCACGCCGGTGCGAACCACTTTACGCTCGGGCACATCCTTGGCTTTAACATGCAACGACATGGCTGACCCTCCTTATGACAGGGGCCCGGCGCTTTCTTGTATCACAACCGCGCGGGCAGCGGAATGCCTTGCCGACCATTTATAAGGCAGCAAGCGCAATTTCACCACTGAGGCACTGAGTTCGCAGAGTTCGGAAAATTTCTTAATCAAAACTCCTTTACTCGGCGTTCTCGGAGCCTCAGCGGTGATCTCCTTCTTTGTTCGATGCAGATAGGGGTCAGGAATTCGTCGTGGCGGGATGGATCTCTGAAGGCAAGGCGAAATGGATGTTTTCCTCGACGAAGCCCAAGGATTCGATACTGGCTCCCTGCCGCCCAAAATATTCTGCCGCATCCTGAACCAGGTGATCCGGAACCGACGCGCCGGAGGTAATGCCCACGCGCGCGACACCGGCAAGCCAGTGCGCATCGATTTGGCTGCAATCGTCGATCAAATAAGCTCGCGCCCCCTGATCTTGGGCGACCTTGCAGAGTTGGTTGGAGTTCTCGCTATTGCGCGATCCGATGACCAGCACCAAATCGACTTCTTTCGCGAGCTGCTTTACCGCATCCTGGCGGTTTTGCGTCGCGTAGCAGATATCCTCCTTGGCCGGCATGAACATTTGCGGAAATCTCTCCTTCAGGACGTCGATCACTGCGCGGGTATCGTCGACACTCAAGGTGGTTTGAGTCAAAACCGCGACCTTGCTCAGATCGGGGATATCGACCGTTCGCGCCTCCGCTACGTTCGCCACGACGCGTATCCGATCTGGAGCTTCACCGCTGGTGCCGACGATCTCGTCGTGTCTTTCATGGCCGACGAGAATGATCCAATAGCCTTGCGCGGCAAATTTACGCACCTCGCGATGGACTTTTTCTACTAACGGGCAGGTCGCGTCGATGATGATCTCCAACTGCTTTTCTTTCGCCCTTTGCCACTCCAGGGGGGAAACTCCGTGAGCGCTGAATACCAACTTGGCTTGGGCGGGCACCTCGTCAATGGACTGGACGAAGCGCACGCCGCGCGCGGTGAAGTCGCGAACGACGTGAAGGTTGTGCACGATCTCGTGAAACACATAGAGCGGCGCCCCATGCTTTTTCAACGCCCGCTCCACGGTTTCTATCGCCATCTCTACGCCGGCACAAAAGCCGCGGGGCTTTGCAATGATGACTTTTTCAACCGCCATAGGACTGCTTCAAGTCTGGAGGAATCACGGGATACTGTCAACCGGCATGGCAGGCGGTGAATAAAGTTTTCTTCCCTACGAAGTTTGTGGTCTACTCTCATACCGACCGTACGCCACTCTTCGCGCTATCTGTCACCCGGGCCAAGGGCGAAGACCCTTTCGCCCGACGTTACGCTTTTTTTCTCAACACAACACGCGTCGCACCCCAGCCGCCGGCTTCGGGAGGGGCGTCTTGGAATGAATCAACCCCAGGATGTTTTTCAAGAAGCGAGCGGACGATATTGCGTTGGACGCCGACACCGCGGCCATGGATGATGCGCACTTCAGACAATCCCGCTTGAATGCACTGCTCCAGATACTCTTCTACGACGCTCGGTATGTCTTTGGGCTGAAAAGCGTGGAGATCGATGACGTCTTCAAGAGGAAGGACAATAGGTTCGCTGAACGGTGACTCTGACTCTTTCATTTCATTACAATGTCGCCGGTTAGGTTTGCGCTGAGTTGAGCGCTGGCTCGCTTGCGCTGCCAGAAATATACCGCAGCAAAAAGAGCTACGGCAGCGAGTTCCGTGCCCAACACTGGAACGAACGCCAAGACAGTTGCAAAGGCGAGGACCAGCCACTCCAGAAGAGTCGTCCTCACGTAGAAGAACGTGGTGCTGACTATGGAAAAAAGCACGGTGCCGAGCGTAGCCGAGAAGACAGCCCAGATATTCTCGGCCGGCGTGCCGGTAAAGAGAATGTGGCTATAGGCGAAGAGCAAAGGCATCACATAGATAATTTTGGCGAACCTGAAACAACTCCACCCGGTCTTCATCGGGTCCGCTCCGGCGATGGCAGCGGCGGCGAACGGCCCCATGGCAATCGGTGGAGTGATGTTGGAGTCAAGACTGAGCCAGAAAACGATGAGGTGGGCAGAGAGTAAGGGGACGCCCAAATTGACCAATGCTGGAACCGTGACGACGGCTACCACCAGATAAGTCGCCGTTATCGGAAGCGGCAGGCCCAGGATGAACGTCGCGACGGCGATTAGCGCAATGGTCAGGAAGAGATTCTGCCCCGCCAATTCCACCAAGATATAAGAGAACCTGATCGCAATCCCGGTAAGCGCCAGAACGCCGATGAGAACTCCGACAGCCCCGGTCAGTGCCGCAACGAACAAACAGTCTTTGCCGCCGCCGACCAGCGCTTCCCAGATCTCGCGCAACCCCATCCGTGTTTCAGCGCGAAACCAGCTCACGACAACGGTAGCGACGGTGCCGTTTACCGCCGCGCCCTCAGGTGAAAAATCGGCATAGAGCGAAAGGATTAAGACAACGATAGGCGTAAACAGATACCAGTCACGCCTGAGCACATCGCGCAGCCTGGGGAGATCTTCTTTATCCAAACCCCGTAAGCCGAGTTTTCTCGATTCGAAGTAGATCATGATGCCGACTGATACAAAGTAAAGAATGCCCGGAATGGCGGCGACCTTGATGATTTCCAAGTAGGAAATGCCCGTCATCTCAGCCATGATGAACGCCCCAGCGCCCATGACGGGCGGCAGGACCATACCGCCGGTCGAGGCGGCTCCCTCCACCGCCGCCGCAATGTGGCGTGGAAACCCGGCGCGTATCATCAGAGGAATAGTAACCGTGCCTGTTGTGACCGTATTGGCGATGGGGCTGCCGTTGATGGTTCCGAGAAGCGCGCTGGAAACGACCGCGGCCTGCGCGGGTCCGCCCGCGATGCGGCCCAGCAAAGCGAGGGAGAGATCGATGAAAAATTTCGCCACCCCGGCGCGCTGCAAGAAGGCGCCGAAGACCACGAAGGGAATAATAAAGGACGCCACGACCTCCGCCATGATGCCGAAGATCCCGTCCGAGGTGAGGTAGACGTACTCGATGACGCGGCGCAGTGTGAACCCTCGATGGCCGATGATAAAGGGCAGGTAAGATCCAAATAGAGCGTAGACGATTGGCAAGATCGCGCACATCGCCATGCCCATGCCGAGCACGCGGCGCGCCGCCTCGATGGCCACGACGGTTACGATGACCCCCAACCCCAGGTCGACCAAGTTGTAGTCCCCTGCGCGGTAGGCCAAAGCTTCATGCTCGAGGATCCAATAGACCACCCCCGCCACCGTCCCAGCAGCCAACAACAGGTCGAGCAGAGAAGGAGCGTCCACACGGTCGCGCTTCCAGCTTCTATAGAGGAGCAGTGGAACCACCAGGCTGTAGAGGACTGCGATGCCGCGAAAGTACTCCAGAGGAACCACACCGACCGTGGAGGCCCATAGATAAAACAACGCCACTCCGCCCATCATTAGCTGGACGGCCAAGTTCCAGTACCCGGACAGAGTACGGATCTGGGACGTTTCTTCCGCCACCCTTATCTACTTCCTCTACTTAGCGAACGCAGGGAACGCGAAGGGGACAGGCTACTTTTTTTTCGGGAAATGCCGAGCAGCTCGAAAGCTGGCGAGATCTCAAAAAAAACTAGCTGCCCCTTTCCAGAACTCAGCGAGAACGGATCGCTTCGGGAATTTGAACACCTGCGGCTTTCCAATGCTCCTCAGCGCCTTTGTGCAGAGGAACTGTGACGCCCTGCAAAGCCTTCTGCGGCACCATGTCCTTCGATCCGGCATGAACTTTCAGCATGTGCGCGTTACCTTCTTTACTATAAACCGCTGCCGCCATCTTTTGCACCAAAGCCGGCGCGACATCTTTGTTCGCGTACCAGATGACGGGAATGCCGACCGTCGAGGTATCCTCCGTGATGCCCTTATATGAGTTCTTTGGGAAAACGTAGCGCGCGAAGTAAGGGAACTGTTTGAGGAAGTCGGTCTTGGAGACGGGCGTGTGGATGTCAATGGCTCGCACGGGCTTCTTGGCAGCCGCTTCTGTAGTGACTCGGTCAGGCTCAGGACCGGTCCAGAAAAAAGCATCCGCCTTACCCTCGCTCATCGCTTCGCCTGCGGCTGCCCCCAAAAGCGGGATGCGATTGATCTTGTCCCAGAGCCCCACGGAACGAAAAACCCGCTCCGCCGAGGCGAACGTTCCCGACCCCGGACTGCCTACGGCGACACGCTTGCCCGCCAGTTCCTCCACAGTACGGATTCCGCTATCGGCATAGGTGATCAGGTGGGCTACGCCAAAAAAGACCAATCCGATGGCGCGGAGATCCGTTAATGGCTTTCCTGTAAACTTCTCCAGGCCGTGAAAGGACTCATGCAGGTCGGACGAGAAAGAGAGTCCCATTTCTGCTTCTTTGGCGTTGATCCGGCGTGGATTCTCCACCGACCCGCCAGTTGCAGCCACGGACACGTCAAGATTCGGGACATTCTTTGACAGATAAGTTCCGATGCCCGTGGCGAAGATGCCGAAAACTCCCGTCGGCGGACCGCCCGCCATGGTGATTCTTTCTACTTTCTGAGCTTCAACACTAGCGACAGCCCCTAGGGAAATCAGCAGCGCGGCGGTGAGCGCTAAAACTACGCTCCCCGAAAGAAAACAATTCCGTGTTTTGTCCATAGGATTGATCTTCCTCACTTTAGTCGATTGGTTAATAGTTCACCTATTCCCAGCAACATTGACGGAATCCCCGGGGTTCGATTGCGCGAGGGCCATTGCTCAATCGTAGTCGGGGATGCGTGGCATGCGCTTCATCGCTTCCTCGAGAATCGAGAGAGCCACATAGTCTTCGTACTTCGGCCGCCCCTCAGGCTTGATGCTGCCGACTTTCACCATTCGCTCGATAGTGTACTCCACCTTTGCCCTAGGCAGCCCGCCGTTCTGGGACCAAACCCTGCCTTTCACCAGCTCATCGTACGCCGGTTCGGCCACATCACGCGGGATTTTGGCGTGCTTCATCGCGATCTCCACGGTCCTGGCCTTATTGGAGTACATGAAGCGGTTCGCCTTGGTCATCGCGCGAACCAGCGCCTGATACTTGGCCGGCTCAGCAGCGAGCTTCTTCTCCTGAGCCACAAAAAGGTTAAAGATCTGGTTCGGCTCGAGCTCCCAGAATCTCACCAGCGGGTGAAATGAAGGATCCTTCTGGCGGGCCATCATCAACTGGTCCACGTGAAGCACGGCGGTATCGATGGCGCCGGCCAACAGGGGTGGCACGTCCGCCGAGGCGATTGGGATGAATGTCACCTCCTCCGGCTTGATGCCCGCCTTTCTGAGCACCATTCGACTCAGGACATCCGCGAATCCGCCGATCTCCTGGACTCCTATCTTCTTCCCTTTGAGATCCTGGAGTGTCTTGATGTTGGAGCGCACGGTCATAGTCGAAGCAAACTTTGGAGCCGAACCATAGATGGCTTTGATCCCTGCCTTTTTGGCTACTGAGACGGCCACCGAAGCCCCGACGCCCGCGCCGGCATCGAGCGCGCCGCTCACCACATTGCGGATCACATAGACGCCGCCCTCAAACGTGGTGATCTCGACGTCCAGGCCTTCATCGGTGAAGAACCCTTGCTCCTTCGCCACCCACGGGACGATGTGAACCAGGTTGGGGGGTGTCGTGGGCATTCCCAAAGTCATTTTGGCGGCACTGGCCGCCAAACTCACCGGCACGGATGTTCCGCAAAAGGCGATTCCGACGATAATGGGCGACAGTAATCGTGTCACGCTTCGTTTATTCATAGCTTTCCTCCTTCGGCTGGGGCCGCTTGCAATAAATTAGACGATCGCGCGTTGTTATTTCCGGGCCGAGACTATCTGACAGGGACGGTGGTGTCAACTTGACGCACGGGTTGTTGCAGCGTCCTAAACTTCTCCCTGCTCGCGATTTTGCCAAGGGGCGACTTTTCGCTCGATCACTTTGATCAGTCCGATGAGGGTGACTCCCAGCGCCATCAACACCACGATGGGCACAAAGAGCTTGGCCGTTTCAAAGGAATTGGCGTACTGAACGATCATGTACCCGAGACCCGCCACCGAGGTAAAGAACTCGGCCACGACCATCCCTACCAAGCCACGGCCGATCGCGAGGTTGATACCGGCCAGAATAAACGGGAGCGAGGAAGGAATAATGAGGTCTAACCAGAGCCGGCGCTCGCTGGAGCAAAAGGAACGAGCCACTTCAAGAAGGTCTTGGCTTAGATTTTTCACCCCTTGCTGGGTATTCAGCAGGATCGGAAAGACCATGAACAGAAAGACGATAACTACCTTGGCGGGAACTCGAAAGCCGAACCATAGAACAATGAGCGGAATAAAGGCCACCGTCGGCGTCGAGTAGACGGCGTGGAGATAGGGCTCCAGGGCGAGAGACAGAGTTTGAGAGCGGGCCAGGAAAATTCCGAGAGGGATGCCCACCACGACCGCCAGTGCAAAAGAGTAAACGAATACCTCAAGGCTCTGCATAAGGAAGCGCTGGAGCTCTCCTTTGGCCACTAACTCAACGAATGCCTGCGCGATGGCGGTCGGGTAGGTGAAGAGGATCGGATTAACCGAACGGCCATAGAGTTCCCAGGCTATTAGGACCACCATCAGCGACAATAATCTAATGCGCCAAGCGTAGGTCGAGTTTTTCATGTTGCTCCTCCCGGATTTTGCTCGGCGTCTTTCAACTGCTCCCAGATGTAACCGCGAAGCCTGACCGCTTGGGGGTCGGCCCTGACTCGACTGATGTCGCGCGGCCGCGGGATATCCACGGAAAGGATTTCACGTATCCTTCCTGGCCGCGGTGTCATGAGCAGTATGCGATCTCCCAAGTAGATCGCCTCATCGATAGAATGGGTGACAAAGAGCATGGTGTTCCGTTCCTGCTCCAAGATCTTAGAAAGCTCTTCCTGAAGCGTTTCGCGTGTCTGGGCGTCGAGGGAGCCGAAGGGCTCGTCCATTAGGAGTAACGAAGGATTGACCGCCAAGGCGCGCGCCAGTCCCGCCCTTTGTTGCATGCCGCCAGAGAGTTGGTAGGGATATGCCTTCTCAAAGCCTTTAAGGCCGACGATCTCGATGTATCGCCGTACTGATCGAGCGATCTCTTCTCTGGGGCGTCCTCTTAAGGCTAATCCGTAGGCAATATTCTCTTCGAGGTTTTTCCAAGGAAACAGGCCAAAGTGTTGGAAGACCATCGCCACATCCGGGCGCGGCGCTGTAACCGGCTCTCCGTCCAGCAGGATCTCGCCGTGATCCCGGGCAATGAGACAATCCAGAAGGCGCAGCAGCGTGGTTTTCCCGCAGCCGCTCGGTCCCAGGATGCAGAGGCTTTCGTAAGGCTGGACCTCAAAACTGATGTCCTGCAAGGCCACGACCCTGCCGCCGTTATAACTCTTGGTGAGGTGGCGGACGGCGATCTTTGCCATAGAAAAAAGTGCACGGGTAACTAGCCCGGATAATTCATCGAGCAGCAACCAAGGAGCAATCCTCTTCGGTCGCGGGCAATGGACCTGTGCCTCGAATCGGAGTGTGAACTTACATGGCGGAGCATTACGCCCGAAGGAAACGCAAGCTCATTACCAAGCACGAGACAAGGCGGCGCAACTCCACGTTCCTGTGCCCACTCCCTACGAGGCTCACTCCTTGGTTGAAGGTGTATAGCGGCTTTTCCTCGATCCATGAATAATTCCGGGCTAGAGGGCCGGTTTTTCCAGCAGACTCTTTACCTCATGGAGAAAACGCGCGGCGATGGCGCCGTCGACGACTCGATGATCGGCCGACAAGGCTGCGGTCATCAACAAGCGTATCGCGAACATGCCGTCGTCGGCAACCACGCGGGGTGCAACGCGGCCGACAGCCAAGATGGCGCACTGCGGTGGATTGATGATGGCGATGAAGCTATCGACGCCGAGCATGCCGAGATTCGATACTGTAAACGTCCCGCCTTCGTAATCGAGCGGAAATAGTTTTTTCTTCTGAGCTTTGTCGGCCAACTCCCGACTCTGGGAGGCCAATTCAGCCAGGCTCAAACGATCGGCATTACGGATCACGGGCACGACCAAACCTTCGTCCAGAGCGACCGCCATGCCGATGTTGATGTCGGCGTGCTGCCGGATTCCCTGCTCGGTGAAGCTTGAGTTCATTGAGGGGAAATCTTTGAGCGCGCGGGAGCAGGCGTAGAGAATGAAATCGTTGATCGATGGAACGTTGCTCTCCCCTTTTTCTTTCCAACTCGCCCGCGCTTCGCTCACAGCGCTCATATCGATATCCATGCTGATGTAAAAATGTGGCGCGCTTTGCTTGCTTTGCGTCATGCGCTGGCCCACGATGCGGCGCATGGGAGTGAGCGGAATGATCTCTTGCGCCGCCGGGGTGGCTTGAGGCTTGGGTGGTAAATCCGGCGCGGCGCGCAGCACGTCTTCGGCGAGGATGCTTCCTTCGGGGCCGCTGCCTCGTAACGATCTGAGATCGATTGCCCGCTCTTTCGCGATGCGCTTGGCCTTGGGCGAGGCGAGAACTCGACCGCCGACCGGTGCCGGTGGAGCCACGGGCGGCAGCGGCGATGTTAAGGTCGCCGAGCGCCCCTCACCCCCACCCTCTCCCTTAGGGAGAGGGGGCCGCTCACCTTTTCCCTCTCCCGCTAGGAGAGCGCGACCCTCATTTATTCCCTCTCCCCCTGGGAGAGGGCTAGGGTGAGGGCGCTGAAGCGGCTGACGCACAGCCCGCGGCGCTTCTTGCGTCGTTGGCAAAGCTTCACCCGGCGCCAAGATCAGCGCGATCGTCCGGCCGACCGGAACTTCATCGCCGGCCTTCGCAAGGATCTGAGTCAAAATACCGGACGCCGCCGCCTCGATCTCCACGGTCGCCTTGTCGGTTTCAACTTCCATCAGAGGCTCCCCCTTGGAAACCGATTGACCCTCGGCCTTGAGCCACTTGAGCAGAATTCCAGTTTGCTGCGCCACGCCGAGGGCGGGCATGATCACGTCAGTTGCCATATCGTTATTCCGGCGGCGAGAGGCGTCAATCATCAGGAAGATTAATTTCCCGTTGTCCGCTTCCTAATGCCTTCCCTTTCTCGGCTTTCGCTTCCTTAATCCAAAATCCAAAACCTGTGGTGAGCAACGTCGAACCATCGAAAATCCAAAATGGAGTCATTGGATCACCTTGTCCACCTTCATCAGCGTCCACTGCGGAATCGTGAGACCGATCTGCTTCGCTGTCTTGAGATTGATGACGAACTCAAACTTCATCGGCCGCTCCACCGGCAGATCGGCCGGCTTGGCTCCCTTTAGGATTCTGTCCACGTAATATGCGACGCGCCGGTAACTGTCCGTGATGTCCGCCCCGTAGTACATAAGCCCACCTTCAGCTACATATTCTCTTCTGCCGTACACCGACGGTAACCGGCCCTTTAACGCAAAGCCCACGATCCGTTTTTGATTAGAATTCAATAGCGCGCCCGTGGACACGTAGAGTCCATCCGGGCGCTGCTTGCCCATCGCAGCAAAAACCTTGTCGAACTCGTCCGCAGTTCGTATCTCCCAAGATTGAATAGTTAACTTCAGCGCACGCGCAGCGACTGGGAGAACCTCTTTCAGCTCTAATCCACTGGCCCGATTGGCCGCATCGTGGAGAACCGCGACACGGGTAAGTTTGGGAACAGCTTCTTTGAGCAGTTCCAGCCGCTTCCCACCTAGTTCTGTTGTAAGATTTGTAAGGCCAGTGACATTGCCGCCGGGATGAGCGAGGCTTTTAATCAGGCCAGCCTCGACAGGATCGGTCCCACCGCCCGTCATAACGATGGGGATCGTCTTGGTTGCATTCATGACCGGCCGGAGAAGGAGGTCGCCTCCTGCTGCCACGATGAGATCAACTTTGAGACGCACCAACTCGGCCGCAAGCTCGGGGGCCCGATCGCGCTTCCCCTCCGCATATCGGTACTCGAAGGCGATGTTCTGTCCTTCTATGTAGCCACGCTCGCGCAGAGCCGTCCGAAATTCCGCGGTACTGGTGGAATCAACCGCCCGCGTGGACGTCGATAGATACCCTATCCGCCAGATTTTCTTTGCCTGCTGCGCTTGGGCTTGCGAGGCGAGCAGCAGATAGAAAGCGCAGATGACGACAGAGAAGGTATTTTTGTTCATCGCTCCGTCCCTTCTAACGCATGTATTATGACATCAGTCACCACTGTTACGCTCATCACGGGAAGGCGTGAGGCGGTCTGCGCGATTTTCCGACGGGCGACCGGGCGGTTGACTTCCTCAACTCTTCACCCTTTCCAACGCGCCCGGATTGTTTAAATTCGACTGCGTGTCGCGCGTCGTCGGTAACTCGCCGCCGGTGGTGAAGTAGTGCGTGCCGGCTACGAGCAATTTTTCCGAGGGGAAGCGCGTGATCACTTCGCAGCCGTCCTTGGTCACGACCACTTCTTCTTCGAGCCGGGCTGCCGACCAGCCGTCGGAGGCGGGCCAGTAGGTTTCCAGCGCGAAGACCATGCCTTCTTCGATCACTTCGGGATGATCGAGGGACACGAGGCGGCTGAAGATCGGCTTTTCCCAGATCGACAGGCCGACGCCGTGGCCGTATTGCAGAGCGAAGGCGGCTTCTTCGTTGGCGAAGCCGAACTCTTCGGCTTTGGGCCAGAGTTTGACCACGTCCGCCGTGGTAATTCCCGGTTCGACGATGCTGATGGCTGCATCCATATAGTCTCGGCAACGCTTGTACGCATCATTCATCGCAGCGGAGGCGCTGCCGATGGCAAAAGTCCGGTAGTAGCAGGTCCGGTAGCCGTTGTAACTGTGAAGAATGTCGAAGAAGGCCGGGTCGCCGGGACGTAGCACGCGGTCGGTATAAACATGGGGATGCGGGCTGCAGCGCTCGCCCGAAATCGCATTGACGCCTTCGACGTGCTCGGAGCCGAGGTCGTAAAGCACTTTGCTGACGACACCGACGCATTCGTTTTCTTTCACTCCGGGCTTCATGAAGCGATAAAGCGCGTCGTAGGCGGAATCGACCATCATGCAGGCGGTATTGAGCAGCGTGATCTCGTCCTGGGTTTTGATCTTGCGCACCTCGTGCATGAGCTGCTGGCCGTCGACGACCTTGATCCCTTGAGCCTGCAGGGCGAACAACACGGGCAATTCGATCACGTCGACGCCCACCGGCTCGTTGTGTAGCTTGCGCTTTTCCAACTCGAGCTTGATTTTCTTCGCCACGTCCTCGGCCAGACCGGAACCCGGATGGGTCGCGCCGCGCAACGTGGAAATGCCCGCGCGGGAGCGCTCGGCGAGCCAGGGGCAATAGATCTGATGATGGCGCGCCGCCGAGCCGAAGTCCCACATGATCGGCTCGTCATCCTGCGGCAGAAGCGAGAAGCGCACCAGCTTGTCCATCGCCCAGGTGCCGATATGCGTCGCGGTGATGTAGCGGACGTTGTTCATGTCGAAGCAGAGCAACGCGCCCATCTCGGACCTCTTGAGGGCCGCCTTGATGCGGCTCAGGCGCTCCCGGCGCAGTCGCTCGATGTTGACGCGCTCTTCCCAATCGACGCCCATCAGGCCGAAAGTTTTAAGTCCCATGACAAACCTCCTTTTCCGATGTTCAAGCCGTTCAAATAGTTCAAAACGTTCAATCCGTTAGCTCCTTTTTAACGATTTGAACGACTTGAACGATTGGAACTTTTTGAACGATCTTCATTGCTTGTTGCATAGCATCTTCGCCATCTCCGCCACCGCTTCCGGCGTCGGCACCGTCTGGTCTTCAAGGACCGGAGAGAATGGCACCGGCACGTCCATGGCGCCCATGCGCTTGACCGGCGCGTCAAGATAATAAAACGCGCCGTCGGCGATCACCGAGGCGATCTCCGCCGTCACGCCGTAGCGCTCGTAGCCTTCGTCAATCACGATGGCGCGGCTGGTTTTCTTTACGGAGTCCACGATGGTTTGCTTATCGAGCGGCGCGGTGGTTCGAACGTCGACGACTTCCACACTGACACCGCTCCCGCTCAACGTTTCCGCTGCCGCCAGCGCCACGTGAACCATGCTGCTCGTCGCGACGAAAGTGATGTCGCTGCCAACGCGCTTCACGTCAGCGACGCCGAGGGAAATTGTATATTCCTCCGCCGGCACCGGACCTTTGAGCTGGTACATCATTTTGTCTTCGAAAAAGACCACCGGATTGTCGTCACGGATAGCGCTTTTGAGCAGCCCCTTGGCGTCGTAAGGCGTCGAGGGGACAACGACCTTCAATCCCGGAATATGACTGGCCCAGGCGTGCAGGCTTTGGCTATGTTGAGCCGCGGAGCGGCGCGATGCCCCGAGAGTCGTCCGTAAAACCATTGGCACTTTGAGCTTGCCGCCTGACATGTAATGAATCTTCGCCGCCTGATTCACCAACTGGTCCATCGTCAGGGTGATGAAGTCGCCGAACATGATGTCGACGACGGGTCGCATGCCGGTCATCGCCGCGCCGACGCCGATGCCGGCGATGCCTGCCTCAGAGATCGGCGAATCGATGACACGCTGGGTGCCGAATTCCTTCACCAGCCCTGACAACACCTTGAACGGTGTTCCGGCTTCCGCGACGTCTTCGCCGATGATGAACACCGTCGGATCGCGCCTCATCTCCTCCGCGAGCGCTTCCTTGATCGCTTGGCCGAAGGTGATCTCTCTGATCGTCGTCGTAGCGGTTGTGTCTTGGAGCTTTGCTGCCATGAACCTAATCCGATATTAGGCGCCCCGCTCATTTTGGATTTTGGATTTCCGATTTTGGATTCGAATCCAAAATCCAAAATCGAAAATCGAAAATAGTTCAGGCATACACATCCTGGTCCACTTCTTCCGCCTGCGGATACGGCGCGTTGAGCGCGAAGTTCACGGCGTCTTTGATTTCCGTGGCGATTTCGTTTTCGATTCGCTGGAACAGCTTGCCGTCCGCTAGTTTGTTTTTCTCAAGCCAATTGGCTAACAGCTTGACCGGGTCGCGCTGACTCTTCCACTCCTCCTCTTCTTTTTTAGAGCGGTAGTAAGTGCGGTCGATGTCGCCGACGTGGTGGCCGTGGAAGCGGTAGGTGAGACATTCCAAAAAAGCCGGGCCGTCGCCGCGGCGCGCGCGCTCGGCTAATTTTTGCGCCGTGGCGTGGACGGTTCTCACGTCTTGGCCGTCGACGGATTCCGTGTGAATTCCGAAAGCCGCGGCGCGCGGTGTCACTTCGCCGGCAGTGGTCTCGCTGAAGTGTGTGTACTCGTTGTATTGGTTGTTCTCGCAGACGTAGATGACCGGTAGCTTCCAGAGCGAGGCCATGTTCATGGTTTCGTAGAGCAGTCCTTGCCCGAGCGCGCCATCGCCGAAAAAACAGACGGCGACTTGATCGCTGCCGCGCATCTTGATCGACATCGCGGCGCCGGTGGCGATACCCGCGCTGCCGCCGACGATGGCGTTGGCGCCGAGATTGCCGGTCTCCTGATCGGCGATGTGCATGGAGCCGCCCTTGCCGCGGCAGTAGCCGGCCGCCTTGCCGAGCAGCTCGGCGAACATCTTGTCGAGGGATGCGCCTTTGGCAAGACAATGGCCGTGGCCTCGGTGGGTGCTCGTGATGTAATCTTCCTGCCGCAACGCTTCACAGACGCCGACGGCCACCGCCTCCTGGCCGATGTAGAGATGCGCAAGTCCCGGCATGCTGGCGCCGAGATAGAGTTGATTGACCTCTTCTTCGAACAGCCGGATCTTGAGCATCTGGCGGTAGAAGTGCAGCCAGCGCTCGTCTTTCGTAATAGCGGACTGCTTCTGCTTTTGAGGCTTTGTTCTGTTCTTCGATGTACGAGGCATTGCCTACCTGCAGTTGCCACTGATCAGTTGCCAGTTGTCAGTCCGAACCCTTCTTTCTGAAACTGGCAACTGGGAACTGACAACTTTTACACTATTTTTTCCCTGCCATTCGCGCCAGGACTTCAAAGATGATGGCGAAGTCTTTTTCCGCCAATCCCATGCCGCGCGCCGCGGTAAGCATTTGGTTTGTTATCGCGGTGGTCGGCAGCGGGACATCGAGTTGGCGGCCCATTTCCAAGGCGAGTAGCATATCTTTTTGCATCATGTTGACGTCGAACCAGGCTTCATCCGGCATTTTTAAGACGAACGGACCGCGGTACTTTACCATCGGCGAGGCGATGACGCTGTTGAGCAGGACTTCGACGGCGGTCGCGCGGGCGATGCCGCTCTTCTCTGCGAGCAAGACGCCTTCGCTAAATGCCAGCATCTGCACGGCGAGACTTAAATTCGTCGCGATCTTCATCGACACGGCGAGGCCGTTGCCGCCAACATGCGTCGCCTTCGGCCCGATCGCTTGGAGTATCGGCAGCACTTTCTCAAACGTTTCCCTCATGCCGCCGACCATGAATGAAAGCTTGCCTTCTTCGAGGGTGATAACGCTGCCGGAAACCGGTGCGTCGAGCATCGCGGCGCCCTTGGCTTCAACTTGTTTGGCAGTCGCGCGAATTGCCGCTGGACTAACCGTGCTCATGTCAACGTAGATTTTGCCGGTAGAAAGTCCAGCTAAAATTCCGTCCACGCCTTCCGTGACGGCGCGCAGCGCTTCGGTGTTGGCGACCATGGTGAAGACCACGTCGTTCGCTTCGGCGACCGAGCGCGGCGTGTTGCCCCACTTCATTCCCGCATCCAACAGCCACTGCGCTTTCGATCTAGTGCGGTTGTATCCAGTCACGTCATGTCCGGCGTCAAGCAGCCGTTTTGCCATGCGGCTTCCCATGACGCCAAGACCGACAAAACCGAGATTTGCCGTAAAGACCTCCGTGGAGCGATTTCGTTAGGGTGAATTTTCGATACTCTTTATAGCGATTTTCTAGCTTTACCGCCAGTGTCTTGGCGGATATCCGTGGAGAAGAGTCGGTCTGTTCACGGTAGAAGACTGATCCGGGTGGCGCTGATCGAACCGGCACGAAAGAGAGATATACGGGAATGCTTATGATTTATAGAGCCTTGCCGCCCTTGACGTTGGGACGGATATCTAAAGCTCGGGGCTGCGGCCGATTTCGGTCCCCTTATTCATGGTCAATTGATCGAGCGCTGCCAGAAAAGCCTCGTACTTCACCGGCTTGGTCAAGTGAGCGTCAAAACCGTTTTCTTTGGCGCGCCGGCGGTCTTGCTGTTGACCCCAACCGGTCATGGCAATCAAGATCATATCCTTGCCCCAGGGCTGTTCTCGTATGATTCTCGCGGCGTCGTAGCCGTTTAGCTTTGGCATCGCGATGTCCAGCACAACCACATGGGGGTGAAACCTAGCCGCCGCGTCGAGAGCTTCGAAGCCGTCCGCAGCGACCTGCACCTCGTTACCGTCGGATCTCAGCAGCCTGGCAAGGGCATTGGCGGATTCCGGGAAATCATCTGCCACGAGTATGCGGCGGACCGCTTCGGCGTGGATCTTCGCTTGATCACGCGGAAGTGGAAACGGTTTGGTGCTGTGCTGGTCAGCAAGAATCGGCAAACGAACGATAAATTCGCTGCCCTGATTGATGCCCGGACTGCGGGCTTCGATGGTTCCACCGTGCATCTCAACCAGTTGGCGCACGAGAGTGAGCCCGAGCCCGAGCCCCCCTTCAGACCGAGTATAGGAGCGGTCCACTTGGTAAAACATATCGAAGACATGGGCTAGACTTTCCGCGGAAAGGCCGACGCCGGTGTCCTTTACTCGCACGAGAACGTGACCGCCCGCCGGCTCGACGTTCAGCCAAATCTCACCGGGTTTGGGCGTGTATTTGGCGGCGTTGGTAAGCAGATTCATAAGAACTTGGGTGAGACGCACACGGTCGGCTTCGATGTAAATCGCCTGCCGGGGCAGCGTGGCGGAGAGTTCGTGCTCGCGCTCATCGATGGACGGGCGGCTCGATTCCACTGCGGCGTTGACGATTTCCCTCAAATCCATGCGCTCTTTTTGCAACTCTAGCTTCTGCCGGGTGATACGGCTTACGTCGAATAAATCATCGGTGAGCCGAGTCAAGTAGTTGACCTGCCGATCGAGAATATCCCGGCCCCAGCGCAACTCGCCCTCGGAGGATCCGGGTATTCGGATTAAGTTGACCACGTTGCGCATCAGGGCCAGCGGGTTTCTCAATTCGTGAGCCAGTGTCGCCAGGAATTCATCTTTGCGCTTGTCCGCCTCGCGCAGGGCTTCCTCGCTTTGGCGCAAGGCAGCGTCGAGGCGAAGCTTTTCCACGGCGAGCCAGGTGCGCTCGGCGACGGCTTTGGCCAGCGCAACCTCGCCTTCACTCCAACTGCGCGCTTCCTGGGCTGCGACAACCAGAGACGACACCATCCGGCCTTCCCGGAGCAGTGGAATCGCTACGAAGGAACGTACCCCCATTTGCTGGTAGGCATCGATATATTGCGCCGTACGCTCGTCCTCGGTGATGTCGCGGACGATGCTCGCGCGGCCGGACTCTCCCAGACTGACGATTGCCGGGCCGAAAGGGCTGAGCGGATAACTGCCTACGATCGACGGCGCGCGGGGATGGTAATCGCGGTGGACGGTGAATTGATCCTTCTCCAGATCGATATCGAGAAAGCCGCAGCGTGCCGCCTGCAAATGCTCGCCAGCGGCCACCGCCGCCGCCCACATGAGTTCGTCCGGATCCGTGGCGAGGCCAGCGCACTCGCTCAGGTCAAGAAGAAAAAGCGCGTCAGCCTGAGCTTGTTTGCGCTCGGTGATATCGGTATTCATGCCGACCCAAGCGCGCACCGAGCCGTCGGAATTCAATAGCGGCGTGGCGCGGACTTGGGTCCAACGCCATCGCCCGTCGTGGCGGCGCAGGCGATACTGAGCTTCGAAGCGAGTTTTGCACGCAAGCGCTCTTTGCCAGTCGGTTTGAATGCGTTTTCGGTCATCAGGATGATAGGCGCTCAGCCAACCCAAGCCTTTCAATTCTTCGAAGCTTTGGCCGGTGAAGACTCGCCACGACCAGGAATCCTCTACGGCCTGCCCTTGCGCATCCATGGTCCACAGAATCACCGAGGATGCCTCCATGATGGCGCGCAGACGCCCGTCACTTTCGGACAGGGCATTTTCGGACCGATAGTCGCGCAAACAAACCACTATGACGAGCCAAAGCAGAACCACGATAGAAATGTGGTTGAGGACGGCCTGCCAAGCAGGTGTGCCGGTGGAGGCCGAAAAAAACAAGTAGTGAATCGCGGTGAGGCCAGTGCAAATTGCCGCAGCCGCGATCTTGAGGCGGGCCCCGGGAACGGCGACGATTAAGAACAGGGTAGCCACTAAATAAGCAGGTACCGATATACCGACAGGGCCCAAAACATCAGCGAGCAAATCCAGAACCAGAAGCGAACCGATCACCAGCCAAGCCAGCGGTGTCTCGGGATTAATGAATGAAAACCTGCCTTGCGATGTTGCCGGGGTGTTCTGAGCCGGCAAAGACGGAGATGCTGGTTGGTTTTGACTCTTCATGATACGGGCCGGGCCGCCGATAGCGTCCCTTACTGCTATTAGTTTACAAAGCCTCGCGATTTTACACAAGTAATTTTCCTGGACTGCAGCCGGTCGCGGGTTGCTGCAAGGTGCCGTCAACGCCGGAAGTGATTGCCGATCCGAAAGATTCATCGACCGCGATAAGGGTATAACGAACTGTGGGCTGGATCGTTGCTTGCGACTTTTGCGTGGTTCGATAAACTCACGACCTGACCTCTTCCACGTTGCTCAGGGTCATCCTGAGGGAGATCGAAGGATGAGGGAACACGAAGGGTCTTGGCGCGATGAAAAACGCTGGCCGTTCATAAGTTCAACGTTGAATGTTCAACGTCCCCCTTCACACCTTGAACTTTGAACCCTTCGACTACGCTCAGGGCAGGCCTGGAACCTTGAACAGCGAGGGACTATAGCGAGATAGTTCCACGATCTCGCGCAAAGATGCACTTCGGCTGAAACGTTGCTTGACAAGAGTTGGGTCCCGGATGATAGATGGCATAAGGACTTTTTCGATCCTTCGACTCGAACCCCGGCCTTGGCCGCGGGTTATTGCTCAGGATTCTGCTCCACGGACGTGCTGAAAGGTGCCACGGGCTTGCCCGTGGGACTCCACGGAGATTGTGATGACAAATCGCGGAAGATATTACGAGGATTTTCGCGCGCACCTCAAAGCACTTGAGGAGCGAGGGAAGCTGGTGCGCGTTGAGCGGCGGATCAATAAAGATACGGAGCTGATGCCACTCGTGCGCTGGCAGTTCCGCGGCTTGGACGAGGAACAGCGAAAAGCCTTCTTGTTTGAAAACGTCGTCGACGCCAAGGGAAAACGTTATTCGATGCCGGTCACCGTGGGAACATTGGCAGCGACCACGGAAATCTATGCCATTGGCATGATGTGTAAGCCGGAAGAAATCAGTGAGCGCTGGACCCAAGCCCAGCTGAACCCCGTCGATCCGGTGAAAGTCGGTTCGGGGCCGGCCCAGGAAGTCGTCTGGCACGGCAAAGATCTGCTCAACGGCCATGGACTCGACATGATCCCCGTGCCGATCTCGACTCCCGGTTTCGACAACGCGCCCTATCTCACCTCGGCCAACTGGATCACCAAGGACCCCGAGACCGGTATTTACAACATCGGCAATTATCGCAGCCAGATAAAAGCACCGGACCGCACGGGGGGATTATTCACATCGCAGCACATGGGCCAGCACTGGCGGAAGTGCAAGGCCCAGGGCAAGCGGCTGGAAGCGGCGATCGCCATCGGTGTCATCCCCAGCATCGCCTACGCGGCGACGGCCAAGATTCCCTACGATTTCGACGAGTACCGGCTGGCAGGCGGACTAGCCGGGGAGCCGGTGGAGGTGGTGCCGGCCAAGACCGTTGATTTGCTCGTGCCAGCAACGGCGGAAATCATCATCGAAGGAACGATCCCCACCGACGTTATCGAACCCGAAGGGCCGTTCGGCGAATACCCGGGCTATATGGGACACCGCACAGTTTCGCCGTTCCTGGAAGTCGCCTGTATAACGCACCGGCACGACGCGATCTACACCGCGCTCATGAGCCAGTTTCCGCCGAGCGAATCGAGCAAGATCAAGCACACCGGAACCGAGAAGATCATTTATAAATTCCTGCGCCACGACAGCGGCAACGCCGCGGTCCTGGATGTCGCCCTCCATGATGAAGTCAGCGGCAGTGGCCAGGCTTACTGCGTGATCAAGATGCGCAACGCCACCAAGGCCGACGCCTGGCGCGCCCTGAACGCCTCGGCCGGTTTCACCGGCGCCTATGCGAAAATATGCGTGGCGGTTGACGAAGACATCGATATCCATGACCCGGCGATGGTCAACTGGGCGATCTGCTTCAACGTCCGGCCGGAGGAGGACATCGTAATCGCCAAGGGAAAATCTCCCGGCTTGGATCCCTCGTCGCATCCGCCGGGAGGGGAAAGTCTGGAGGTGCGTATGGCTTCCATCGGCGCGCTTCTTATCAACGCCGTGCGTCCGTGGCCGTACACGCCGGTGTCGCTGCCGCGCAAAGAATTCATGGAGAGATCGAAACAGATTTGGGAAGAATTGGAACTACCGCCCCTCAAACCGCGCATGCCGTGGTACGGCTACAGTCTCGGCGCTTGGACGACGGAAGACGAAGAGGAGGCGGAGCTGGCGGTCAAAGGTGAATATTTCGCGACCGGTGAAAAACAGACCAAGCAGCGGCACAAGCCCTGACCGCGAAAGGATGAAAGCAGAAGGATGAAGGATGAATTATTTCATCCTTTCGCCTTCCTCCATCATCCTTTAGAAGAGTCCCGGAATCCAACGCTTCACGGATTGGGTGTACTCAATGTAGGGCTGGCCCAGCGTTTGAGCTAGCTCCCTTTCATCGCTGAGAACGCGCCGGTGAAACCAGATCGCAACCCCGGCGGTGATCAGCGCGGCGAACCAGGATTTTAGCGAGAGCGTCAGGCCAATCAGAAAAATAATGTGTCCGAGATACATGGGATTGCGCGTGTAGGTGTAGGGGCCGGTGGCAACCAAACGCTCCGGCGGCGTTTCCAAGCCTGGGCCGCCACCGCCGAGATGACTTCGATAGCGCCCGCAGAGGTGGTACTGGAGATAGCCCCAGAGCATGAGCGGCACGTAAAACGGATAGATCTCCAGTACGCGCCCGCCAATCATGAATTCCCAAAGCACGGTGATGATCGGATAGAGAATGAATGTCCTGACCGGCGTGCGACTAATAAAACGCATGGCGTTGGCTAATCCGCAATTAATTAATCCTAGCAGAAACTCTTATGGCAGCTAGGTATTTCCTTTTCAAGGCCGCAATAAACCAGACCCCGGGGCTCGCGTAATATGTCTTTCGATCTGACCACGGTCCTGGTGGGCGTCGCGCTTTTGTTCGCGGCGTTTGTCAAGGGAACTTCGGGCATGGGCTTTCCGCTGATCGCCACGCCCATGGTGGCGCTCCTGTTGGATATCCGCGTGGCGATTACGATTCTCATCATCCCTAACATCGTCATGGACATTGCGCAGATTTTTCGCGGCGGGTTTCCCTACGCCGTACTCAGGCGCTTCGGCTGGTTTTTTGTGCTGACGGTCGCGGGCGTCTTCTTGGGAACAAAAGTGCTCGTGACGCTCCCACTATGGGCCCTCAATTTAGGCCTCGGCATCATGGTATTCGTCTTCGTGGTTTCCAATTGGCTTCGTTTCGAGTTTACGGTCTCGCCGCGCCTGGAAAAAATTCTAAACCCGCCCGCCGGCTTCGTCAGCGGGTTTATCAATGGGTTAACCAACGCGGCGGGTCCAGCCTTGGCGATCTATCTCTACAGCTTGAAACTCGAAAAGCGCGAGTTCATCAAGTCCATCGCCACCATGTTCATGGTGACCAAGGTGAGCCAGTTGGCCGCCGTTTCCACCTGGAATCTTTTTAACCGGTCGACGCTGGCGCTGTCCTTGGAAGTGACGCTGTTTATCCTGCTCGGCTTTTACGCCGGACTCAAAACCCAGGATCGTATCAACAAGGAAGCCTTTAGCCGCTGGCTCTTGTTGCTGCTGTTCATCGTCGGTGTGACGTTGATCCTGCGGGCACTGACGCAGGCGGGCTGACGCATTCTTCAGCCCCAGATGGCCTGCGCCGTCTTGACGACAAGCTCAAGTTTTCGCTTTTGGATTTCGGGTGAAATCTTGTTGCCGATGACGGATGAAGCGAAGCCGCACTGCGGGCTGAGGCCGAGTCGCTCATGGGCGATAAAGCGGCTTGCCTCGGTGATCCGTCGCCTTAAATCCTCCGCGCGCTCCAATCGCGTCTTTTTGGTTGAGAGCAGACCCAAAACCACGAACTTGTCGTCAGGGATATGCTTTAGCGGCTCGAAGGAGCCGGAACGCTCGTCGTCGTATTCCAAGAGTAGCCTTTGAGCCTTGAGGTTAGTGAATAGTTTGCGGCTGATCGCTTCGTACCCCCCCTTGGCGAGCCAACGGCCACCCTGGTTGCCGCGTCAGAGGTGAAAGCCGAAGGTCACGCGGGGAAATCCTTCCATCACCGCATTGTCCAGCTCGATGCCTCGACCGAGCCATTGATCCAAACTCCAACCTTGCTTTTCATAGAAGCCCCGGGTTCTCGGATCGATCAGGAGACCATACTGGGGCGCGTCGATTTGAATGTAACTCGCGCCCAGGCGCGCGAGTTCAGCAACTTCGTCGTGCAAGATCGCCACGATTTCGGCGAGAAAGCTATCCAGCGTCGGATAGACATCTCGAGAATAAGTAGGCGACCAGAAGTTAGCCCACAGTCCGGGGCTCGGAAGCGTGATCTTTGGAATGCGTTTGGTTCTGTCTTTCAGATAAACAAACTCGTCGACGGAGAGGTAACGCCGGCGCACGAGTTTGCCGATTGCGCCAAGTTTACGTGGCCGTCGTTTTCTGTGAACTCCATTTTCATCATACCAATCGCCCCAAAGAAATGCGTCAAGGTCGAACTCCCCAAAGCCGCTCACCGCCGCCGTCATCTGGCTTTGAAACGATTGCCGGCGCATTTCGCCGTCGGTCACGATCTCCAAGCCGACCGATTCTTGGAGAGCGATCGCCTCGTCCACCGCGCGATCTTCTATTTCTTTGAATTCAACCGCGGTGATGGTCCCAGCGGCGAGTCGTTTTTGAGCCGCCAGCAATTCCGCGGGCCGGAGAAGGCTGCCGACGACGTCGGAATGGCAGGTGATCATGGTATCCTTTTATTTCAAAGCCGACCTTGCCTCAATTAGCTGGTTTCACCCCCCCCTGCTACTTTCCCGGTAGGGCTAAATAACGCTTCGGCCGGTTATGTTACACGGCAAATTATCATTATGCGTAACTAGCCGTGTTTTAAGGAATTGTTTCGTTACTACCGCAGGTGCTACAGTAGCCTTACCAAAGGACAAATGAAAGGATACATAAATGAGTGGAACGCGATTCGCTGATTCAAGCGGACGTTGGCGGACGACGAGTTGGTGGATACATACGCCGTTGAGCGACTTCGATCCCCTACTTTCCTTCGCCAGCAAGGATATCGGAGAAAGCAATTGGAAGGATGAATTGTGGCAGGTCATGGGCAGAGAGCGGGTCTGCACGCTTGTTCATAAAACAAAGGAAGGAACCACCAGACGCGTACGCATAGGGCAAGCGGACGTTCGCGCTCACGTGGCCGAGGAGATCGGCTTAGGATGGATCTTTCCCACGGACCAAGAAGAAAACGTCATGAAAAAGATCCAAGACGCGATCATAGAAGAAAGTCCCGAGTTACCTAAAATCTTTGGCTAAGAGTCAACATTTGAACTTACCAAAAAGTTGCAGGTCAAGGTGCGGAAAATCCTCGATAACTTTTTAGACAAATTAAATGCGTTTCACCAAAGCGGCAACGGAGTGGCGTCGCACCTCGGAAAAGTCAGTATCGCTGTTACTTGGCATGTAACTCACTTTAAAGAATGCGAAGAGATTCGGCAGTGCATCCAAGAGGAGTTCGAGACGCCAGGTGAACGGAAAGCCATAATAAATAGCGACGGTTTTCTCTTTTTTGATAACGACGGTGACGACGCTGCAAAAACTGTTGCCTGGACAATCCACGGTCTTGTTAGTGTAGTCGTCAAACACGAAAGGGTAGCGTTAAAGAAATGCCCATGTCCACGTCAGGAGTATTTCTTACATGCGACGGAGAAGGTAAAGAAGTATTTTTCCGATCGCTGTCGCTTTGATCATCATAACAAAGTGCTGCGGCCCGCGAAGTCTGCGAGCCTGTGACACGCTGGCGAAGTACATGCCGTACCGTCTCGCAATGTTTGAACAGGATTTGAATGAAAACAATCAGTAGCCGGCAACTAAGACATTCGCAGCAGCTCAACAGCCTGTCGAGGCTTACGACAGGGTCAGCCACAGACCCCGACGGCTCCGAGCTGACGGCCGAAAGGAACGTACTGGTGCACGGGCGGCTGTGCCTCGAGGTCTCGACCATAGCAAGTCAGTGGTATTGCGAGAAGAAGACGGACTTATCGATCCGGCATCCGAAAATCAAAGTCCAATCCCTGGCCCTTGAATCTGGAACCGAGGGTCACGAGGAACTTAGCCGGGATGCTGTGGCGATAACAGAGAGCGAGTTTGAGCAGGCTTTGAAGCAGAACAAGAGAGTTCAGTTACAGGAGAGTCGATTCGAGGCGACCTTCGATGGCGTGCGCATCGTCGGGGTTCCGGATCTAATCGAATTCCATGGACGACGAGGCCTGCTGGTCTTGGAGTTCAAATTCTCAGGAAGGTCCCGTCCGTTCATTGATCGATATGTCCAGGCGCAGCTCTACGGGTGGCTCTTGCAGCGCAACGGATATGACGTGACGCGCTTAGTATGTGCGGTTTGCGTCATACCGCACGTCGATGGGGCTAATTCCAGAAGTTCAAAACTTGAGATGCTCACTGAGCGTGGGTTTCTAGAAGACCTTACGGTCGCATGGACTACAGCTCGGAAAAAAGTGAGTCAGCACCCAATGACGAATGGGAAACCGCTCACGATGGCGGAGGACGGCTGGACGCTGCACTTATACAGATATGAGGAATCCGCAGCGGAAAAACACCTGCGGTGGTCGTTTGAATATTGGTTCGGAAACCGTGACCCAGTGCCCACGAAGAATCCGGCCAAATGTCGCAGTTGCCCGTTCAATGCCGCTGGTGCCTGTAACAGTACCCTCCATAGCCCTGATGCTGGCTTCAAGATTAGGCGGCGGAAGGGCCTTATATTTGTTCAAGCCCCTTGGTCTTAAAGGAGGTGGCTATGTTGGAAAACTCATTCTGCCATCTGGACGGCGTTGGATCTCTGACAGAAACTAGGTTGTGGGAGCAGGGCATTTGCACGTGGGAAATGGCTCTCGCAGCGACGGGCGACGTGCGCCGGTATGCACGCCGTCGACTTCAACGAGAACTCCCAGGATCGATCCACGCGTTGCAGGAAAGGGATGTTAGTTATTTTGCCGAACGCTTTGCGGCCTCAGACATGTGGCGGATCTGGAATTACTTTCGCGATGACGCGTGCTTTTTGGATCTTGAAACAACCGGCCTTCCTCCAGGACCGGTCAAAATCACCGTTGCGGCACTCTGCGATTGGAATCAGGTTCAACTGTTCATTCGAGGCTATAACCTCAAGGCGCTGCCGCGCGCACTGGTGAACTACAAAGTCGTCGTAACTTTCAACGGTAAAACCTTCGACTTCCCCGTGCTCCGCAAAGAATTTCCAACCTGGCAGTGCAAGGCCGGCCATATCGATTTGATCTACCCTTTGCGGCGCATCGGACGGTCAGGGGGACTCAAACATATCCTCCGACAGTTGCGTCTAACAAAGTCTGGAACGCTCGATCAAGTCGATGGCTGGCTCGCTCCCGTACTGTGGAGCGAGTACAAGAAGAAAGGAAATAAGGGCGCGTTGGAAACGCTGAAAGCTTATGCAGTAAACGATGTGATTCACCTACCAGCACTCGCGGATTACGTTCACAACGCCATGGTCCGTCGACTGTCGTTTGAAGTTTCGAAGATCCCTAGCGTGCCCACGTTGGCGAATCCTTACAAAGTGAACGGAAAAGTGATTCGTCAGCTTCGGTCTCAAAATTGGTGGTTCGAGTGACCATTTGCCTCAAAACGCTACGGACGAGGATTGGATATCGGAGGTCGGCAAAAGAGGCTGGGTTGTTCTTACCAAAGACGACCGAATCCGTAATCGCCCCGCTGCGCTCGCGGCGTACCGAGGGCACCAGGTTAAGGTGTTCGTATTCGGCAGTGGGGAGATGAAGGCCCAGGAGATGGCCGATGCATTTGTGACGGCTCTCCCAAAAATTTCTCGCTTGGCCCTTGAAAAAAAGGGGCCGTTCTTTGCCAGAATTTCGAGAAGCGGCTTGGTTTCCATTCTCTCCTGATATCAGGTAGGAAATGGGAACATTGCGGTTTTAAGCGCTACGCGATTTTAGAGTTGCGGCCAAATGAGCGAAATGCCTGGCGTGGCCTTTACCGTTGACTCCCTCGTTGGGTCGGATTCGTCCACATACCCAGTAGTAGTGACCAGGATCGCGTTTTTTTGGCCCTTTTAGTTACCAGTCGGGCTCAAAGAGATACTTAACGCTCACCTTGTGCTTCTGGTGTGAATATAACTTTTGCAAGGTGACGCTGGTGGAGTTATTCCAAATTCTCTTCAATCCAAAATAAAGTGTCAGCTTGATTTTTTCCTTGCAGTCCCGACATTCAAAGACGAAACCTACTCTTCCCATTCTTGCCATCGCAACGCGCCCCCTCTCTCCGCAGTCATTCTCGTGGAATTTCTACCGTGAATTTCTAGGGACGGCATACTTCGTTCGACCGAGTTGTGACTGCCTAACCGTTTCGTCTGTGGTTGCTGCACCGCTTTTGCAGCGCAACTTTTTGGGACACCGTCAAACTTAACTCTCCTCTTCTTCCCAAGGCATCGCGGGAAGTCTGTCGAGCACTTTCACGAAGCGGTCGAGATTGAAAGGCTCATGCCTTTTCAGCACGTCAAAAATCTCCGCCGAGACGACGGTTCCGATCAGCTGTTTTGCCTCCACTTCGGAATGACCGGCTTGAATTAGACGCTCGAAGGTTTGCCGGGTCTGCGGAGGATCGATAGTGCGAAGTTGGTTTTCTACCACCTCAATTATCGCGGCTCGCAAATGCGGATTTACTTCTGATTCTTTCATCTTTTGTTGCCTCTATCCATACCCCATGGCTTTAAGAATGAGAACCCTCTATGACTCGGCCTCCTCCCTGATAACGTCGAAGAATTGTCTGGGTCTGACTATAATGACTTCTTTATATGCGCCTAGCCTAAGGAGGTGATCGTCACCGCTGACGAGATAGTCCGCCTCGCCCTCCACCGCGCACTCAAGGTAACGGTCGTCTGAGGGATCATCCGCGACGATCGCAAGCGAAAGCTTACCTGGCGTAACAATCGTAAGCCGAGAGAGGTCTTCCAAAAACGTTTGAATCTTCTGTTCCGACCAGCGATGGCGCTTCTTGATTTTCGGGTACCGAGGAACTCGGCCGATTTCCCCTAGAATCGGCCTGGAAATCAAGAGCAAGAATTTGTCATCTCGCCACGCATTGAGAATTTTTGCAGGATTGCCCTTGGAACTTAATATGGCACTCACGAATACGTTAGCATCGAGGACCGCGCGGATCATCGCTTTGGCCGCGCGACTTTACCTCGGACTGCCTTAACCGCCTCCTTGACTTCGCCGGCAATAATCTCCGGTTGCTCTTTCTTATTCCTCTGCCGTACCTCCTTCACCATACCGAAGAAGCGTTCCTTTCGCTTGCGCCGCTCCTCGAGTTGCCAGAGTGGGACCACCGCTGCCATTGCGCGCCCGGCCCGCTCGATTACATATTGGTCGCCTTTTTGGAACACTTCGTCCAGAACTTGGCTAAGGTTCTTTTGCAGTTTTAAGGCGTTCATTTTTTTGGCCATATCGAATACCTCTCCGGCGCTAATAACTCATACAATAATAACAGGACGGCCGATGTCATCAAAGCGCTACGACACGACGAGAACAAGACGAACGCCGGTCATGGGCAAACAAAGTTGTTCGTGCGGCTTCGTTTTGCAGTTCCGAGAGTCGAAACCTTTCACAGCGCCGGGGCGAACAAGTTGTCAGGCAGGCCGCGGATGTAATCGATCGCTTCTTTGAGCGGGATCACGTCGGCGTATTTCATCGCCATGTCGAAAAGATTGATTTTGTGCGATGCCTGGCCGCGGTCGAAGACGCATTCTTCAACCACCGAGACCTTGAGATTGTAAGAAAACGCGTCGATGACGCTGGCGCGCACGCAGCCGCTGGTGGTGGTGCCGGTGACCAGTAAGGTGTCCGCATGCACTTCCGTGAGCATGCTCATCAAGGGCGTGCCGAAAAAGGCGCTGGGTTTTTGCTTGTGGACAAGGATGTCGCCGGTTTGCGGCGCGATTTCCGCGACGATCGCGTTTGTTTCTTCCCACGCATCGGTCATGTCTTCGTGGCTGCGGCTGCTCTTGGCCTGCCAACCGCCGATCGTCACCCTATTGGAGCGATTTTCCTCAGCGGTCGTGTAGAAGGTTGGCAGGTGCTTCTTGCGGGCTTCAATAAGTAACTCGCGGATATTATAAACTCCCTGCCAGCCTTCCTCGCCGCAGCTGGTGCGAAAGCGCTTGACGGATTCGAGAATGGGCTCCGGCTTGTCGCCGACAAAATTGTAATTAACGTCGATAATCAATAACGCCGGTCGTTGACCGAAGCCGGCGCGCTTGCCGAAACCGGATAAAGCAAACACCTCTTTGTCGCGGGGGGTCAGAATATCGTCCCAAGTGGCCATAGGTGCCTCTCCTTCAATTGAGTCGATTTCTACGAATGTTCATAACAAACCTCTCGCCTTGTCAAGCTGCGCATAAAATTGGCATCAATTGACGGCTAGACCAAAATTGCTTAATTAAGGACCAGGTTCCAAATAAGGTGTCGGGATTTGTAACGGACAATGAAAAAATCTTTCCGCCAAATTGTCATGAGCGTAATTCTTCTCGGCGCCAGCGGCTGCGGGGCGATTCCCGTTTGGACCGACGGCGAGGTGCCGTTTGTGGCGACAACCCCGGAGGTGATCGACCGCATGCTGGAGTTGGCGCGCGTCAAACCCGGCGACGTCGTTTACGATCTCGGGAGCGGCGACGGTGCGATCATTATTAGAGCGGCGAAGAAATATGGCGTGAAAGGCGTCGGTATCGAAATCGACCGGGAGCTGGTGCTGAAAGCGCGTAACAATGCCTTTCGCGAGAAAGTTGAACACTTGGTCGAATTCCGCGCCCAGGACGCGTTTACCGCCGATATTTCACCGGCGACAATCGTGACGCTCTACATGTTGCCTGAGTTCAACGCCAAGTTCCGACCGATCATGGAACGGCAGCTCAAGCCGGGATCGCGGGTTGTCTCCCACGACTTTCCGATTGAGGGATGGGTTCCCGACAAGGTCGAGGTCGTCAAGGGCACGTGGCTCCACGATCATACGATTCTCCTTTTCGAGATTCGTTGACGCCGCAAAATCACAGCGCCAACCCGTAAAAGCCTGCTGGGTTCGCTGCCAAGATTTTTTTCTTTGCCACGTCGCTGATGTCATTTCTTTCCTGCAGCATGCTGGCGGCGAAGCGCTCCCGGTCTCCGTGGGGCATATCGGAGCCGAACAGGATCTGCCCGTCGCCGACTAATTCCAACACCTGCGGCAGCAGCACATCTTCGACTTCGGCACTGAAATAGAGTTTCCCTTGCTTGATGTACTCCATGGCCGGCAGCTTTTGAATCGGCGCGGTGCGCGAGACGATGTTGGCGAGATTTTTCCCCGAATGCTGAAAACGGTGGTGCAAGCGCTCTAGTATGAAATGAATCCACAGGCTGCCCGCCTCCAGATAGACGACTTTCAGGTTCGGGAACCGATCGAGGATACCGCCGCTCATCATCGACACCAGGCCCATCAGGACCGGCATGAGGAAAGCGATCACACCGGACGGATAGATGTGGCTGTATAAGTTGTTAATCGATGGGCAAGCCCAACCGACGTGCACCGCCAGCGGCAGGTTTTCTGCCGCCACCGCTTCGTAGAACGGCAGGAGGCCCGCATCATCGAGCAGCTTATCGCCGACCGTCCCCAGGATCATCATTCCCACCGCTCCCAGCTTTTTTGCTTCCTTGACTTGCTTCACCGCCGCGGGGATGTCGTCCAAGTTCGCAACGCCCACCCACTTAAGCCGCTCTTGACCCGAGAGCACGTCGCCGAGCCAACGGTTGTAAGCATCGCACATGGCGGTGACATAAGCGGGCTGGCAGCTGAGAGGATAAGCTAGAAACAGCGTCGGATAGAGGACCTGAAGCCAGATGCCTTCCTCGTCCATGATCCGAAGACGTTCGTTCAAATGGGTCAGCTCCATGCTGCCCACGGTGTCCGGTTTGCGCAGTGCGTGGCGGGTCGGTTTCCCCTGATAACTGACCGGCGTGCCGAGATTGTTGCAGCCGCGCCCGACGCGCCGCGGAAAAAGCTGCTCGTCGATCATCCAGTAGGCGAGCCCCTCTTCGTTGCCTGCGACCACCTGCGGCCGCTGGGCGCGAAACGCGGGAGCGAAATATTTGTCGCTGAAAGTGACAACGTTCTCTTCGACGTGGCCGTCGGCATCGATGACGCGCATGGAAAATTCCCCCTTGTTCGTCTAACCGCTTATAACAAGCTTTGTTCGGACGATTCAACGGCAGGGAGCGTTGGCGCCGCGGGACGGCGGGCGGCAAGCGCTCTATCGGTACAGTCCATCGATGAAGCCGCTCGACTGTAGCTGGCGCACGAAGGAATCGTCGAAGAATTTTTTCGGGTCGGCTTCCTTGGCCTTGGGATTTCGGCTGGCGAGTTCCTCCAACACGGCCCTAAGCCCCTCCACGGTCGGCAAAGGGACCTTAAGCAAATACCTCTGCACGTACACGTCGTAGGCTTCGGAAAGCGACGCCGTGTCGGCGGTCCGCAGATATTTTCCCATGACCGACAAGGCGAAATTCCTGTCCCTTTTGGCCCGCGCAATCGCTTCAACTTGAGACGCCATATACCGGCGCACGAGATCCGGGTCATCACGAATCAATCGGCCCCGATGCGGCAAGGTCTTCGATCTCCCGACCTGACGGCTCGTTGGGAGGCAGATTAGTCGCTCAGGTTATCTCTGTCAATGAATCGGAGCTGACGGCGCGCTGCTTTTAGATTTCAATAACGGCGCGCGCATGGGAAAGGACTATAGGGCAGGGGCTGGTGTCAGGATAGAAGCGGGACTGGGGACATGGATGGATCTTTTTCAGGAGCCCGGTCAGATCCAAAAGATTCCGGAGCTCCGTCGAACCGCTCTCTGCCGATTTCTTTTCCGCTAGCGTTCCGATGAATGAGTTCATCGGTATCCAAGTCGTACTCGGGAAAATCAGGATTGACCCACCTCGTAAGGAAGTACTGGTAGAGGGGCGTGTATAGACCGCCGGGATTTTGATCGTGCTCGAACACGTACTCCGGCATGCCTTGAACGTCCAGACCGGGGTGATAGTGCTTCACCCAGATATAGTCGCCTAAAATCGCCAACTTCAACCAGGGAGTATCCCCGTAGAGCTTCAAGCGGATGTTTTTCTGAGTCGCCCTCAATTCCTTGAGAAAGTCAATGCTCTTCTTAATTTGTTCAGCGAATTTTTCCGGCGTCACGTTCGGGTCGAGAATACTTTTCGCCCTTGCGTGCGCGCCCTCGCTGCGCGGATTGAGCAACATGATTTTCGCTTCGCGGCAGTTTTGTAAAGTCCGATACAATTCTGCCCGCGGTTCGGCGAAGGTGCGATAGCCGGTTGACGATATGATCAGCACGTCTCTGGCAAGCCCTTGCTTGTTTTTCAATTTCTTGATTCGTCTCTGCGCCAACCGTCCTGCGCTTCTAAAACAGTGGACGAGACCGGCGTACTTCGCGGTTTTGGCGATTTTCCTGTCCTTCAAACTCCTGCCGAGATAGCTGAAAACCAGTAGAAGCATGACCGCCGCGACGATTTCGACGGATATGAGATAGATTGTATCGCGCTCGATGATCGACCAGGTGGTCCAGAAGCTTCGTGCCATGACGCTGACGATAGAGGGTAAGGAAAAGGCAATGCCGGCGCTTAAAGCAACCAACAAAACGTGAAACAGAACGCGCGCCAGGCCATTGAGGAAATGTTTAACCGCTTTCCTGTCGATCCAAGGGGCACTCGAATACTCTAGATTTGTCACGTTAGCCTCGTTTAGCGGCTCTTGTGGTCGTCCCATGTGCAGGGAATGTCCACTTCGGAGCCGGTTCTCCTAGCTGTGCAACACCGCTGCGGCGGCGTATTGCGCGGGTTCGCAGATCGTTTCTCCTTTGATCAGCGCGTCGAGAAGCATTAATACGTCCTCCGGTCCGCGCAGGTAGTATCGCGCCTGGGTCGGACCGTTGCCGACTCGGATCGAATGGGCCCCGGCGGGCAGGACGGTGAACATATCCTCGTCGGTCAAGTCGTCGCCAATCGCTAGAATAAAATCGCTGCCGCAGTTCAACAACCATCTCTGACTCACGATTCCCTTGTGGATCCCTGCATTTCTAACTTCGACCGTCTTGTTGCCATGGAGGACCTGCACATCGCTATTAGCTGTCAACGCCAGCAGGTCGTCGATTAATTCTCTGGCCCCCAGTGCTCCTCGTTCCTCATCGGCCGGCCGATGGTGAAACGCGAGAGAAAATTCCTTCTCTTCAACCCATGCTCCCGGGATCCGATCGGCATAGGCATGTAGGATCGGCCGCAAACTGGTCTTCCATTCCACGCACAGCGGTCTTAATTGTTCCCAGGCCTTCTCACGTTCCTTGATCCAGGCGCCGTGTTCGGCGGCCAGTCCGACTGGCAGCGAACCAAACCAGTTTTCCAGGGTGGCTTTATCCCGGCCGCTGAGCAGGACCAGTTCGTTTCTCGGGTTGGCGCCGAGGTGATTCAAGCAATTCAATAATTGCCGATCGGGCTTGGCGAGCTGCGGATACTTGGCGAAGCGCACCAACGTACCATCGTAGTCCAGCAACAGCAGGCGATTCAGGCTTCGATCATAATGCTGAATCAACCCGGTCTGGGTGGCGGGAGTCAAAGGCTTGGGGAGCGGTCTTTCACTGCTGGGATCGATTGAAAAAAGCTCCGCCATAAATTCCGTCGCCCAACGCGACACATCGTAGCGGCGCAGCCTGCTCTGCATGAGACGAATGCGTTGTGTCTGCTCTTGACGGCGCATCTCCAGGGCCAGCTTCAATGCCTCGGCAATCTCGTCGCGGTGGTTCGGGTTGATCAGGATCGCGCCGGCTAATTCCCTGGCGGCGCCGGCCATTTCGCTGAGAATTAACACGCCGGTTTTATCCGCCCTGCTCGCAATATATTCCTTGGCCACCAGGTTCATCCCATCCCGCAGGGGGGTTACCAGCGCGATGTCGCTCATCGCATACAAGGCCACCAATGTCTCAAAGGGCACGGACCGGTACTGATAGATGACGGGCGTCCAGTCAATGGCGCCGAATCTGCCGTTGATCTTCCCGACCAGCTCTTCGAGGTGAGTTTTCGTTCCTTGGTAATCCCGTATGCCGATTCGCGAGGGCACCACGATCATCAGCAGCGTGACTTTGCCGCGCCATTGAGGCTGTTTTTCGAGCAAGCTCTGGTAGCCCTCCAAGCGATGGACGATGCCCTTGGAATAATCCTGGCGGTCCACGGAAAGGACTATTTTAGTGTCCCCAAAGGATTTTCGCAGTTGCCGTATTTCTTGCTGAACTTCCGGACTCAAAGCGGCGCCGTGAAATCTTCCGAAATCTACCCCCATGGGAAAGGCGCCGACCTTGACGATGCGCCGGTCAAGCAGCAGCTGACCGAGTTTCTGTTTGTACCCCAGGATGCGCTGCACGCATCCGAGAAAGTATTTCGCGTAATCCTGGGTGTGAAAGCCGACGACATCGGCTCCGAGCAATCCCTCGATGATTCCCCGCCGCCATTGGGCCGGAAGCAAGCGATAGATTTCAAACTGCGGGAAAGGAATATGCAGGAAAAATCCTATGCCAATTTTCGGCAACCGCTTTCTGACCAGACTCGGTAAGAGCATCAGGTGGTAGTCATGAATCCACAAAACGTCGTCGGGACCGATGAACTCCAGCAGTGTCGCGCAGAAGGCTTCATTGACTTTCTGGTATTGCAGCCAGTAGTTCTCATCGTACTGCGCGGTCGCGGGAAAATAGTGGAACAGCGGCCAGATCGTCTTGTTGCAAAAACCTTCGTAGAACTTGTCGAAGTCCTCCTCGGATAGGAACACCGGGCAGGAACGATACTCGGCGCGTGCCCTGTCCATCACCGCGGGCTTTTGTTTTTCGCTCACGGTAGCGCCGGGCCAACCCACCCAACAGTACTCGGGTTTGTGGGGCAGGGAATCTTGCATCGTTTCAAGCAGCGATTTTAACCCGGTGGCGACGCCTCCGGCACTTTCCTTGAATTCGACCCGACCATCCCTTTGTTCGACAGTGAAGGGCAGTCGGTTGGAAACGATGATGAGTCTCTGTGCCGTATGAAATCCGTCGTTCATTAAGCGATTGTCCCGGTCAACAGCGCCGCCGCTTACCGATTGGCGCGATCGGCAATGGTAAGAGTGACAAAAGATAACTTCGGATCACCCGGGCGACGGGAATTGTTCTTAGTATGCCTGTCTCACAGCCTTTCCGGCTCGCAGCTTTCCATCAGCCCAGATCGCCTTGCTGAGTATCAGGCTGGTCCCAGGACACCGGCCTCCAGTCATCCACGTTTTTCCGTACTTGCATCTCCTCTTTTATCTCGGTGAAACCGGCTACCGTCACTACCGTCTCGAAATAGCCGTCGGCGCGAACGGGAAGCGGCGCCGGTAGGCTATAGGCGAATCGCTCTGTCGCACCCGAAGGTATCTCGGTGCGTAGGGTGTAAAAATCGGCGGCGCCGGGCGGGTTTTCGCCGGGCCGGAATTCGTTATTCCAGTGCCAGATATGACGGATGAGCAATTCCACATCGCGAACCCGATGAGACGACGCATTACGGAGTTCGCCTGAAACCATATTATCCTGCGCTGTCGCGTTATGAACAGCGACCAACTTAGAAGCCTCGGGAGGGGGCAGAACGGTAATAGTCTCAGGGTTGACATGCCCTGGCGCAAGAACGATCAGTAAAGCCAGCGCGCCTCCGATAACAGAACGGAAACCGACGTATCGAACCTTTGATCTTTTCATGGCTGCTCCTCCTTATTGTGAATAAGAAATTGCATTCACATCCTGTTTGGACAAACAAACATGCTACCCTATCATTCCATTCGCCTCCTTCTCGTTTGACGTTTTTCGTTCCAGCCGTTATTTGCGCTCTGACTTGCGCTCACCTTCGGTGTTTTGCTCCTTGATCGTGCCCGATGAGCTCTGCTCGGGACCGCCGCCCGGCTGAACGGTGTGATCGGGTCCGGTTTTTTCCGGTGGCGAAGAGGGAGCCAAGCCCACAGGCGGCGAAGAATCGCCGCTTTCCCCTCTCTTCTCGCCACAGCCAGCGGTGATCAATGAGACCCCTAGGGCCATGCCTGCTGTCCATTTAATCCATTCTTTTTTCATCTGCTCAACCTCCTTTTTCGGAATATCATTTTCCAATAGGTCAAAACCTAACGGCTGATTTGCAGCTAAGACCTCGACTCGCCGACCTCTTCTTAAAACGCCACGCCGATGAGCCCGGCGACCACGCGAAATGGCAGAGCGATGGCTTGGCCGACGACGTGAACGGTTCCACTCAACAGACCCACGGATTGCCCTTCGGTTTTGGTTTCTTCCGTCGTTGTCGTGCGGTTCTCCGTGACGACAGGTTCCAATCGAGATCGATCATTGACGGTGGCATACTGGACCCTTTTCTCGGTCTCAACGGACTTGACGCTTTGCGTCGAACACGCCGTCAGAACACTCAAGGCGAAAAGAGCTATCAGAACGCTTTCGGTCACCTTGCGCATGGCCGCTCCGTGCAAGACCCTTAAAGCGATAAAGCCTATGATGATACTTTTCGCGATATGACGCATAATCCCTCCTGAATTCTTGTTTCCCTTTTTACGCTACCGGCTTCTAACGTTACGTGGCGGCTGCGCGGCCTCGGTTCACCGATGAACCACAAATTTCTCTCTCTCACGTGTTCTCGTTCGTAAGAGCAACGCCTTATTCCATTTTTTGGGATCGTTCATGGCTAAACATGGTTAATGGCGATAGCCGTGATAATGATGACGGTGATGGCGATGCCCATCGGACCAGTGACAACCCGCACTGAGACCCGTCAGCGCCAGCAGCAACACCGCCAAAATTCTTTTTATCGCCGTTCGTCTCATCTTGCGGTCCTCCTTTCTTCTGCAAGAATTCGTGCCGACTGCGGACAGCTAGAACTCGCACTGGAACGCCAATCGCCTAAAATCAGCTCGATCCTAATACTCTCCGCGCTGCCGCCGTAACCTCTCCAGCTCGTATCGCTGCCGATCGATCTCGGCCTGATTACCGCGAATTTCCTCATCCTGCCGGTAATTCTGCTGTTCCTGCCCCTGAAGTTGATCGCCGACGAGAGCGCCCGCGCCCAACCCAAGACCGCCACCAATCGCCGCCCCTGCCGCCGGATGACCCACGGCGCTACCGATAAGACCGCCGACCGCCGCGCCGCCGAGCGCGCCAATGCCCGCGCCCTTTTCCCGAGTCGTCAATGGCCCGCCGGCGCAACCGGAGACGAAAATAGCTCCGGCCAGCATTAGTGGCGGAATATTTTTTCGCAGCGTTGTGATCGCAATCATATTGTTTGCTCCTTTCTTGGTAATTGAATCGCTTCACCGAAGCGCTCGGAATATTGGGCGTAGATGGCGCCTATCAGTGCCATCAGGTCTGTTTCTCCTGGCTCCACGTACAAGCGCTTGTTTAATCCCTCTGCGTTGGCAACGGCATAGCCGGCGCGCTGATGAAGCTGACAATGACCGGCAACGCATGATGCGTTGAAAATGACCGCGGCGAATAGCCTTTGCTCACGCTTAACAAAGAGCATAGCAACGTAACGTTCCCCGATCTGCGTAAGGCTACGGGGGAGCGGCGTAAAGCCGTCCAGAAACTGCCAAGGGTCCTCGGCTCCACGACTTACGGGCGGGACGACGGTTAATGTGAGCAATAGGTTCGCCGTAAAGATCAATATAAGCACTCTCGGGTTCATTGCGACCTCCACTGTCGACAAAGACCTATGAGCGGCTTCGCTCCTCGTTGATCAACTTTAGGGCTTTTTGTCGCAGTTGTTCATTGCTGTTCACCGCCGCGAAGAGCCGATTGTAGGACTGCGGTGTGAGCCCCTGCTGTTCCAAAGCTGCTTTGACTTTTGCGTCGCCTTCTTGTTGAAGTTTCTGTTTCTCTTTTGGATCTTGGATTTTGCCGAGTCGCGGCTCATAAGTTTGCCGAAGCTTTTGGTATGCCACGTAGGCTTTCGCAAAGGCTCTGATATCCTTGTCGCTCAATTTAGCCGGCTCTGCGGATGAGGTCTGCTTCGGCGGATCTTGGGCACGGATAATCGGTGGCAGGCTCAAAAGCATCAGGCCGATCAAAGCGGCGAAACAAGCGCTCCGTATGAAAAAGTACTTCATCGTATCCTCCGGTGTTATTGGCTTTAAGTTACGGTCGTAAAGCATATCGGCGTCCCTAACCCTGACGCTGAATGGGCCTTTTCAAATATTAAGACTCGACGGCCTGAGAAATCGCTCCGTCCGTTCGGCCTGCGGCTTTACCCGTCGCATCGAAGGTTTTGCCCTGCAATTTGCGCAGGAACTCTGCGAAACTTGAGCTTGCCAGAACCCGATTGAACTGAGAGCGATAGTTGTTAACCAGGCTGATGTTTTCGATCACGATGTCGTAGACTTTCCACTCCCGGCCGGTGGTACGTAACTTATAATTCACCGCGAACTCCTCGCCTTTACGGGTAACGATTCGAGTATCGACCTCGGCACGATCCTGGTCCTGGGTCTCGCGGCCGTAAACAATTTTTTCGCCGTTGAAGGACTCGATTTGGTCAGCGTAGGATCGTTCCAGAAGATCGGTGAAAAGCTTCACAAATTGGCGCTGCTCGTCGGCGCTGCGGCGTTGCCAATGTTGTCCGAGCGAGCTCTTCGCCATCTCATTAAAATCAAACCGCGCCGAGATAACTTGGCGCAACTGGTCCCGGCGTTCATTCTTTTTGTCCGCCGCTTTGAGCCGTGGATCCTGAAGAATCAACAGGACCTTGTCCGCAGTCTGGCGGACTTGGTCCGCCGGTATTCCGGCCTTTGACGTATTAGGCAGAGTCATCAGTAGCAGCAAGACCAAGACAATGACCTGCTGTGTTTTACGTTGCCGCATTTATTTCCTCCCTCGCGAAAGTAATCTTTTTGCTTCAGGCGACCGGCCACATGAGTCCGATCACCCTCAATGCCATGTGTTCGAGATCACGCGCCAATTGTTTAAAACATCGGCCAGCATGTAGGCGACCAATGTGTGGGCCAGTTTTTCGTCGGGCACCAATTCAACCGTCTCTTCAGTCAGCGCCGCAACCAAGTCTCCCAAAGTAGTATCCAGTCGTTCTCCTCTACGCATTCCCTGGCTCCTTTCCTCACCGCCCCGCTGTTTGCGTCTCAGCACCCCCGTTTAGTGAGTTCAGGATTCACCCGATCGCTCCCTTAACCGTTCATTTTCTCTTCTCAGCCGTTCCAGTTCGTCTCGGTTGCGGTCAATTTGAAGCTGCTGGTCATTCTGTTTCTTGTCCTGGCCCATGAGTTGGTCGCCGATCAAAGCGCCGCCGATTAGCCCGATCGGTCCGCCGATCAGCGCGCCCACGGCTGCGTGACCGACAGTGCTGCCGATGATTGCGCCCGCACCCGCGCCCACGCCCCCGCCGATAAGCCCGCCTTGTTCTCGCTTACTGAGCGGTTCCGAGCAGCCCATGTTGATCGATAGGACCAATGCTAAAAACAATGCGATGATGAGATAGGTTTTCGATTTCATGGTTACCTCCGAATCATCTATTTTGGACGCAACTCTAGGGCTGCTGACGAGGCGAGTCGTCAACACTCATGTTCTAATCAATCTGGCACAGTGTCCTTGTGAGGGCTACCCTTAGGGAGGCGGTGTCTGATCGAGACGTCCGCTGGCTAGTGAGTTAGCCACTCCTAGGACATACCTTTTCGTGGTTTGGCTCATGGGTGTGTTACACAGCAAGCACCGTACCAAGTCCCAGAAAACAGCGCTGACTTGCGGTAAATCCGAAGCATTTTAGCGTTAGTCGTGGTTTTCCGAACACCTCGAATCCGAGGGGATGTTCCTACAGCACTTAGTGATCGTTTGTAATTTCTCTGTTGAATCCGGTGCTTTGACTGTAGGCTCTTTATATCTTGTCAGTACTAAAATCAGTACTTAAAAATGACTATTGGGAATGCCGATAGACCACCTACCAGGTCACGGCTCTCTCCTTTCTCCCTATGCCGATTGAGTTAATTCGGCGCCGACGACGGTATTTCAATGGAATGAGTCCGTTGCAAGGGCAAGGGCGCAATGGACCCCAATAGCAAGATGAACGGAGGTTAATTACGTACTGTGCGCAGACCGCGTCGCAAGCGTCGTGCGGCGATGTGTGGATGCGACTTTACCAGGCTTGGATTCTTGAGGGTTGACCGTGCATGGACTGTTTCATCATCGACGCGCTCGGCCGAGCTACCTTCTTGACCCCGCCGAGCGCGTCGGTAGAATTAAATTAGCAGTCGGTCTGCTCCGCCGACAATCCAGGAAGTTTAGTATTCATTCTGTTGGCGCTGAAGCCGTTGAACGTCCCGGCGGTTACGCTCGCTCTCGGCCTGGTTGCGGTTGATCTGCTGCTGTTGACGGTAATTGGTATTTTCCTGTCCTTGGATCTGATCGCCGACGAGCGCGCCTGCGCCTAGCCCGAGCCCGCCGCCGATGGCCGCTCCTGCGCCGGGATGGCCCACCGCCGCGCCAATCAGTCCGCCGGCCAGCGCGCCGCCGGCCGCGCCGATGCCCGCGCCTTTCTCACGCGTGGTCAAAGGGCCGCCGGCGCATCCCGCGGTAAAAAGTGCCCCTGCCAGCAACAGCATTGATGCCTTGCTTAGAATCATTCCGGTCTTTTCCATTTAGTAGTTTCCTTTCCTTTTAAGTTTTTCCGTTTTGTCAGCTTTGCCTTTTTGTTTGTCACGAGCTTGTTTCGAGCTTTCATCGGATTTTCTACGTGCCTGCAATTCATGTCGCTCATCGGTGCGTACCCAACCATGTTCGGGGTCCGCGGACCATTGGGCGTTGGTGTTGTCCTTCCCTCGATTGCTCGTCTTTGTCTTTGCTTTCTCTCCGCGATTGACGGATGACTCTTTTCCTTGGCCAGCGCTTACGGGCTTATCGATAACGCCGAATGTTAACGCGCTTAAAAGGCCAAAGACGGCGACGTACCTGTTGGGTTGCATCGACCTCACCTCACGACGTGTTTGCTTTGCCCAAGCCGTTGACTCCCATGCCGGTTCCGTTCATGCCTTCCCTTTGTAACAGACCACTCGCTGCTTGATGAATCTTCGGCAACGAGCCGGAAACCTGTCGCAACAACGCGTTCAAGGTAACCAGCACTGCAACTAGATCCAATTTCATGGACATTGCCTCCGCTTGCTTGATCAACTCCGCGATCAAGAAAATAGCAACGCCCATGCCACGACGAAAAGCCCGTCAATTCGGCTGGTTATGCACGGGCGAAGACAAGCGTTGGCGGGTAAAAAAGTAAGGGGGCGGGGAGATATTACGCTTTGTTGTAGAGCGCCAATTTAGCGTTTAGCGTCTTGGGGGTAATCCCCAGCAAGCGCGCGGCTTGGGTTTTGTTGCCGTCGCTCGCGCTGAGAGCTCGTTCGATCGCTTGGCGCTCGGCCTCGGCCAATGAGAGCGGTTCGGTGTCGGCTCTCTCCTCCAGAGCCGGGCTAAGGCAATAGCGTTGAAAATCTTCAGCCGCGAGGCTCGGCCCGGTTGCCATGACTGCTAGCCGCTCCATAGCATTACTAAGTTCGCGGACGTTCCCAGGCCAGCCGTGGGATTTAAGCGCGGCGGTGAAATCTGTGGTCCAAGGAAACTCCGGGCGCTGGTACTTCTGCGCGAAGGACTCGAGAAAATAGCGGGCCAAGAGCGATATGTCCTCGCCGCGCTCGCGCAACGCCGGCAGTTCGAGATGAAACACACTCAAGCGGTAGAATAGATCCTGGCGCAGTTTACCGTCTTTCACGGCGGTCGCCGGATGACGGTTGGTGGCGGCCACGACTCGCACGGAAACCGCCACGCTCGAATTGGCGCCGATACGGCGCACCTGCCCTTCTTCCAAGACGCGCAAGAACTTGGGCTGCACTTCCGCCGCCATCTCGCTGATTTCATCCAGAAACAAGGTACCGCCGTCGGCCTGCTCGAAGCAGCCGAGATGGCGCTCGATGGCGTTGGTGAAGGCGCCCTTTTCATGGCCGAAAAGTTCGCTTTCCATCAGCGTCGGCGAGATCGCCGAGCAGTTGAGCGGCAAAAATGGTCCCTCGCGCCGCGGCGATAGATCGTGCAGCGTGCGCGCGACGAGTTCCTTGCCCGTGCCGCTCTCGCCGCTGACGAGCACCGCGGCATCCGTGGCCGCCACCTGGCTCAGGCGCTGATAAAGCTCGCGCATCGGCGCGGACTTGCCAATCAGCGCGCCGTAAGAGCCCAACGGAGACTCCAAGCGCTGGCGCAGCGCGCCGGCTTCGCGCGCCAGCGCCGCTTGCTTCAGTCCCTTTTCCAGAACCTCGCGCAGACGCTGGGGCTCGAGCGGCTTGGACATATAATCGTAAGCGCCGAGCTTGATCGCCTGGACCGCGGTTTCGATGGTCGCCTGGCCGGTGAGAAAAATAATCGCCAACTGCTGCACACGCTCACCCAAGGCCGCGATAAATTCAAGGCCGGACATGCCGGGCATCATCAGATCCGTGACGACTGCGTGAGGCAATTCTCTATCGCACTCGCTCAGCGCCGCTCTGCCGTCGGGCGCGGCGGTGGCGCGGTAACCCCAACTCTCGAGCAGGGCAACTAAGCCATCGCGCGTAGCGACATCGTCGTCGACGATCAGGACATGAAGACGAGGGCGGGCCATAAACTAATTTGCGGCCAAGGGTAATGTCAGCCGAAAGGTCGCGCCGCTCCTTCCATTGCGCTCGTGGTAGGCCAACGAGCCGCCGTGGGATTCGGCGATCAGTTGACTTAACGGCAGCCCGATGCCACTGCCGCCGGCTTTGGTCGTCTTGCCGAATTCGAAAATATCTTGCCGGTGTTCGGGCGGCACGCCCGGGCCGGTGTCCATGAAATCAACGGTCAGTAGATTGTTGTTTGTGACGGCACTCACCTGTATCGCACCGCCGCCCGGCTGGGCTTCGATGGCGTTTCTGATCAGGTTATCGAAGGTCTGGCGCAGTCGAGTGGCATCCCCCAGCGCCGGCCACGGACCGGCCGCAAGTTCTTTGGTCAACGTAATGTTCTGGGTGGCGCACTGCGAGGTCACGGCTTCGAGACTGGCCGCCAGGACTGCGGAAACGTCGAGCGCCTTGCGTTCCATCGTCACCGGCGCCGAGTAATCCGTAAAGTCGCGCACCAGGGAATTGACTTGGCGGATGCTCGCATCGAGCGCCTCGATGGAACGTTGCGGTTCATTCTTTTCTCCATCGCCCGAGGGCACGGCGTTGCGCAGCAATTCGAGGTGAATGGCCAAAGCATTCATGGGCGTGCGCACTTCGTGAGCCAGAGTGCGCGCTGCGACTGCGAGGCGCTGCACCGGCGCCAGCACTCCCGTGCTCTTGCGCTGCTTCATCACGAGCCGGTCGATCAAGTCCAAGCTCGCTCCCACTTCGTCCCGTTTCGCGTAATCCGGGCGGATTCGATAGGTTCCGGCTTCAGCTTGGCGTAAAGTATCGGAAATCAGTCGGAAGCGGCGGGTGTATAGAGCGGTGATTAGAAACGCGCTCACCAAAGCGACGCCGCCGCCGAGAGCGAAAAGCAGCATCAGCTGGCGCCACATGCCCGAGAGCAGCTCGGTCCAATCGGCCGGATTGATCCACAACCGAAGCCCGCCCGGGCCTTTCACGCCGGCGGGCATCTGCAAAGGCACCAAGACGTCGTAGTAGGTGGACTTCCCTTGAGCCTTGGCCGTGATCGTCGTGATGCCGCGGCGCAAGTTGGTATCCAATTCGGGATCGTTTAGAGCTTCGCCCTGTTCGTGACCCATGGAACTGTAGAGAATCTTACCCTCGGCGTTCACCACCCACATCGCTTCGATACCGGCGCTGCGGTCGATGAAGGCACGCATGAGTCCCCTGACCTCGGTGTGGCGAGACGGCGCGCGATCGGGGCCGCTCCGGGTTTTTGGCGCCAGCGTGTTGCCGGGGAAAAAATTGCCAAGAAAACTCCAAAAGGACAAAGATTGCGGCTGAGATGGCTGAGTGCCAACCCGCGTTCCCGGGCGATCCCGCAGGCTGTCGGCCAAGGCGACCTCCACCTGACGAGCCATCAGTAGAGCGGTTTGCAAAGTTGCCTCAGTGGTGAGCCGGCGGGCGATTAGCCAGACACCGGCGGCAAAGAGGCCGGATATCACCAGGATCGTGCCCGCGAAGACGGCGATTTGTTGCTGGCGAAAGCTCATTGCACCCATAGGATAACAGATCG
>Ga0214472_10000501_pt1 | contig 48196 bp, 49 predicted proteins | sample RVTome_6_FD_207662 | JGI IMG/M metagenome (GOLD analysis project Ga0214472, IMG submission 207662) | Soil microbial communities from uranium-contaminated site in the Upper Colorado River Basin, Wyoming, United States - RVT140D175 | ecosystem: Environmental > Terrestrial > Soil > Contaminated >...
ATAAATCCTACGAGGAAGCGGCGCGCGATCTGGGGGCGACCTCCTGGCAGACCATCCGTCATGTGGTGCTGCCGATCATCGCCCCCAGCCTGATCGGCGTTGCCCTGTTCGGCTTCACCCTGTCCTACGACGAATTCGCGCGCACCCTGCTGACGGCGGGCTCCCACAATACCCTGCCGCTGGAGATCGTCGGCATGACCACCAACGTGACCTCGCCGGTGCTTTATGCTCTGGGGACGCTCACCACGGTCTTCTCCCTGCTGATCATCGGGAGTTTTCTGCTCATCGTCATTTTCCTGCGCCGGCGGCGGGCGGGGGCGGGTTCCGACGCCGGCAAGGGGATGCTGTAGCGCGCCCTATGGAAATTCTCATCATCAATCCCAATACCACCGCCTCCATGACCCTCTCGATCGCCGCGGCGGCGCGGGCCGTGGCCTCGAAAGGCACCGAGATCACCGTGGTCAATCCGGACCAGGGGCCGGCTTCCATTCAGGGACCGGAAGACGGCGCGGCCGCGCTGCCCGGTCTCTTCCAGGTTTTCGAGCGCGAAATGGCCAGCCCCATCCGGTATGACGCGGTCATCATCGCCTGCTTCGACGACACCGGCCTGATGAACCTCAAGGCCCGCAGTCCGGTCCCGGTGCTGGGGATTGGCGAGGCGGCCTTTCATGCCGCGATGATGCTGGGTGCCAGGTTTTCGGTGGTGACCACACTGGCGGTCTCGGTCCCGGTGATCGAGGACAACATCGCGCGCTATGGCTTTGCCGCACGCTGCGCCAAGGTGCGGGCGTCGGGTGTGCCGGTGCTGCAACTGGACGGCTCTGACCGCGAGGCCGAAAGCACGATCCGTGGGCAGGCAAAGAGCGCGGTTGCGCAGGACGGCTGCGACGTTATTGTGCTGGGTTGTGCCGGCATGGCCGGTCTCGCGGCCAGCATGACCCGGGACTTCGGTCTTCCGGTGATCGACGGCGTGGCAGCGGCGGTCGGATTTTGCGAAAGTCTGGCTTTGTTAAGCGGAGCCGGAGGGATGGCTTAAAAGAGTATCGAGCGATGACGGATCTGATCATCCGACCGGCCAGCCAGGAGGAATTCTTCATCGCGGAAGAATGGGCCGCCGCGGAAGGCTGGAATCCCGGTCTCGACGATCTGGATGTTTTCCACGCGACCGATCCGGGCGGGTTCCTGATGGGGTGGAAAGACGGTCAGCCGGTTTCCTCGATCTCAGTCGTGCGGTACGGGCCGGATTTCGGTTTTCTCGGTTTCTACATCGTTCGCCCGGATCTTCGTGGCACGGGCGCCGGGCTTGCGACCTGGAACGCCGGTCTTGAACACCTGGGCAGGCGTACGATCGGACTGGACGGGGTCGTCGCCCAGCAGGAAAATTACCGGCGCAGCGGTTTCGAACCTGCGGGCCGCAACGTCCGCTTTTCCGGCGTGCCCGGTCTTGTTCAGGGCAGAGGCGAACGCGCCGGCATCAGGGATTTCGCATTCTCCGATGGCGCGGCGCTTCTGGAATACGACCGTGATTTCTTCCCGGCGCCACGAGACACCTTTACCTGCCGCTGGACCCTTTCCGGCGCGAACGCCACCCGCCGCACCAAGCTCTGCGAGCGCGACGGCCGGATGACCGGATACGGCGTTATCCGCGCCTGCCGGTCGGGTTTTAAAGTCGGGCCGCTTTTCGCCGACGATGCCGGGACCGCGCGCGACCTTTTCATCGCGCTCTGCAGCGATCTGCCGGGACGCGATGCTGTGGGCGGTTCGGCGGGCGGCGAGGTTTCGCTGGATGTCCCGGAGACGAACAAGGCGGCGGTCGCTCTGGCCGGTGAGTTCGGGCTTGAGCCGGTGTTTGAGACCGCGCGCATGTACCGGGGCAAGATGCCGGCGCTTCCGATGGAAAGAACCTTCGGTCTCGCCAGCTTTGAGCTTGGGTGAAAAAACCCGTTTGAGCGAACTCGGCGGACGGCCCTGACAGCGGCAGGAACGCTCTGCCGGACGCGCAGGTGGTGAAAATCATGGCCAAGACCGAACCGGTGATATTTGGAGAGGCATGTAAAGTCCTCGTTGACAGTTTCCACGCTCGCTGCTACCTCATAAGCGTGGGGTCTGCGATCACCCCGTGAGGCGTCAGCCCAAGAGTCGCGTCCTTGACCTTTAACCGAAGGGAGGGCGTGTCATGACGTCTCCAAACGAAATCACCGTAAATCAGTTGTCCCGTCTTATCGGCCTGCCCAACGCGCCGGCGATTGTCGATCTGCGCATCGACGAGGACTTTGCCCTCGATCCGCGAATGGTTCCCGGCGCCCGCCGAAGGTGTCATAAAGCTGTCGATCACTGGATGCCAGGCTACGCCGGTCGCAAGGTGACCGTCGTCTGTCATCAGGGGAAGAAAATCAGTCAGGGCGCCGTTGCGCTGTTGCGTCACGAGGGAATCGATGCGGAAAGCCTGGAAGGCGGCTTCGAGGCCTGGGCCGGGTCTGGGGCCGGGTCCGGGTCCGGGCAGCTTACGCTTGCGCCGGCCAGATTACCCGCGCGTGACGGCAAGGATCGTACCCTCTGGGTCACCCGCGCCCGGCCGAAGATCGACCGTACTGCCTGTCCCTGGCTCATCCGGCGCTTTATCGATCCCGACGCGGCGTTTCTCTTCGTCGCGCCGGCCGAGGTCGAGAAGGTGGCCGAAATCTACGGCGCCACGCCCTTCGATGTGGAAGATGTTTTCTGGAGCCACCGGGGCGATGACTGTAGTTTTGACACCATGCTGAGAGAATTCGATCTGCGCTCCGACGCGCTCACCCGTTTGGCCACAATCGTGCGCGCGGCGGATACCGGGCGTCCCGATCTTGCCCCGGAAGCCGCCGGGCTGCTGGCGGCGTGTCTCGGGTTGTCGCGGATGTATCGTGACGATCTGGAGCAGCTCTCGGCGTCGATGTTCCTCTATGATGCCCTTTACCGCTGGTGCCGCGACGCGACGGCGGAAACCCACGGCTGGCCGTCGGCCGATACTGGGGGAAGCAGGCAATGACAGAGATATCGACGATGGATGAGACTGACTCCAACGCCTCCGGGCAGGCTTCATCTGCACCGCTGGTGCCCGAACTGCCCAGTCTGGCCGAGGCGACGCGGGTCTGGATCCGCATCGGCTGTCTCTCTTTCGGCGGCCCGGCAGGGCAGATCGCGCTGATGCACCGCGAGGTGGTCGACGTGCAGAACTGGATCAGTGACCGGCGCTTTCTGCACGCCCTGAACTTTTGCTCGCTTCTGCCCGGGCCGGAGGCGCAGCAGCTGGCGACCTATCTCGGCTGGCTGCTGCACGGGGCAAAGGGCGGGCTGATCGCCGGGCTGGCCTTTATCATCCCCGGCGCGCTGGTGATGCTCGTCCTCTCCACAATCTTCGTGACTGCGGGGGAGGTTCCCGCCGTCGCGGCGCTGTTCTTCGGCCTGAAGTGCGCGGTGCTGATCATTGTCTGCGAGGCGCTGCTGCGGGTGGCGCGCCGGGCGCTGAAGGGGCGAGTGTCCTGGGCGCTTGCGATGGCGGCTTTCGCGGCCCTGTTCATCTTCGCCGTGCCGTTTCCTCTCGTCGTGCTCGGCGCGGCGGTGATCGGCGCGCTTGGTCCGGGGTGGTTTTCCGGCGGCGGTCATGCGTCGCTCGCGGATGACGGGCCCCCGGCGGTCCTCGATGCGGTTATGGCCGCTGATCCCGGCTATGCAAAAGGTCTGGCGAAGAGTGCGCGGCGGGCGGGCCTGATCGCGCTGGCGGCCTGGGCGCTGCCGCTCGCGGTGCTGCTGCCCATGAGCGGCCTTTATGCCGACGTGGCCTGGTTCTTTTCCAAGATGGCGGTGGTCACCTTCGGCGGCGCCTACGCGGTCCTGGCCTACGTGGCCCAGGAAGCGGTCGAGGGCTATCGCTGGCTGACGGCGGCGGAGATGCTGACGGGCCTCGGCCTGGCCGAGACGACGCCGGGGCCATTGATCCTGGTGCTTCAGTTCGTCGGATTTCTGGCAGGCACCGGGGCGGGCTCCGGGCCGTCAGGTCTGGCGGGCGGGCTGGCCGCGTCGATGCTGACCCTCTGGGTCACCTTCGCGCCCTGCTTTGCCTTCGTCTTTCTGGGCGCTCCGGCCATCGAGCGCCTGCAGGATAAACCGGTGCTGTCCGGGGCACTGGCGGCGATCACGGCGGCGGTGGTGGGCGTCATCGCCAATCTGGCGCTGTGGTTCGGGCTTCGGGTGATCTTCAGGGAGATGCAGGCTTTCGAATGGAGCGGAATTTCGCTTGAGCTGCCGGTTCTGCAGAGCGTGGACGTTCTGGCTCTGGCGATTGCGGCGCTGGCGGCGCTGGCGCTGTTTCGTTTCAAACTGGGCGTGCTGAAAACCCTGTTCCTCTGTTCGCTGGCCGGCCTGACACTGAAGGCCGGGCTGGGGTGGTGAGGGTCTGTTCGCGGGGAAGTGAACGAAAGTTCCGCGAGAGTACTGTATGATACGGCAACTCAAGATCCGGGAACGGATCCTCCGTGTTTATGCCTGTTGAAACCGGACCGTCGCGGATCCCTGTTCGGCGCAATAATCAGGAGAGGAATTCGGAATGAAACTGACCGGATTGATGGCTTCGGCCGGGTTATGCTTTTTGATGGCTTCACCGCTCGCGGCGGCCGAAGACCATCCCATGGGATTTTTCGTGACCAGCGTCGGCATGGGGCAGGGCGGAAATCTGGGCGGTCTGGAAGGCGCTGACGCCCACTGCGCGACTCTCGCCGAGGGTGCCGGCTCCAGCGGCCGCACCTGGCGGGCCTATCTGAGCACCCAGGAAGAGGGCAAGCGCGGCATCTCCGCCCGCGACCGCATCGGGCTCGGCCCCTGGTACAACGCTCACGGCGTCCTGATCGCCAGCGATCTCGATGAGCTGCATCTGAACCCGAAGATCATCCTGCGCACCGCCGTCGATGAAAACGGCAAGCGGGTGAACGGCCGCGGCGATACGCCGAACCGGCATGATATCCTGACCGGGTCGATGGCCGACGGCACCGCTTACTTCCCGCGCGAAACGGCCGACCACACCTGCAGCAGCTGGACCAGCAGCAGCGAAGGCAGCGCACAGGTCGGACATCATGACCGTCATGGCGGCGGCAACACATCGTGGAATTCCGCGCACGGCTCGCGAGGCTGTGGCGAAGACGATCTGCCGAAGTCGGGCGGCGCGGGGCTGCTCTATTGCTTTGCGGCTGACTGAACCAATGGCCGCCCGGATCTGATCACCGTGATTTGATCCGGACGGCGGCGGGTTCGGTTGCGCGAAGCCGGGTGGCGACCCACAGCCCGCCCACCACGGCGGCCAGTCCGATCACCGTGCCGGCCGTCAGGGGTTCGCCAAGCACCGAAACACCGAGAACGGCCGCTGTCACCGGACTGAGCGAGAGAAAGACCGTGACCCGCGTCGGCGAGGCATGCTTGAGTGCCCAGAGCCAGAGCAGATAGCCGATGCCGCTGGACAGGCCGATAAAGCCGACGATCACCCATCCCGTTACGCCGATTGAAAAGCCATCGGTAAAGAGTCCCTCCATCGCCGCGAAGCCGGACAGAAAAACCACCGACGCGAACATCGCGATCGCCCCGACCAGAAGCGTCGGGCAGCGCTGGAGGTAGGGCCGGTAGAGAACCGAACAGACGGCGCCGCACAGGGCCGCGCCGAGCACGGCCAGCGCACCGGTCAACTCGCCGCTGCGCGTCTCGACGAAGAGCCCTTCCCCGAGGGTGACGGAAACCCCGACAATGGTGAGCAGAACCCCGGCGGTCCTGGTGCCGGTCAGGCGTTCGCGCCCAAGCGCGGCGGCAACGACCATGGTCAGCAGCGGAAAGGTCGAGAACAGCAGCGCCGCGCGGGTCGCCGGCATATAGCGCAGACCGATGTTGAGCAGCGCGATCAGAACGCCGAACTGCAGGATTCCGAATCCCGCGATCGCAACCAGATCTCCGCGCGCCACGCGAACTTTTCGAAAGGCCAGGGCAAAGGGCAGCAGGCAGATAAAGGCGATGCTGTAGCGCAGCAGTGCCAGGGACGCCGGGCCGATATCATGGGTGACGTAGCGGGTCGCGACCATGGCGGCACCGACCTGTACGCCGGTTGCCGCGGCGGCCATCAGCGCCAGATAGTCGCGCGGCGGTGTCACAGTTCGAGGTCCCAGTTCTGACCGGTCAGATCCTTGCCGAAGGAGTGGTGTTTATCTTCTGAGATCAGTTTGAATCCCGCCTTCTCGTAAATGCGTCTGGCGGTGGTGAGGATGTCGTTGGTCCAGAGGGTGAGCGTTTTGTAGCCCTTTTCCCGCGCGAAACCGATGCATTCCTCGACCAGGTGCTGGCCGATCCCCAGACCGCGCGCCGAAGGTTCGACATAGAGCAACCGCAGTTTGGCCACGTCTTCCGATTGCCGGACGACAAAGACGCTGCCGACGATTTCGCCCTCGCGCTCGGCGATCCAGCAGTTTTCCCACTCCGGATCGAAGCTCTTGACGAAGCCGGCGGCAATTTCCGCCACCAGGGCCTCGAACGTTCCGTCCCAGCCGTATTCCCGGTGATACAGCAGACCCTGGCGATGGGCGATCCAGCCGATGTCGCCGGGCTTGTGCGGCCGCAGGATGTAAGCCGGCTCCGGCGCAGCTGCGCCACCCAACAGCCGCCGAACGCCGCCCATCGCGCCGACGAGTTTTTCGCGCTCGGGAAGGGTGAGGGGCGTCAACAGTGCGGTGACCTGGTCGTAGGAGGCCTGATTGAGCGGCGCGAAGGCGGATCGTCCGGCGGATGTCAGAGTTATGAATGCCTGCCGGGCATCCTCGCCGGAGGGCGTGCGGTCAATCAGTCCGTGCGTTTCGAATTTCTTCAGCAGGCGGCTGAGATACCCCGGATCGAGCCCCAGATCGCGTCCGATATCCGATGCCGTCAGGCCGTCGCGATGGGCGAGTTCGTAGAGGACGCGGACCTCGGTAAGGGAGAATTCGCTTTTCAGCAGCCCTTCATCCAGCAATCCGATCAGCCGGGTGTAAAAGCGGCTGAAAGCGCGCACCGCGGCGATCTGTCTGTCCAGTGTGCTGTCGGGTCTGCTCATGGATCTCTCCTGCTGCTACAGGAAAGTTGGTCAAACAATTGACTGAGTCAACTAATATTCTCCGCTGACAGTAAAAGGTTTCTCTCCGGTTGTTTTTTCGGTGCTGGGAGAGGAAAGGCATCGGTCTTTTCGGATTCCGCTTTGAAGTTGCAGCGTTGCCGGTCATAATCACATAACAGTTATGTAAAATTTACACTTCTGTATGAAACTCTTCGATGGCAGCTTTCTGGTCTCGTTCAGGAGGCTGGTCCATCCGGCGGAATCACAAATCCGGCTGCTCGCACGACGCCGGACAGCGGAGCGGTCACCCCAGGAGCCGACGACCTCGCCGGCCGGGAATGCTGGTTGAGGTTATGAACAATACGAAATTGGGTTCAGGTGCGCCTGAAACGCTTGAGAGTGGCGGCTTGCCGGCCGGCGAGCAGCGGGGCGAACCGGGTTTTCGCGAACTCTTTACGCCGAAACTCGTGACCGTACTGCGCGAGGGCTATGGGCTGGCGCAGCTGCGGGCCGATGCGCTCGCGGGCCTGACCGTCGCGATTGTCGCGCTGCCGCTTTCCATGGCCATCGCGATTGCCTCCGGTGTGACGCCGGACAAGGGCCTCTACGCCGCCATTATCGGCGGCTTTATTGTATCCCTGCTGGGCGGCAGCCGCTTTCAGATCGGCGGTCCGGCAGGCGCCTTTATCGTGCTGGTCGCCGCGACGGTGCAGCTGCACGGTGTCGACGGCCTGATCCTGGCGACCTTCCTGTCGGGGTTCTTCATGCTTGCGGCCGGGTATCTGCGTCTGGGCACCTACATCAAGTTCATTCCCTATCCGGTGACGGTCGGCTTTACCGCCGGAATCGCCGTGATCATTTTCGTCAGTCAGCTGCATGAACTCTTCGGCCTGACCCTTGCCGGGAAGGAGCCGGGGGAACTGATCCCCAAGCTGATGGCCCTGAGCGATGCGGCCGGGACGATCAATCCTGCGTCCCTCGCTATCGCCGTCCTGACGATCGGCAACATCGTCGTCCTGACGTCATTGAAGCCGGGTTGGCCCGGTATGCTGATCGCGGTTGCTCTTGCCGCGCTTGCCGCCGCGACGCTCGGCCTGCCGGTGGATACCATCGGCAGCCGGTTTAACGGCATTCCGCGCAGCTTGCCGCTGCCGCAACTGCCCGAGCTGAACCTCGCCAGGCTGCTGGCGGTGTTGCCTGCCGCTCTGGCCTTCACGCTGCTGGGGGCCATCGAATCCCTGCTTTCGGCGGTGGTCGCGGATGGCATGACCGGACGGCGTCATCGCTCCAACTGCGAGCTGGTGGCGCAGGGCTTCGCCAATATCGGGTCGGCGTTGTTCGGCGGAATCTGCGTGACCGGCACGATCGCGCGGACCGCGACCAATGTGCGCGCCGGCGCGCACGGTCCGGTGGCCGGGATGCTGCATGCGCTGTTCCTGCTGTCCTTCATGCTGGTGGCCGCCCCGCTGGCCAGTTATATCCCGCTCGCCGCCCTTGCCGGGGTGCTTGCGGTCGTTGCCTGGAACATGGTCGAGAAATATGCTTTCGTCGCGCTTCTGCGCTCCTCCAGAGGCGACGCTCTGGTACTGCTGGTGACCTTCGTGTTGGTGATCTTCCGTGATCTGACCGAAGGCATCGTGGTCGGCTTTGTTCTTGGCGCGATCCTCTTTATCGACCGCATGGGCAAGAGCCTTAAAATCGAGAACCACGCGCCGCTGGTGCGGGAAGACGTCGCCGATACGACGAACGGCGATCGCGAAGCCTACGACGCTGTCGGGGCGAGCGATCCCGATGTCATCATCTACCGGATCTCCGGCGCGTTTTTCTTCGGTGCCGCTACCACGGTCGGCTCGGTGCTGGACCGCATCGCCGATCGCTACAAGGCCTTCGTCCTCGACTGCTCGGCGGTACCGTTTCTCGATTCCACGGCGGCGAATGTCCTGGAAGGCGCCGCGCGCAAGGCCGAGCGCTCAGGGGTTCGTTTCTTCATCACCGGCACCACGGAACAGGACCGGCGCATGCTCAAGACCCATGGCGTTGCCGCACCGCGCGTCGAGTACGCCGATACGATCGGTGACGCACTCGAGCAGTTGAAGCTGTAGGGAGCCGCACTGCTAACCAGGGGCATATGCCCGCTTCGGCTATCGGGGAAGCTGAGTGTTCTGTATGGTTTTTCCGATTTTCGCTGTTCACAAGAGAACCCGGCATGACGGTTGAAACCGCTCGATTGATTCTCCGGCCGTCCATACTGGCCGACGTTCCGGCGCTCTTCGAGTTCCTGGGTGATGCCGGGGCCATGCGGCATACCCATGTCGACACATCGTTTCGGGCCTGCCGGCGCCGGATTGCCGTGCATGAATGGCGGCGTCGCCGGGATGGCTGTGCGCCCTGGACTCTTGTCGCGAAAGGCGAGGGGCGGATTGTCGGATGGGGTGGTCTCTACGACGATCCCTTCGATCCCGGCTGGGGTGTGGAGGTCGGTTATTACTTTCACCCCGAGGTCTGGGGCCGGGGTTATGCGACGGAACTGGTGAGGGCCTGCCTGGAGCTTGCCGACCGGGAACTGGAGCTGGCCGCGGTCAGAGCTTTCGCACACCCTGAAAATACCGGTTCGCGCCGGGTTCTGGAGAAATCCGGCTTCGAGGTGGAGCGTTTTGTCCCGAAGATGACCCGGTTTCTCTATCGAAGGGTTTGTCCGGTCTCACCGGCGGAGGGCGCCGGCCCCGCCGGATGATACGCCTGCCTTGGATTCCCGCTTAAACCTGCGTCCGCGTTATTCCATCGCAAGAACCGGATGGTCTGCGGCGGGCGGAGAGGATAGACCTGCGCAGCGAATTCATAACGCACCGGAAGCGAAATCAGATGGGCAACGCGTCCGCGATAAATCGCTCCATGGGCGGGTTGGAATGGGCTTTGCTCATTCTGCTTTCGATTCTCTGGGGCGGTTCGTTCTTTTTCAATGAAGTTGCCGTCAGGGAGTTGCCGGCGCTGAGCGTCGTGGTGGCACGCGTCGCGCTGGCGGCGGTCATTCTGCAGATTGTGGTGCGGCTGTTCGGTCAGCGCATGCCGGCATCGTCCGGGGTCTGGGCGGCATTCTTCGGCATGGGTTTTCTGAACAACGCGGTGCCCTTCACGCTGATCGTCTGGGGACAGATTCACATCGCTTCGGGGGTTGCCTCCATACTCAACGCAACGACACCGCTGTTCACCGTGGTCGTCGCGCACGGCTTGACCAGCGATGAGAAGATGACCCGGGGGCGTTTCCTGGGGGTCGTTGCCGGACTGCTCGGTGTTGCCGTGATGATCGGCGGTGACACGCTGAAGTCGCTCGGCGTGACGTCGCCCGGCGTTGATGTCTACGCCCAGTTCGCGGTGCTTGCGGCCGCGCTCTCCTATGGCTTTGCCGGAGTCTATGGCCGGCGTTTCCGGGCCATGGGGATTTCGCCGATGGCAACCGCCACGGGACAGGTGACCGCTTCGAGCCTGATGCTCATCCCGGTCATGCTGATCGTCGACCGGCCCTGGCTGCTTCCGGTTCCGGGTCTGTCCGCGATCGGCGCGCTGATTGCCGTGGCGGCCCTTTCGACCGCGCTCGCCTATATCATCTATTTCCGGATTCTCTCCACGGCGGGCGCGACCAACCTGCTGCTGGTGACGTTTCTGATTCCCGTCAGTGCGGTTTTGCTGGGTGTTCTGGTTCTGGATGAGGTTTTACTGCCCAAACATCTGATTGGCATGGTTTTGATCGGACTTGGGCTTGCGGCCATCGACGGCCGCCCCTGGTGCCTGCTCCGATCGGGTTTCGCATCGGGGGAGGCAAGCCGGCGCGGGGAATCCGACGAAGCCTAGCTTCTTCGCCTGTCCGCCCGGTGCTTTTCCTTGCCGGTTGATTAACGGCGAATCTTCTCAAGAGAAGGTTGAGGTGACATCATGGAATGCCGTCGCACCTTGCCGCTGACGCGTCGTGCCATTTGTCGAAATCCGTACAGATCGAGAGGGAGGAACACCGTGAAGAAAAATCTGCGAAACCTCACTGCATTTTGTGCCCTTGCCCTGAGCGCGACGCTCGCGGGACAGGCCTGGGCCGTGAACGATCAGCCGCTTACCGAGGGCTGGGCTCCCAGTGAATGGGGGCCGGACGACAAGGCCGGTTCGGTCAACCGCACCACGCCGGCTCTGGTGCTCAAGGCGGTTACGCTGGTCAAGCAGGGTAAGGTGGCCACGCTGGGCAAGGTCTATCAGCAGGATGCGCCGGCCTTCGGTTCGCGCGGCTGGCGCATGACCATACCGGGTATGCCCACGGGCGGACCCTTCGGCAGTCAGGAGGTCGTCTACAATGATGAATATCTCTCCACCGAGATCGGCCAGGTCGGCACCCAGTTCGACGGGCCCGGTCACATCGGCGCGGTGACCTCGAAGGGGCATTACTTCTATAACGGTCACTTCATGGAAGACGCCGACATCACACCTTACGGCCTTGGTCCGCTGGGTGTGGAACATGTGGCACAGAAAGGCTTTGTCTGCCGGGGTGTGTTGCTTGACGGCAATGCCTACAACGGCGGCCCGATGCCGATCCCGGTTTCAAGAGAGAAAGGCGATCCCGGGATCGTCTCCGACATCGATATCAAGGCGATGGTCGAAAGGCAGGGGCTGGACCCCATCGGCGAGGGTGACTGCGTGTTTCTCTACAGCGGTCATGGCGATATCTGGCACCCGAGCGAATGGGACGGCTACAGCGCCGGGGAAAAGCAGGCGCGCGTTGCAAGGTTCAACAGCGGCGAGCCGGGGTTCGGATTGTCGGGCTGTGAATATCTGGCTGAACGCAAGATCATCCTCTGGGGCGCGGATACCTGGGGGTCGGAAGCGGTCGGCCCGGGTTTCGGCGGCGAGAACGACCAGCCGTTCGAATGCCATCTCAAGATGATGACCAAGCGCGGCATCTGGAACATGGAAAACCTCGATTTCTCGCAACTGGTGGCGGACAAGGTTTACGAGTTCCTGTTCGTCTGGTCGCCGCTGAAGATGAAAGGCGCCACCGGCTCGCCGGGGAACCCCGTGGCGTTGTACTGAGGCCCGTGGCGTTGTACTGAGGCCCGTGGCGTTGTACTGAGGACAGACTGGCAATGCATGGGCGGAGGTCCGGCGCGGGCGATACGGGCTGCGCGCCGGGTCACTCCCACGATTTGCGACCGCCGAAGCTAACGCAGTTCGTTGCTGACAATCGGCATGTTGCAGACGAGGAAACGCTTGATTTCGCCGTTCAATCCCAACGGCAGTATAAGCCGGTGCCAATGGTTCACGGTGATTTCGCGCGGCGGCTCATGAACGGTGTAAAGTGGACATCTCATGGCCTCGGCCGCCATGTAGCAGGCCGCGAAAAAGACCTGAATGGACGATGTTGTCGCAATATCCCACACGCTTTTTCCGGTCATGTCGAAGCCGGTGACTTCGGCGATCTTTGTGCCGTAAACGCTATAACGGAAATCGTCGTTCTTTTTGTCGATATCGATCAGCATCAGATAGCCGAGCACGGAGAGAAGTTTTTCCGGGTCGATCTTGACGGCATTTGGAATGCCCTGGACCTTCGGTAAACTCTGCCAGAAGCGCAACGTCGTTCTGAGCTGTTCCGCAGGCAGGTCCGCTTCCGACGGATTCCGCAGCAATCCAACGCCGCCGACATTGCTGATCAGGCGCGCGGCCGTGCTTTGATCTTTGGAATCGCCGGAAAGATGATCCTCGATTTCCCTGGCAAGATTTTTGGCGACAGTCCGGCTCATCTGCGACTCTTAACTGGTTGGCAAGTCTCGAACGAGAGTCGCCCGCGAAAAACTTCCGAATCGCTCACAACCTGCATTGGTATTCCCGCATTATTAAACCGAAGTCAGAATTTTGCCAGCACCTCATTTCTGTGACATTGCGGCCGGTCCGGCCGACCGCTTTCACTTGACTTGCGGCGTTATCGGGGCGGAGCATGATGGCGATGGAAGTCGTCCTCGAAGGGTGGGAGGCGGAGCATGTTCAGGTTGTCGGGTATATCCCTCGTCGGTGCGGTTCTAAGAATCCGACTCAAAACTAATACTCATCGCTTCCATCCGCCGCACGGCCAGGTTCATCGCAAGGACTTGAAATCAATGAGTATTAATTTTGAGTCGGATTCTAAGTTTTTCGCAATCCACTCCGTCTACAATCTCTTCAACACGCAACGTCACCTCATTTCACGAAAGACCAATCGGCTATTCCGCGATGAGCTCACGTTCAGTGGCGGTCAAGTTGTCAATGCCATGCTGGATAATACTCGGTGGAAGTTGATGGAGAGGTAGAAAAAACCGGCTTCATCTGTTGTTTTGGCTGTGGGCCATGCCACGGGTCGCCTGGTACCCTCGAGCGACAAGCCGGCTGTAAAGCATGGCAGGGCTGTAATCGCTATGGCGAATGCGATAGGGCATCATCCTGGCTAGAAACGGGTCGCCTTTTTCGTGAACCTGGCATTGGGCGCGGATCACACGCCGCGATTTCCCCGACTGCATCACACCGCCCGCATGCAATCCGTCCGTATCGAAAATAATCAACGTCCCCGCCTTGCCTTCGATATTCCAGATCCGGTCGCGCTTGCGCTCGCCGATGGAGTTGGGAATCGACATTGTCGGACCGCCAAGCTGCTTGAAAATCCTCCGATATCGGGAGTTTTTTCCGTGCGACCCTGGAAAATAGGAAAACGCCCCGTTTCCCATGGTGGTTTCGTCCAGGTAGATCATGAACTTGAGGCGTCGGTGGGTGTCGAAATGGATGTCGGTTATGGGGATCGGCCGAAAATCGTGGGTCCCGATAATGGCGTTGCAAAAACTGGCGTCCGGCATAAGCGCCGCGGCGAGGTCTCGAAGAGGGGCCTTGTCAAAAGCGGTAAGGATTGCGGAACCCTGCAGGCGGTGGCCTTCAAATCCCAACTCGTCGAGACCAATTCGAAAGGCTCTGCCGGGATTGTGCCCGATGTGTTTAACGCCTTCTTCCTCGGTGAGGACTAGCCGATCGAACTCCTCTCGCATCGCCTCCAATAATTCGTTGTCCAAATAGCCCGGATGCACCGACACTCCATCGTGCCGCAAAGCATGCAGTGCCTGCTCGACAAATAAATCCATGAACAATCCCCAATCCTATCTCGCGCGCACACTATAGTATATGTCAAATCTCGATCAATTCCGATATATGGTTAATGAAGCGAAATTACATATTGTTTTTGTCATAATAACGTCGATGAAATAGCTTTATGATATTTTTCCTGTGCGCATTCATCGGCGGGCAGTTACCGATTCACACATCCGGTGGTTCAACGGGTGACCGGATACAGAGCGGATTGATGGCCTTCGGGCGCTGGCGGTGCTCCCGGTGGTTCTGTTTCATGCCGGCTTTGACGTTTTTTCAAGCGGCTGTGTCGGTGTCGATATTTTTAATATGATTTCGGGTTACCTGATCACGGCGCTGCTGACGACCGGGGACAATCTTCGCCGCGTGTGTGATCGAAATTCAAAACACTGCAATGACTTCTCGTCGCCTGAAATCAATCGCCGCCTAAGAGGCCGTTTGAGACTACGGTGGCGGAGCGCTGGCGCGGAATTTTTGCTGCCTGCAAGGAAAGAATTGCCGCCAATATCGGTGATATTGGCAAGATTTTTAACGCTGCAGGCGGGAAAAAGAACCGTCAGCGGGACCTATCCGAATTCTCAAACGGACTCTCAGCGCTTATCGGGTTCAATTTCCCCTGCAGGGGGTGTATTGAATTGTCATGGATGTACAAAACTCTCCCCCTGACTATCTGACCACCCGCGAAGTTGCCGAACTGCTGCGGGTCAAGGAGCGCAAGGTCTATGAGATGGCGGCGGCAGAGGAAATCCCCTGCCGCCGGGTGACCGGCAAGCTGCTGTTTCCACGCGTGGAGCTGGAGGCCTGGCTGGTCGGCGACACGCCGCAGAATGTGAACCGGCGGAGCGCCGGAAAAACCGCGCCCGCTCCCCGTGCCGCGCCGGCAAACGTCGTCGCGGGCAGCCATGATCCACTGCTCGACTGGGCGATTCGGGAATCCGGCTCCGGCCTCGCGACCTTTTTCGACGGCAGTCTGGACGGTCTGCAAAGGGTCGCCGCCGGTGAAGCCGTGGCGGGCGGACTGCATGTCTTCGAGCCGGAAAGCGGGGGCTGGAATGCCGGGCATGTGCGTGCTGTTCTGGGGGATGCCCCCGCGGTTCTTGTGGAATGGGCGAAGCGCCGCCAGGGGCTCATCCTCTCCAGCGAACGCGCGGCAACCGTGCACGGCATTGCGGATCTGCGCGGCAAACGTCTGGTCAGGCGGCAGCCGGCGGCAGGTGCGGGCCTCCTGCTGAAGCATCTGCTGCAGGAAGCGGGGATCGGCGCCGAGGATGTCAGCTTTTGCGATGACATCGCCCGCACCGAAACCGATGCGGCGGTTGCCGTTGCCTCGGGCAGGGCGGATGCGGCGCTGGGGCTGGAGGCGATGGCGCGGCAGTTCGGGTTGGCCTTCGTTCCAACCGTGGAAGAACGTTTCGATCTGGTGGTTGACCGGCGCAGCTGGTTCGAGCCGCCGTTTCAGGCGCTGCTGACCTTCTGCCGCGGCGACGCTTTCGCCGCAAAGGCGCGGGAACTTGGCGGCTACGATCTGAGCGGTCACGGGCGGGTGCAGTGGAACGGCGCCTGAGGCGTCTGCGCGAAGCCCCGATCCGAAACCCTGACCCGGAACCTCAGGCCCAGGACGTCTCAGGGAATTTGCAATGGGAAGAACCCGCAGCGGGAAGTCGCAATGAATGAGTGCAGCAAAAGCGCGTTGGACTGGGATGCCCGCTACCGCGCGGCGGAAGCTTCTCCCTTCGGAGATGCGCCAAACGAATATCTGAGAGAATTCTGCGAACGTCCTGATTTTTCAGCAAAGACTGCCCTGTGCCTGGCGGACGGCGATGGCCGGAACGGGAGCTGGCTGGCGCAGCGTGGGCTGCGCGTAACTGCCGTTGATCACTCGGTTGAAGCGACCCGTCTTGCGCTTTTGCGTGACGAGGGGGCGGGGGTGACGGTCGAGCGCATGACGGCGGATCTTGCCGTCTGGCAGCCTGAGTCCGGGCGGACCTGGGATCTCGTCTGCATCCTGTATCTGCATGGAGCGGCCGCGTTGCGGGAGCGGGCGGTCAGGACCGCTTATGCGGCGCTCGCGCCCGGCGGCTGGCTCGTGCTGGAAGGTTTCTCGAAGGCACAGGCCGAGCGGCCCGGCATGGGACCGGACGACCCGGACAGGCTTTATGACCTGGATGAAATCCGCGGCTGGATTCCCCACGCGCGGCGTGTCGAGGCCTGGAGTGGCTGTATCCTTCTGGACGAAGGTCGGCGGCACGCGGGTAAGGCCGAGGTGGATCGTCTATCCGCGTGCCGCCCTTCGATGCCGGGTTAGGAACGAACCCGGCAAGCGAACGGAATGGCTTTATCTGCCTGCGTTCGGGAAGAACAGCTGCTGCCCGTCACGCTTGTAGGACGCAATGGCCGTCTGGCCCTTGTTCGACAGGATCCAGTCGATGAAGGTCTGTCCCAGATCGGCCTTCACATCGGGGCAGACTTTCGGGCTGACCTGGATGATGCCGTACTGATTGAACATGGTGTTGTCGCCCTCGATCGCGATCTTAAAGTCGCCCTTGTTGCCGAAAGCGATCCAGGTGGCGCGATCGGTCATGGCGTAGGCGCCCATGCCGACGGCGGCGTTGAGGGTCGCGCCCATGCCCGAACCGGTCTCGCGGTACCAGCCGCCGCTGTCGGTGGAGGGATCGATGCCCGCGGCCTTCCAGAGGGCGCGTTCTTTCTTGTGGGTGCCGCTGTCATCGCCGCGCGACGCAAAGAGAGCTGCGGCTTTCTTGATGGCGGCGAGCGAGGCTTTCACGTCGTGGGAACCGGTGATGCCGGCAGGGTCGGCGGCCGGGCCGACGATGACGAAGTCGTTGTACATCACATCGGCGCGCGAGACGCCGTAACCGGCGGCCACGAACTTCTCTTCCGAAGCCTGGGCGTGGACCAGCAGCACATCGCCGTCGCAGTTCTGGGCATTCTTGATCGCCTGACCGGTGCCGACGGCAACGACGCGGACTTCAATCCCGCTGTCCTTGGTGAACTGTGGCAAAAGTATGTCATAAAGTCCGGAGTTCTGGGTCGAGGTGGTGGATTGGACGATGATGAACTTGTCCTGCGCCACGGCCGCGCCGAAGCCGAGGCCGGTTGCCAGGACACCGGCGACGGCGAGTTTGAAACTGCGTTTGAGCATGATGTCTCCCAATTGACTTCTATGATTTAGGGCCCTAGAGCAGAAGAGAGCCGTTGAGATAGGCACGGCCTTCCGGGGATTGCGGCCTGTCGAAGAAGTCACTCGTCGCGGTGATTTCGGTGACCCGGCCCCGGTTCAGGAAAACGATTTCGTCGGCCAGCCGTTGCGCCTGCCCGCGGTCGTGGGTGACCAGCACGATCCTGGTGCCGTTTTGTGCCGCCGTTGTGATCAGCTCTTCGATGGCGGCGGTTGCCTGCGGGTCAAGGCTTGCGGTCGGCTCATCGAGCAGCAGAAGCCTCGGCCGTGCGGCCAGCGCCCGGACCATTGCCACGCGCTGCTGTTCGCCGCCGGACAGCACCCGCGCCGGGCGCTCCGCCAGCGCTTCCAGATGGCCCAGTTCCAGTAGTTCATCAACGCGCTCTGGCCGTTCGCGACGGCTGATGCCATAGGTTTTGAGGGCATGCAGCAGATTGGCCCGGACCGAGCGGCGGAGCAGGACCGGCTTCTGGAACACCAGACTGACGCGGTTTGCCGGTGACGGAACGCCGCCATGCCATTGAATGCTGCCGCTTGTGGGCAGGATCAAACCGGCAAGCAGCCGCAGCAGGAGGCTTTTGCCCGCACCGTTCGGGCCCATCAGAACCGTTGTGCCGCTTGCAGAGAGTTCAAGGTTCAGGCCGTCAAGCAGCCGTTTTCCCCGGCGTTCGAGAACCACGTTCTGCAGCACCGCGGCATGCGGTTCCGGATCCGGCCGGGAGGTGAGACGGGAAACGTGCAGGGGGCCAGGTCGCGGATCAGGCCGCGGATCAGCCAGGGGCGCGGGCGCGGGATTGATGCGGGAGGAAGCCGTGTCATGCATAGGCCAGCCGCTCCGCGCTCTTGCGCATGCCCATCAGAGCCGCGTTCACCAGGATCGAAAGCCCGACCAGGATAATCCCCAGCCCAAGCGCCAGAGCCAGCTCACCCTTGGAGGTTTCCAGGGCGATCGCCGTGGTCATCACCCGGGTGACGTGATTGATGTTGCCGCCGACGATCATGACCGCACCGACTTCCGCCAGCGCCCGGCCAAGTCCGGCGAGGGCGGTGGTCAGAAGCGAATAGCGCGCGTCCCAGAGCAGCGTGACAATTGTTCCGCGCCGGCTCGCGCCCATGGAGCGCAACAGCTCGTCGTATTCGACGTGCAGATCCTCGACCACCTGCCGGGTCAGCGAGGCGATGATCGGGGTGACGAGGATGGCCTGGGCGATAATCATCGCGGTGGGGGTATAAAGCAGGTGCAGGACGCCCAGCGGTCCGGCGCTGGAAAGCATCAGGTAGACCGCCAGGCCGACCACCACGGGCGGCAGCCCCATCAGGGCACTGACCAGAACCACCAGAATACCACGGCCCGGAAAGCGGCCCACGGCCAGCACGGCACCCAACGGCAGGCCGATCAGGCAGGCGATCAGGACGGCGCTGAAGGTTACGCGCAGCGACAGGCCGATGATCTCCACCAGCTCTGCGTCCATGCCTGCTATCAGCGCAAAAGCCTCGCCGAAGGCTGCTCCGAAATCCTGCATCCGTTTTCCACCCTAATGCACCGCTTGACCGCTGCGGCATTGCAGCGGCAACAGCATTTTCTGATAATCCGGAAGAAAAACGCACAAAACAACAGAAAACAACAAATTACGTGATTTGAAAAAGCGATGTAAGAGTTCAACAAAGCGTTTCGGCAGGCTTTTGCGGCCGTCGATGGTTGATTGTCTGCGCGGGCTTGCGGGTGGCGAAGGCCTCCAGTTCGACGCTGCGCAGGTGCTGCCTTTTTGATGTGGCCGGGATGACTGGCAGGGCATCATTGCTTTTCACCGGGGCGGCGCCCGTCTTCGCGCAAAACGGGCCGTTGTCGCAAACCGGTGGAGAGTTTATTCCGCCGCGGCGCTGGAGAGATTTTCGCGCAGGGTCGTGATTTGATCGTTCAGGTGCAGGAGCGCTTTTCCGGTGAGCCCCGAGGCGGTCAGAACGCAGTCTGGAATCCTGTGTGTCCGTTTCTGCATTCCGCGTCCTTCCACCGTCAGAGAGATCCGTACCTGGCGCTCATCGGCCGGGTCACGCTGGCGGTATACAAGCCCCATCTTCTCCAGGCGCTTGAGAAGCGGGGTCATTGTAGAGGATTCCAGAAACAGCTTTTCACAGAGTTCACCGACGGTCTGGTCATCCCGCGCCCAGAGCACCACCATTGCCAGATACTGCGGATAGGTCAGTCCGAGTTTCTCGAGCAGGGGCTTGTACACCCGGTTCATGGCGTGGTTGGCCGAATAGAGCGCAAAGCACAGAAACCCCTCGAGGCCTGTGTCGGCATCAGGGTTTTGGGTGTCGCTGACCATAGGTTTCGTCCTTTTTTACAGCTTTTTCAGCATCGGCGCCGCCGCCGGCGCGCTCCGTTATTTATATCGTACACGATTTTATCGCAAGGACTTGACATCGGATAATTTGAGTCATAAATAAATCGGACACAAAATAATCGCGCACGATATAAATAATGGCTGCAAGGAACACGATCATGAAAACTTCTCGGATATCCGCCGCTGTAACCGCTCTGGTTCTCTCGGCAAGCGTGGCAGTGGCCGCTCCGGTACTGGAACCAACGACCCAGGGTTTTCTCGATAGTCTCGCCGGTTCGACACCGATTTATAAGTTGACACCGGACGAGGCCCGTCAGGTCCTGCATGGCGCCCAGTCCGGACCGGTTGCGCTCCCGGAGGTCACTTCAGAGGATCTTATCCTGCCTGTTGGTCCAACCGGCAAGACCTCTGTCCGGGTCGTCCGTCCGCTTGCCGCGCAGGGGGTGCTGCCGGTGATCCTCTACTTTCACGGCGCCGGCTGGGTGATGGGGGACACGACCACCCATGACCGTCTGGTGCGCGAACTGGCGGTTGGCGCCAACGCGGCCGTTGTGTTCATCGACTACGAACGCTCGCCTGAGAGCCAGTACCCGATCGCGATCGAACAGGACTACGCGGTGACGAAGTACGTCGCCGGGCACGCACAGGAATTCAACGTGGATGCAAGCCGTCTGGCCATTGCCGGCGACAGCGTCGGCGGCAACATGGCCGCGGTCGTTGCTCTGCTCGCCAAGGAACGCCAGGGGCCGGAGATCGATGCGCAAGTGCTCTTCTACCCGGTCACCGATGCGGCCATGGACAACGGCTCCTACAGCAGCTTCGCGAACGGGCCCTGGTTGACCAAACCGGCAATGGCCTGGTTCTGGAACGCCTACCTGCCGGATGCCCAGGCGCGGATGCACCGCTACGTTTCGCCGCTGAATGCGACACTCGACGAGCTGCAGGGGCTGCCGAAAGCTCTGGTGATCACCGCCGAAAACGATGTGCTGCGGGATGAGGGCGAAGCCTATGCCCGCAAGCTGATCAAGGCAGGGGTCGAGGTTACCGCGACACGCTACAACGCCACCATCCACGATTTCGTCATGCTGAATGCGCTGGCCGGGACGCCAGCCACCCGGGCCGCCATCGACCAGGCCACGAGCTTTCTCACAGAAGCTTTTTCCAACCGCTGATTCCACAACTTTTCATCAGCTCACAGCAAAGGATATCAATCATGTCAGTCAATGTTCTCTACAGCACTTCAGCCCACGCAACCGGCGGCCGCGATGGTCAGTCCGCAACGCTCGACGGCAGCTTTGCGGTCAAGCTGGCGACGCCGAAGGAACTCGGCGGGGCCGGCGGCGAGGGTAACAACCCGGAGCAGCTTTTCGCCGCCGGCTATGCCGCCTGCTTCATCGGTGCCATGAAGTTCGTTGCCTCCCAGGAAGCCGGTCTGAAGATTCCTGAAGACACCGGCGTCACCGCAACGGTGGGCATCGGGCCGCGTTCCGAGGGCGGGTTCGGTCTGGAGATTGCGCTTGAGATTTCCCTGCCCGGTCTCGACCGCAAGGATGCGGAAAGCCTTGTGGCCAAGGCGCATCAGGTTTGCCCTTACTCCAATGCCACCCGCAACAACATCGACGTTCAGCTCAAAATCGCCTGAGTCCGTTGAAAAGATAACGGCCCGGTGCGCTTTCTGGGCGTGCCGGGCCGAATTCCTGTTCAATGCATCGACTGTGTATTCCAGTGCCTGGGACAAGCTGTGGCCAACACAGAATACGCACCGTCTCTTGGTGTCGGATATTCACTTTGGCGCCAGTGCCGCGAGTGCGACAACGGCCAGCATGGACAGGGCCATTATCATGTTGATGCGAAACTGGATGCGCGCCGGAAGGTCCAGGCGATGGAGCCAGACACCCGCGCCGAGCCAGAGGAAATGGATCGGGATCCAGATTGCATTGATCAGCAGGAGCTTGACCAGGGTTTCGCTGGCAAGGCTTTCCGGCCAAAAGGCAAAACCGGTAAAGAGGGCTGTGTTGACTGCATAAGCCTTGGGATTGATGGCCTGTAGCGTGATTCCGCCCCGGATTCCAGGCGCTTTCGTTGCCTCGATGAAGGCGATTCTTGTACCCGCCAGCGCAATGCGGGCGGCGAGAAAAACCAGATAGCAGGCCGAAGCAATCAGCAGAAAAATCCGCACTTCGGATGTGGCCAGAACGACGGCCGCGAGTCCCGAAATCACCGCTAACGCAACGAGATTGGTGCCAATGAAAAGGCCGAGAATGTAGCGGGCCCCCGGCCGGAACCCGAAGGCGGATCCAACGCCCGCTGTGGACAGGACACCGGGTCCTGGCGTGATGAGGAGAAAAAACACGGCAGCGGAAAATGTGAGCATGCTTCGCTGGTACCGGAATTCAATTCAGTTGTCGAGGGTATCGACCGGAATCAGTTGTTCCTGGAGGCGGCCCAGTATTTAGCCGGATCATAAGAACGGCGCGCAAAACTGAATGAGAGAAAAAAACTCAGCTTGCCGGCAGGGGGCAGGCCATACTGAGAGCTGACCTTAGGCCACGCAACCTTTGGTCATTGATGGTTACACTGACTGACAATGCCTGGTATGGCGAGAGATGGGATGCAAAATGCAGCAGTGATGCGATAGTTCGTGAATTATGAGGCAAGCGAGCGCGGTCATTCCAGCAGCCGGCTGGTCATGTGACAGGGGATTAGATGTGGCGCATGTGGTCCATCGACTTGTGAAGCACTCTGATTACCGCAATTCCCGTTACTGTAGCTTTATAAAAAACGACGTGAGAGACAACGCTGCAGGAAAACAGATTTGGTCTGATGAAACCGCAGTCTCTCCCAATGTTAGGGGTTTCCGCCAAAACCTCGAAGGTGTCATTCAGGTCGCTGATATAGAGTTCCGCCCGCGCTTCTCCCCAACGGGTCACGCTATAATGATAAATTTGCTCAATATCTTTATAAGCTTTTGGCCTGAGTTGGATAGTCTTACCGCTCATGCGGAGTCGTCTTCACCCGATGAAGAAAGCTCTTTACGTCCCAGTCCACAAGATTACCGCTCTGCTCACCTTCATCGATCAAACGCCGAAGCTCTTCCAGCTTTGAATTGGCAGTTTGTTCCTGTAGCAGGCGCAAACCTGCTCGAATGACCTCACTTTGGTTGCTGTAGCCGCCGTTCTCGACAAGGGATTCGACAAAGCTGCTCAGCTCTTCGTTCGGCTGGAATGTGATTGTTCTGGGCATTGATGTTCACCATTTAATTGTAAGCAAGATACTTACAATATCACAATGATTGGAAAGAAACAATAAAGCGATATTCGCCTTGGTTTTGGCGGATGACTGCTGGAATAAGGACAATTGTACTCTTCTCCCGACAGGTCAAATCCGATCTCTCCATACGCTTTTCCGTTTCTGTGGGGCACTGCACAGCTTTACATTGATCGCTTTTTTCTTGCGATGATCTTTATAATCATGACGCTGATCGGCTGGCGTGATGACAAGAGGGAAGCCGAAATCAAAAGCGAAGAGAGCATCCGCGGAATTGCGCGGTCATTTGATCGCCGCGTTATCGATCCCTGGATTGCCCGGGCGGTCTATGAAGAGATTGTGGATCTCTATCCGGTCCGCTCGAGAGATGCTTCTCAGGAAGGCTTTAAGGTCGGTGAAGAGGATCTTGAAGAGAGCCTTAAGGCCATCGCTTAGCGCGTCGGCCGCAACCTTGATGATGCGGAAGCAAACCCGGTGGGGAACAAGGTGGTTACGGTTGGAGATCTGGTCCTGTTCTTGCTGGTGCAGCCGAAGCTAGTAACGGACAACGCGCGCGGGTTACTCATAGTTGCCTCAGCCACCCTCATCCAGCGCTCCAGGTCCCGGCGTTGCACCTGGCGGGCATTTTCCCAGGATGATCATGCCGAGTACCTCGTCCTTGGTGACATCTTCGGTGCGGGCCGAACCCACAAGCTGACCGTTCTTCATCACGCTGACCCGGTCGGCAAGATCGAAGACGTCGTGGATGTCGTGGGAGATCAGGAAGATGCCGATGCCTTCGGATTTGAGCTGTCTGATCAGTTCGCCGACCTGCGCGGTTTCCTGTGGACCCAGTGCGGCGGTGGGCTCGTCCATGATCAGGACCCGGGCGTTGAAGTAGATCGCCCGGGCGATGGCGACCGACTGGCGCTGGCCGCCGGAGAGCGCCTTCACCGGGGCCGAGAACTTCTGAAAGTTCGGGTTCAGGCGGCCCATGATCTTGCGGGTTTCGGCCTCCATCCGGTCGTCGTCGAGAAAGCCCGCCGCCGAGACCATCTCGCGGCCGAGGAAGATATTCGAGGCCGCATCCAGATTGTCGGCCAGGGCCAGGGTCTGATAGATCGTCTCGATGTTCTGACGCCGCGCGTCGCGCGGGTTCTCGATGATGACCTTTTCGCCGTCGATCAGGATATCGCCGCTATCACGCCTGTAGGCGCCTGAGAGCGCCTTGATCAGCGTCGACTTGCCGGCGCCGTTGTGGCCCAGCAGCCCGACCACTTCGCCGGGGTAAAGGTCCAGATTGACGCCGTCGACCGCCTTGACACCACCGAAGGCGATATGAATGTCCCGCATTTCGACGAGAGGGTTTTGCGTGTTCATGGCTCAGTCTCCCGTCCGGCGGCGATAGACGATATCGGCGAGGACGGCGATCACCAGCACCAGACCGACGACGATGGACTGCAGCGGCGCATCGATGCCGACCATGGCCATGCCCGACTGCAGTGACTGCATGACCAGAGCCCCCAGAACCGCACCGTAGATCGTGCCGATACCGCCCGATAGGGCAGTGCCGCCGATCACCGCCGCGGCGATGACACGCAGCTCGTCGAGGGTTCCCAGGTCGTTGGCGGCAGAGCGCAGGCGCGCGGCGGCGATGACCGCGGCGATGGCGGTCAGAAAGCCCATCAGGGCAAAGACCTTCACGGTCAGTTTGCGGGTGTCCACGCCGGCCAGCTCCGCCGCGTCCGGATTGCCGCCGGTGGCGAAGACATAGCGCCCGAAACGTGTGCGCCGGGCAACCACCGTCATGATCGCGGCGACGATCAGGACGATCACCACGGGGATGGCGATTCCGTGCGCGAGAGTCAGCCCCTCGGGCAGGGTTTCGCCGCGCGCCTCGAACATCCGTGCGGCGGCGCGTGCCGGAATGGCATAGGCATTCATCACCGCCGTAAACGCCAGGATCAGGGCGACGGAAAGACCGGCCAGCGCCAGCTCGGCGCCAAGCGGCTTGACCGCAAAACCGTGTGCGGACTTTCGCCTGCGCGACAGGAAAATCAGGGCGACGGCCGCCAGTGAAGTCGCTCCGGCCAGGAGCCAGCTCCAGCTCTCACCGAGCGTGCCTTCGGCGCCGCCGCCCAGCAGGGTAAAGGTGGAATCGAGGGGGGCAATGGTCTGTCCGCTGGTCACCCACCAGGCCGCGCCGCGCCAGACCAGCAGTCCGCCCAGAGTGACGATGAAAGCGGGGACCGCGAGATAACCGATGATGAAACCCTGCGCCGCACCGATGGTCGCGCCCATCACCGCGCCACAGAAGATGGTGACAATCCAGATCATCGGGTGACCGATGCCGAAGAATTCGGGCAGAAGCTGTGCCTGCAGCCAGCCCATGGTCATGCCGATAAAACCCAGCAGTGCGCCTACCGACAGATCGATATGCCGGGTCACGATGACAAACACCATGCCGGTCGCCATTACTGCCACCGATGCCGTCTGAACCGACAGATTGAAGAGGTTCCGCGGGGTCAGGAAACGTCCGTCGGTCATCAGATCGAAGACAAACCAGACCACCAGCAGAGCCGCGATCATACCCAGCAGGCGGGTGTCGATCTGCAGGGTTCGGACAACGCGGGATACGGCTTCGCGCATGCAGTTTACTCGTTTTCCCCGGCTGCGGTGGCCTGGTTACGGGCCGCTGCAGCCGCATTTCCTGTTTAGCGTGATAGCGGGTCTGTGCCTTGACACCGGGCTAGCTCTGAACGTGTCGAAGACATTATGGACTCCGCGGAAAAAGTGGTGGTTCCGGGAAAGCCGTCCCGGAACCATCTATTCTCAAATCGTCAGGCGGAATGACAGTAGCGTTGAAGTGCTGACCCTAGTTGCAGATGTCGACCGCTCCGGCCGGTACGCCGGCGCAGAGGGCGCTCTTGCCAATCCAGCCGGCATCGACGACGGAACCGAGTGTCGCGCGGGTGACTGGAACCGGTGCCAGAAAGCGCGCATTCAGCTCCAGCCCGCTGGGGCTGACCCATTTCTGCGCCCCCTTGATGTCGCCGATCGCGCCGCCTTTGGCCAGAGCCACGGCAATTTCACCAGCGGCCATTCCCAGATCGCGGGCGTCCTTCCAGACCGAGACGGTCTGCGTGCCGCGCGCGACACGGTTCAGGGCCGCGTGATCGCCGTCCTGACCGGACACCGGTGTGCCTTCCATGCCCTGAGCGGTCAGGGCGGCTATCACGCCGCCGGCGGTGCCGTCGTTGGAAGCCACCACCGCATCGACCTTGTTGTCGTTGGCGGTCAGGATCTGTTCCATGTTGCGTTGGGCGTTGGCCGGTAGCCAGCCGTCGGTATAGGCCTCGGCGACGATCTTGATGTCGCCCGCGTCAATTGAGGCCTGCAGAATCTCCTGCTGCCCGCCGCGCAGGAAATCGGCGTTGGGATCGGTCGGCGATCCCTTGATCATCACGTAGTTGCCATTCGGCTGGGCGGCGAAGACGGCACGCGCCTGCATGCGTCCAACCTCGACATTGTCGAAGGTCAGATAGAAGGCACGGGCATCATCGATCAGGCGGTCATAGCCGACGACCGGAATGCCCTCGTTGTCGGCGGCCTCGATCGCCGGACCGATGGCACTGGAATCCTGGGCCAGGATGATCAGCGCAGAGGCGCCGCGCGCGATCAGGCTCTCGACATCCGAAAGCTGCTTGGACGACGAAGACTGTGCGTCGGCGGAAATGTATTTGGCTCCGGCGGCTTCAAGTGCAGCCTTGATTGCCGTTTCATCCGTTTTCCAGCGTTCTTCCTGAAAATTTGACCAGGAGACGCCGACCGTAATTTCCTGAGCGACCGCGGTTGCGGACAGCGATGCCGTCATTGCGGCACCAGCCAGGGCAAACATTAGTTTGTTCATGAATTTCCTCCCTTTTTTGTTGCGGTCGGTGTGCCGCAACCCCTCGCGCGATACCGCGCCGGCGACTCTTGATTTTATTTATTTCGCGCTATAAAAAAAGTGACATGGGATACCCCCTATGTCAACTTAATGGTTGTGTACTCACCATCCGATGCGCGCGAGAGATCCCGACAGGCGTCCCGGTGCAGGTGAAGAACCCGATCTGCTCGAAGCAGCAGGGCGCAAGGGGAGCGAGCCGATCCGCAAGGCAACGATAGATTTCGTGCGTGAGAACAACAGGGCGCTCATTCTGCGCGCCCTGCGCTTCGGTGGGGCGCAGTCGCGCACCGCACTTGGCCTGTCGACAGGACTCAGCCCGGCGGCGATGTCGGGAATCACTTCGGCGATGCTGGACGAGGGGATTCTGCGCCAGCCGAAGCCTGTCCAGACCGCCGCGAAAGGTCGTGGCCGTCCTCAGGTCAAGCTGGCGCTCAATCCGCTGCGCGGCAGTGTTGTGACCGTCATGATCGCGGTGCATTGCATTCGACTGAAACTCTTTGACTATGCCGGCGCTGAACTGGCCGGAAGCGATGTCGAACTTGCCGCTCTGGAGCTTCGGCGGGGGGATTTCATCCGTGCTATCGGCGATGCGGTTTCCGGTCTGATTGACAAGGCCCCGATCCCGGTCGGCCCCCTGGGAGGCATTGAGGTCTCGGTTCAGGGCATCACCGACGGCGCGGGGGAGAAGATTCTCTGGTCCCCGGTGCTCAAGGCCCGCGAGATTGATCTTGCCCGCCGTTTCTCCCGACGCTTCGGCGTTCCGGTCAAGGTCATGAATGACTGCGCGGCAATGACCGAGGCGCTTCAGTGGATCGATCCGGCGTGTTACCAGAACCGCTTCGCGGTGATCCTGATCGGCTACGGGGTCGGTATGGGACTGTTCCTGGATGGCGCACCCTTTGTTGGCTTTCGAAATTCGGCCGTTGAGTTCGGTCACATGAATCACGTTCCCGAAGGGGCGCTCTGCCGCTGTGGCCGGCGCGGCTGCATCGAAGCTTACGCTTCCGACTATGCAATCTGGCGACGCGCCGGGGACCTCGACCCGCAGTCCCTGTTTCCGCCGCCGGGTGCGGAGGAGATGGCCGCCATCGAGGATCGAGCGCGCAATGGCGATCCGAGCGCGCTTGCGGCCTACCGCGAAGCGGGCTGCGCGATCGGTTTCGGTCTGGGGCGACTGTTCGCGCTGATCGGTTCGGTGCCGGTGGCCTTCACCGGCAGCGGAACCCGTGTCATGACATTGATCGATACCGGCCTGCGGGACGGGTTCGAGCAGAGCCTGGTGGAGGATCTGCGCGGCCGGCTTGACTACGAGACGATCGAGGACGATGCGGCCCTGGTCTTCAAGGGACTTGCCATGACCGGGCTGAGCCGTCTGGACAGCGAGGATGTCGTTGCCGACACGCTGTTGCGTCTGCCTTGAACCGGATCTGACCCAGGTGGCGTTGAAGGTCGGGACCGGGCCTGCGATCAGACTCTATTCAAAAGCGGAGAGCGCCGCTCCAGCGCCTTGCCTGAAAACTTCATCGAATGTGATGCGCAGGGCCACGTCCAGATCGGCCATGGTAACGGGCAGTCCGAGATCCGCCAGCGAGGTTACACCGTGTTCGGCGATGCCGCAGGGCACGATCCCTTCAAAGTGGCTGAGATCGGGGTCGAGGTTGATGGAGATGCCGTGAAAGCTGACCCACTGCCTGACACGAACACCGATGGCCGCGATCTTGTCCTCGCGGCCCCGGCCGCGATCGACCCAGATACCGACCCGTCCTTCGCGGCGCTCGCCCTTCACGTTGAAGTTAGCAAGTGTACGAATGATCCACTCCTCCAGATCTCGCACATAACGGCGCAGGTCACCGTTGCGGTTTTTGAGGTCCAGCATGACGTAACCGACCCGCTGTCCCGGGCCGTGGTAGGTGTACTGACCGCCACGGCCGCTGCGGTAGACCGGGAAACGGTCGGGTTGTATCAGATCCGCGTCGCGGGCAGAGGTGCCGGCTGTGTAGAGCGGGGGATGCTCAAGCAGCCAGACGCTGTCAGGCGCTGTCCCCGCGCGGATTTCAGCCACGCGCCGCTCCATGAAGGCCACGGCATCGGGATAGGCGACCGGAGCATCATCGACACGCCAGTCGAGCCGGGCCGGGGCCGGGTCTATCGGAAAAGCCTCTGGAACCGCCATATCGACCATCTTCTCACCTTGCGGGCTCTTGAGCAGCTTGCAGTTGCCGGAATGGGCTGCTAGAGCGGATCATGTTTTGTCGGAACCACTTTGTGGTTTCGGCGAAATATGTGAATCCGCTCTTTATCATAAGTTAGATCAGATTCACCGGCACGACGGATCGCTTGTGGCGATTCCATTTAAACCGGATCTGATCTAGGTCTCTCAGCTAATCATATCCCGCCGGAAACAATTGCTCTACAACGACATAATTCGACGAGGGGCTGGTTGAAAGACGTTTTTTAGTCTAGTCGGAAGTTCGGGGCACGGGGCATTATCGGCACTGGGAAATTGATGGGGACGGGTTTGCCGGAGCCACCGGTGAACGCTTTGGCCTTTCAGTGCGATCAATGGCTTGTCAGACCCACGGCGGCTCAAAGGCGGTGGCATCGGCAGGTATTGCCGTCGGGAACAGAAGAAAATATTTTTGGAGGAGAGTACCTTGACCGAGAATTTGCGCGAAGCGGCGCTGGCATATCACCGGTTCCCCAAACCGGGTAAGCTCGAAGTCACGGCGACTAAGCCGCTGGGCAATCAGCGGGATCTGGCGCTGGCTTATTCGCCCGGCGTTGCCGCGGCCTGCGATGCGATCGTTGCAGACCCTCAGGAGGCCTCTCAGCTCACCGCCCGCGCCAACCTTGTCGGTGTGATCACCAACGGCACGGCGGTTCTCGGTCTCGGCGCCATCGGCCCGCTGGCGGCGAAGCCGGTGATGGAGGGCAAGGCTGTACTCTTCAAGAAATTCGCCGGTATCGACGTCTTCGATATCGAGGTGGATGAACTCGACGTCGACAAGTTCGTCGATATCGTCGCCGCCCTTGAGCCGACCTTCGGCGGGATCAATCTGGAAGACATCAAGGCGCCGGAATGCTTCGAGATCGAACGGCGCCTGCGGGAACGGATGAAGATTCCGGTCTTTCACGACGACCAGCACGGCACGGCGATCATCGTGACCGCGGCGATCTACAACGGCCTGCGGCTGGTCAAAAAGGAACTGTCCGAGGTCAAGCTGGTGACCTCCGGCGCGGGCGCCGCGGCTCTGGCCTGCCTCAACCAGCTGGTCGCACTCGGCATCAGACGCGAGAACATCTGGGTCACGGACATCGTCGGTGTGGTCTACGAAGGCCGGACCGAACTGATGGACCCCCTGAAGGCGACCTATGCCCAGGCGACCGATACGCGAACCCTGGCCGAGGTCATCGAGGGCGCCGACGTGTTCATGGGCCTGTCCGCGCCCGGTGTGCTCAAGCCGGAAATGGTCAAGGCGATGGCCAGAGACCCCCTGATTCTGGCCCTGGCGAACCCGACCCCGGAAATCATGCCCGAAGACGCCAAGGCGGCGCGTCCCGATGCGATAATCGCCACCGGCCGTTCGGACTATCCCAACCAGGTCAACAACGTCCTGTGTTTCCCCTTCATTTTTCGCGGCGCCCTTGATGTCGGCGCCACCACCATCAACGAGGAAATGAAACTGGCCTGCGTCAAGGCCATTGCCGATCTGGCCATGGCCGAGCAGTCGGAAGTGGTGGCCAAGGCCTACGGCGACGGCGAGCGCAGTTTCGGGCCGGAATACCTTATTCCACGCCCCTTCGATCCACGCCTGATGCTGGAGATTTCGCCGGCGGTGGCCAAGGCGGCGATGGACAGCGGCGTCGCCACCCGGCCGATCGAGGATTTTGAGGTTTATCGTCAGAAGCTGGCCGAGTTCGTGTTTCGCTCAGGTCTGGTGATGAAGCCGGTGTTCGAAAGGGCCCGGCAGAATCCACAACGTCTGATCTATGCCGAGGGCGAGGACGAGCGGATTCTGCGTGCCGTTCAGATCGTGGTCGACGAAAAGGTGGCCAAGCCCATACTGGTCGGGCGCCCGGAAGTGATCTCGACCCGTATCAAGCGCATGGGCCTGCGCCTGGTGCTGGGCGAGAATTTCGAGATCGTCAATCCGGAAAAGGACCCGCGCTATAATCTCTATTGGAAGACCTATCACGAACTGATGCAGCGCAAGGGGGTTTCGCCCGATGTCGCCAAGACCATCATGCGCACCAACAGCACGGCCATTGCCTCCATCGCCGTCCACCTGGGAGATGCCGATGCGATGATCTGCGGGGCGTCCGGGCGCTACTACAAGCACCTTGAGCAGATCAAGAATATCCTGGGCAAGGGACCCGAGGTGCACGACTTCTCGGCGCTCAGTCTTCTGATCCTTCCGAACGGCACTTATTTCATCGCCGATACCTACGTCAGCCAGGATCCGGATGTGACCGAGATCGTGGAGATGACGGTGCATGCCGCGTCTCACGTCCGGCGTTTCGGCATGGAGCCCAAGGTGGCCCTGCTGTCGCATTCCAACTTCGGTGCGCAGGATTCGGCGAGCGCCCGCAAGATGCGTGAAGCCATCGCCATCCTTCATGAAAGCTATCCGGATCTCGAGGTTGAGGGCGAAATGCATGCGGATTCCGCGCTCAAGCCAGAACTGCGTGAGCGGGTCTTCCCGAATTCCCGGCTGGAGGGGCAGGCCAATCTGCTGATCATGCCGACGCTGGACGCCGCGAACATCGCCTTCAATCTGGTCAAGTCGATGGGCGAGGGGCTGTCGGTCGGGCCGATCCTGATCGGCTGTGCGTCCGCCGCGCATATCCTCACGCCGTCAGTCACGGCGCGGGGGGTTGTCAACATGTCGGCCGTGGCGGTCGTCGATGCCCAGGACCATCAGGCCGGACACGTTCTCTGAAGCGGGGGCTTCAAGGTGGGGACCTTGTCCTGATGGCCGGTTTTTGCCGGGAAGCGAAGATCAACACAGTTTTGTAGGCTTTCTTCGATAAGATGATCGTATGAGCGAACCGCACCCTGCACAAAGCGCCGACGAAGTCGCGACGGGCGACACGGATGAAGGTCCGGGTCTTTCGATGGACCTCGTTTTCGCCCTGCAGGATGCCCTGGCGGATGAGCGGGTCACCGAGGTCGAGGACCTGATTGCGGGTCTGCATGAAGCCGACGCGGCCGATCTCCTGGAACTTCTGCCCAGAGACGATCGAAAGCATCTGGTTGAGATCCTCGGGGCAACTTTCGATGCGGAGATTCTGCCTTTCCTCGATGCTTCGGTGCGCGAGGAGGTTATCGAGTGGCTCGGGCCGACCGGTCTTGCCCGTGCGGTATCCCAGCTTGACAGTGATGACGCCTTCGAAGTCTTCGAGGACCTCGACAAGGAGTTTCAGCACCGGATCCTGAGCCAGCTGCCGCATGCGCATCGGATGATCCTGGAGGAGGGGCTGTCCTATCCGGAAGAATCCGCCGGACGGCTCATGCAGCGGGAGTTTGTGGTGATCCCGTCGGCCTGGACCGTGGGCGAAACCATCGACTATATGCGGGCCGCCAAGGACCTGCCCGATGATTTTTACGACATCTACATCGTTAACCCCAAGCACCATCCCATCGGTTATCTGCCTCTGAGTCGGATCATGCGCACCCGCAGGCATGTCCGGCTGACCGAGTTCATGGAAACCGACATGAAGAAGATCCCCCTGAACATGGATCAGGAGGATGTCGCCTATCTTTTCCGGCAGTACGGGCTGGTGTCGGCGCCGGTCGTGGACGATGCGGGCCGTCTGCTTGGCGTGATCACCGTCGATGATGTGGTGCACATCATCGACGAGGAAGCCGGTGAAGACATCATGAAACTGGGCGGCGTCAGGGAGCAGGATCTCTACAGTGCGGTGCTCGATACCACGAAAGCCCGCTTTACCTGGCTCGCCATCAATCTGCTGACTGCCATCCTGGCTTCGGGTGTGATCAGCCTGTTCGATGCGACGATCGAACAGATCGTCGCGCTGGCGGTTCTGATGCCGATTGTCGCTTCCATGGGCGGCAACGCCGGCACCCAGACACTGACCGTTGCGGTACGCTCCCTGGCCATGAAGGACATCACTGAAGCCAATGCCGGGCGCTTTATCGGCAAGGAACTGCTGGTCGGCTCAATCAACGGCGTGCTCTTTGCGCTGATGGCCGGGGGCGTCACCTGGCTGTGGTTCGACTCCGGGCCGCTCGGACTGGTGATCGCGTCGGCCATGGTGATCAACATGGTGGTTGCCGGGCTCTCGGGCACTCTGATTCCGCTCGGTCTGGACAAGCTCGACATCGATCCGGCGATTGCTTCCAGCGTATTCCTGACCACTATTACAGATGTGATCGGGTTCTTTGCCTTTTTGGGACTGGCGGCGGCGTTTTTGCTTTAACGGCTGGTGATGGACGGCACGAGCGTCTGTTCGTTGAGCTTGAACCGGTTAACGACCAGGGAAGGTGATGACCTCACCGTCTTCCTTGGTGAAGTGCCCAATCCCCGGATTTTCCAGGATTTCCAGAACCCTTTCCGAGGGGCGGCAAAGCCGGGTTCCTTGTGGCGTTACGACGATTGGCCGGTTGATGAGGATTGCGTATTCCATCATGGCGTCGATCAGCTGTTCTTCGCTCAGTGAGGGGTTGCCGAGACCGAGTTGATCGTAAGGCGTTCCCTTTTCCCGCAGGAGTTCGCGGGCCGGCATGTCCATCGCGGCCAGCAGTTCCTTCAGGCGGTCCCGGCTCGGTGGGGTTTCCAGGTACTCGATGATTTTCGGCTCCACGCCGCAGGCCCGGATCAGGGCCAGGGTGTTGCGGGACGTGCCGCAGTTCGGATTGTGATAGATGGTAACGCTCATGCCGGGGGCTCTTTGCTATTCAAGGTTCGTTGACGCTGCGCCGGGCGGGAAATGAGGCCCTGGCAATCAGCTCGCCGGAAACATGGCGCGGGTCCGGTTTGCGAAGGCGACCAGCGACAGCATGACCGGGACTTCCACCAGGACGCCGACCACGGTGGTCAGCGCCGCGCCCGAGTCCAGCCCGAAGAGGCTGATGGCGACGGCGACGGCAAGCTCGAAAAAGTTCGAGGTGCCGATCAGGGCGCAGGGGGCGGCGACGTTGAAGGGCACCCGCCACATCCAGGCCGCGCCGTAGGCTATGATGAAGATGCCGTAGGACTGAACGATCAGCGGTGCGGCGATCAGGGCGATCAGCAGGGGTTGCTCGATAATGATATTGCCCTGGAACCCGAACAGCAGAACCACCGTTGCCAGCAGGCCGATGACGGAAAAGGGTTTGATCCGGGATACGAAGCGCGCAATGGCGGCTTCGCCGTTCTCGGTGTTTCCGGTCTCTTTCGACCCGGTCAGCAGGCGGCGGGTGAAATAGCCTGCGATAAGCGGAATGAGCACATAGAGCCCGACCGACAGGATCAGGGTATCCCAGGGTACGGCAATGTCGGTCACGCCCAGCAGCAGAGCCACCAGTGGCGCGAAGGCGAAGATCATGATCACGTCGTTGACCGAGACCTGCACAAGCGTATAGGTGGCATCACCCCGGGTCAGCTGCGACCAGACAAAGACCATGGCGGTGCAGGGCGCCGCGCCGAGCAGGATCAGTCCGGCGATGTATTCCTGGGCGTCGGCGGGCGCGATCATGTCCGCGAACAGCATTTCGAAAAACACGACGCCAAGCGCGGCCATGGTGAAGGGTTTGATCAGCCAGTTGACGACCAGGGTAATGACGAGACCCTTCGGACGTTCGCCGATGTGGCTCAGGCTGGCGAAATCGACGCTGATCATCATCGGATAGACCATGGCCCAGATCAGGACCGCGACCACGAGATTGACCGAGGCGTATTCCAGACCGGCGAGGACTTCGAAAAGACCGGGTGCGGCGTTTCCCAGAGTGATGCCCGCCGCGATGCAGAGCGCCACCCAGACCGAGAGCCATTTCTCGAAGAATCCGATGCCTCCGGCCGGTTGGTCCTGCGGGATTTGCCCTGATGGCGAGGTGATGGGATCGATGCTCATGTGTATTCTTTCGGTTCCGGAGTTGATTCAGGGCGCTGGGCGTTGGGTGATGGCGGGGCGCGGCGTGACCGTGCCGGACACAATGCGGGGAGCCGTTTGCGGTCGGTTGCCTTCTCTCACTTGCCTTGGCCGATCTCGGTAAGACGGGTCTGTAGAGCAAGAGTGTCGATGCTTTTCATCGGCAGGCTGGTAAAGATCGAGATTCGACTGTTGAGCATCCGGTAGCTGTCGGCAAAGGCGACGCGGATTTCCGTTTCCGTACCGCTCGCTGCGGCGGGATCGGGAATGCCCCAGTGTGCGGTCATCGGCTGGCCCGGCCAGACCGGACAGACTTCGGCGGCGGCGTTGTCGCAGACCGTAAACACGAAATCCATTTTCGGCGCTTCGAGGCCGGCGAACTCGCCCCAGTTTTTCGAGCGGGCGAAGCCGGTGTCGTGCTTCAGGCTTTTGAGCAGGTCCAGAGCGTAGGGATGCACTTCGCCTTTGGGCATGGAACCGGCTGAAAAGGCTCTGAAGCGGCCCTGTCCCAGACGGTTCAGGATTGCTTCGGCAAGGATCGAGCGGGCGGAGTTTCCGGTGCAGAGAAACAGTACGTTATAGATTCGGTCCGTCATGATTTCGTGTCCATGGCAGGTGTTCTTCAGTTGGCGCAGGCGATTTGATCAATCACCGGCTGGCACAGTTCCGGATTGCCCCCACAGCAGTCCTCCATGAGAAAACCGAGCAGCCCGTGAATGCCCTCGTAGTCGGCGAAGTATCGCACTGCGCGGCCTTCGCGTTCGTTACGGACCAGACCGGCATTCAGCAGGATCGTCAGATTGGTCGACATGGTATTCTGCCGGACTTTCAGGCGTTCGCCGATTTCGCCCGACAGCATTCCCTGTTTGCCCGCCTGCACAAGCAGACGAAAAACATCCAGGCGCGTTTCCTGGCTCAGGGCTGCGAAAGCGGCGAGGGTATTCTTTATATCCATATTTCAAGAATACTAGATATAAATGATCTTGTCGAGAGGGTATGACCTGCTTTTTGATTGCGCATCAATGCAACTTTCCATATTTACGTTTACGTAAACGTAAAGTATAATTCGAGGCATGAGCAAAACCCTTTCCATTACCGAACTGGCACAGGAATTCGGGGTCACGAACCGGACCATCCGGTTTTACGAAACTGAAGGTATGCTGACGCCGTTGCGCGAAGGACAGCGCCGGATCTACCGGCCCCGGGACCGGGTGCGGCTCAAGCTCATTCTGCGCGGCAAGCGGCTGGGGCTCAGTCTGCAGGAGATCCGGGAGATCATCGATCTCTACGATGCGGCAAGGGGTGAAAGCGATCAGCTTCGGCTGCTGCTCGAAAAGATCACGGCACGCCGCGAGGATCTTGAGAGCAAGCGCCGCGATATCGACGCGACCCTCTCCGATCTCGAGGACGTGGCCGCAAAATGTCACGACCGCCTGCGGGAACTCGATGGCGACGGCATTCCGCGTACAAGGATCAAAACACTCAAGATAAACCGAGGGGCCGAATGACATCTTTCATTGCGCGCGATCCGGACTTCGAGGCCAAGGTGCGTGCCAGCTTCGAACGTCAGAAAATCATGGCGCTGCTCGGTGCGCGCCTGGGTAAGGTCGAGTCCGGGCTGGTGGAAATCGAATTGCCTTTCCGCGACGACCTGACCCAGCAACATGGCTTTTTTCATGCCGGTGTGACCAGCGCGATTGCGGATTCGGCGGGCGGGTATGCCAGCTTCAGTTTGTTTCCCGAGGACTCTTCTGTCCTCACGGTCGAATATAAGATGAACCTTCTGGCGCCGGCCGACGGCGAGCGTCTGGTCGCAACCGGCCGCGTGATCAAGCCGGGCAGAACGCTGACTGTCTGCGATCTGGAGGTCACGGCCTACAAGGATGGGCGCGCCAAGCTGATCGCCAAAGGCCTGCAGACCATGATGTGCATTCAGGACCGGCCCGACATTGGCGAAGCCGGGTAGGACCCGTTTATCACGACCTCTGCCCGATCCGTTGTTGCATAAAAAGAAGAAATTCAGGGGAGCCCGCTATGATACCGAACCAATACCCCAGCCTCGATTTCGACCTCGGCGAAACCGCCGAGCTTTTGCGCGATACCGTGATGTCCTTCGCTTCGGACAAGATCGCGCCGATCGCTGCAGAGATTGACCGGAACGACCGTTTTCCCAGGGAACTCTGGCCGCAGATGGGCGAACTCGGGCTGCTGGGCATCACCGTTGAGGAAGAGTTCGGCGGCAGTGGTATGGGCTATCTCGAACACTGCATCGCCATGGAGGAAGTCAGTCGCGCATCGGCCAGTGTGGGGCTGAGTTACGGCGCGCACTCGAACCTCTGCGTCAATCAGCTGCGCCGGAACGGCAACGACGAACAGAAGCGCCGCTATCTGCCGAAGCTTATGTCCGGCGAGCATGTCGGCGCGCTGGCGATGAGCGAGCCGGGCGCCGGATCGGATGTGGTCGGTATGAACACCCGGGCCGAGAAGAAGGGCGACCGTTATGTCCTGAACGGCAACAAGATGTGGATCACCAACGGACCGGACGCCGATGTCCTGGTTGTCTATGCCAAGACCGATCCGGATGCCGGGCCGCACGGAATTTCGGCTTTTCTGGTGGAGAAGGACTTCAAGGGCTTCTCCACCGCACAGAAGCTCGACAAGCTGGGTATGCGCGGGTCGTCAACCTGCGAACTGGTGTTTCAGGACTGTGAAGTGCCGGACGAAAACCTGGTCGGTGTGACGGGGCGCGGCGTCAATATCCTGATGAGTGGTCTGGATTACGAACGCGCGGTCCTCGCGGCAGGATCAATCGGCATCATGCAGGCCTGCATGGATGTGGTGTTGCCCTATCTGCACGAACGCAAGCAGTTTGGCCGGGCCATCGGCGAGTTTCAGCTGATGCAGGGCAAGCTGGCGGACATGTACACCACCATGAATGCCAGCAAGGCTTACGTCTATGCCGTGGCCAAGGCCTGCGACCGGGGACAGACCACACGTAAGGACGCTGCGGGCGCGATCCTCTACGCGGCGGAAAAGGCAACCTGGATGGCGCTTGAGGCGATCCAGGCGCTGGGTGGCAATGGCTATATCAATGACAATGCCACCGGTCGTCTGCTGCGCGATGCGAAGCTCTACGAGATCGGCGCCGGTACTTCGGAAATCCGGCGCTGGCTGATCGGCCGCGAACTCTTTGACGAAACCGCGTAACCTGTAAAAGCGGAGTCCGGCATGGCCCTTGAAATGAAACCGAAGTGCGAGCGTTGCGGTATGGGGCTGGCCTGGGACGGCGCGGCCTTCATCTGCAGCTATGAATGCAGCTTCTGCCCGGAATGCAACAAGGCGCTGCAGAGCATATGCCCGAACTGTGGCGGTGAACTGCTGCCGCGTCCCCGTCGCATAGAAGGTGCAATAGTTGCCTGGCGGGTTCCCTGACTCTGCTCTGTCATGAAATTTGTGGTCTCTTTCGCCCGGCGAACCAGTTTAAGTACAGGTCCCTCGTGAGCTGTTGAACTGGAAATTCGGCGTAAGGTGGGACACCGGTTCCGGGTGGTGATGCTGATAAAAAAAGAACGAAGGGAAGAGAAGGTTCCATGGGGTTGAACGACGAACAGACAATGATCCGCGATACCGCGCGGCAGTTCGCACAGGCACGCCTGGCGCCGAACGCCGCCGAGTGGGACCGCGAATCCCGCTTTCCGCGCGAAGCGATCGACGAAATGGCCGGTCTGGGATTCATGGGCATGCTTGTGCCCGAGAGCTACGACGGGGCAGGGGCCGACAATCTCTCCTATGCCCTGGCGTTGATGGAGATTGCGGAAGGCGACGGTGCCTGCTCGACGATCATGAGCGTCCACAATTCGGTTGGCTGCATGCCGCTGCTGCGCTACGGCTCGGAGGCGCAGAAAGAGCGCTTCCTGAAGCCCATGGCGCGTGGCGAGAAGCTCGCAGCCTTCTGTCTGACCGAACCGCAGGCGGGTTCGGATGCCTCGGCCCTCAAGACCAAAGCGCGCAGGGACGGCAACCACTACGTCCTCGACGGTGTAAAGCAGTTCATCACCTCGGGCCGCAACGCGGACGTGGCCATCGTTTTCGCGGTCACCGATCCGGAAAAAGGCAAGAAGGGCATCAGCGCCTTCATCGTGCCCACCGACACACCGGGATACCGGGTGGCTTCCACCGAGAACAAGTTGGGGCAGAAGGCCTCGGACACCTGCCAGATTTCACTCGAATCCTGCCGTCTGACCCCGGATCTTATGCTGGGGGAAGAGGGAGCGGGCTATCGCATCGCCCTCTCCAACCTCGAGGGCGGGCGAATCGGTATCGCCGCCCAGTCGGTCGGCATGGCCCGGGCAGCTTATCGGGCCGCGCTGAGTTATGCGAAGGAGCGCCAGAGCTTCGGTTCGCCGATCATCGAACACCAGGCGGTTTCTTTCCGGCTGGCGGACATGGCAACCCAGATTCATGCGACGGAACTGATGGTCATGGATACTGCGCGGCTGCGCGACGACGGCGTGCCCTGCCTGAAAGAGGCGGCCATGGCCAAGCTCTTCGCCTCTGAGATGGCCGAACGGGTCTGTTCCGACGCCATCCAGATCCACGGCGGTTACGGGTATCTGAACGACTTTCCGGTCGAGCGGATTTACCGGGACGTCCGGGTCTGTCAGATTTACGAAGGAACATCGGATATACAGCGTATGGTGATTGGCCGGGAGATAGCCAGGGACTGAGATCAAGTCGCCAGTCGCGAGATGGTTCCACGTCTTGCCGTGTCTTTGACGGTGATCCCGGGAGTTATATCATGTCGCGAAGCGGTGGCCGCCATCACCCGCAGACGAGGACCCAGTTCAAACATGACCAAAAATACATCCAGAGACCCAGTCGAGTTCCATTTCGATTTCTCCAGCCCCTTTGCCTACTTCGCCGCACAGCAGATCGATGATCTGGCCGCCCGGCATGGGCGGACTGTCAGATGGCAGCCTTTCCTTCTCGGGGCCGTGTTCAAGGAAACCGGCGGCCGGCCGATCACACAGGTCCCCATGAAGGCAGGCTATGCCCTGCATGATCTTGCGCGGACCGCCCGCCAGCATTCGATTGCCTGGCAATTGCCCGACCTTTTTCCCTTTTCGTCGATTTCTCCCTGTCGGGCCTTTTACTGGCTTGAGGCGCAGGACCCGGAGGCCGCGAAAGCGCTGGCCAAAGCGCTCTATCGCCGGGCTTTCACCGATGGTGAGGGGATCTCCACGCCGCAGCAGGTTGTGGCCGTCGCAGAGACTCTGGGGCACGAAGCCGCAAGCGTGGAAGCGGGGATGAAAGACCCGGTTGTCAAAGATCATCTGCGTGGTGTCGTGCAGGCCGCCATCGACCGGGAGATCTTCGGATCGCCGTTTTTCTTTGTCGATGGGGAGCCATTCTGGGGCCACGACCGCCTTGCGATGCTCGAAGCCTGGCTCGAAACCGGCGGCTGGTAGTCTGTGGAGCAGTCCGGGGAGCAGGCCGGGTTGATGGAGAACGGCGCTGTGAAAAGAGGGCAGAGGAACGGGTGGAGGCGGCTGAAATCCCGACGCCCCGCGCCACCGGATCATTGGAAGTGCAATGCTTTACGTTTACGTAAACGTAAAATATCTCTCGCACGCGACTGTCCCGTTGGGTATATAATCTTCGCTGGAACAAGCCTTTGGGTTTGGTGACTGCCGCGCGCAGCCTCCGACGGAAACAGATCAATCCGCTGCTTTGAAAGCGGTGTGAAAACAGAGCTGGCGTCGAAACCGCGACGCAAAGGCCGTGATGAGGCGAGATGGAGGAGAGCGACCGGGTATGAGCGTTTTGAAAAGTGCCGTTTCCACGCGCACGCCGGAGTTCCAGGAAAATCGCGCGGCCATGGAGTCCCTGGTGGCAACGCTGCGCGACCAGGTGGACGCGGCGCGGCAGGGCGGCGGTGAGCGGGCGCGCAAGCGTCACCAGGACCGGGGCAAGCTCCTGCCGAGAGAACGGGTTCGTACTCTGCTCGATCCCGGCGCACCCTTTCTCGAACTCTCGCAACTGGCCGCCTTCGGTATGTATGGCGGCGAGATTGCCTCCGGCGGCCTGATCACCGGCATCGGCCGGGTGTCCGGGCGCGAGTGCATGATCGTGGCCAACGATGCGACGGTAAAAGGCGGCACCTACTATCCCATGACGGTCAAAAAGCATCTCCGCGCCCAGGAGATCGCCGAACAGAACCATCTGCCCTGTATTTATCTGGTCGATTCCGGCGGCGCCAATCTGCCCAATCAGGACGAGGTCTTTCCGGACCGCGATCACTTCGGCCGGATTTTCTACAATCAGGCCAATATGTCGGCCAAGGGGATCGCCCAGATCGCCGTGGTGATGGGGTCCTGTACCGCCGGCGGGGCCTATGTCCCGGCGATGGCCGACGAGAGCATCATCGTGCGCAATCAGGGAACCATCTTTCTGGCCGGTCCGCCGCTGGTCAAGGCTGCGGTTGGAGAGATTGTGTCCGCCGAGGATCTCGGCGGCGCCGATGTTCACTCCCGCACCTCCGGTGTCACCGATCATATGGCGCAGAACGATGCCCAGGCGCTGGGCATGGCGCGGCGGATCGTTGCCAATCTCAACCGGGTCAAGCATCACGGTCTGGAAGTCACGGAACCGCGCGAACCGCTGTACGACCCGGCGGAAATCTACGGGATCGTACCCCAGGACCTGCGAAAACCCTATGACGTGCGGGAAGTGATCGCGCGGACGGTGGACGCCAGCGCCTTTGACGAGTTCAAGGCGCTGTACGGCACCACTCTGGTGTGCGGCTTCGCCCGGATTCTGGGCTACCCGGTCGGCATAATCGCCAACAACGGAATCCTCTTTTCCGAATCGGCTCTCAAGGGGGCGCACTTCGTCGAGCTCTGCTGCCAGCGTGGCATTCCCCTGGTGTTCCTGCAGAACATCAACGGCTTTATGGTCGGTCAGAAGTACGAAGCCGGCGGCATCGCCAAGGACGGCGCGAAGATGGTCACGGCGGTGGCCTGTGCAAAAGTGCCGAAGTTCACGGCGGTGATCGGCGGCAGTTTCGGGGCCGGTAACTACGGCATGTGTGGCCGGGCCTATTCTCCGCGGATGCTGTGGATGTGGCCCAATGCCCGGCTTTCGGTCATGGGCGGCCCGCAGGCGGCGGGCGTGCTTGCGACCGTGCGCCGGGACAATATCGAGGCTCGCGGGGAGAGCTGGAGCGCCGAGGATGAGGCCGCCTTCAAGCAGCCCATTCTCGATCAGTTCGAGCTTCAGGCCCATCCGACTTATGCGACCGCCCGGCTCTGGGACGATGGTATCATCGATCCGCTGGACACGCGGGTTGCCCTGGGGCTGGGGATTTCCGCCGCACTCAACGCGCCGATTGAACGCACGTCCTTTGGCGTTTTCAGGATGTAATTGCCAATATGCGAAACCCCTTTTTTCTCGAAGAAATCGCTCCTGACGGAGTTGCACGGATTACCTTGACCCGGGTCGAGGTCCATAACGCCTTCAATGACGAGCTGATCGCGCAGCTGACCTCGACCCTGGAGAGTCTGGAGGAGGATGAGCGGGTGCGCGTGGTCGTTCTGGCCGCCAAGGGACGCAGTTTTTCTGCCGGTGCCGATCTGAACTGGATGAAGGCGATGGCCGGGTATGCGGAGAGCGAAAACCTGGAAGATGCCAGGGGACTTGCGGATCTGATGCGGACTCTGAGCGAATTGAGCAAACCGACGCTGGCCCTGGTTCAGGGCGCTGCCTTCGGCGGTGGTGTCGGTCTGGTGGCTTGCTGCGACATCGCCATCGCGTCGGAGGATGCGAGCTTTTGCCTCTCCGAAGTCCGGCTCGGGCTGATTCCCTCGGTGATCTCGCCCTATGTGATCGCCGCGATGGGGCAACGCGCCGCGCGCCGTTATTTTCTGACCGCCGAACGCTTTGCGGCGGGCGAGGCTTATCGTCTCGGTCTGGTCCACGAAGTGGTTCCGGCTGAAGATCTGGAAACCCGCGGCCAGCGGCTCTGCCAGGTGCTTCTCGCCGGTGGTCCCATTGCCCAGAGCGAGTCCAAGGATCTGATCTTTGCGGTCAGCAACCGTCCCGTCGATGACGAACTGGTCGAAGATACCGCAAAGCGGATCGCGCGCCTGCGCAAATCCCCCGAAGGGCGCGAAGGCGTGAATGCTTTTCTCGAGAAACGGAAGCCCGACTGGGCGCAAGATTGAGAGTTATGAGAGCGGCTGATCGAAAACTTGTTACCGCGGTTCTGGCGACCGCAGCGATGGTTCTGCTGATTGCCTTCGCGGTGGCAGAGAAGTCGTATCTTTTCATCTTCGTGATTCTCGCGGTGGTTTCGGGCTGCGTCGCTTTTTTCTTTACGGTCTTTCCGGGCAGCCGCTTCTTTTCCATCGCCTTTGCGAATTTTCTGGCGATCTACACCTGTATCTATGTCGCTTTTGTAGAGACCAATTTCAGCGCGGTGACCGAGCTGTTTTTCCACATAGCCTTCGTGCTGCCGATCCTCGGGTTTATCTTCGGGACCTGGCTGCGGCGTGAATCGATCCGCGAGATCCTTGTGTCGCATCGGCTGCAGGAAGGCGCCAAGTTTCAGCGGCGCCTGCCTTGGGTTCTGCCGCTGGTGGTGATCGGGATCGCAACTTTTTCTATCCCCGGCCAGGCTCTGGGCTCCCAGACCGAAGGTTACGTGCTTATCGGCGCCATGGCCGTGATCGCGGTTCGGGTATTTCTGGTCAGCAGCAACATCTCGGCCTTTCTGCTTGATACCGGTCTGGTTTTCGAAGCCCTCTTCAAGAAAGTGCAGCGGCTCTATATTCCGGCCTTTGCTTTCTTCACGTTCTATTCGATGAATATCATCGTCTTTGCCGCTGTTTACAGGATTTTTGACCGTTTTTCAGAGATCCCGCAGTTTACCATTGATGGTGTATTGCGAGGCATTACCTTCCAGGAAAGCCTCTATTTTTCAATTGTTACGCTGAGTACGGTCGGCTACGGCGATATCGTTCCGGCCAGTAGTGTCCTGCGGGCCCTGTCATCGGTACAGATCGTGCTTGGTGTTTTACTTCTGCTGTTCGGATTTTCCGAAATCATGAGCTACTCGAAAGAGCAAGGCTCCGACCGCCGGGACTAGAGCGGGATTCCGCTCTGGCCTTTTTTGAACGAGAGACCAGGCCTGTGTTTGATAAAATTCTGATTGCCAACCGGGGCGAGATCGCCTGCCGCATCATCCGCACAGCCCGCCGGATGGGGGTCGCCAGCGTTGCGGTCTATTCTGACGCGGATCGTACTGCGCTGCATGTCGAGCTGGCGGACGAGGCCCGGCGGATCGGTCCGGCGCCGGCGGCGGAGAGCTATCTGGATGTGAAGGCGATCATTGCGGCGGCGCTGGCATCGGGGGCGCAGGCGGTGCATCCGGGCTACGGTTTTCTGTCGGAGAATGCGGACTTTGCCGAGGCCTGCACCGAAGCTGGCCTGGTCTTCATCGGTCCGCCGGCCGCCGCGATCCGGGCGATGGGATCGAAAAGCGAGGCCAAGGCCCTGATGGAGCGGGCGTCGGTACCGCTGGTGCCCGGCTACCACGGCCAGGAACAGGATGCGGATCTGCTGGCCTCGGAGGCGGGAAAAATCGGCTTTCCAGTCCTGATCAAGGCGTCAGCCGGTGGCGGTGGCAAGGGAATGCGGGTGGTCAGGGCGGCTGGCGATTTCCCGGCAGCTCTGGAATCGGCGCGGCGCGAAGCGGCGTCTTCCTTCGGCGACGACCGGGTGCTGATTGAAAAGTATCTGACCACGCCGCGTCACATTGAGGTTCAGGTCTTTGCCGACAGCCAGGGTAATGCCGTGCACCTTTTCGAGCGCGACTGCTCGGTCCAGCGGCGTCACCAGAAGGTGGTGGAAGAGGCGCCGGCGCCGGGTTTGACCGAAGCCCGGCGGACCGAAATGGGCGAGGCCGCCGTTGCGGCAGCGCGGGCCATCGGCTATCGGGGCGCGGGGACGGTGGAGTTCATTGCCGAGGGTGACGACTTCTATTTCATGGAAATGAACACCCGGCTTCAGGTCGAGCATCCGGTGACCGAAATGATCACCGGCCAGGATCTGGTCGAGTGGCAGCTTCGGGTGGCGTCGGGCGAGGCACTGCCGCTGTCGCAGTCCGAACTGACGATTTCCGGTCATGCCTTCGAGGTCAGGCTCTATGCCGAAGACCCGCAGCGCGATTTCCTGCCGGCAACCGGCCGCCTGCTGCATTTCGAGGCGCCTCAAAACACCCGCCATCTGCGGCTGGACAGCGGTGTCCGGCAGGGGGATTCGGTAACCGTCTACTACGATCCGATGATCGCCAAGCTGATCGTCTGGGGCCATGATCGCGCGGCGGCACTGGTGCGTCTGCGGGCGGCGCTGGCGGAAACCCATATCGCCGGTGTCACCACCAATCTCATTTTTCTGGCAGCGGTCGCGGCGCATCCGGCTTTTGCCCGGGGAGGGGTCGATACCGGCTTTATCGAACGCTACGCTGAAGATCTGATGCCTGCCCCAGTGCCGGTGAGCGACGAGGTGCTGGCCCTTGCGGCTCTGGCCGAAGTGGCGTCGGAAGCGGCGCAGGCCGGGGTGATGGCGGCGGCCTCGGGGGACGCCTGGTCGCCCTGGTTCCGGACCGACGGCTGGCGCCTGAACGGTGAAACCCGCCGTCATCTGCTGTTCCAGGCGGACGGTGGGGAACTCGCGGTGGATCTGCGCTATCTGCGTCCGGCCGGGGACCCGGACCCGGCGATCGAGGTTGTCCTGCCGAGCGGGGCCCGGCTGGCCGTGCGGGGCAGCTGGCGCGAGGACGGAACCCTGCGGGCAGATCTCGGCGGTCATCAGGTCACGGCGCGGGTGGTGCGGCAGGGCGATGACTTCACGGTCCTTCACGAAGGCCGGAGTTTCAGTCTGCGGCTGCGCGATCTGCGCAACCCCGATCTGACGGGAGAGGAGGCCGCCGGTCAGCTGACCGCGCCGATGTCGGGAAAAATCGTGGAGGTGCGGGTGGCCGCCGGCGAGCGTGTCGAGCGCGGCACGGTGCTGGTCGTGCTCGAGGCCATGAAGATGGAGCACAGCATCACCGCGTCGCAGGATGCCGTGGTGTCGTCGGTCTATTTTGCCGCCGGAGATCTGGTGGAAGAGGGGGCCGAGCTCCTCAGTCTCGACGTCGGGGAAGCGGCTGACGCGGGCTGAAGTGTCTCTGTGGCCGGAGCCGTGGCGGCTTTTTTGACCGGCCGGGCTTGAAACCCTATCCGGATCGCGACATTAATCTCAGAGAGTTTCGAGAAAGCGCATTGCTGTGCCGTCGCGGGGCGTAAGCCCGAAGGCGGTATTCAGCCAAGAGATGAAGAGGTCGATTTTGTCTTATCCGGCGAGAGTGAAGATGGTTGAGGTCGGGCCGCGTGACGGCCTGCAGAACGAGGCGGACATCGTTCCCGCGGCGATCAAGGCGGAGCTGGTGGACCGGCTCGCCGACTGCGGGCTTCCGGTGGTCGAGGCCGGCGCCTTCGTTTCGCCGCGCTGGGTACCGCAGATGGCGGATTCCGGCGAAGTACTGGCCGCCATCCATCGCCGGCCGGGCGTCAGCTACCCGGTGCTGGTGCCCAATCTCAAGGGCCTGGAGCGGGCCATCGCCGCCGGAGTTGAGGAAATTGCCGTATTCGGCGCAGCATCGGAAAGTTTCACCCGGAAGAACATCAACTGCTCGATTGCCGAGAGTCTGGCGCGCTTTGCCCCGGTCATTGGGACCGCGCGCGAAAAGAACATCCGGGTGCGCGGTTACGTGTCCTGCGTTCTCGGCTGTCCCTACGAGGGCGAGATTGCCGTTGAAGCGGTCTGCGAAGTGGCCGAAGCCCTTTACAAGGGCGGTTGTTACGAGGTTTCCCTGGGCGACACCATCGGCGTCGGGACGCCCGGGAAGGCCAGGGCGATGATCGAGGCTGTTGCGTCCCGCATTCCCGTCACCGCTCTTGCGGTGCACTTTCACGATACCTACGGGCAGGCTCTGGCCAACATCCTGGTTTCTCTGGAGGCCGGGGTGGCAAGCGTCGACAGCTCGCTGGCCGGGCTTGGCGGCTGTCCCTATGCGGCCGGGGCTTCGGGGAATGTGGCGAGCGAGGACGTGCTTTACATGCTGCAGGGGCTCGGCATCGAAACCGGGGTTGATCTGGAGCGCCTGATCGAGACCGCATGGTGGATTTCCGCGCAGCTGGGGCGGCGGCCGGCCTCCAAGGTCGCGTTGGCGCGGGGCGCAAAGACCGGGGGCCGCGGGGAAAAGTCCCGCGAATCCGGCGGGGCCGACGCGGCGTGAGCAAACTGCACATGATCAAGCTGTCGGTGGGAACCGAAGACGTCGAGAGTCTGCGCGAGTGGCAGGCCTACCGTCTGCGGGAAACCGGGCAGATCTACCATCAGACCCGGATGATGCCCAGGCGTCAGACGGAGCTGCTGGACGGCGGCTCGATATACTGGGTGATCAAGGGGCAGGTGAGGGTGCGCCAGCGCCTGCTGGACATCGAGACTTACCATGACGGGGAAGGTCAGCGCTTCGCCCGTCTGATTCTCGATCAGGAACTCCACCGCACCATCAACCGGCCACACCGGCCGTTCCAGGGCTGGCGCTATCTCAAGCCCGCAGATGCGCCTGTGGACCTGTCTGACGCCCCTGACGGCGTGGCTGAAATGCCTGAGGAGATGCGGGCCAAGCTCAGGGAAATGGGGCTGATCTAAAAAGATAATTTTTTTTATTTTCTTGCTGGACAGCCCGGAGCGGGCGGCCTATAACCCCGCTCGTCAGCAACGCAGACACCCCGGACAAACACCCGGGACGACGCAAAGCTGGCCATCACTAAACAGCGCTCTCCTCCAGGTGCACCTGGTAACAGTTGCACAGAGGGTTTGTTGTCGCTACTATCTGCGGCCTTACTTCATCGTTTCAAACGGTAAGTCGGGTTGTGATTTCGGGAAACCGAAGTCACGCGAAGATCGGGTTCGCCTGATGTTCGCCTGTTCTTTGACATTGTTGATATTGAAATTTGGAAGGGATGCGCGGTCGGCGGTCTTATGTGTGATGATGGTTTCATCTACTAGGGCCTATGTTTTGC
>Ga0214472_10000503_pt1 | contig 48093 bp, 45 predicted proteins | sample RVTome_6_FD_207662 | JGI IMG/M metagenome (GOLD analysis project Ga0214472, IMG submission 207662) | Soil microbial communities from uranium-contaminated site in the Upper Colorado River Basin, Wyoming, United States - RVT140D175 | ecosystem: Environmental > Terrestrial > Soil > Contaminated >...
GTGCTCGACGCCGAGGGCAGGCCGCTCCGCGTGCGCGAGGCGCTGGCGCTCATCAACCAGACCCTCGACGAGGCGCTGGCCGAGCAGGAGGGCGACTTCGACGCCGACAGCCGCTGGGCGCTCACCTGGTTCGAGCAGTCGGGCTTCGCCGAGGGCGAGTACGGCGTGGCCGAGCAACTCAGCAAGTCCAAGAACACGAGCGTCGCCGGCATGGTCGAGGCCGGCATCCTCGAATCGAAGCGCGGCAAGGTGCGCCTGCTCAAACCCGAGGAGCTGCCCGCCGACTGGGACCCGGCCACCGACCCGCGCCTCACCGCCTGGGAGATCGTCCACCACCTGATCCGCGCGCTCGCCAGCGGCGGCGAAGGCGCGGCGGCGGAGCTCGTCGCCAAGCTCGGCAGCCAAGCCGAGGTCGCCCGTGAACTTGCCTACCGACTCTACACCCTGTGCGAACGCAAGAAGCGCGCACCCGAGGCGCTAGCCTACAACGGGCTGGTACAGAGCTGGCCGGAAATTGCACGCCTGGCAAGGGAAACGCCGCAGGCAACGCCTGTCCAAACTAATCTATTGTGAAGGCGGTGAGTATGAACCCGCGATTGCAGATTGATGAAACAACCCTGGGGCGCTTTTGCGAGCGTCACCACATTCGCCGCCTTTCGCTCTTTGGTTCTCAGCTCAAGGGTGAGGCACGCCCTGACAGCGATATTGATCTGCTGGTGGAGTTCGAGACGGGCCGGGTGCCGGGCCTGCTGGCGCTGGCCAGTATGGAGATAGAGTTTTCCGAGCTATTAGGCGGACGACGCGTCGCTCTACAGACGGCGGAAGACATCTCCCGCTATTTCCGCGACGAGGTCGTGCGTACGGCTGAAGTGCAGTATGCGCGCTGCAACCAGGATGCTTAAAGGACAACCACATGGCCATCACGAACTACGAACGCGTTGGCAAAGCGATGGAACTGCTCAAGGCCGGGCTCGCACCGTTTGTCGAACGGGAGTTTAAGAACCGCTACCAAGGGCAGGCACTCGCCGAAGCACAGCGCTTCATGATCAGCGAGCGGCTCGAGGCCAACCGACCGTTCGCCACCTGGGACGTGGCGGTACTCCTACGCCTCATGTGGGATGCCTGGAATGACGTCTTTCGCCAGACGCTCGGCCATGCCGAACGCTCGCTGGTGAGCGAGCTACGCGATGTGCGCAACCAATGGGCGCACCAGGAATCCTTTTCTGGCGACGATGCGGATCGGGCCCTCGACTCTGCTGAGCGCTTGCTGACTGCGGTGTCGGCTTCGCAAGCCGATGACGTTCGCAAGATCAAGATGGAGCTACGGCGCACCATCTTCGACGAACAGATGCGCAACGAAAGGCGCCGCAGTGCTGGCACCGCCATCGAAAGCCAAACAACATCTAACTTAAAACCTTGGCGCGAGGTCGTCAATCCGCACCGAGACGTGGCCAGTGGCCGCTACCAGCAGGCGGAGTTCGCCGCCGATCTATGGCAGGTACACCTGGGGGAAGGCTCTGACGAGTACAAAAATCCCGTGGAATTTTTCCGGCGCACCTATCTCACCGAGAGCCTGAAGCACTTGCTGACGGGTGCCATACAGCGGCTCGCTGGCGACGGTGGCGATCCGGTGGTACAGCTTCAAACCAATTTCGGCGGTGGCAAGACCCATTCGATGCTGGCGCTCTACCACCTTTTCTCCGGCACGGAGACGAGCGCATTGATGGGCGTGGATGAGGTTGTGCGTCAGGCTTTTCCTGGGAGCGCGGGCGTCTCGCCCGCTCCGGAAGCGGCCAGGATGGCCGCGTTCCCAGGAGTCAGACGCGTGGTGCTGGTGGGCAATAGGATCTCGCCCGGCAACCCCGTGACCAAACCCAACGGCACAGTGGTGCGCACGCTGTGGGGTGAACTGGCCTGGCAGCTCGGTCACGCCGCCGGTGGCACCAAAGAAGCCAGGAAGGCTTTTAAGCGCATCCAAGCCGACGACGAGCAGGCGACGAGCCCGGGCGATGCGCTGCGCGAACTCATGAACACCTATGGGCCGTGCCTCATCCTGATCGACGAATGGGTGGCCTACGCCCGCCAGTTGCACGATCAGAGCGATTTGCCGGGCGGCAGCTTCGAGACCCATTTCACCTTTGCCCAGGCGCTTACCGAGTCGGCCAAGCTCGCCAAAAATTGTCTGCTGGTGATCAGCCTGCCCGCCTCCGATACCGCCGGGTCGCCGCACGCCGTGGCTGATGACGTCGAGGTCGGTGGTGAGCGCGGGCGCGCCGCGCTGGACCGGCTGCGCAACGCCGTGGGACGCATCGGGGCATCGTGGCGGCCGGCGAGTGCTGAAGAAGGCTTTGAAATCGTGCGGCGTCGCCTGTTCGAGCCGCTCGTCGAGCAAGCGCAGTTCGTGGCGCGCGACTTGGTGGCGCGTGCTTTCTACGATCTCTATCGCACGCAAGCTCAGGAGTTCCCACCGGAGTGCCACGCCTCGGACTACGAAAAACGGCTCAAAGCCGCCTATCCCATCCATCCCGAGATCTTTGACCGGCTCTACAGCGATTGGTCCACGTTGGTGAAATTCCAGCGCACCCGTGGCGTGCTGCGGTTGATGGCGACAGTCATCCACAGCCTGTGGGAAAAAGGTGACCGGAATCCGCTCATTCTCCCCGCCAACATCGCTATCGACGATCCGCGTGTGCAGTTCGAGCTGACGCGCTACCTGCAGGATAACTGGGTGCCGGTCATTGAAAAAGATGTGGACGGTCCCAATGCGCTGCCGTTGCAAATAGACGGCGAGGTGCCGAACCTCGGCAAATACGCCGCCTGCCGGCGCGTGGCTCGCACCATCTACCTCGGCTCAGCCCCCACGGTGACCACGGCCCATCGCGGCATAGAAGACCGGCGCGTCAAGCTCGGCTGCGTCATGCCGGGCGAATCGCCCGCTGTGTTCGGCGACGCGCTGCGACGACTCTCCACGTCTGCCACCTACCTATATCAGGATGGCGTGCGCTATTGGTATGCGACCCAGCCCACGGTAACCAAGCTCGCCGAGGACCGTGCCGAACAACTGCGGCGCGATCCCGACGCCGTGGCGAAAGAACTGGACAAACGCCTGCGCGCCGACCTGCGCCAGACGGGCGACTTTTCCCGCGTGCACCCATTGCCTCAGTCGGGTCAGGATGTGCCCGATGATATGGACGCTCGACTGATTGTGCTAGGTCCTGATCTCCCGTATTCCAGAGGAACTGGGAGCCGCGCCGAGACCGCAGCAAAAGCGATATTCGAATCGCGTGGCAACACGCCGCGCCTGTTCCGCAATACGTTGGTCTTTCTCGCCGTGGACCAGACGCGTCTTCAAGACCTCGACGAGGCCGTCCGTTACTACCTGGCCTGGGATTCGATTTGGGCGGAACGGGAGATACTCGACCTCTCACAGCATCAGAAAAGGCAGGCTGAGACACAGAAGACATCGGCGGACAGTGTGGTCACGGCACGGTTACCCGAGGCTTACCAGTGGTTGCTGGTTCCCATACAGGAGAACCCGCAAGCGGCTGTGGCGTGGCAGGCTTTCCGCCTTGCCGGGCAGGACGCGCTGGCCGTGCGCGCCAGCAAGAAACTAAAAAACGACGAATTGCTCGTGCCGACACTCGCCGGCACCCGCCTGAAGATGGACCTCGATCGCGTGCCGCTCTGGCGCGGTGATCATGTCTCCATCCGACAACTCACCGAGGACTTTGTGCGCTATCTGTACCTACCGCGACTTGTCAACAGCGCTGTGCTGTGTCGCGCCGTCGAAGACGGTCTGGGATTGTTGACCTGGGCCTCAGACACCTTTGCTTACGCAGATAGCTATGACGACGCGACAGGCCGGTACCGAGGATTGCGCGGTGGGCAGCGCGTCTCCATCGTGGATGCCGATGCCGGGCTTCTCGTGAGACCGGACATCGCCCGCAAGCAGATGGAGGCCGAGGCTTTACCTGCCCCGGAGACGCAGCAGCCCCCGTCGTATGACCAAGATAAAGATCTATCAGCCACACCTGTGGCTACAGGAACAGCAAGTGTCAGCGAAGATCCCGATACGCCTGAGCCAACACCGAAGCCCCAAAGATTTTACGGCAGTGTCACGCTTGACTCTACCCGCGTCGGACGTGACGCGGGCCGGATCGCCGACGAGGTAATCGCGCACCTCGTCGGGCTCATGGGATCGACGGTAAGAGTGACGTTAGAAATCGAGGCTGACATGCCATCCGGCACCCCGGATCACGTTGTGCGCACCGTGACGGAGAACAGCCAGACCTTGAAGTTTACGAGCCAAGGGTTTGAGACTGAGTAACAGGGCGTATGGTTGAAATTCTCAGCCGACTCTATCCAGTTGAAAAAACTGGTATTGACTGCATAGTTGTCTTCTGAACAAGTCTGGCTGATGGCTGCCCGAGGAAGGCTGACTCACCAAATAGGTGCCAGATGATTCGACATGTCGATCAGGCGGGGTGGCCTTTCTGCCTGAGCACCGGATATCATGTTAGCCTTTCTGTGTCTTCACTCGACTGGCCGTCATCAGTTTGCAACATGAACTCAATTGTCGTTTTCAAATCGGGAAGCTGGCGTTGCGTAATTTCCCAAACGGCTTCGAGGTCAACACCCATGTAATCATGGATCAGCACATCACGTAATCCCGCAATACGGCGCCACGGAATCGCATTATACTGGTCGCGTAGTGGCTGAGACAAACGCTTGGTTGCCTCACCGATAATTTCGAGTTGCCGAATCACCGCGTCGTGCCAGTGCGACGTCGACAAGAATGTCTCACGACCAACTGCGATATATGATTCGATCTTTTCAATGGCATCCAGCATATGCCGGAGGTAGATGCCATCGCGGTTCATAGTGGGATCGCTTCCCTTAGGATTCGCTCCCGCAAGTAGGGGCTGATGGATGACTCGGTGAGTACATCTACCTTGCGGCCAAGAAGCTCTTCAAGCTCCTGTTTGATCGCTACAATATCCAGCAAACTCCGTCCTGACGCTAAGTGTATCAGGACGTCAATGTCGCTCTCTGGCCCCGCCTCGCCTCGAGCTGCAGAACCAAAAACCCGTACGTTAGAAGCGCCATACTGCGTGGCAATTCGCAATATGTCATCACGCTTGTTCTGGACCATGGGGCTCATTGTCACTGTCTTTACCTCATTTTAGTCCAAGGCGGCCTGAACTTGTGCCTCAGATAGGTCGAGTTCATTGGCAATGTAGGTCACCTACTCGTTGTCACAGACAAAGGTCATGATGCGATAAACTATGATCCGCGTACCCTTGACCTCCGGATCAAGGCCTCGATTAATGATACGAGTCGTCATCTCTGTGGACTTCAAGTTTTCTATACCGCGACAGAGATCTCCAGGTCAATCGATCATCAACTCGCGAGAATGGCAAGATGTAGCTGGGCCGACCCCGTTACACCCTTCGGTATACCATGTCTCATGTGCCGTATTACGCGGTCTCGCGATAATAGTAGATTAGTAAACCACCGAGGCGCTCACTTCGCCTCACTTCGCCGATTTGGCCACCGATTCTCCAATCCTTGGTGATTGCGTTCGCTGTGATAATGCGTCATATAGTGATGGATGGCGTCGCGCAATGAGCCTTCACCGATAAAGATTATTCGGCCCAACGCTTCCTCTTTAATCGAGCGGACGAAGCGCTCACAATGGGCATTCAAGTTGGGGGATCGTGGCGGCAAGACCACAGGTTCTACCCTCATGACGCAGGAATTGGTCGAAGGCCTCAGTGAATTTGGTGTCCCGATCGTGGATGAGATAGCCCTTGTCTAGGAGAAAACCATCGAAGGGCTCCGTAAGTTGCCGGGCGCATTGCATCATGAACGCTTCGTTCGGATGTGGGGTCATCCCGGCAATCTCTACCCGTCGCGTGCTCAGTTCCATCACCACCAGGATGTAGTAGGTGACCAGGTCAGGTGGCCACTTCGACGGTGAAAAAGTCCGTCGCTGCGAGCCTCTCCCAATGCATCTTGAGAAACTGCGAGCAGCTCATGCCCTTTGACGCCGTTTGGGTGCCGGGTCGATGTGATGGCGCCGCAGAATGTTGCGTACCGTGATCTTGTCCACACGATGTCCCAGGTTAGCCAGGGCACCTGGAATGCGGCGGTACCCGGGGTTGAAAACATCGGCGTAAGCACTCCACCGAGTATACCGTAAACCCACAGGAATTCAATGGCGTAGCGTCAGTCGACTTTTTCAACCATGCGGGATGATTGATCCTGTTTTACACCGAGTTCAAACCGCCTTGCCTCATGCCCATTTTGGCGAAGGTATTGAATATATACCCTATTGGAATGCATGAATAATATGGAAATGCTATATGAGCACTATCGCGTTGTGTGGCGGGCCTTGTTGCCGGAACTCCCAGGTACTGCGTCGTGAGCCCGTGGCGCCGCCCAGGGTCCGTCACGCTGATTTATCTGTTGCTGTGCCTCACATTGTGCCTTCCGGTTCTGGCAGCCGAGACGATCCGGGATGCCGTTTTGCGGCAGCAGATTTTAACGCTCTATCCCCGGCTATTGCCCCCGGTGTCAGCGGTCGTCGCGCCGTGGCACAACCCACCTACAGCAGCAAAAATCGCGCTTGGTCAATTGCTGTTTGTTGATCCGAATTTGTCCCGCTGCGGCACCGTGGCATGTGCGTCGTGCCATCAGCCGCAGCATGGTTATACCTCTCCGGAGCCGATTCCGCGCGGCTGCCAGGGGCAGACGGGCCGCCGCCGGGCGCCATCGTTGTACAATGTGGCCTATCGCCGCCATCTCTTTTGGGATGGACGGGAGCAGTCGCTGGAGCAACAAGCTCTCATGCCGGTGGTGTCGCCCACAGAAATGGACAACACCTGGACGGCCGTCTTGACCTATCTGCAGACCGGGCGGCACGAGCCCACGGGCACGACGCATGCGGCGCGATTGGCGCAATATGGCGAGCGCTTTGCCGAGGTGTTCAGTGGCGACATCACGCCGGAGACGGTCGCGCAGTCACTGGCGGCCTATGAGCGGACGCTGATCACCCGCGAGGCGCCATTTGACCGCTGGTTAGCCGGAGATGACGCCGCCTTAACGCCGCGGCAAAAAAGCGGTATGGCGCTGTTTTTTGGCCGGGCCAATTGTTCCGTTTGTCATCCGCCGCCGTTGTTCACAGATGAGGCCTTTCACAACATTGCCGTGCCACAAGCCGGCTTTGAGAAGCCCGAGCTCTTCCCCTACAATGCTCGCATTCGCGCCGCCGCGGCCGCACGGGGCTGGACCGTCCCCCTAGATGTCGATCTCGGCCGGCAGGAAGTCCCCGCTCTACAAACGTCGTCACATGCCCTGGGGTCATTTAAAACACCTGCACTGCGCAATGTGACCCTGTACCGGCCCTACATGCACAATGGGGCCCTGGCCACTTTGGAAGCCGTCATGCAGCACTACGAATTGTTGGCGGCCGGGGAACGCCAACCTCTGGTGGGTGAACTCGCGTTTTATGTGCGCTATCGCAAAGCGTTTTTTGGGGCTCGGGGTGGCGGGCAGGCTGAGGACATCTCGGCCATGGTGGCTTTTATGCAGGCCCTGCAGGGCACTCCTCCCCCGCATGCAGCTAAAGACTAAGACGACAATGGGAGCAAAACGATGAGCATCGAACAAGCCGAAGCGCGATTTTCCCGTGACCCCTTTGCCAAATTTCTGGGGATGAATTTGGTGGAGATCGCTCACGAACGCGCCGTTGTGACCTTGCCTTATCAGCCGGAACACGCCAATGCGGTGGGCCCCCTCAACGGCGGGGCCAGTGCCTCGCTTCTCAATGTCGCCGGTAAAGTCGCGGCTTGGACGGGAATCGATCTGGACCAATCGCCCTCTTTGGCCTGCGTGGACATGCATGTGCAGTACCTCTCCGCCACCATTGAGGAAGATGTCATTGCCGAGGCGGTGGTGCTGCGGCGCGGCCGCGATCTCTTTTTTCTGGATGTCGCCCTTCGCAGTCCTGATGGGCGGCCGATTTGCCAGGGGTTGCTCAGCTATCGGGCGCCGGACTACACGGGGCACACGCCCCGGTTGCTGCCCCGCCACGTGGACTATCCCGAGATATCCCACCTCGTTACCCCGGATGACGCGTGGCTGATTCAGGGCTATGTGAAAAAATTGTCAATTACGTGTCAGCACTACAGCCCGGGCCGAATTCAGATGCGCATTCCCGGCATCGAGGTGCTGATGGATGCCCGTGGCGAGTTGCACGACGGGGCTTTGGCCTCGTTGATCGATGTGTGCGGCACAGCCGCGGCGTGGTCGCTCGTGCCCAATCGCGAGGGCGCACGCGGCTCGACCACTGGCATGTACATCAGCTATACCCAGGCGGCAGCCGAGGCGGTGGTGGCGGATGCGCATATGCAGCAACGTTCTGAAGAATTTTTTTTTAGTACCGTCTCTGCGACCACCGTGACCTCCGGGCAATTGGTGGCCATGGGTCAGGTAAGTTACCGCTTGGTCGAGCCGCGCTAGTCGAGCTCCCCACCTTGCGCCCGCTTTAGATGTATGGTATACAACGTGCCTGTATCTGGCCTCAACTGCCGATTCGGCTCCCTCGACAGTCTGTTCCATAGGAGGGTTTGCGCTATGTCACAGCAGACGGCGCTAGCAGACATAAAAGTACTCGATTTGACCCAGTTCGAAGCGGGGACCTCATGCACCGAGGCGCTCGCCTGGTTGGGCGCTGATATCATCAAGGTGGAGAATCCCGACGGCGGCGATCAGGGACGTAATGCTTCCACCGACCAGGAGGGCATGGATTCGCCCTACTTCATGCTTCTCAACGCCAATAAGCGCAGCATCACCCTGAACCTCCGTAGCCCGCGCGGCCGCGCGCTCTTTACCGAGATGCTGAAGCAGGCCGACGTCATGATCGAGAATTTTGCCCCGGGCGCGATCGAACGGTTGGGCTTCGGCTACGACGCCGTCCGGGAGATCAATCCCCGCGTCATCTACGCGCAGATCAAGGGTTTCGGGGCGGGGCCATACGAGAACTACGTGAGCTTTGATATGATCGCCCAATCGGTGGGAGGGGCCTTGAGCCTGACCGGCACGCCGGAGACAGAGCCGCTCAAACCCGGTCCGACCATCGGCGACACGGGCACGGGGCTGCACTGCGCCATTGGCATCCTGGCTGCCATTCACCAGCGCGAGCACACCGGCCACGGCCAGCACATCCAGGTGGCCATGCAGGATGCGGTCATTAACTTCAGCCGCATCGCCTTTGCGCGTCAGACCGCGACCGGGACGGCGGCCGTACGCTCAGGCAACCGCAGTGCTCTGGGCACGACGGCGCCTAGCGGTCTTTATCCCTGCAAAGGGGGCGGCCTCAACGACTACTGTTTCATTTACACCAGCCGCGCCGGTAACCGGCACTGGGATCGGCTTCTAAAAGCCATTGACCGCGAAGACCTGATCGGTGATGAGCGTTTTAATTCGCCGCCGCAGCGCTGGGCCAACCACGACGAAGTGGACCGCCTCCTGACCGAGTTTACCCAGAGCCGCACCAAGCAAGAAGTCATGAAAACCCTGGGCGATGCTGGCGTCCCGGCCGGAGCGGTCTATGACACGCTGGAGATCACGCAGGATACCGCCCTCCAGCAGCGCGAGATGATTGTCACCGTCGACCATCCTAAGCGCGGCAAATTCACCCTGCCTGGATGGCCGGTGAAGATGTCTGACTCCTACGTTGGGGTAGACCGTGCCCCGTTGCTGGGCGAGCACAACGTCGAGATCTATGCCGAGTGGCTCGGCCTCACCGCTCAAGACCTGGAGGACCTTAAAGCCCAAGGCACCATCTGAGAGTCTATGCGCCCCGCCCCGCAGTCGATAGATCTCGGCTGTGGGGCAGGCCTCTAACGGGTGTCAGGGCCTGTCCCTCGATTGTTCAAAATCGTAAAGATGGGTTTTTCGCTGCTATTCTCAGATACAGGTGCCGGCACGTTTGACGTAGGCGTTTTGGACTGACCCTTCGTCCGGCGCCGCCACCAGTTTGACCACCATCGGCGCCGGCCGATATGGGCCATAAACTGATGCACCGGGTAATCCCACTCGCGCGTTTCGATATCCACCGTGGTGCGGGCTGCCGGCTGTATCTGAATGGCGACATAGCCACCGCCACCCTGTAAGACAACCCCCTGAGAGGTCTGAGAGGTCACCTCCAATCCGGTACTGCCAGGACCAAAATAATTGACTGCATACTCGATCACCTCTTCAGGTGTCCAGCTCGTCGTGACTTCATATCGCATCACCGGACTCCTCTAATGCCATCTGCACATGGGCTGTAAAACCGAGACTCGTTTAGCGTGACACGTGAAGCGTATCATGCCGTCGGAAAGGGCTTTTGTCCACGCCAATGAGTTGACATCATGTTTTCCATTCATTCACCCCGTCTCTTGTATATTGCCATATTCTCACCCATTCTGCTCGTCTCCACCCGCTTCAGATGAACCGATGGATTGATCTAAGCCTCGATCCATCGGCGGGCGAGCAACGGCGCTCTCACCCTATGAGTTCACCCTGCGTTGTAGAATTGCTATACTGGCGGACAGGGTTGCTATCGATATCTGCCAAACGTGGCGAGGGCCACAAGACCAGAGTAGGAGAGCTCGTTGGTGAAAAAACCGATCTTAGACGGTATACGTGTGCTGGATTTCGGCCGTTTTATCGCGGCCCCCTACGCCGGACAACTTCTGGCCGACCTTGGCGCCGAAGTGGTCCGTGTCGAGCGTCCCAAGCCCGAGCCAGATCGCCTGCGCGGCCCGTACTTCGAGGGCCATTCCCTCTATTTCGTCACCCTCAATCGCCACAAGAAATCGGTGGCTTTTGAGATGTTCACCGATGCTGGGCGACGCCTCCTCGACGACCTCATTGCCAAGACCGACATTCTCATTTCAAACTTTTCCCCCCGCGCCGCCCGCGGTCTAGGCTTTACCAAAGAGCGCCTGCTGGCCCTCAATCCCAGGCTGATCGTCTTGTCCATCACCGCCTATGGGCCGGACGGCCCGGATGCCGAGCGCATCGGGTTTGACACCCTGGCCCAGGCGCGCAGCGGCGCCATGCGGTGCAATGGGGAAGACAAGCCCTATTTCAACCACCTCCCCTATGTCGATTTTAGCACCGCCATCTACGGCGGTTTTGGCCTCATGGCGGCGTTGTACGAGCGCGAGCGCACCGGTGAGGGCGCCTGGATCGACGTCTCGCTGATGGAAACGGTGGGCGCATTTATTGGTGCTTACGGCATGATTGCCGAAGCCAAGCTGCTCGATAAACCGCGTCAGCGGCAGGGCAACTCGCTCATTTTTGCCCTGGGCGATTGCCTGCAGGCCAAGGATGGTGATTTCGTCATTTTTAATGTGATTGGCAATATGTGGCCGCGCTTGTGTGAGATGATCGGGCAACACGAGTTGCTGGAAGACGAGCGTTTTGCCACCGACGAGTCGCGTTATGCCCATCGGGACGACATTCTACCGTATATTGCCGAGTGGATCGCCGGCTTGAACGTGCCGGACATCTTGACGATCGCAGAACAACACCGCATTCCGTTCGAGCGGGTCAGCACCGTCGGCGACTTGGCCCAGGATGCCCACGCCGAAGCCCGTGGGATGTTTCCCACCGTGGCACAGCCCAACATTGGCGATATTCCGGTGTCCCGTCTAGGGCTCAGCATGAGCACCCACGACCGCGCCCAGCTCAAGCCCGCACCCGCAATTGGTGAACACACTCTACCGGTGTTGGAAGACTGGCTCGGGTACACGCCCTCACAGTGCCAAGAGCTTCGCGATGCAGGGGTCATCCCTTAATTTCACTTTTTCATTAACGCATCCACTAGATGGAATTCACTATGTATATTGAGATTATCTGTACCGGCGATGAAGTCTTAACCGGCAAAATCGTCAACACCAACTTTGCCTATATGAGCCAAAAACTCGAAGACGTCGGCCTCACCGTCAAGTGGGAAACCACGGTGGGAGATGACCGCGAGGATTTGCTGAGCGCCTTTTTACGGGCCGGAGAGCGGGCCGATGCCGTGATTGTCAACGGCGGCTTGGGACCTACCGTAGACGACCTGTCCCAAGAAGTCGCGGCCCAAGCGGTGGGGGTGGGGCTGGTGCTGCATGAAGAGTGGCTCGAACGCATGCGTTCGTTTTTCACCCGGCGAGGCCGCACCATGTCGGAAAATAATGTCAAGCAAGCCATGCTGCCCGAAGGCGCCGAATTTGTCGACAACCCGGTGGGCACTGCCTGCGGTTTTGCCATGACCATCGGCAAGGCGCGTTTTTACTTCACCCCCGGTGTGCCTCGCGAGCTGCGGCGCATGTTAGAGAACGAGATTTTACCACGCCTGTTGGCCATGAGCGGCACCCCGACCGTCATCCGGCTCAAGCGCTTTCACTCCTACGGTCTGGGCGAATCTCACGTCGATTCACTGCTCCACGGGGTCGAGGCATTGGCCCCGGATGGCAGCGTCAAACTAGGCTTCCGAGCCCACTATCCGCAGCTCGAAACCAAGCTCACCGTACGCGGGGCAGACGAAGCCGACATCAAGGCCAAACTGGCCCCGGTGGAGGCCGAGATCCATCGTCGCATCGGCAACTATATTATGGCCGAGGACAATGATACCCTGGAGGGCGTAGTCCTCGATCACCTCCGCCAATCTCAAGGATCGCTGGCCGTCATTGAAACCTTTACGGGTGGTCAAATTGCCGCTCGTGTGGCGCCGTTGCCCGGTGCAGAAGCGGTGTTCCGGCGCGGCATCGTGGCCCGGCATTTTGACGAGATCACCACGGCTTTAGGCATGCTCGCAGCCCCCTCGTGCGACGCTGACACGCCCACCGCCGAGTTTGCCGAGCAGGTGGCCCAGGCGGCCCGCGTGCAGACCGGTGCGACCCATGCGCTGGCGGTGATGGTGGCGATTGAAGACGGCGAAGATCGCATCGACCTCGGTGGTACGGTGTGCATTGCGGTGGCCACTGCAGAGGGCGTGGCGTCGCGCCGCAGCCGTCTCGCCGGAGGCCGCGACTGGGTGCGGCTAGGGGCCACGGAGATGGGACTCGACAGTTTGCGCCGCTATTTGCAGGGCCTACCGATACGCGAACCCAACGACTTTGAAAAAGTGGACAAACCATAGGAAGGGAGTCAGATAATCGATGGCGGAAGCACAGCACACATATGATCTCGTGGTGATCGGCGGCGGCCCAGGCGGCTATGTCGCCGCGATTCGGGCGGCTCAGCTCGGCCTGCAGGTGGGACTCGTCGAACGCGATGCCCTCGGTGGCATTTGTCTCAACTGGGGTTGCATTCCCACCAAAGCCCTGCTCCATAACGCCGAGATCTATCAGTACATGAAGCGGGGCGAAGAATTCGGCATCTCCTGTGATAACCTCCGGTTCGATTTTGAAAAAATCGTCAGTCGCAGCCGTCAGATTGCCGACCGCCTCGCCAATGGGGTGGCGTTTCTAATGCGCAAGAACAAAATTCAGGTGTTCAATGGCACCGGCCGCCTGGCCGGTGCTGGCGCGGTGGCTGTACAGGACGCCCAAGGGGCGGCGAGTGCCACCTTGCGAGCCCCGCATATCCTGTTATCCACCGGCGCCCGGGCGCGGGCCTTGCCGGGGTTGCCGTTCGACCACCCACACGTCTTGAGTAGTACCGAGGCGATGGTGCTGCAAGAGGTGCCGGAATCGTTAACAATTATTGGCGCGGGTGCCATCGGGGTTGAGTTTGCCTACCTCTACAACACCTTTGGCAGCCGCGTGACCCTGGTGGAGATGCTCCCTCAGGTACTGCCGCAGGAAGATCGTGAAATTAGCGAGCTGCTGCGCAAATCGCTGACCCAGCAGGGCATTGAAGTGCTGCTAGAGTGCCGGGTGGAAGGGGCAGAACTAACCGATAGCGGAGCACACCTCCAACTTCAGACTCCCGATGGACCAAAAGCGGTGGACAGCGCCAAGGTGCTGGTCGCCATCGGGGTGCAGGGTAATATCGAACACCTCGGCCTGGAGACGGCCGGGGTGTATAGCGAGCGGAGTTTTATTCCGGTGGACGAGTTGTGCCGCACCAATGTGGCGGGTATTTACGCCATCGGCGATGTCAATGGCCCGCCCTGTCTGGCGCATGTGGCCTCTGCCGAAGGCATCGCAGCCGTGGAGAACATTGCCGGTCAGGAGACTCAGGGCATCAATCGCCAGAATATCCCAGGCTGCACCTATTGCCAGCCCCAAGTGGCGAGCATCGGCCTGACCGAGCAGGCAGCCACCGAGGCCGGACGCACTATCCGCGTGGGGCGCTTTCCGTTTATGGCCAGTGGCAAAGCCCTGGCCGTGGGGGAAAGCGAGGGGATGGTGAAGGTGATTTTTGATGCGGAAAGCGACGAGCTTCTCGGCGCTCATATCATCGGGTCGGCGGCCACGGACATGATTGCCGAGGTGGGTGTCGCCCGCACCCTGGAAACCACTCACTATGAGCTATTGAAAACCGTGCACGCACATCCCACCTTGTCCGAGGCCATTATGGAAGCGGTGGGCGATGCCTATGATGAGGCCATCCATATTTGACGCCGGGGCGGAGAAATATGGCCGGATGACTGACCATTTCCAACGCGGGTGAACTGCGCCCACAGAGTTAGGGTCGAGCAGGAATTTCTCGGCGCTCCCCTGCAAGTTACCTTTCTCGCCCGTAAGGCTCCTTGCGTAAGCTGGGAGATATAAGGGCGTTGTCCCCCAAAGGGACAAGACTCTTTCTTTGGCAAGCGTAAAAGTAATTGACTCGCAATCACACCCGCGTATCATGGCCCCACCATTCGTGGTCTAGGGCTGGATAGTCCCGAAGTCACGCCTGTGGAGACTTGTGAGACCTGGGGGGTTTGGCGGTTGCTTCGTCAGCGTAAAAGCCCCCTCGTGGGGCATAAACGCGATAACCAAGCTAAAACCCTCCGGGCATCGTCGTTGAAACAGGAACCTACAGCACCGGCTTTGCCGGTGGTCTGGAATCCCCCACCGTAAGGTGGTGGGAGGATGTCAAGGTTTTGTCCCCACCGCGCAGTGATACGGCCGGGTGACAAAAAACGTGCCCTCTGTCTCGGCTGTTGCCACGGCACTTTGCCAGATGTCGGTTTCTTGCGGACTCAACATCGGCAAGATACCGGCCTGGATCTGCTGCAACCGGTCGGGCGTAGTGAACTCCGCCAGTTGAGGAAACATTTTGATGCGGCTCAGCCCGGATCGATGAAAGCGGGCATAGAGGCTAGCCTCGTGACAGCCCTGGGGATGGGAGTTGACGCCGTCCCATCCCGGCGCGTCCAGGCGTGCTTTGAGCTCGGCTGGCAGTGGTAAATTAATCCACTGGGGCATGTCGTGAGCATGTCCGAGGACCGCCACCCGCCCACCTGGTTTAGTCACGCGCACCATCTCGGCCAGCATGCGGTCGGCGTCCACGCGCTGGATCACGGTGCTCGACCAGGTCACGTCAAAGTGATGGTCCGGATACGGCAAACGCTCCCCACTGCCGTGATTAAATTCAATGACGCTCTCCAGACCCGCGCGACGCGCCAGGGCTTCCGCCTCTTGCAACAGATAGGGATTGACGTCCAGAGCCACCAGGCGATTGGCCCCGTGGGTGCGCTGGGCCAGCCAGCGATCGAGCACGCCGGTGCCGCACCCCACTTCCAGGGCGATCTCGCCGGGGCGCAACTCAGCGGCATCGAGGAGGTTGCCGACGGCGCGCAGATAGCCCGGCATATGGCCACGGGATTCCAAGCTGCCCACCATGCCCAGCCACTGACCTCGCAGGATGAGGGTGCAATAGCGGGCGCAGAGCTGCGGCAAGAGCGGCTCCCATTGCGACGGCGCCACGCTGAGCGGTAATAACACCAGCGGCGGTCCGGCGCCGCGTAGATGGTAGATGATGCCATCGATCTCACCTTCGCTCTCAGGCAGCGACACCGGCGGCAGCGGCTGCGCCGCGTCCATGCGGGACAAAAAATCCAGCATGGACATGCCGATCTCGTCGGCCCGCTCTAGCACCAAATCCGTATAGGGCGTAGGGCTATAATCCGGCAAGGCAATGCGAGAGACCGATGGGAACGCGGCCACCACGCGCTGCGCATGCTCAGCCGGCTGTCCCCAATCGCCCGTGACAATCAGGGATCGAACCGCCAGTGGTTCCAGCGCCTGGGGCACGATAGCAGCCGGACAGATGAGGGCGAGTGAGGCCAATCGGTCTGCATGCGACGTGGCCAGTCCCTGCCAATCCCGCAAATCGCGAGCCGCGACATGGGCCTTGGAAATGCCAAAATGCTGCAGCACATTGAGGATGCGGGTCTCGATCGCTGGATCGGTTTCCGGTGCCATTGGGTCCTCTCCTAGAGCGGGTTGTGATGACACGATTTAATTCCCTGGTCCCCGCCCCATCAGCACGTCGCGGGTGAGCTCCATCTGTCCGTGATGCTGGGCCAGCTCTTTAAAGCACTGCAAAAGGAATTGCCCTTGCTTCCAGGTCTTCATGTGCGCTTGACGCACTGCATCAGGGTTCGGCGCAGGCTGATCGATTTGCACAAGGTTGATGTCGTCTTGGAGGTCGTTTTGGAGAGCCTGTACGGCCTGGCGCAAGTCTGCCACGGTGCCCTGGGCGCGGAATTCGGCGTCGCGGTCGCGCGTCACCGGGCGTCCCACGATCACTGAGCCAAGCCAGTAACGCGTCAGCCCCACACAGTGGGTCAGAATGATAAACGGCGTGCTGGTGTTGTCCATATTGTTGGGACGCTGGTTCACCCGTTCATCACCGAGTGCTTCGGCGATTTGGAGCATCCCATCCAAAGCCCCGTTCATAAAGGGAAGAAAAAATGCTGCAGTCATGGGCCTCTTCTCCTCTGTGGTATTGTGTCTACGCCTTGTGCGACCTATGAGGTCTCGTCGCAAGGCGTATGATGCCTGGATTGCTTGGGAACCTCAAGGATTTTTATCACGCCAATTTTACGCTACGAAACCCCTCGCAGGTACGGCTTGCATGCGGACTGGTGGGCCGATGGCGATGGGGTGCGACGGCTTTTGACTCCACTCCAGCCAGCCGCCATCATAGACCGCGACGCGTCTCCACCCCATGAGGTAGGCATAAAAAAAGGCCTCACTGGCGCGCCAGCCGGTCCCACAGTAAAATGCGATTCGTCGGTCGGCGTGGATCCCTTGGAGACGCCAGTTGGTGACAATCTCAGGATAGCTGCGCATGGTATTGTCAAGGTGACGATAATGGTCCATCCGGTGCGGTGCAGACCCCGCTCCGCCCCAGACGGTTCCGGCAATGCGACCTTTGGGCTGGATATAGGGATAACCGCTTGTTGCCCCAACATGCTCATGCCAGCTCCGAATGCTGACGAGCGATGCATCCTCATCGGCCAACATCGCATGGGTTTCTTCCGTGTCGATCATGTAGTGGGGGTGGCCGGGTACCGGCCTGCCAAAGGTTTGGCACGGGGCGGGATAGCGGGGCGTGGTTTCGACTGGATAGCCCGCAGCGAGCCAGGCCGTAAATCCCCCGTCTAATAGACGCACGTCGTCGACTCCGGCATAGAGCAACAGCGAAGCGACACGGGCGGCAGCCGTGGTGTCTCGACCGTAGAGGACGACCGTCGTATCGTAGGTCATGCCATAGCTCACCAGGACTTCTTCGAGAGCGGCGTCGGAGATCCGATTCCACAGTGGCGCCCTTGCCACCCTCTCTGTCGAAAAGGACAAGGCCTCAGGGATAGGGCCGGTGTCATTTGCATTATTGTTCTATTCTTACTCCAGCCGTCATCACTCGCGGCCTGGTGGCATCCGGTCATTCGCCCGCGCGTTACCGGGCACCGCCTCGCCCGTCTCGACAAGAACACCGCGCCCGCTGTCGTGAGCATGAGGGTATTGAGCAGCATCAGCCATGTGGGAATCGGCAGGGCCAGATTGCCTCTCTCCTTACGCAAACCGCGCTCGCAGCACGGTAGCCGCCTGGTCGATGGCCCGCAGCTTTGCGGCAGCCGTCTCAGTGGTGTTCACGGGGCGCTCGGCAAAAGTGCCAAAGCCGCAGTCCGGATTCAGATAGATCTGCCCCGGGTCGCGATGCCGTAGCAAGGCGGTGACTTTGGCGACGATAAAGTCAACCGATTCCACCTCGGACGAACGCGGATTGCACACCCCGAGGCCAATTTCCATCTCTGCTGGCAGCGCCCTCAGTACCTCCACCGATCCCGCCCGCTCGGTGGCGTATTCCAGCACGAGCTGGTTGATCTGCATACGGCTGAAATAGGGGATGAGCGGGTCGTAAGCGCCGTGTAACAACACCCCCTCTTGACGACTCGAGTTGCCGCGACAGACGTGTAGGCCGGTTTTGATGCCGTCGATCCCGGTGACGACTTGGTTCAGCAGCTCGACGGCAAAATTCAACTCTTCTTCCGGATCGCTTTTTTCCGACAGCGCTGCACACATAAAGGTATGGGTCATATGGGGACCGGCAAAGGCCACTTCCGACAGTACCGGTTCGTCAAACTGCACAAACGCACAGCCGGCATCGCGCAAGTCGATGAGCTCATCGCGGAGCAGGGTCACCACATCCTCACCCAAGGCTTCTTTCGTCGGATAGGTGTCTGCGGTGAGGCGTTTGACCCACATCGATCGCGTCAGTAAATAGGGGCCGGGAAGCGCGACTTTTATGGGTTTTGCCGTGCAGGCCTGCGCCGCCAGCAGTTCATGCCGGGCCAGCGAGGTGCGGCGGCGAACCGGTCCGTCTACCACCGGATTGCGAATGGCAAAGGCGGGTACATCCAAGGCGTTGAGTAAGCGCTCAAACGCGGCTTTGTTCTCCACGTAATCCAGCAGTTCCGCCAAGCTCATCAGCCGCACCCCGTCCACCGCATCCGTGATGAAGGAGTAAAAATTGTCTCGGAACTGCTCGCCATCGCTGATCATATCCACCTCGGCCTGCTCTTGCAGGCTCACCGCTTCCCGCACGGCACGGCGGGCGACCTCAGCAAAGGCCTCCGGCTCTAGACGTCCGGATTGCCTCTGGCGCAATGCTTGGAGCAAGGGCTGCGTGCGTGGCAAACTACCCACCGTGGTGACCGGAAAGAGAGGCCAGGTCGTCATGCGTCAGACTCCTATGGGATGTGCTGCATGGTGATGTCGAGATCGATTTTGTGAGTGAGCGTCTGCATCATGGGAGACACTGCTAGGGTATGCTGCCAGAGGTCTTGCAACACCGCATCATCAGCGTCTGCCCGGACGTAGAGCGTCCCGGTGATATGGCGAAAGCCACTGTGCCCTTCTTGCTCAATCCCTAGAAAGACATAGATATTATCGATCTGCCCACCGAGGGAAATTTCCAGCTCATCGATCCGAATGCCCTGCCGAGAGGCATGAATCTGCAACCCCATCGCCAGACATGAACCCAGGGCGCCCAAGACGTATTCCACCGCACTCGGCGCCGCATCTTCGACGTCGAAGCTGGCGGGTTGCCCCACGTTCCAGGCGTGATTGCGGCAGTACACTTGAGTTTGCAAGCCGCCCGACCAGCGCACCCGGCATTGCCAGCGGTAGTCCCGCGCCTGTTGTTCACTCGCGGCATCGATCGCTTCGCCACCACTTCGGCGCACGTAGTACTGATGGTCAACCGGCGTTGGTCGCCAGCCCAAGTAGGGATTTTTGGTCATGCGACACCAGGCGGGCAAATCTTCCCGCACACTGATCTCAGTACTGCGGATCTCCAGCACACCCCCCGGCGCCACCTCGTTCATGGCTTTGCGGATCAGTAATAACAGACCCGAGCCGCAATCGAGATTGCCCCCATCGCATACGGCATCCGGCTGTACGTCCTCAGGGACGTGAACGATCGCTTCTGCCATTGGACATCCTTTATCTATTATTGGGCAACGATGTCCTCCCCATCGAGGCAGAGGACATCAATAAAAACCTTAACTTAATACGTGATACTCGAGGCACCAGAGGTGAGAAACTCCACCGCTTTGGCGCCGCCTACGATTGTGGCGCCGGGAACAGTCTTGTTCTCATCCAAATTGCGCTTTTTGAAGCATGGCGAACAGAGCCAGATCGTGCCGCCAGCATCCACAAAATCGGTCATCAACTGCTTGAGTGGGGCAAAGCCGTCTTCATGAATGTCGTCCGCATAGCCCTCTTCAGCCAGTCGCACGCCTTCGGTACTCAGAAACACCACGGTTTCCACGGATGAGGCCACTGACGCACTAGCCACGACAAAGCCGACCGTGGCGCGATCCGTGTCATCTTTGGCATGGGTGATACTGACCAGTAACTTTGACATTAGCCATTCTCCTTTTTCCGGATAAAATAATGTGCCGTGTCCGGACCACATGGCCCGGACACGAGCGTATGCCCGGTGAGCCTGCACCAGGCCGGAATGTCGATGGGTGCGGCTGGGTCCAGAGCCCGAAGCTCCACCACATCGCCAGGCTGCAGTGAGCGAAGCGTTTTCAGTATCGCCATCACCAGATCCCCGCACGACAACTCGCCCATATCTTGGAAGCAAGTGCGCGGCAACGCGCTAGCGCTTTCATCCGTCATACGCTTCCCCTTTGTCTGACCCGTACTTCCCACCGAAGATGCCTTGAGGCGCTCGGGCTCCTTGACCCAATAATCGATATTGTCGAGGGTCCAATCGTAGAGTTTGCGCGCTATGCCGATGGGGTTGTCCTCGTCTCCCACAATTTGCGCCGCGAGGGCTTTCATCTCGTCGTTGACCAGCACATAGGTCGACGGTTTGAGCTCGTCAGCCATCGAGGCTTTTTCGTCCGCGGTCAAGGGGCGGGTCTGGGCCGGATCGACATTCCCAAGGATTTCGCGCCGTGTGATCGCGAAGGCCTCACGAATCGTGATCTGTTCACCCTTGGGGTTTTGAATTTCGATGTAACCCACTCGGTTGCCCTGGGAGTCGGCGCTGTAGCGGACTTCAGACGGCGCCTCAACTTTGAAATTTGCAATGGTGGATTCGGCATCGGCTTGCGGCACGGCAAACCAAATGCGCAGGGTTTGAGCTTGCTGCGGCACTTTGACCGTAAACGTATTCGTGATGTCAAAAGTCGCTTGTTTCGGCTCGGCCGCTTCTGTGATCGCCAGGCCAGCGCCCACCAGCAGCATCACGCCAACCATGAGATTCAGATACAATGGCCAATGAACCTGTCGATGCATAGGTCGTCCTCCCCTACCGGGAAATGAGGTCATGAGGCGTCATGGGATCAGCCCAGCGGCGCCATGAGAGTCGCGAGATACTGCCGCAGTTGGATGGCATTGATGGGCCCTCGATGAATGGCCGTCACCACGCCTTGTGCATTCATGAAGATCGTGCTCGGCAAAAACAGCACTTGATATTGCCCGGCAACCACGACGTCCGGATCGAGCACGCTGGAAAACGTCCAGCCCGCCTGCGTCCAGTACGTGCGAGCGGCTGCCCAGGGCAACATAGAGACGGCAGACCGCGTCATTGCCAAAGCGCTCACGCGCCCGAGCCAGGAGCGGAAAAGTAGCGTGACTGTCAGCGTGTGATTCGCGGGCGTAGTCACCCTCTTCGTTGATTTTGGCTAGACTGAAAAACTTCCAGGTCACCTCAATGGGGCGGACTTTTTCCACCTCCTGAATCCACAGGGCGGTGCGCCATGCCCACGGGCACGACGGATCGAAGTATTTGTTTGTCCACCGGCTCGGCGAAGCTTCTGTAGATATTTGGTGAACTGCGCCTTGCGATGAATGAAGACCGCCACGTTTTTTGACCCTTTGTATCGATCTATCCAACGTCACAAAGAGCGTTCAGGCCCTTATACCCAATCGCCACCTGACCAAAACCTCTATGTATCATATAGGATTTTTTTGATAGGTCAAATAGGAAAAACCAATATGTAGACCCTCTCACCTCACGGCGTTTTTTTATTTGAGATATGGGCTGAGTCTGTTTATGATGACGTGAGCGGTGCCATGAGCACATGGCGCTATGTGAGCGGCCTTGACAGCATGGGAGGTGAGATATGTTACGGCTTGGTGGGGCGGCATCGCCAGCATATATCAACGTCTTTCGGGGTCTGCAAACGCATTTTCGACGGCACGGGCTAGCGCTCGATTGGGTGTTGTACTCGGATTATGACGCCCTGGTAGAGGCCTTTGCCAAGCGCGAGATCGACCTGGCTTGGAATGGGCCGCTCGCCTACGTCAAGATTCGGCGACGGCTCAACGACCCCTGTCAGGTGGTGGCGATGCGCGATGTCGACGTCAACTTCACGACCCATTTTATCACGGCGTCAACTTCTAACCTCACGACCCTAAACGATATCATGGGCAAGCGGGTGGCGTTGGGAAGTCGCCGCTCCGTACAGTCCGGCCTGCTGGCGTACTACTATTTGCAACAGGCGGGAATCGATCCCGAGAAAGATTTGGCCGCCTGTACCTTTTACGACGACCGTCAGTCCGGCACGGCATCGGATGAGCGCGATGTGATAGAACGGGTGAGTAAGGGCGAGTACGACGCCGGCGCGGTCTGTCAGCGGACGCTCGACGTGATGCAGGCGGACGGGACGCTGGCTCCGGATCGAGTTCGAATCATCTGGTCGAGTCCGGGTTATAGCCACTGCTGTTTCACGGCTCACAGTGATATCGATCCGGCTTTAGCACAGCAGATCACCGAGGCGTTCGTCTCGATCACGTCCGGTGATCCGGCGGGTAAAGCGGTCTTGGAAGGTGAGGCCTGCTCGGCTTTTGTCGCCGGTACGCTGGACGGGTGGGACGCGCTGGAAGAAGCGGCAGAGCAAGAGGGTCTGATTTAAAACGCACCTCTGAGACGGCGTGATTGATCTCCTTCCTCTTGACCCTATGCAAGCGGCAACGGCAAGGTTCGGCTTGCCTTTCACTACAGAGCGGCTCTATGATGAGAGCTGACTGTGTGGCGTCGAAAAGCGTCGTCGACCTAGAGCGAGTCGTGGGTGCGGGAAGCTGCCGGGAAGATGTGAATTCATGTGAGGAGGAGGGAAGACCGTGGCAAAAGTGTATGGGTATGAAATCATTGCTCAGGCCTTAAAAAATGAAGGCGCTGACACCTTATTTTTCATTATGGGCGGTCCCATGTTGGGCGCTCAGGACACGTGCCGCAAGCTCGGCATGCGCATGATTGATGTGCGGCATGAGCAAGCCGCGGCGATGATGGCCAACGCCTATGCACGGGTGACGGGTAAGGCCGGTGTCTGTGCCACCGCATCGGGTCCGGCAGCGACCAATTTGTTGACTGGTTTGGCCCACGCCCTGACGGATGCGGCGCCGATTATTGCGTTGGGTGGGGCGAGCCCGATTCACCACTTCCACACCGAGGCCTTCCAGGAAGTCGACCAGCTCAGTATGATGCGCCCAGCCACCAAATGGGCCGGGCAGGCGGTGAATCCCAAGCGCATGGCAGAATACATCAATCTGGCCTATCGCCATGCCATGAATGGCCGCATGGGTCCGGCTTATCTCGATCTGCCCGGCGATGTGCTCTACGGCCAGGTGGAGGAAGATGACATCGAATGGCCGCAGCCGGCCCAAACGCACCACCGGGTGCCGGGGGATCCGGGGTTGGTACAGGAGGCCGTGAAGTTATTGGCCAATGCAGAACGGCCGGTCATCGTCAGTGGCACCGGCGTGATTTGGTCCCAGGCGTCTGAGGAGCTGGAGCAGTTTGTCAACGAGACCGGTATTCCGTTCTACACCACGCCTCAGGGCCGTGGCGTCGTGCCGGAAGATCATCCCCGCTGTTTCCTAAGTGCCCGCTCGATGGCGTTCCGCGAACCGGATGTCATTCTGTTTTTGGCCACGCGGATGAACTATGTCATCTCCCATGGCCAAGCCCCCCGATTTAACGCGGATGCCAAGATCATTCAAATCAACATTGATCCGACTGAAATCGGCCACAACCGCGCGGCGGATGTCGGTATTGTGGGCGATGCCAAGACGGTCTTGAAACAGATGCTGGAACTCGTGCCGGGCAAATTTGAGCCGCAAAAAGACACGCCCTGGGTCTCGGCCCTGCGCGAGCAAGATATGAAGGGCCAGGCGCGCATCGAGCCGTTTATGAACTCCGATGCAGAGCCGATTCACCCGCTGCGTCTGTGCAAGGAGGTGAAAGATTTCTTGGATCGCGATGCCATTTTGGTGGTCGATGGCCAGGAGATTTTAAATTATGGGCGTCAGTCCATTCCGACGTACAAGCCGGGACATCGCATGAATTCGGGCTCGTTCGGCACCATGGGGGTGGGGGTACCGTTTGGCGTGGGTGCCAAGGTCGGGGCGCCGGACAAGCAAGTGCTCGTGCTCCACGGCGATGGGTCGTTCGGCATGAACGCGATGGAAATGGATACTGCCGTGCGTCACAACATCCCGATTGTTACCGTCATCAGCCTCAACGGCGGCTGGACGGCCGATCCCGAGGGTGGCAAAGTCGGACGGAGCCTCGGCTATCAGCGCTATGACAAGATGATGGACGCGTTTGGCGGACACGGTGAGTACGTGGAAAAACCGGCTGAGATTCGCCCGGCTCTGGAGCGCGCCTATGCCTCGGGTAAGCCAGCGATTGTGAATGTCAAGACCGACTTCCGGGCTCGTGCCACCACCATGCGCTTCACCGATTACACGACTTAGAGGGCGGGAGTGAAGCCTTGGGATGCCACCCCCGTCGGTAGTCGGCGGGGGGTTTTTTATTCCGGGTCCACTCAGGGTGGGCGCGGCGACGATGAGAGGCATGTGAAATAACGGTGCAATCCGGGGGTGCTACCGTTTGGGGATAAGGTTGTGGAGTGTTTTTGTGGGTATCTGCATCAATGTCATATATTGCAATGTCGTCGTGTACAGATGTGATTCTTGTGTAGAGGGGAATTTATTGCACCATGGTCACCGGCATGCGAGGCGCGGTGACCATGCCCATGACGATGAGACGATCGTCTAAACCGCGAAAGGACGGATGATGAACACGCCACCGCTTCCAAAAAAACCTCGCGTGGCGGTGATCGGCACGGGCGGCACCATTGCGTCAGTGGGCAAGGGACCGCTGGATATTCTCGACTACGGGGCCAATGAGACAATGCTGCACGTCGACGAGATTATCGACCGGTTCCCGGAGGTGCACGACGTGGCAGAGATCGTGCCGATCCGCGTCGATGCCGTGCCGAGCACGCACGTGTTTTTCCCCATCTGGAAAGAGCTTGTCAAACGCATCGAAAGTCTGGTGGCCGCAGACAAAGAACTCGCTGGCATTGTGGTCACCCATGGCACCGCCTCCCTGGAAGAAACCGCCTACTTTCTGAATTTGACCCTGCATGTCGATCTGCCGGTGGTCTTGGTGGGCTCGCAACGGCCAGCCAGTGCGCTGTCCACCGATGCGGGTATGAACCTGGTCAATGGCGTGCGCACGGCGGCATCCCCGAACTCTCGCGGCCTGGGGGTACTGGTGGTGCTAAACGACGAAATTCAAGCGGCGCGCGAGGTCACCAAGACCTCGACCTACCGTATGCAGACCTTCCGCTCGCCGGATTTTGGGGTGCTGGGCCATGCCGATGGCGATGCCATCACCTACTACCGGCAGCCGGTCCGCCGCCGCATGCCGGACACCGAGTTTGAGATTCAATCGCTAGATGCCTTGCCGCGCGTCGATATCGCGTACACCTACACGGGCTCAGACGGCACTGCAGTCCGAGCTTTTATCGAGGCTGGTGCACAGGGCATCGTGTCCGCCGGCTTTGCCCCTGGATTTTGCGGACCCGGCGATCTTGAGCCGCTTCAGGAAGCAGTCAACCAGGGCATCATCGTGGTGCAATCCACACGGGCCGGCAGCGGGCGGACGTTCAAGAGCACCCGCATCGCCAAGTACGGCTTTCTCATTGCCGACAACCTCAATCCGCAAAAAGCCCGGCTGCTGTTGGCCCTAGCCCTCACGGTCACGCATGATCCCGAAGAGATCGCGCGGATGTTTGCGACGTATTAGGGGATCGATCTGCCTCTTGACTTTGACGACGTTGACTCGATTTGGGGATCGGCGTAGCATGCCTTTTAGTTGGATCCAAACCACTTATTTTTTGTCTGTGAGGTAGAAATCATGGCGACTCTCGAAACCGCATACACGCAAGCCTTGCCCCAATCGCAGAAGCTCTACGATAGAGCCCAGAACCTGTTTCCTGACGGGGTCACGCACGACAACCGACGCATGCAGCCGTTCCCCATTTATGTGGACCGAGCAGATGGCGCGTACAAGTGGGACGTGGACGACAATTGTTATATCGATTACTGGATGGGACACGGGGCGCTCCTCTGCGGCCACAATCCGCCGCATGTGCGCGATGCGATTATCGAGCAAGCGTCGCGCGGTACCCATTACGGTGCGAGTCACCCCCTGGAGGTGTCGTGGGGGGAATGGGTGTGCCGCCTCGTGCCGTGTGCAGAGCGGGTTCGTTTTACCGGCTCGGGCACAGAGGCTACCCATATGGCCTTGCGCCTGGCTCGGGCATTCACCGGCAAAAAGCGAGTGGTGAAATTTGCCGGGCATTTTCACGGTTGGCACGAGGGCCTGGAAGTAGGGGTGAGCGAGCCCTACGAAGCGATCGCGGAGGCGGGGCAGTTGCAAGAGGTGGTGGATCAGGTTGCGCTCTGCCCGCCCAATGATATTGAAGCGGTACGTGTGGCACTGGCCGAAGGCGATGTGGCGGCCATTATCTTAGAGCCGACGGGGGGCCATTTTGGCACGGTGCCGGTGGCGGACGGGTTTCTCGCCCAACTTCGGGAAGAGGCCACTAAATCCGGGGCGGTGTTGATTTTTGACGAGGTGGTCACCGGTTTTCGGGTGGCGCCGGGCGGCGCGCAAGCGCTTTACCAGGTGACCCCCGACCTCTCGACCCTGGCTAAGATTCTGGCCGGTGGTCTCCCTGGTGGGGCCGTGGCCGGACGAGCTGATATCATGGGCTTTTTATCGACTAAGGATACCCCTGAAGCCACTCGTCAAACGAAAATGCCTCACCCCGGAACGTTTAATGCCAACCCGTTGTCCGCGGTGGCTGGAGTGGCGATGTTGAGTTCACTGCTGGATGGCAAATCAATAGATTTTGCCAATGCTCAGGCCGCCAAATTGCGCTATGGCATGAATGACATCCTGGCGCGTCAAGAGGTGGCCTGGAAGGTCTATGGCCAGCACAGCGACTGGAAGCTCTTTTATGGCGCCGATGCGCCTCCGAATGACGGCGATGACCAGGACGTCTCGAAGGTGCCGTGGCGGCGGTTGGACGGCAAATTTCCCCAGCAAAGCCGAGCCTTGCGGCAGGCGATGATTCTCCGGGGTGTCGACTTCAACGGCGGGCGGGCGTTGGTGGGCACTTGCCATACCGACGAGGTGGTGGAAGAGACCCTCAGCGGCTTTGCCGAGGCGGTAAAAGCGGTCAAGGAAGAAGGACTCTCATAACTTGGCAACCCCTGTAAAGCGTGTCAGAAGTTCCTCGCAGCCGATGCAGACTTCGCGGTTGGCACTGGCGACGTTTGGTCACTTTCTCAACGATTGTTACTCGGCGTTTTTAACGCCGATTCTGCCTTTGCTCATCAGCCAGCTCTCATTGTCTCTGACCATGGCGAGTGGACTGGTGGCGATTCCCGCCATTATGTCGTCGATTTGCCAACCGTTGTACGGCATGGCCTCAGACCGAGTGCAGGGTCGCTTCTTTATGCTGCTCGGCCCAGCCTTAACGATTATTTGTATGAGTTGTATTGGCCTGGCGCCAAACGCAGTCTTTTTGGGATTTCTGCTCCTGATTGCGGGGGTTGGCACGGCTGCGTTCCACCCACAAGCAGTCGCGGTCGCCGGTGCTGCCAGTGGCGATCGCAAGGGGTTGGGAATTTCGCTCTTTGGCTTTGGCGGCAATCTCGGCTTTGCCCTCGGACCGTTGGTCATCATTGGTGCGGTACAGGTGTTGGGTCTCAAGGGTAGTGCCTTCATTGCCCTCCCCGGTTGTTTCGGGGTGTGGCTCATGATTCGCTACCTGCACGTGCCTTATAGAGCGGTTGAGCGCGCCCAGATGGCCTCACTCAAAACTGCCTTTGAGGGTGTCTACGGCTCCATGAGTTTGCTTTTTAGCATCGCAGTATTGCGGGAGTTTACCCGACTCGCGGTGGTGACCTTTCTGCCGATCTACCTGGCCCTGAAGGGCAGCTCGCTCCTGATGGGCGGCGTCACGCTGACCCTCTTTTCGCTCGCTGGGGCGGCCGGCGGGATGATCGGCGGCTCGCTTTCCGATATTTGGAATCGCAAAGGCGTCATCGCGCTTTCCGGCATCATTTGCGTGCCGTTGCTGCTGGGCGTCTTTCGCACCGATGGCTGGGTGTCAATGGTTTTATTGGGACTGTCCGCAGCGGCCCTGTCTGCGGCGCATTCCGTCATTATTGCCTCTGCCCAGGAACTCGTTCCGGCGCGCGCCGGAACGGCGTCGAGCTTGGTGATGGGTCTCGGCTGGGGTCTAGCCGGGGTGGTGCTGATCGGCTTCGGCTCCCTGGCCGATCTCATTAGCGTGCCGCGTGCCCTCGACCTCGCGGCTCTGGTGCCGCTGGTGACAGTGGCGCTGGCATGGGCCCTGCCAACGGGGATTGTACCGTCACACGATGCCAAGCCACCCATGGGTGGCTTGGCCCTTCAGGAGGGTTAGCCCGACCTCGCCATGCGCTGATCCAAGCAAATCGTCCCGCCTTTAAGTACTAAGCGAATGCGACCTCGATGTTGGAGGACGGTGATGTCCTCCAACGGGTTGCCTTCGACCACCACCATGTCGGCCCATTTGCCAGTCTCCAAGGTCCCGATCTGGTCCTCCATGCCCAGGCACGCTGCGGCCCATCCGGTGCCCGCTTGCAATGCCTGCATGGGCGAGAGCCCGGCCTCCACCAGATACTGAAGTTCACGGGCATTGATACCGTGTTCGTGGCCGCCGGCATCCGTGCCGGCAATAATCGGTACACCCGCTTGCAAGGCGCGCTGGATACTCTCAAGGTGGTGGGATTGCAAGATGCGTCCGCGCTCTTGCATGTGCGGGGCGCTGCGTTCGCGGTGAAAGACATAGACCGTCAGAGTCGGCACGAAAAAGATGCCTTTTTCCGCCATCATTGGAATGAGTTCCAGGTCTTCGTCTAGATAGCATCCGTGTTCGATGGAATCGACCCCCGCTTCGATCGCCATCCGCAACCCCGGTCCGCCAAGGGCATGGCACATGACACGGCGGCCCAAGGTATGGGCCTCATCGACCAGTGCATCCATCTCATCTCGGTTAAACGCTGGGTCTTTCGGTCCGTGTCCAGGCCGGGAGCTCGCGCCGCCGGTGGTGGCGCATTTGATCACATCCGCACCCGCCCGCACCATGGTGCGCACCACATTTCGCACCTCCTGCACCCCATTGGCCACGCCGGATGGGGTATTGGGGCTTGGCGGCATACAGCAGATATGACCTGAAGGGCTGACACGGTCGCCAATGCCCCCGATCGGCGAAATAATACTCAGACTCAGTTGCAAACGGGGCCCGGAGAGCAGCCCATCATCAATGGCCAATTTAAACCCGGTATCCAACCCCGCGGCGTCCCGCACTGTGGTGTAGCCCGTGGCCAGGGTCTGTTGCAGCACGGCTGCCGTGCGCATATGCGTCGTACTCTGCGGCTCATCTAACCCCCAGCGCGAGGTGAGGCTGTAGCCATGCCCGGCCAAGTGGTCGTGCCCATCGATCAGCCCGGGCAGCATGGTGAGGCCCGAGACATCGATTACTTCGGTATTCGGAGGGGTTTTTACCGTCACCACACCCTGGGGACCGGCCCTGACAATGCGCCCGTCATCATCGATGAGAACCGAGCCGTTCGGCACCGGCGGTGCCCCTGTGCCGTCAATGAGTGTCGCCCCCGTCAGCATTCGCATATCCCACCTCGCTTTCCGTCAGGTTTCGTTTTAGTTGTCAGGCTTCTATCATCTATCATAAGCGATCTGCTGACTTTGCGAAACCAATGACTGCGAGGGGCATGAGTAAGGCGGTGTGTGGGGTAGTTATTTGTGGGGTAGTTGATTTGCGGTAAACGGCGGCGGGTTCAATACACCGCCGTTTACTGGTCTACGCTTTGGCAGCACCTTTTTTCGCTGAGGCACGCGCTGCCGTGGATTTAGTGGGCGTCTTTGCTTGAGGCTTGGCTTCCTCTTGCGCTGCCTTGGATTGCCTCGATGGGGCTAGTTCCCAAGGCCGAATCTGCTGTGCCAGCTCACGGCGCCGGGCGGTCACGTCACGGGCCGATAACGACTGGGTACGTGGAATGTTGTACTTGGTTCGGTAAGAGCGCGGGTCGAGATCGTGAATACGCAGATGGCGTAGCGAGAGTTGTTTAAACGTATTGCCGCACTCTAAGCACCGGATAGAATACTTCGTGATACTCGATTTCCAATCTACTGAGGTGCGCAGTGTCTCGGCAGCCGCTTCGCCGTTGCCGTTTCCACCTGATGACTCCACAGTTTGCAGGCTGCGCAGGGTATCGTACGTGCTGTGCAAGACGCTAGTCAGTGCTTCTGGCGGGACCTGTTTGATTTGAATCTGCGCCAGCACTAAGTCCTTGGTCATTTCGAGCAGTGTTTGTGGCATGGAGACCTCCTTCGTCACAACAACATAAAACGAACAACATCCAAACGGTCGGCATGTTGTGCGGGCATTGGCTTTGTCCTGATCCTGAAATCGGACGATTCGAAGTCTAGATTCATTCCGTGGACCCACATGCCTACCCGCATCCAACAGGTCCTCTTAAGAATTGTATCCTAACAGAGTTAAAATCGTAAAATAGTATGGTTTGGGAGCCTATAGCCAGGAGGCACGACAAGGCAAAGAAAACAGGGTTGAGACTTCATCTTGGGCACTAAACAGATCGGGTAATGCCACCATCGACCCGAATACTATTTCTTCCCATACATCTGTCAAATTAAGCAAAGGCACGTTTGCTAAGCGCTTGGATTCGCCGTTAGGTAAACACTCGCCACAGAAGGGCGTACACAGAACCTTAGGAGTGATGAATACCGGTATGGGCTGGGACATAAATCGTCTGACCTGAGGTCAATTCTAAATCCTGCGTCGCGAGAAAACAGATGTACGATTTAGTGATGAGGCTCTTCATGCTCGGCATGAGTTCGGACGAGCCCTCAGCGAGGTTCAACACCTGTGACATAGCCTCTGATGTTTTAGGAGGGCACCGGCTTGACCATGCCTTGAAAAGTGGTGATCTGCTCGGCAGTGCCGATGATTGCCACCCAGTCACCGGCAGTAAAACAGGACGCGGCGTCGGGATTGAGTTGCAGGGCGCCGTTACGCATGAAGCTGACGATAGACACACCAGCCCGGCTCCGAATGGCTAACTCCCGAATGCTCTTCCCGACTACAGGACTGTCCGCTGTCAGCGGTACCCAGGTCAGATCGAGTAAGCGGGCTGCGTCCTGGAGTTGAGTAATGGCCAGGTAGTCGGGGCGAGATTGATACAGCGGGACGTAGAGTTCGCGGCGTACCGCGTCCGTGAAGCGCTGGATCTCGGAGGCCGGAACCTGCAGATGCAGCAGCGCCTGGCGGGTGATCTCCAGACCGGCTTCGAATTCCGGCTGTACGACCTCGTAGACGCCGCGGTTGTGCAAGCTGTGCATCTGTTCAATGCTTGCGGCCCTGGCGACGATGTGCAGCTCTGGATGGGATCGGCGCACTTGATCTACAATGGCTTGTGTCACCGCAATAGACGGGGTAGTAATGAGCAACAGCTTGGCGTCCTTGATACCGGCGGCGTTCAGCACCACCTCCTGGCTGGCATTGCCGTAGATCACCGGCCAGCTGGCGGCACGGGCCTGCTCGACTCGCCGTAGATCAAGCTCAATAATGACAAAGCCCAGCCCCAAGCGCTGTAACACCTGCGCCACGCACTGACCGACACGCCCACCTCCAGCGATGATCACGTGGTCGTGTAGTCCGGCGCGTGGCAGATTGATGGTTTGCAGCGCTTCGTGGTCAAACCAGCGCTTGCTCAGGGCGTACAGCGGCGCCGTGAGGCCCGAGACAAGAGGGGTCAGCACCATCGTGATGAGAGCCGTGGTGAGGACCAGCGCGTATAACTCGGTGTTGATGGATTGCGTGTCGACCCCAACACGGGCCAGCACGAAGGAAAATTCGCCCACCTGGAACAATCCTAGCCCGACGGCGAGGGGCACGACATTGCCGTAGCCAAACAGTCGACTCAAGACGGCAAAAATGAGTCCTTTGCCCACGGCCACCAGCGCCACCAGGAGCAGTACCGTGTCCCAATTGGCAAGCAGAAACGCCGGATCCAGTAACATGCCGACGGAGGCGAAGAACATCAAGCTGAACAGGTCGCGCACCGGAATAATATCGCTGAGGGCTTGATGGCCGTAGTCCGACTCGCTGAGCACCATGCCAGCTACAAAAGCGCCAAAGGCAAACGACAGCCCGAACAGGTAGGTGGCATAGCCGATGCCTAGCCCGATAGCCGTGATGGCCAGCAGAAATAGCTCGCGCGAGTTCCAGCCGGCGATATAGGTCATCAGGCGAGGCAGTAGCCGCGTCCCGGCGACAATCATCAGGGTGAGAAAGACAACGGCTTTGAGGGCCGCCAAACCCAGCAGTGGCAGCCCAGCTTGCGGGTTGTTCAGCTGCGGTAGGATGATCATCAGCGGCACGACCGCCAGGTCCTGCACGATCAGCATACCGATCATCACCCGGCTGGATAGGGTGCCGATGCGTCCCTGGCTCATCAGGGTTTTCAGGATGACCATGGTGCTGGAGAGAGAAATGAGAGCGCCAAACCATAGGGCGGTTTTCCACTCCCAGCCCCACCACCGACCGATGGCGAAACCGTAGGCGATGGTCAGCAACATCTGAAGCGGGGCGCCGATAAGGGCCACGCGGCGCACTGGTTGTAGTTCTTTGAGCGAGAACTCGAGCCCCAAGGCGAATAGCAACAGGGCGACGCCAATCTCGGAGAGCAGTTCGATTTCGTGCGTATCTCCTACCGTGATGCCGCCAGTATGCGGTCCCACGATCACCCCGGCAAGAATGTAGCCCAGAATCAGAGGCTGCTTGAGACGCTGGGCAAGCAAGCCACCGAGCAGGGCCGCTATGACGATGATAACGATGTCAGATGCAATTCCCACAATGGCTCCGTAACCCTATTTTATCTTCGATGACGGCACTGGCCGCAAGGTGCGGATGAAGCCGCGTTGCGGAGGGGTTTATGGTGCGTCGGGTCGAGTGCGGGGATGGCATCCTCGCCCGGGTTGAACCCCGAGAGCGACAATCGCAGCATAGACAAGATCTTCCATTTCCTCCGTACCCCCAGAGCATACCTGAAACTGGCGGTAAACTCCCCCTTTTTCCTTCCCGCTCCAACCCCACTCCTGTATCATCATCTCATAGAGTCCGACCTCGATACCTCGACAAAAGGAGTCGGTCATGGAGGATGCCTTGCAATACGCCTCTGCGTCTGCTATTGCCCAGGCGATTCGCGAACGACAGGTTTCGGTCAAAGCCGTGGTGGAAGCCCATCTCGAACGGATTGACGTCGTCAATCCGTCCTTAAATGCGGCGGTCCAACTCGTGGCCGAACGCGCCTTGGATGAAGCGCGTATTGCTGACCAGTCGGTGCTCAGTGTATTCCATTAGAATTTGCAGTCAGTAAACGGTTAGATAAAAGGAACAGCAGATGATGTCCGATCCACACAAACCTTTGCGGGATGATATTCACCTGCTTGGCGAATTATTGGGCGAAACGCTACACCGCCATGCTGGCCAGACCTGTTTTGATACGGTCGAAGCCGTTCGCGCTCTGTCGAAAGGTGCCCGTGAGGGACGCGAGGCGGATTTCACCCGTCTGGTCCAGCTTCTCGAGAATTTGCCGACCGAACATGTGCTGCAGGTTGCCCGGGCATTTGCACATTTTCTCCATCTAGCCAATATCGCCGAACAACATCACCGCGTGCGACGACGCCGGTTCTATCAACGCGACCCGCATGCCGCGCCGCAGCGCGATACGTGTGAGGAGGCGTTTGAGGCGCTGCTAGACGCCGGGCTATCGGCCTCGGAATTGCTTCAGGCCGTGCACGCCCTCAATATTGAAATTGTGCTGACGGCCCATCCGACTGAAGTCATGCGCCGCACGCTCATGCACAAATTTGCGCGCATTGCCCAGGGGTTGGCATGCCGAGATCGCACCGATCTAACGCCAACGGAAAGAGAGGAGGCGGTTGCCGATTTACAACGTGAGATCTTAGCTGCGTGGCACACGGACGAAGTGCGGCGGCAAGCGCCCACGCCAGTGGATGAAGCGGCCTGGGGCCTCGCGGTCATCGAGCAAACCCTGTGGGAGGTGGTGCCGCGGCACCTGCGCACGCTCGATCGTGCCTTGCGCACCTACACCGGCGAAGGGCTACCGGTGGAGGCCACCCCGATTCGGTTTGGATCGTGGATGGGCGGCGATCGCGATGGCAACCCCAATGTGACACCACAAATCACGGCCCAAGTTTGCCTGTTAGCGCGGCGCACGGCGGTGGCCCTGTTTCTGCGAGATATCGAGGCATTGCATGAAGCCCTCTCGATGACGACATCAAATGCTGAACTCCGAGCCGAGGTCGGTGATGTCCACGCGCCATACCGAGCCGTGATGGATCGCATCCATACCCGGCTCCTTGCCACTCAGCGGCATCTTGAGGCCCGCTTGGCTGGGCGCGATCCTGGCGATGAGTCAATCTATATGCAGGCTGAGGACCTCGCCGCGCCCCTGCGTTTGTGCTATCGCGCCTTGGTGGAAACCGGCAATGAACGCATTGCGGACGGCCAACTTCTGGACACCCTGCGGCGTCTCGCCTGTTTTGGTCTCACCCTTGTCCGCATCGACTTGCGTCAAGAATCCGCCCGGCATACCGCCGTCCTAGATGCCATCACCCGCCACCTCGGAATCGGTGCCTACGCGGCATGGGATGAAGCCAAGCGTCAGGCATTCACGCTGCGTGAGATCGAGAACAAGCGGCCGCTCATCCCAGCCGATATGCCGGCTGAACCGGCGGTCCAGGATGTGCTCGACACCTTTAAGATGATGGCTCAGCAGGCTCCGGATGCACTCGGCGCCTATATTATTTCAATGGCGCAATCCGCATCTGATGTCCTGGCTGTAAAACTGCTGCAAAAAGAGGCGGGCGTGTCTCCGCCCCTACGGGTGGTGCCGTTGTTTGAAACGGTTGACGATCTGCGTCGTTCGGATACAGTCATGCGACAGCTGCTTAACCTGCCCTGGTACTCCAAACACATTGGTGGGCAGCAGGAAGTGATGATTGGATACTCCGACTCCACCAAGGATGCCGGCCATCTCGCGGCGGCATGGGAACTCTATCAAGCGCAGGAACGATTAGTCACCCTATGCGGTGAATATGGTGTGCACCTCACCCTCTTCCACGGTCGCGGCGGCACGGTTGGCCGCGGCGGCGGACCCACCGCATTAGCCATTCAATCTCAGCCGCCCGGCGCCATTCAGGGGCGTCTGCGAGTCACCGAGCAGGGTGAGATGATCCAAGTGCAATTCGGTCTACCCGACATTGCCGCGCGCACGTTGGAGGTGTATACCACCGCGACTCTCCGCGCCACCTTGCAACCCCCGAATACGCCACGGCTGCAATGGCGTGACGTGATGGATCGGCTGGCCACAGTGTCGGCGGAGGCGTACCGTGGCCGGGTGCGGGACAATGCAGATTTTGTCGCCTATTTTCAGGCGGCAACACCCGTCACTGCCCTCAGTCATTTGCACATTGGCAGCCGTCCCGCACGCCGTCAGCCGGGCATGGATCTCAGCTCGTTGCGCGCCATTCCATGGGTGTTCGGCTGGACTCAGATGCGGCTCTTGCTTCCCGCTTGGCTCGGTGTCGGACAGGCACTGAAGGCGGCCTTTGAGGAATTTTCAGATGACGTGTTACAGGAGATGTATCGCGATTGGCCGATGTTTCACGCCACGTTGGATCTCATTGAAATGGTCCTTGCCAAGGCGGAGCCGGATATTGCGGCGCATTATGACCGGTATCTGGTCTCAGCGCCGCTGCAGGAGATCGGACGAGAGCTGCGCCATGAATTGGCGCAAGCCGGAGATGCAATTCAACGGGTCACCAGACATCCGCTGTTGGAAAACAACCCGGTGTTGCGCCGTTCCATCAACGTACGCAACCCTTACGTCGACCCTCTCAATCTCATGCAAGTGGAGTTATTACGGCGTTTGCGTCAGACAGACGATGACGATCGCATTCGCGATGCCCTGCTGGTCACGGTCAATGGGATTGCCGCTGGCATGCGTAACACGGGCTAAGTCTTTATATGTCCCTGGGCGCAGCAATGGACTCCATCTCCGGATCGACTGCTTTCACTGGCCACTCATACAGACGCTGGGTCAATAGATCCAAGGCTGGGAGAGGCGTGATGCAGCACCCGCCCCCTATGTAGGAGCGGGTTTAGGGAGCATGCATGGCGCTGAGCAGACGCTATACAGCGGATGCTATTTCACGTTTCCGAGCGTTTTTGATGCCTTCACGCTTTTTCCGTCGCCGCCGTTCCGAGGGTTTCTCATAATACTGCCGACGGCGGATCTCTCGAATCATGCCGGCTTTTTGTACTTTTTTCTTGAGCACGCGCAGGGCAAATTCGACGTCGTTATTGTTTACTCTAACTATCATTAAGCATTACCACCGAGGGTTTTCTGACCGACGGGGCCGCTCTTCCCTCGGTCGTGCTGGATTTACAGTCAGAGGTCTTGGCGGGCTGCCAAAATCCTGTTGATCGAGTGCTTCAATCGCGGCTTCCGCACCCTCTGACATCTCTACAAAGCCGAATCCACGAGGGCGCCCCGTATCTCGGTCTGTTATCAGTTTGACAGATTCAACAACGCCATATTCGCTGAACAGATCATGGACTGAGGCTTCCGTCGCGCTAAAGGGTAGGTTGCCAACGTAGATGTTGGTGGACATTGGAACTCCTTCCTACACAATCTTGTGAAGGGATATGCATAACTGATACATGACAGTTAAATAAGCCTAGTCGATTCTAGCAATTTCGTCTAAGAATTTTTTTATGTTCCTGCCTAGGGGACGGGGTGATTTGGCTAAACGCGCTCGATCTCGGGCTTGCCAAACAACCCGTATGGACGGATAAAAAGGATAATAAGAAGCACTAAGTAGGCGGATACCCTGCTAAAACCGGTCATAAGCGGATCGATGTAACCCGCTGCGAGGCTCTCTAATAAACCTACAAACATGGCGCCGATGACGACGCCGGGAATGCTGTCTAGACCCCCGATAATGACGATGGGAAAGACTTTTAGGCCAACTAGGATGAGACTAAAACCGCCCCCGGAAATAAATGTCCACAAGGTACCCGCAATGACGCATATCATGCCGGCGATGGCCCAGGTAAGGGTAAAATGGTGGTTGAGGTCAATCCCAACTAGCATCGCGGCCTGCTGGTCATCCGCAATTGCCCGCAGGGCCACACCGGTCCGGCTATATTGAAAAAACCACGAGACCGCGGTGATAGTGAGGATTGCGACCATCGCGGTGATCAACTCCTCTGGAGAAAGGCGTAATCCCATCACGCGGATCGGTGCCTCTCCAATGGGCAGTCGAATGGCGCCGGGAATGCTGCTAAAGACAAACACGACAAAGGCCTGCAGGAAAATGCCGAGACCGATCGTCACCATGATAAATGATATCAGCGGTTGACCGATCAAGCGACGCAAAACCAAGTGATTAAATCCAATCGCAAATGCTATCATACCGGCAAATCCAAAGCCGAGACCGCCCACCAACCCCAATCCGAGCCCATTGATCCCGGTGGCGACGAGTGCCGAGGCCAACATAATGAACTCGCCCAAGGCAAAGTTGATCATGCGTGAGGCTTTGTAAACCACGACAAAGGCCAGGGAGATGAGGGCGTAAACCGATCCTGAAAGCATGCCGTGAATCAGTAACTCGGAAAAAAACCACATACATGGATCCTATGACGCGATGGTATTTTTCAACGGGTGGCGCAGTGGGCGCAGGGATCGTCTGCATCTTCAACGGTTCGCGCACTTATGTCAACCGGCGGTTGTATTCGGCACGATGATGCTCCATACTAGTAGCTTTTACATCACATCGACGGAACCTGTCTTGGTGGTTATGCCTGGGAGGAGAGGGTCAGTATGGGTGAGTCTAAGCGAGTGGCGATTGTCACGGGAGCGGGAAGCGGCGTGGGCAAATACAGTGCACTGGCGCTGCTGGAGGATGGATTCTCGGTCGTCTTAGCCGGACGACGCCTAGAGGCGCTTGAAAGCACCGTAGCGGACGCCGGCCCTGTTGGTGCTAGCACTTTGACGGTACCTACGAACGTGGGTGATCCCGAGGCCGTTAGCGCCTTGTTTCGCAAGACCATGGAGCGATTTGGCCGGCTCGACCTGTTATTTAATAATGCTGGTTCCGGTGCCCCCGCGATACCGCTTGAAGACCTGACGTACGCACAGTGGAAAACCGTGGTCGACGTGAATCTCACCGGTGCTTTCCTCTGTACGCAAGAGGCCTTTCGAATCATGAAGAGCCAAGATCCCATGGGCGGCCGCATCATTAACAACGGCTCGATTTCAGCGACGACACCGCGGCCCAACTCGGCGCCTTATACCTCCACCAAACATGCGATGACCGGTCTGACCAAATCGACTTCATTGGATGGACGCAAGTACCATATTGCGTGTGGTCAAATCGATATTGGCAATGCCGCGACGCCCATGACGGAACGCATGACGCAAGGTGTGATGCAGGCCCACGGTGCGGTGGAAGTCGAACCCAGGATGGATGTGAAAGATGTGGCCCGGGCCGTCGTCTACATGGCCAATCTGCCGTTGGAGGCCAATGTGTTGTTTATGACCATTATGGCCACCAACATGCCATTTGTAGGTCGGGGGTAGTTTCCTCCATCGTTGCACCGTTGCACAGGGCACGGGGTGCCGTGCCCCTAGTGGAGGCATTGATGCCGGATTGCCGCTTAATTTTGGCTTAGGCAAAGCATCGCGGTGATTTCTGCCACGTCCTCATCGCTCAATACCCACTCTGCCGCTTTGGCGTTGTGGACGACGTGCTCGAGCCGGGTGGCGCCGGAAATGACGGAGCAGACTTGCGGTTGGGCCAACAGCCAGGCTTGCGCCAACTCGTTGAGCCCATATCCTCGAGCTTCAGCCCATTCGGTAAGGGCTTCAATGACATCGTAGTGGGCATCCGTCATATTGGCCTGCATCCGGGCATTGGATTCGCCGCGCGAGCCTGACGGAGGCGCCTCGCCACGGCGGTATTTACCGGTCAAAAACCCACCTGCTAAGGGATGATAGGGGACAAATGCCACATTGTGGGCCTGACAATAGGGTAGGATTTCCCGTTCGACGTAGCGTTCCAGCAGGTGATATTCGGATTGGATCACTGCCACTGCGGGCCACCCTTTGAGTTCGGCCATGGTGTGGGTTCTGGCCAATTGCCAAGCGGCAAAGTCTGAGACACCCACATAGCCAATCTTACCTTGTCGGACGAGATCGTCCAAGCCGCGAAACGTTTCCTCAAGCGGCGTTTGGGGGTCCCACCGGTGTACATAATACAAATCGACATGATCACTTTGGAGACGGCGCAAACTCGCTTCCACTGCGTGCATCATGTGATAGCGTGAGGCCCCACGGTCATTGGGCCCATTGCCGACGGGCAGGACAAACTTGGTTCCCACCACAAATCGATGCCAGCGGCCCTTGAGCGCGCGGCCTAGGGTTTCTTCGGATTGTTGTTGGGTATAGGTATCCGCCGTATCGATGAAATTAATGCCGAGGTCCTGGGCGGCATCGATGACCTTATTGACCTCGGATTGGGGTAGGGAGGCCGCGCCAAAGCGATTCGTGCCAAGCCCGATGACGGACACCCGCACCCCTGCACAGCCCAATTGTCGGTATTCCATAGCCGATGTCTCTCTGTCGTATCGTGTGGATTTGGAAGGAAGCGCGTCAAACGAATGATCCTTCCCAGCATAGCATATGCCCTAGCGCGTCCGCCACAGCGCTAGCAACGATTTGAGTTGTGGGATTAACACCACGACCGTCATCGACATAGACAGTATGGCAAGGCCATAGTCCCACTGCATGGTCTGGCGTGGGACTATGCTGACCGCTGCAAAAGGGACACAGGCCACGAGGGTTTGGCGAACCGCCAACACCAGCTCCACCGGCGACAAGCCAATGAGCCGGTGCACCAGGACCAAAGTCAACCCAAACGTGACTGCATTCGCGATGGCCACGGCCGCCGCCGCACCATTTACGCCATGTGACAAGATCAATGGCCACAACAGAAGAAGAGTCAGCACCTGTTGAAAAATCGACACATAGACCGCGAGGGCAGGTTTCCCGCAGGCTTGAAACAGCGCACTCGATACATTAATCAATGCAATGCCGATACCGGCCCAGCTGAGCCAGGCCAAAGCTGGAGCGATGACTAGCCAGCGCGACCCTAAAATCAGATCGACCAAGGGTTCGGCAAAGGCGGTTAAAAAGAATCCCATTGGCAACGATACGATGGAGACGATCGTCAGCGTTTGGGAGAAAGCGATTTGACGCTGCTTCGTTTTCTGTAACCGGGCGAAGGCCGGAAACATCACACCACTGATGAGCAGAGCGATCTGTTGAGTGGGGGTCATGCCAAACTGACGGGCCATCTGATAAAATCCCAGATCTGTCATGCCAAGTAGCTTGCCGACCATCGCCGAGTCGACGTACAATCCAACAAATGAGACGATATTGAGAAAAAAGATCCACTTGCCGAAATGCATCAACGTCTCGACATGTGGCCAATAGAATTGAAGGTGGGGCCAGTAAGGTTTGATGACGTATGAGAGTATTGTACTGGCAATGGTCGCCGCCAGTACAGAGGTCACTAAAGCCCATACATTACGGTACAGTAAAGCTGCACAGACCGCCACCGCAAGGCCCACTACTGCGTTGCTAAACGTCCACCAAAAAATGCGTTTAAAATCCAATTCGCGGCGCAAATAGACCATTGCCGGATTGGCTAACCCCCGAATGATCAAAATCACAGAACAGGCTTGAATGATCGAAGTCGCCTCGGGTACAGAAAAAAAATAGGCGATCACCGGTGCCAGGATAAACAGAAGGATCGCCAGCAAAACACCGCGCGTCAACTGCACGAGCCAAGCCGTATCCAACAAAGGTTCGATATCCCCTTGATGTTGCACCAATGCCTTGTTGAAACCGGTCTCTGAAAAAAACTCAAGCCACTTCAAGGTGAGAATGGCAATGGCCATCAGACCAAAATCCTCCGGGGCCAGAAGTCGGCCCAAGATTGCCATTTTCAACAGATTCACCATCTTGGCTGAGCCATTCCCAATCGCCAGCCAGATGGTGCTCCGCATGACTTCAGCCCTTAGCCCGCCCCCTCGAAACGATAGCCATTGAAGAAACGCTAGCTTACTCATGGCCATCTCTTTTCATTGCTAGATGAACTTATCGCCGCCACGCATGTCTCACCTCTGACCGCCTCCAGCCACGAAAAGATCAGGCGGACCCAAACCAGATCGACTCGTCCCATGATGACGGTACACCTGGGGACAAGCCCTTCCCGTCGAGGCCCAAATTGAAGATTGTAAAGATATGGAAAATTGTAAAGATATGGAAAAGGAAGGGCGAGATATCGCCATATAGATTTGACTTCCTGCTTACTCGCACCAGATCTGCAAATACTCTCCAAGGCGAGAGCATCCTGATCTACACAGGGTTCCACGCATACCACTGAAAGCAGTGACAACATGTTTTCACGGACCTCTAGAGTCAGCGGTCAGGCTGAGCACCCCAGACCGTTAAACACTCCTACCTCGGACTTTACCTGATTTAAGCTACACAGGCTTACGACCTGCACCATGGCATCTAGAGAGAGATCTATGACAGTTTGAATGTTTCACGTGAAACATTAGGCTCTAGCTGCTGACGTTCTCGGTTTTTTTTCAGCGACAATGATCTCAGATAAAGTAGGGCAAGAAGGTGTGAGTGCTTGTGTATAGCCAATGATATGAGGAGTCGCTAGACTTGCCCTTCCTCCGGACATCTCGCCATGCCCCCCGGCTGGGCAAGATGTCATCTGCTAGACGAATTGGCAAGCAGACGGACCAATAGGGCATGTATTGCAAGTAACACCTGCTCATATCAATCATAGATAAGTAAGGAGTCAATAGTTTCTTCGAGACGGTCAAAGCATAAATAGTTTAGAGATTGTTTTCAAGATGTGAATTTACTTGATAGGTCGTATAAATGAGGGGAGAGGATGTGAAAATTAAAGTTGTTTAATAATATAACAAAGGTTTAGACGGATGAAATAAAAATACATGAGCAGAGATAAAAAGGTTTAGACGGCTCGATGTCAAAAGCTCAAATTGCATCGAGATTCAGCCTGGATTACACTGGCGAGAGACGATGCAGGTCGAAACCCCTTGCCAAATAAAGATACTGCTATGCCACACCCACTCGAGGTCTCTGCCTCCGGTTCACCGAAAATCTTTTATGTTTGGTATATTCTCGGTGCGTGTTTTGTCATTCTATTTTTTAATTCCGGCGCCCGCATTGCCTTTAGTGTTTTGTTTAATCCCATGCTGGCAGATTTGGGGTGGAAACGCGGTGCCATTTCCTCGGCTTTTTTTCTGCACATGACGGTGTTTGGCCTGTCGCTGGTGGTGGTTGGCCGCTTATACGACCGCCACGGTCCCCAATGGGTGCTCATTATTGCGACCCTGTTTCTCACCGTCGGCTATACCCTCACGGCATGGATCACCGAGCTGTGGCAATTCTACCTGGCCTATGGTGTCCTCGCAGCCATTGGCATCGGGGGAACCTCGGTACCGTTGGTGGCCGCGCTGATGAGCAAGTGGTTTCACAAATGGCGCGGCGCCGCCATTAGCCTGACGCTGTGCGGTAGCGCCTTGGGACAGTTCATCCTCGTGCCATTATTGACTCGGTTTCTCGGCTACTACGACTGGCGGGCAGCCTACCTCGTGATCGGCGGCGTTGTTCTCATCGTCAATATCACGTTGGTCGTCACCATCATTCGTGGGGACCCCGAAAGCATGGGAGAAAAACCATTCGGAGACGACGATGCTGCAGCATTGCGAGAAGCTTCGCCGCCTCAATTGGCCCGGGACTTTACGTTGAGTGAGGCGCTGCGCACTCGTTCACTCTGGCTGTTTTTGATGGTGATGTTCGTTTGTGGCGGGGGCGACTTTTTGATTTCTACCCACTTGATTCCCTGGGTCACCGATTATGGCGTCGCCGTTGAAACAGCCGGGGATATGCTTGCCTGGTACGGACTGCTGAGCATGATGGGATTGCTCGTGGTGGGGCCAGCTTCGGACCTGATCGGCAATAAAATGCCGATTGCACTTACCTTCGTCATCCGCATCATTCTATTTGTTCTGGTACTGCAACGACAATCGCCAGCCATGTTTTATACCTTCGCCCTGGCCTTTGGCTTTACGCATCTGATGACGGCGCCGTTGACGCCAACGCTCGTGGGCAAACTCTATGGCTTCTCAAACGTTGGCGTCATCGCCGGTTTGGTGACGACCATTCACCATCTCAGTGGTGGATTTTGGGCCTATGTCGGCGGCCTTAGTTTTGATCTGACCGGCAGTTACCACCTGGCCTTTATCATCTCGGCGATCATGGCCCTCGCCGCTTTGGTCTGTTGTCTATTCATTCGGGAAGAGCGCCAGGCTCACTAACGCCGATACTCGTCTCCGCAATCGCCAATGAGGCTGTACAAATCACGGGACTGTGCCAACACTGCCTGGATACGCCCGCGATCCTGCTCATCCAACACCAAATCGAAGACGCGTGCATTGTCCTGACGGTGTTCGGCAAGCCCAAGCCGCACCCCGACGATCACCCCTGCGACGGCCGGACGATCTAAGATCGCCCGGGTCGCCACATTGGCAATACTGACACCGTGTTTATCTGCGATCGATCTGAGCGTCGTCAATAGGGTCTGAAAGAGTTCCCAGCCACCCCAGGCATCGACCATTTGTTTGTACTTGCGCAAACTTACCGTATGCAACTCGCCCCCGTGGGGCTCAGGTTGTCCCAGGTAGGTGTCGGAAATCAACCCGCCGCCCAGGGTCCCATAGGTCAGCAAAGACATGCCTTGGGCGTGGCACAACGGCGCCATGGCGCGTTCCGGCCGCAGATCGATGAGCGAGTATTGCACCTGATTGGACACAATGTGAATGCCCTGATCGAGAATCCGCTGGACGTTTTCGGTGTCAAAATTGGTGAGGGCGAGATGGCGAATTTTACCTTCGTCACGTAAATCAGCCATGTGGCTCAGCGCCTCTAGATAGCGAGCATCACGATACTCCCACCAGTGAAACTGCATCAGATCAAGGGTGTCAACCGCCATGCGACGCAAGGCAATATTGAGGTTCTCCTCCACCACCTGACGGGGCATCGGGCCAGGGCGCGGCACCCATTTGGTAAAGGCCAGCATCGGCTGCAGGGCTGCCTCGCCTCGCGTGTCGAGCAGATGCCGGCGAAAGGTGCCAATGAAATCTTCAGCCGGACCATAGTGATCGGCCAGATCCCAGGTGGTGTACCCCGCATCGTGGTAGACGAGCATGTCTTGCAGGGCAGCCTGGGGATCGATGCGGCCATGGGCACCGGACACTTGCCACATGCCATTGAGGAGGCGGCAAATGTGCATATCAGGAGCTAAGGGGTATGTGCGTGGCGGCGGAAGCGTCATCGGGTCTGCCTTCTTGCATGAGGACCAGGGCCTCGGCGAGTTTCTGAATCGTCAGAGGCGAGGAACCCTCGGCCTTGTTGTTAACGATAATGACGGCGGGCTGGTGCGAGGCCGCGGTTTCCAGACACATCCGGGCAATGGCCTGGCGATTGTCCAGATCCTCGTCGATGAGACGGTCAAACGGCTCATAACGGCGCTTCGCCCCTGCGTAACGCTGGTGGGGATGAAGCATCCAGCGGACGACGAGAGTGCGGGCCGTGCATGTAGCTCTGGCGGCCTGAAACTGCTGATGAATCGGTGGCATGGTGGGATGCACGTTGAAACAGTGTACCGTGTCGGTGGCGACGAGCGCATCGATATATGCAGAGGTAAAGAGGTCACGATTGCGCAGCTCGACGGCGTAGAGCGGCCCCAACGGGAGTGCGTCTAAAAAAGCGTGTAGGCGTTCGGCAAAACGTTGCGGTCCGCCAACTGCGGCAACCGATAGGGGCGGAAACTGGAATAAAAGGGGGCCTACTTTGCCCTGCAGTCCCTCTACGAAAGGGGCCACCACCTGATCATGGGTATAACTAGGATCTAAAAACGCGGCATTCACCTCACCCTGACGCTGGGGGTAACGGCCGTTACCCCGGAAGACAGGGAGGGTGCAAAGCTCGTGGGCTTTGACCAAAAACCGGAAATCGTCCGGCACCATATCGCCATAAGCCGCAAAGTCAGACGCCGCAATGGGCGCGTAATAGGTGCGATCGAGACCGACGGAACGAAAGAGCGGATGTTGGGCATAAGCGGCAAGACCATAGCGAGAGAGTTTGGTTTTAGGCGCATCCGGCGCGAACACCAGGCCTCTCCAGCCTTCGAAAGCCCAGGACGAGGTCCCAAAATAAACCTGTGCGGGAAGACGGTTGGCGATCTCAGCCAACCGCGGCGCGAAATCGACAGGGGCCACCGCCGGCTTAGAAGTGGGCTCCTCAGGGGCGCCAAACAAATCGAGTTGCATGTTCACCTTTCCTCTTACCTTGGCCTGTTACTTTTGCCTCGCACGCCGGGGTCGCACGAGCAATTCACCGCGACAATTCGGACAAATAGCGTTGGTATCGCCGGTGCAAAGATTGCAGAAGGTACACTCGTAGCTACAAATAAACGCCTCGCCATCCGGAAATAATCGCACCCCACACGACTCACACGCCGGTTTCATCTGCAGTGCCATGAACGTCTCCTCGCGGAACAGTTGCCACACGAACTTCACTTCTATGGTACGATAGCAGACCTGACGTGGGAAATCGATGATAAGGAGCAAGAGAATGACGGAGCGGTTTCTTCAGTCTGATGGACATCTACACGGTGTCGTGGTCGCCTGTCAACGCGCCGACGGCCGCTGGCTGATGATTCGTCGCAGCGATGGCGTGCCGGCGCCGCTCAAAGTGTGTTTTCCCGGTGGCGCGCTGGACGAAGGTGAAGACCAGGAAACTACATTAGTGCGGGAAATGCAGGAAGAACTCGGGGCCGTGGTCGAGCCCGTGCGCTGCATCTGGCATTATCGCTGGCCGGACCGGCCATTGACCCTATGGGGATGGCTAGCAGAGCTTAAGTCGACTACCCTGATCCCCAGTCCGGATGAGGTGCACGAAATTCTTTGGCTGAGCGAGGCAGAAGCACTTCGTCACCCGGATGTCTTGCCCAATACGGATGTCTTTCTGGCGGCGTTACGCCAGGCGGTGGGGAGTGCAGAAAATCAAGGATAAGCGAACCGTGCTTCACGCCTTCAGCGCACCGAATTTGTAGGCCGCCATCGGAGCCGTGTATCCCGGAACGCGGATAGTGCCTTGCTCCGCGTTGGAGACGACATCCTCGACGAGCCGCATCGTCTCAGCACTGATCAGAATCGCGCCCGGCTCAGCTTGATACTGGAACCAAATGGCCAAGCTGGGGGTCTCGCCGGTGAAGTATCCCACTGCCACCGGACCGGTATGCAATCCCTGGCTTACCGAATAGGCGATGGGCGGTAACCCCTCGGGGTTCGCAGTGGCATCGCGAAACCGTTGGCGCAATGCCACTGCGGCGGCTAGACCGCGCCGGGCATGATCGCTCTGGTTCGCCGGCACCCCAAAGACGGCCAAAATTCCATCCGCGCCATAAAATTGCGCCCCCCCGTCATGCTGTTGAATCACGTCTTGAGAGATGATGAAAAACGTTTGCCGCAGCCGTTGCAGCGCATTGAATGTCAGTTGCTCAGATAAGCGCGGCACATGATCGAGAATGACGCACAAGACGGTGCCGAACACGTGTTCACCGGCCAGCACATTTTGAGAGGCGGCGGACGGTTCCGTCACGATGTCTGCCGGATCGACCCCGTCGGCATGTGCTGCAGGCGTGGCGTCGGCCGCGTCGCCAACCGCCGCGATAAAGCGATAGCCACGCCCGTGCACGGTTTTAATCACCCGCTGGGCGCGTCCATCGTCACCCACGGCTCTGCGAGCGACCATGACATGGTGGCTCAATACCGCATCGCTAATGAATTCACCGGTCCAGACGTGTTCGAACAGTTCATCGCGCGTCACCGCTCGATCGCGGTGATGGATCAGGTACACCAGCAGATCGAATGCCTTTGGCTCCACTTTGCATGGCTCGCCCGCACGGCGCAGCTCGTAGCACTGGGTGTCGAGCACAAAATCCTTGAAGCTATAAATCATGCGGCCTTCCCCTTGGCATGATGTCGACACAACCGACTTGCTGATCACCGCTGATACGTCGCGATAAAAAAAATCTTCATAAAATCTTCAGATAATCTTCAAGTTTTAACAGCCAGCATTGGCTATATTGCCAAACAATCGGATATGTCATCCATGCCGAAATCGCATGGACAAGTACAACCGTATCAGGCATGTGCTATGATGCAAGTAGGACATCATAGCGCATCAGCTTCTGGAAAGGAATCCTCAAGATGAAGCCATACATAGAAAGTCCCAGGCACCAAATCCTCGTCGTCCTCGCCGTTGGTATCTGCCTTGGCGCTGGCCTCGCCACCGCACTTGAAGTTGGAGATCAGGCAGAACTTTTCCCTCGAATACAATCAAGGTGTTATGAATGATTGCATCTCACCCACATGATGCTAAGCTGTTGTGATCTCGGTCCCTTCAAATCGACCACCGATGTCTCGAAGGAGACGCTTAT